>Ga0105047_10018296_pt1 | contig 10863 bp, 9 predicted proteins | sample MAT04_FD_78384 | JGI IMG/M metagenome (GOLD analysis project Ga0105047, IMG submission 78384) | Freshwater microbial communities from Lake Fryxell liftoff mats and glacier meltwater in Antarctica - MAT-04 (megahit assembly) | ecosystem: Environmental > Aquatic > Freshwater > Ice > Liftoff...
CCGCCGCCCCGCCGCCGATCGCCGTGGGCAGGTCCGGCCCGGCCGTCCAGGCATTGTCCAAGAGGTCGTAGACCCACGTGTTCGCCGTCGCCGGGCCGGGGTGCCCCCCGACGAACCCGCCCACGACATACACCTTGTCCCCGTCCACACCCACCGCCGCGTGCGTCACTGGCTCCTTCATGTCCGCCAGCCGCTGCCACGTGTTGTTGGCCGGGTTGTACGCGTGTACCTCGCTCATCCGCGACACCGGCGTGAAGAACCCGCCCAGCCGCAGCAGTTTCCCTCCGACGACCGCCGCCTGCGCCTCGAACGTCTTGAGCGGGTTGGGCGCCCCCGTCCCCCACGCGAACGTCGTCCCGGCCGGCGGCGGCGGCGGTTGCTGCTGCGTCGCCACCCGCACCCAGTTCACGTTCCCCGTGAACCCCGTCGCCCCGTTCGTGTCGAACGCCAGCCGCATCACCTGCTCGCCCGCCGACAGCGTCACGCTCCGCGTCAGCGTCGTCCAGTTCTGCCACCCGCCCGTGCCCGGCACGCCCACCGACCCCGTCTTGTTCACCCCGCCCAACTCCACGTGGAACGCCCCGCCGTTCCCGTTCGACGACACCCGCACGTCGAGGTTGAACGTCCCCGCCTGCGGCACGAACACCGTGTACTCCAGCCACTCCCCCGCCTTCGCGTACCCGACGGCGTGCCCGCCGCCCGAATCGGTCGTCGTCTCGATGTCCACGTCGCTCGTGCGGTACTTCCCGCCCGCGTTCCCCGCCGTCGTGTCGTTGAACGCGACCCCCGCGCCGCCCAGGTCGAAGTCCTCCGCCTGCACGGTCCCCGGCAGGTTGATCGGCGCGCTGCCGAACGGCGACTGCGCCGGCGCCGTCCCGGCCGGCGTGACGCGGACCCAGTTGATGTTCCCCACGAACCCGTTCGACGCGTTCGCCAGCAGGTCCAGCCGGAACGTCTGGTCGCCGGCCGCCAACTGCACCCCCTTCTTCGTCAGCGTCGTCCAGTTCTGCCACCCGCCCGTGTTGGGCACCGCGAACGTGGCGACGATCGGCGCCCCGACCGACAGCGCCAACGACCCGCCCGCTGCCGGGTTGGCCACGCGGATCTCGATGTCGTACAGCCCCGCCGTCTCGACGTGGGCCGTGTAGTTCAGCCACTCCCCCGCCTTCGTCCACGCGACGTGATACCCCCCGCCCGCGTCCGTCGATGCCTGCAAATCCACCCCCTCCGCCGGCCGGTACACCTTCCCCTGGTTCGCCGCCTCGACGTCGCCGTACGCCACCCCCTGCCCTCCCTCGTCGTAATCCTCCGCCTCGATCACCCCCGGGATCGCCAACCCGTGCAGCAACCGCCGGGGCTCCAGCCCCTCCATCCACCCGCAGCCACGCCGATCCCGCGCCGCCCGCCGCATTTCCCGACCGAGGTGCATGACCTTCTCCCGTGAAATCCCGTGTTTCGCCGGTCGGGTTGAATCTCCCCCGCCCGGCTGTCCGGTCCGTGGGCCATTTTCGTAGTTATATAGGCAGGGCGATGCGCCATTTCCAGTTCGAATGGCCCGATCGCGGCAAGGAACACGAACCCAGACCGCACCGACCGGCGGCCAATCGACTTGCCCATCACAGTCCGGGAGCGGCACCGATCACGGTTTCCGCAACGGCGGACGCCCCTTGACGAACTTCGCCGGGTTCCCCGCCACGATCGTCCACGGCGCCACGTCCCGCGTCACGACCGCCATCGCCGCGATGATCGCCCCGGCCCCCACCGTCACCCCCGGCGACACGAACGCCCGCGTGCAGATCCAACTGTCATCGCCGAGCACCACCGGCGACACGATCAGCGGCATCGTCGGGTCCGTGTAGTCGTGCGAGCCCGCGCACACGTACGCCTGCTGGCTCACCGTCACCCGCTGCCCCACTGTGATCGGCCCCAGGTTGTAGATCTCCGCCCGGTCCCCCAGCACGCTGTTGTCCCCCATCGTGAACAGCCACGGGTAAAACACCTGGCTCGTCCGCCGCAGCACCACGTTCCGGCCCACCTTCGCCCCGAACAGCCGCAGCAGCGCCGCCCGCCACCCGTTCCACGTGTGGAACGACAGCCGGTACAACGTCGTCTCCACCGCCGCCCACGCCAGCCGCCGGATCTGCATCGCCCGCGTCGGCGGCGAAACCGTCCACTTCCCCTGCGGCCCCACCCCGGCCGTCGGCGCCGCCACCGCCGGCGCGGCCCCACCGCCCGGCGACGTGGCAACGCTCGCCGGCCCCGCAAGCGGGTCGGCGGCGGGCGAGGTGAGGGGCTCCTGCTGGTGGGCCGTCATGATCCAACCGTCCACGGGTGGCCCGCATTGTAAGAACTGTCGCGTAAAGTAAAACCCCGCCCCCCGCCCCATTGACACCGCCGGGTCGCCGCCGGGGTGCATCACGCCTCCCCGCACCGCCCCCCCGCACGACCTTCCCCCGCCACCGCCGCCATCGCCGCAGCGATCGGCCCCGCCAAAGCTTGCCCTCGCGGAGGTACTGACACGCCCGCAAGCCCGCAACGGCTCGTGACCCAGGGCGCGTAGCCTCCCCATCCGACACCTGCGGACCACCCACCCTCACTGCGGCCCGCAGAGGACTTGCACCTCCTGAACACACAATTCGCCTGGCGCACAACGAACGCGGGCACGCGACCGCAATGGTCGCGTGCCCGTCAGCTTGTGGCTGCGGGTCGGGATAATCGGGTATCCCGCCGCAGCCGGTATTGGTTCGTTTCGCGCCCCCGGCAGCCGCTCCACCCCGTGGCGTCGTCAGGCCGCGTCCAGGTGCGCCGCGATCGAGGCGAGGAACTCGAGCCCGCAGGTCACGCGCCCGCGACCGCCCTGGGCCGTGCGATCAACCCACACCACGCGCGCCGGGATCATCTGGCGGCGGTTGGCGAGCGCCGAGCCCGCGTCGCTGAGGCCCACGTGGACCTTCAGGAGCTTGCCCGGACGCACCGGCACGGAGGCGGGCATCTCCACCCGCAGCCCCGTCGCGCTGATGTCTTCGGTCTGCCCCCCGAAGTAGCGGCACACGGTCGGCTCGAAAACCTTCACCGGCCTCGTCTGGCGGATCCGGAGGCCGCGGCGGCGCTCCCGGCCGTCAGCTTCCCCGTTGCCGGTCATCTTGGTCGATTTGGCGTCGGCAATCAGCAACATCACGTCCTTACCTCCGTAAGGGCCGGCCGCGCCGTGCGGCCACGCCACGAAGAATCCCGACCCATCTACCGTTGGTTATCGGAGCGGCCCGGTGTGAGGTTGGAGAAAATCTTCCGGAAAAATCACGCCCCCGCCTTATGGGACACGCCCAGGCCGCGCGCGAACACGCCCGGGAGGGCGATTCCTCCCGGGCGCGTCATGTCGTCGTACCGGGCCCCGTGGCCGGCGGCAGGGCGCTAATCGGAGAGCGCCCGGATCGAGTGGAAGCCCGGCGTGTCGAGGTCGGCCCCCTCCCTGGCGGCCTCTTTGATCGCGGGGTCGGTCGCGTCTTTCGCCAGCCGTTCCAAAAGCCGCCGCGCGCCGCGCTGGTCGCCCATGTCGGCGGCCGTGAATTTCACGCGCGCCAGCGCCAGCAGCGCCTCCACCTTCCACATCCGGTCGCCCGCGCTGGTCGCCAGGGCGAGCATGTCCCCCGCGTGCGCATTGTTCAGGTTGCGGACCCCCTTCCGCACGAGGTCGATGTCCTTCCCCGCGTACTGCTGGCGGGCCACGTCGAACTCCTTCCAGGCCGCCGCCCGTGTCGCGTCCTTGCGCTCGGTCGCCAACCGCTGGAGCATCGTCGCCGCCCCGCCCATCAGGCCCATCGCCGCGTCCACCTCGAAGTAGACCAACCGCTCGTCGTACATCTTGACGCCGAGCGAGAACGCCGCCTCGTAGTGCTCCTGCGCCTTGGCCAGGTCCTCGCGAGCCTTGTAGATCTGCCCCACCTTGAGCGTCACGTTCCCCGCCGCCCGCAGCGCCTTCACGCGCGGGTGCTCCAGGTTCTTGGCGTCGATCACGTCCTTGAGGTCCGGCGTGAGGACCAGCGCCTTGTTCGACGTCCGCCCGGCCAGGACGAGGGTGACCAGCTTGAACGTCGGCGGCTCCTTCCGCGGCGGCGTCGTCGTCTTGGTGCGCTCGTCGTACCGCGGGAAGTAGGGCGCGAAGACCTCGGTCTTCTCGAGAAACGGGTCGTACGTATCCCGGTTCTGCAGGTACTCCTCGATCGCCTCGCGGTAGGTGGCGCTCGAATCGGTCGCGTCCTTCATAAAGTCCGCGACGCTCACCGGCGGCACCGGGAGTTGCATCGTGTACTTGGCCGCGTTCTTCCCCAGCTCGGTCGGCCCGCTGGGCTGGCCGACCGTGTAGAGGTAATACATCAGCAACCCGGTGAACAGGACGATCACGCACGACAGGAGCCAGCCGATCCGGTTGCCAAACATGGGTGTGGGCCCTCGCAAAACCCGAAGCACGACGCCCGCGCGTCGCCGCACAATTGTCGCCCCGCCCCACCCCGTTTGCAATCGCCGCCGAACATCGCCGAACATCCGTCCGGGCGGGGGCGGGCGGGGGCCGTTCGGTTCAATCGCTGCGCGGGCGCCCGCCGATGAACCCCCTTGGCCGCCCGCCCGAGGGTTGGGCACAATATGCGCGGGTACACGTACCCCCGGCGGGCCAGGGTGATCGGCCGACGTGCCCGGGGAACGTTCTTGCGGGGCCACAAGGGACTGCCCCGATTCCGCACCACGCGTCAGGGAAGATCCGCGACGGGCCGGTCCGCGCCGGTGGAGACCGCGCGGCCGTCCACCGGAAGGAGGCCGCGCCATGGCCAAACCGCTCGTGTTGCGCGTCGGCGGCGTCGAACTGCCGTTCGCCCTCAGCAAAGTCGATCGCTCGGAATTTTACGGGTACGTTGACGTCGAGACCCTCGACGCCAGGGGGCGGCGCTGCTCAACCGCCACGCTGGCGGACGACGGCCGGACCGTCGTCGGCCCCGGCGGCACGGCCTTCGCGTGCGTGTCGCCCGACGGGCGGATGATGTGAGGAACGGACGCGGTGGGGTTTACCACCGGAAAACAGGGCGGTTGGATTTACCACTAAGGCACCAAGACACTAAGGCGCTTACTCGTGCGGAGGTGGCGGACTGCCGCGAACGCCGTAATGCGAAGAGTGCGGGACGAAGACCACGGCCGGGCCGCCCGTGCCACGGCTTGTAAACTCTAAACTCTAAACTCTAAACTCTAAACTCTAAACTCTGAACTCTGAACTCTGAACTCTGAACTCTGAACTCTGAACTCTGAACTCTGAACTCAGGACTCAGCACTTAGGACTTGGCCATGGCGACGATCAATCTTTCGAACAGCAAGGGGCGGGACGCGGTGGTGAACACGCAGGGGGTGGTGAGGCCGCTGCGGGTGCGGTGGCTGGATGAGCAGGGGCGGCAGGCGGCGTCGGCACGGGTGCTCAAGGCGACGATCGACCGCGACGTGTCGGCGCTGGAGCGGTCGGCCGGCGGGCTGGACAAGGTGGCGCAGGCGCTGATCCAGGGGGACCCGGAGTTCGACACCGAGGCAAGGGCCTCAACCCCCTGATCTTCACCCGCGGCGGCACCCCCTACCGCGGCTTCGTCGAGGGCCGGACGCTCGGGGACAAGTACTGCCTCATCCTGCACCTGTCCAACATGGAACTGAAGCCGGCGCCCAAAGCCCCGCCGGCCGCCGCCTGACCCGTTCGCCCACTGGAGGCCCGCCATGAGCAACACCCGCACCGGCGCCACCCTCGACCGCAGCCGAATCGAGATCAAGCTCGGGGACTACGGCGTCTGCCGCGCCGACGCCCTGGCCGACCCGTCGCTGCACCTGCGCACGCAGGAGTACCGCCGCTCGCTCGCGGCCCGCATGATGGCGCTGGACAAGGCCGCCCTGCGGCAAAAGCTGCCGGCGTGCGACTACCTCGTCAGCCCGAAGGTGGATGGCGAGTTCACCGTGCTGGTCGTCGATGGCGACGCCGCCTGCACGGTCAACCCCGGCGGCACCGTCCGCACGGGGTTACCCTTCATGGAGGAGGCCGCCCAATTGCTCGCGACGGCGGGCGTGAAGCGCGCGCTGGTCGCGGGGCACCTGATCAACCAGACCACGCGCGGCGCGAGCATCGACCGAATGGTGTTGAACTACGACCGCGGCCACTCGATCTACCGCGTGGTCCGGCGGCTCCCGCTGGCCAGCCCGATCTCGCCACAGTTCCTGCGCCGGCGGGAGGACAAGTCGGTCCAGCCATGCGACCTGCGCGTGCAGCAGGTGGCGGACGTCGGCGAGGTCCCGATGAAGGCCGAGTACATCGTCAAGGGTTGGCAACCCGCCTGAGCCGCCGGGCCCCCACCGGCTCAGGCGGCCCGGCGACCTGTCCGGAAATGTCAGTCGGGGCGACAGGATTCGAACCTGCGACCTCGTGGACCCAAACCACGCGCTCTAGCCAAGCTGAGCTACGCCCCGGTCAGCCGGGGATTGTACGCCGCGGGAGGCGCGAGTGCGAATGGTCGCTCCGCTCGCGCCGGCGGGAGGTCCTCGTCGTCGCTGGCGGCGAGCGGTGCGGAGCCGGGCTCGGGGACGAAGCCGAACTCGACGTCGTCGATGTGGGAGCCGTCACCACCCGCAGGCGCAGGAGGACATAGGGGCCGACCTCTACACCGCCGCCAGCGCCCCGGCGACAGGCACGGGGGTCGGGCGCGGGGCGGTGTCGGCACCGGCGGATTCCAGAAGGCGGTCGAACTCGCCCAGTTTGGCCTCGATCACGGCCGGCTGGACGAGCTCGTTCACGACCACTTCCTGCGTTTTCAGGCCGTTGCCGGTGATGCTGATGATGATGCTCTCGTCGCGCGGGATGCGCCCCTGCTCGATCAGCTTGATGGCGGCGGCCAGCGTGGTGCCGCCGGCGGGCTCGGTCCAGATGCCTTCGAGCTTGCCCAGCAGCTTGATCGCGTCCACGATCTCGCGGTCGGTGGCGCTCTCGCCCCAGCCGCCGGAGTCGCGGACCACCTGGGCGGCGTAGTAGCCGTCGGCCGGGTTGCCGATCGCGATGCTCTTGGCGATCGTGTTGGGCTTCTGCGGCTCGATCAGGTCGGTCCCCTTGTGGATGGCCGTCACGACCGGGTTGCAGCCGGCGGCCTGGGCGGAGTAGATCCTGGCGCTCGTGTCGGCGACGAGGCCCAGCTCGACCAGCTCGCGGTAGGCCTTGTAGATCTTGGGCAGGATCGTCCCGCCGGCCGTGGGGACGACGGTGTGCTGGGGCAGTTCCCAGCCGAGCTGCTCGGCGATCTCGAAGCCGTAGGTCTTGGCGCCCTCGGTGTAGTAGGGGCGGAGGTTCACGTTGACGATCGCCCAGCCGTACTTGTCGGCGATCTCCGTGCAGAGGCGGTTGACGTCGTCGTAGGTGCCGCGGATGCGGACGAGCGTGGGGCCGAAGATCAGCGAGCCCAGGACCTTTCCCTGCTCGAGGTCGTGGGGGATCATCACGAAGCAGCGGATGCCGGCCTGGGCGGCGTGGGCGGCGGTGCTGTTGGCGAGGTTGCCGGTGCTGGCGCAGCCGACCGTGTCGAACCCGAACTCGATCGCCTTGGTGATCGCGACGGCCACCACCCGCTCCTTGTAGGAGTAGGTGGGGTAGTTGCACGAGTCGTCCTTGATCCACAGGTTCTTGCACCCCAGCTCGGCGGCGAGGCGGCCGGCTTTTTTCAGCGGGGTCATGCCGGAGTAGAGCCCGGCCTTGGGCGGACCCTCGATGGGGAGGAGGTCCTTGTACCGCCAGAGGCTGCGCGGGCCTTTGGAGATCGACTCGCGGGTGACCTTGCCCTTCATCCGCGCATAGTCGTACTCGACCTCGTACGGCCCGAAGCACTGCTCGCAGACGTGGACCGGCGAGACCGGCACGCGGTGCCCGCACTCCTTGCACTTCAGTCCGAGGACGTAACTCATGGGGTAGCTCCCGACCGGCGCGGCCGCGCGCGATTGGCGCGCAAAAAAGAAGCCTCTTCTTGAGGGATAAGAAGAGGCCGGCCGCGCTGCGCGTGCTCTTCTTATCTTCCCCGCCGCACGCGACTGGGCGTGCTGCGAGTGGGAGTTAGCACCTAGCGCAGGGGCATCGCAAAGCGACAACCCTGCCGGTTGCTGTGGCGTCGTCGGGCCCAACCCTCGGCCACTCTCGATAAGAACCGCTATTCACTTTTGAACGGGGCGTATCCTAAGCACTTGCGACTCAGTGTCAAGGCTACAAATCCTATGGGGAATTGGCGCGTAACGATTGACGATTAACGATTCAGGGGGATGCGTGAGGTGGATTGCCGATTGGGGCGGGCGCCAATTCGCGGGGAAACTGCTTTGTCTTGGGGGTGGCGGGCGGGTATCCTCTCTTGGACGAGAGCCGGGGTGGCTTGGTCGGTCGCTCGGTTTTTCGCTGCCAAAGGAGTTGCACGTGTCCTGGCTACGGGGGATAGCTATCGCGGTAGTCCTTGGTGCGCTGGGGTTGGCGATCGCCGCCACGGCGTGCATCGGGTTTGGCGTGGCCGAGTCCGACTGTGATCGCCTGCGCGAATTTGGGGCCGCGGTGGACCGCTGGCAGCGCAATCCCGACTTTCGGCGGGCGGGGCAGGAGTACGTTGAGTTCTCCAACGACGCGATGCGGACGCACGTGTGCGGGGCGCGGTCCAGCCGGATCATCATGTTCCTGCGCTCGCTCCCCTTCCTCCCGCAGGACTACCGCGTCAACCCGACGTCGGGCGACCACTACGCCAACTTTACCGAGGGGCCGCTGTCGGCCTACCTCTTCCTCAGCAACGAGCAGAACATCCCGATCTACACGGGCATCCTGACCGACCTGGCGAAGCAGGGCGCGACGGACGAGGCCGTCCGCACGTTCCTCGAGGACTTCAAGATGCCGCACCGGGTCGTCACCGACGAGGGGGCGGTCCGCAGCGTGGGCCGACTGATCGACGCGACGGACGCGGCCAACGGCTTTCGCTTCCGCGAGAAGATCGGCCCGGCGCTGCAGCCGCACATTGCGGCGGTGGCGGCGCGCAGCGGGATCCCGACCACGCCGGAGCAGATGTCGCCGGCCCAGCAGCGCGAGGTGCTGCAGAAGCTGGACGACGAGATCGCGGGGATGGACTACGACCTGTGGAAGACCAAGCAGGTGACCGACTTCCTCAATGGGGTGTGGGCCCAGGTCTACGGCGCGGACTACAAGTGGGTGATCGGCGTCGCCCTCCAGGCCCGGGCGTTCTGCCGGATCGCGTGCCCGGTGCTGATCGCGCTGGCGGCCGGGCTGCTGCTGCGGCGGCTGTTCCGCGCGCCGGCCTCGGAGCCGGAGACTGCCTCGGGCGAGGGTGAGCCCGGTCCCGCGGTGCCGGCCGCCGGCGAAGGGTGAGCGGCCGACCGGCCCCCCTCTACCCGTAGATGCCGCGCCACTGCTCGCGCGTCATCCGGTAGCGGCGGAGCGCCATCGACGTTTCCAGCTTGGGGTGGTAGCTCAGCTCCACGCCGCCCAGCGTGAACCCATACGCCTCGTTGGCCCGCACCGCGTTGGTGTTGCCGCCCCACGTCGCCGTCTCGTACACGACGGCGCCCAGCGTCTCGAAGGCGTGGCGGAAGAGGTAGTATCTCGCCTGGCGGTGGTGGCCCTTGCGCCAGAAGGGCTTGCCGAAGCGCACGTCCTCGCCGACGACGAGGAGGCCGCTGCGGTTCTCCATGAACAGCGTGAACACGCCGGCCGGCTTGGCCGAGGGGTTATCGACGACCGTCCAGGTGGCGCTATCGGGCGCGGCCGCCAGGCGTTCCAGTTCGGCGCGGGTCTCGTCGGCGGTGGCGGGGACGGCGGTGCCGGTCCAGCGGTGGAGGTCGGGGTCCTTGTTCCACTCGAAGACGGCGGCCGCATCGGCGGCCGGGTCGATCGGACGAAGCGTCACAAGCCGCCCCGCGAACGTCGGGATGGGCCGGGGCATGGGGAGGCGGGCCATGGGACCATTCTATCCCGTGGGGTAGCTCGGCCGCCATTGCCGGGCAATTGTTTAGGGCTCTCTCACCACGGGCACAAGACCCTCACCCTGCCCTCTCCCGGAGTACCGGGCGAGGGTTCCGAAAATCGCTTTTGCTTGATGGGCATTCCCGCTCGAATTGCGGACTTCGCTACAGCACCTTCGTCGTGCCCGGTTTTGCGATCGGATAGTGGCCCTGCGCGTCGGCGGTGACGGGGGCGGGGGAGTCCCAGGTGATCTGGTCGAGGCCGGGGGCCAGTTGCAGGTTCGAGGCCATCGCCTCGTCCCAGGTGACGAGCTTGCCGGACTCGGCGGCCATGCGGCCCAGGATGCCGGTCATGGCGGCGCGGGCGCTGCGGTCGGCCTCGTTGTAGGGCTTGTCCTGGCGGATGGCGTCGAAGAGCAGGTCGTGCTCGCGCTGGTAGCCGGCGTCGCAGGGGGCGGCGGGCTGCCAGAGGAGGTTGTCCGGAGTCTGGCGGTGGCCCTTGTAAAGCTTGGGCGTGGTGATGCCCTCGCCCAGGACGGCGCTGCCCTTGGAGCCGTGGATGACGCTGCCGAAGAAGTTCCAGCACTGGTTCATGTGCCGCCCCTGGGCGAACAAGCGCGTGCCGTCGGGGAACGTGTACTCGACGGCGTAGTGGTCGAAGAGCTGGTCGGCGTCGGTGCGCACCTGCCGGCCGCCCTGGCCCTGGGCGGAGACGGGCCAGGCGCCCTTGAGCCAGCAGCAGACGTCGAGGTTGTGGATGAGCCAGTCGAGGAGGAAGGTGCCGTTGAGCCAGGTGAAGCTGGAGTAGTTGCGGACCTGGTGGGCCAGCTCGGACTCGCCGCTGCGGCGAGGGGAGAA
>Ga0105047_10018298_pt1 | contig 10862 bp, 9 predicted proteins | sample MAT04_FD_78384 | JGI IMG/M metagenome (GOLD analysis project Ga0105047, IMG submission 78384) | Freshwater microbial communities from Lake Fryxell liftoff mats and glacier meltwater in Antarctica - MAT-04 (megahit assembly) | ecosystem: Environmental > Aquatic > Freshwater > Ice > Liftoff...
CTCAGACCGCTCCGGTCGCTACGGCCTTCCCCTCCGCCCTGGTCGTCGAAGTCAAGGACACCAACGGCGTAGTTGCACCGAATGTACCGGTGGTGTTCACTTCAAACGGCCTCATCCTCTCGGCCTCCGTCGTCAACACCGACGCCAATGGACGCGCGCGGGTCACTGCTAGGGCTGGTTCAACGGTAGGCCTGTTCACCATCACCGCCTCCAGCGGCACGCTCACCACCGCCTTCACCCTCAATGTGACTCCTCTCGGACCGACGATCACCTCCATCGTCAACGGCGCCAGCTTCCTGCCGGGCCTCTCGCCTTGTGCTGTCGCCCAGATCAATGGCAGCAACTTCGCCACGGGTGTCAGCGGAACTCTCTCCGGCCAGTCCCTGGTTGGTCCCCTGGTTACGTCGCTCAGCGGCATCAGCGTCAGCCTCGGCGGCGTTGCGGCTCCGCTCTACAGTGTCAGCAATATCCAAGGGAGAGAAACCCTCTCCTTCCAGGTGCCCTGCGAACAGGCGCCCGGACCCGTTAACTTAGTCCTGCGGTCGGGATCTACCTCGGTCAACCAGAACGTCACCATCGCGCCCTATGCTCCGGGCATCTTCACCACCCTCGACGGTTCGGGCCGGCCCACCATCGTGGCGGTCAAGGCCAACGGCACCTATGTCTCCTCCACGAATCCCGCTGAGCTCAACGAGGACATCCGCGTCTTCGTCACCGGCCTCGGCCAGGCCTCTCCCTTTATCACTACCAACACCCCCGGCACCGGCAACCAGCGTGTGAATGGCTCGGTGCTGATCGGCCTCAACAATGAAGGGATCTCGGCCCGCTTTGAAGACACTATCTATGCGCCTACGCTGATCGGTGTCTACATCGTCACCTTCCGGATGCCCGCCAGCACCGCCACCGGCACCGGTCGGCCGTTCGTCATCGCGGTCGAAGGCCCCGATGGCTCCATCACCTACAGCCAATCGGCTGTTCTCGACGTCCGCTAGTCCCGCAATTCGCACGCAAAGATAGAAGGCCGGCGAAACCTCGATCCTCATCGCGGCGCCGGCCTTTTATCTTGTTAAGGGGTCTGTCCGGTGTGGCAAAGCCCGCACCGCTCAACCGTTCGGAAATCCGCCCGGAAATCCGCCCGCATAGGCTGAGGACGCGCTAGCCCGCGCACATCCGCCCGCAATGGTAAAGATTTCTCCCACCGCCCATCGCAAGTCTCACCGATCAACCCCACACCCGGACCCCGCCCGACCGGGCCCCGAGCCGCCGCCGGCCACAGCAAGCCCAGCATCGCCAACATCGCCAGGCCACTCACCAAACTCGGTACCCAACGCGGCGTCGGCACCGCCGGCTCGCCAAATACCGCCCGCCTCCAGCGCTTTGCCGCCGCCGGATCCGGCTCCAGCCGCCGTAAATTCCGCAATCGATCTTCATACTTCATCGCGATACGCTCCTAACCGATCTTTCAACTTGGCATGTGCCCGCGACAACCGCGAAGCCACCGTGCCCATCGAACATCCCAATGCCGCCGCCACTTCTTCGTAGGACAGATCCTCGAGGTATCGCAGCAGTACCACCGCCCGCAGATTCGGCTCCAGCCGCGCCACCGCAGCCATCACGGCCTCCTCCCGCTCGCCTCGCCCATGCGCCTGCTCCGGGTCGACTCCGCCCCAACGCCATCGTGCCAAACCCTCCACCGGCAGGTACACCAGCCGCTTCAGCCGTCGCCGCTCGTCGATCCACTCGTTCACCACAATCCGGTACAGCCATGACGTAAAACTCGCCTCGGCGCGGAACGAACCCACCTCTCGCACCATCTTGATCAGCACCCGCTGCGTGATGTCTTCGGCCGCCGTCCGGCTCCCGCTCACCCGCATCGCAAAGTTGTAGACGCGGCCCTGCACTCGCTCCACCAGCTCTTCGAGCGCCACCCGCTCTCCGCGCCGACAGCGTTCGAGCAAGGCTTCGTCGACCGCATTGGGGCTCTCTTCCGTCCATCGGGAACTCACAAAATCTCCGGTATGACGCACGTCACCCCTATTCTCTTCCACTCAGCCGCGATATTCTCTAGTCATGTTCTCCCGGCGTACTCTGTTCGCTCTGCCCTTCGTTCCTTTTGCCCTGCGCGCTAACGACCCCTTCTACCTGCGCTCGCAGGACCACGTCGTCTTCTACGGCGACAGCATCACCGACCAGCGCCTCTACACTACCTTTGTTGAGACCTTCGTCGTCACCCGCTTCCCGAAAATGCCCGTCCGCTTCACTCACTCCGGCTGGGGCGGCGACCGCGTCACCGGCGGCGGCGGTGGCAACCTCGAAACCCGGCTCAAACGCGATGTCTTCGACCAACGGCCCACCGTCCTCACCACCATGCTCGGCATGAACGACGGCCGCTACCGAGCCTTCGACCCCGCCGTCTTCGAGGAATTCTCCCGCGGCTACGCCCGCCTCGTCGAACTGGTGCAAGCCCGCTACCCCGATTGCCGCATCACCCTCATCCGCCCCTCCGCCTACGACGACGTAACCCGCCCCCCGCTGTTCAAAGGCGGTTACAACGCCGTCCTCAGCCGCTATGGCGACTACCTCGCCCAACTCGCCAAGGACCGCCACTGCCTCCTCGCTGACCTCAATACTCCCCTCGTGAAAGCCCTCTCAGCCGCCAAAGCCCAAAACCCGGCCCTCGCCCAACAATTCCTTCCCGACCGGGTCCATCCCCAACCAAGCGGCCACCTGGTCATGGCCCAAGCCCTTCTGGACGCCTGGCGTGCGCCGTCCCTGGTCTCGCACACTGTCCTCGACACCAACCCGCGCAACGTCATTGCTACCGAAAACACCAACGTCACTGACCTCGCCGCCGATGACGCCGTCACCTGGAATCAGCAAGATTGGGCCCTGCCCATGCCACTCAACCTCAGCGACCCCGGCCTCGCCCTCGCCCACCGGGTGAGCGGGTTCGGCGAACGCCTCAACCGCCAAATGCTTACCGTCCACGGCCTCGCCGCCGGATCCTGGCAACTTTCCATCGACCAACAGCCCATCGCCCGCCTCACCGCCAGCCAACTCCAGCAAGGCGTCAACCTCGCAAACCTCGACACGCCCATGATGGCCCAAGCTCGCCGCGTCCATGACTTAACTCTCAAACGAACCCGCATCAAGCACGCCCGCTGGCGCGAAGTCGAAGTGCCGCTTGAGTCTGAAGGCCTCGACAACCGCCTCGCCGTCCTCAATCAACTTGAGGCCCTGGCCTTCGAGCTCGAGCGCAATCAGCGCCTTGCCGCCCAACCCGTCGAACATGTCTTCAAACTGACGAAGGCAAGTTGATATGATGTCAGTCGTGAACCGCCGACAAGCCTCCGCCGCCCTCCTCGCCTCTCTCGCCGGCCTGCAAGCGCAGCCGCCCAATGCCGCACCCCGGCGCAAGAAAGTCCTATGCATTGGCCAAACCAAGGGTTTCCAGCATGACGCCACCTCCGAAGGCCTGGCGACCATCCTCCGCCTCGGCCACGATACCGGCTACTGGGACGCCTACATCAAGACCGACACCCAGCTCATCACCAAGAAGAAGCTCACCGGCAACGCCAAGAACCTCGACTACTTCGACGCCGTCTTCTTCATGACCACCGGCGAACTGGACCTCGACGACGAGCAAAAGGCCTCCCTCCTCTCCTTCGTGAAGGAAGACGGCAAAGGCTTCGTCGGCTGCCACTGTGCCATCGACACCAACTACAAATGGCCCGAATACGGGGAAATGGTCGGTGGCTACTTCGACAGCCACCCCTGGAACACCTTCGAAGCCCCCGTCATCGTGGAGGACCGCACCCACCCCACCATGCGCCACTTTCCCGCCGCATTCACGACGCTGGACGAAATCTACCAGGTAAAGGACTTCTCCCGCGAACGCGTCCGCGTCCTCGCTCGCCTTGACGAAACCAAAATCGACCTCAAGCGCCCCAACGTCCATCGCACTGACGGCGACTTCGCCGTGGCCTGGGTCCGCAACTATGGCAAGGGCCGGGTCTTCTACTCTACCTTCGGCCACCATAGCCCCGCCTGGGAACGTCCCGACATGCAGAAGATGTACCTCGAAAGCGTCAAGTGGGTCCTCAAGATGACCGAAGGTGACGCCACCCCCCGCCCGCGCGGTTAGAGAGGCCTGGAAGAGACTGTCGGAAGGAGACCCCCGGCGTCCGGAGCCGATCAAAGACCGCCGAAGCGCTTGTCTCCCATATCATTCGCGTCCACTACCGCCGCCGGAGCCGCCGAAGAAACCAGCGAATCCACCCCGCCCGCCATGTAATAATCCATCGCCTGCGGCTGCCAAGGCTCGATTACTTCCAGGGCATGCCTCGCGTCGCCCTCGTTCAGGCAATGCACCGCGACAAACCCCGCTCCCGCCTTCGCCCGCTGTTCATCGCGTAGCGCATTGGCACCCTCGGTATCCGTCAACCGTGAAAGCGCCGACATCAACATCCCGGTCGCCGAGGAACGCAAATTCTCCAGGAACTCGAGCAACTCGCGAGCGGAGATGAACCTCACCCGATCGTCGCTGAAACCATTCTGAAAGAGAGCCTGCGTTGCGTCCTGCGCCACCGAATACGACCGAAAACTAATCACCGCAAAGTCTTTCGGGTAAAAAACGCCGTTCGAAGTCGGCGCATCCTTAAAAAAAGCGGTCAGATCCTGCATCAAATTCTCCTCGCGGCAATATTTGCGCACAATTTCTGGCGCAAGTATTTCGAAGCACGCCAAGGCCCAACCTTACTCGCCCACGCGCGCGCCCTCCGCCCGCGTCAGCATCTTTCGCATCCCCGCCGCAATCACTTCCTGCGCCCGCAACCCATCGCGATGCGTAATCGGGAACGGCTCATCCTTCCGGCAGCACTCCACAAATGCCAAAACCTCGGCCTTGTAGCTGCGCCCAAATCGCGCCACAAACTCCGCTTGCCCCGGCACATCCGGCAGCACCGAAAACACCCGCTGCAAGATCGGCTCGGCCGTAAACCGGGGGCCAAAGGCCTCCACCAATACCTCGTCCGGCCGCTGCGCGAAACGCCCGATCCGTATATGCCCCTGCTCGCCGAAAATCGCACTCTCCACCCGATAGCCCGACACATGATTCCGCGTCACCTGGATCTGCGCCGTCAGCTCGCCCGGGAACCACATAAACAGCACGGCATCGTCGAAGTCCTCAGTGCACGTCGTCAGCCGATGGCTGTAAGTCCGGCTGCCCACGGCCAGCGCCGTCTCCGGCATTTGCCCCGTCAGCCACAAAATCTCGTCCACGTTGTGGATCGACATGTCCGATAAAATGCCGTCGCTCTGATACCCATTGGGCGCGGGCCCTGAGTCTTCGAGCGCCGAATAGATCTTGAACACCGGCCCAATCGCCCCACTCTGCATCAACTCGCGGGCAAACTGCAGCGCCTCGTCATAGCGGCGCTGAAAGGCCAGCATCAAGGCGTTCGGATGCCCCGAGTCCAGCTTGGCGGCGAACTCGCGGTCACCTGCCAGATTCCCGGTCAACGGCTTTTCCACCAACACCCGATGGCCCGCCGCAATCAGACGCGTGGCATGTTCCCGGTGCTTCTCCGTAGGCGTCACCACCACGGTCGCCTGGCAAACCTGCGCGTCTGCCAGTTCATCCACCGTGGCAAACATGGGCACATTCAGCCCGTGCGCGGCGGCGAACTTCTCTCGCCGCTCGCCACTCGCCTCGGCTACCGCCACCAGCGTACAGGCTCCGGTTTCGCGCGCCAATTCCACCACATGTTGGGCATGGATCCAGCCCATGCGGCCCAATCCGGCCACGGCAATCTTTAGAGGTTCAGGCATTCCTCCACATGGTAGCGTTTTGTAAAGAAGGAGTAAAAAACACGCACTTTTCAGCCACTCCAGTCAACAATAGAGGCTGATGGCCAGCGCCGGGACCCACCACACCGTCTCCTCCGCGCCATCTCCAACCTCATGCGCAACGCCCCGCGCTATGCCGGCGACTCCGGCCCCGGCGTTCCCGAGGACCTAAGCGGCCAGGTCTTCGAGCCCTTCCGCCGCGGAGACCCCGCCCACACCCCGCCCACACCCGCTCCCCTTCCAGCGGCGGCGTCGGTCTCGGCCTCGCCATTGACTCCACCGCCCCCGACGCCAATCGGGGGGTAAAGCGCTCCCCCGCATCGCGCCCGCCGTCATTCAGGGCTCCCAGCACCCAGCACGACTTTAGCCGGACAACGGATACAACGGCCGCCGCCGGTGCCGATAATCGAACGCTGCCGGATTGTCGCTCGTCACCCCCGGCGTATCCACCAGTAGCACCTCTCCCGCGATGGGCTCATAAGCCGCCCGCGGCGCTACCACGCCCTTCACGATCAGGATTCGATGCCGCTCTGGGTGCACGCCCAAACTAATCACCTGCTCCAAACTCATGGGCGCCATCCGGCGGCTCGTCAGCACGATCGTGTGCCCCTCCGCAGTCTCCACCACCGCTGAGATCCCCTGGTCCCCGCCGCCCCAACCGCCGTGCCGCACCTCGGTTTCGACAAAAACGCCATCGCCCAGCGTTCGCACCCGCCCTTCAATCGACACCGGCGTTCCGTGCCTCGCATCCGTCTTGCCGCCCACCCGCAGCGATACTGATTGCCGAACGCCCGCCTGCCGGCACGCCTCTACGCTCTCCGGATCATAAAGCACCACCATCGCCTTTTGCGCCCCCTGCCGAATCACCTCGGCCAACAGAATCGTCGAATCCCCCGGGCTCCCCGCGCCTACGTTATCGCCCACGTCCATTAACACCACCGGCTTCTTCGGTGCGCCGATCGCATACTTCACCGCCGCTTCGGGCGACGGCAATTGGCCCACATACTCCGCCCGGCGCTCCCAAGCCCGCTCCGACATCCATTTCGCCGCCCGCTCTGCCAGCGCCACGTCGCCATCGGCCACCGCCAGGAAGGCCATGCCCATCTCCGGCACGTCCGCGTAATAAAAGCCCATCGCCACACTGGCACTTACGATGCCTGGCCACGTCAGCACCGTCTCGAGGTCCGCGTACAGGCTCCGTGCCGGCTCGACGGCGGTATGTTGCCGGGAAATCTGAATCAGCATCGGCGGCGTTTCCATCGCCTGCACCGGCCGGATCTCCCCTTTCAAAGTGCGCGCCATCAATAGCGCCGCCTCGCGCCCCCGCTCGAACTGATCCAAGTGAGGATTCGTCCGATAGGCCACGATCGCATTGGTGTGGCGTGCCATCTCGTGGGAGACATTCGCGTGCAGATCGAGCGTACAAACGATCGGTAAGTCCGGGCCGGTTACTTCCCGAATCCGCCGCAAAATCTCCCCGTCGGCATCCGGATAACCCACGCTCGCTGTCGCGCCATGCAAGGCGACTAACAACCCATCGAGCGGCAGGTGGATTCCCGCCATTAACTCGGCCGCCAATTGCTCAAAGGCCGCCGCCGTAATTGTGCCGCTGGGCACTGCGTAAGTGGCGACGCCCGGCACCACGCTGAGTCCGGCCTCGTCGCAACCCGCGAGTAAGCCGCCTAACTCATGCTTCGCCCCCTGCCAACGCTGCCGGACCTCCGCCCCCCTCGTCAGCGACGTCGCAGCGAAATCCGCATAAGTGGTCGGCACGGGCAGAAACGTATTGGATTCATGCAGAAAGCCTAGCAATCCCACCCTAAGCATCCGGTAACTCCGCCACAAAGGCCGCTTCGACTAACATACCGGCTTGCAGGTCCACTCCGTAGGCGCGACGAATCGGCCGATGATCGCCGAAATATTCGTAATAGACCGCATTCACTTCCGCAATATCACGGTTCACGTGTTCGAGATACAAGCGCGCCGAAGCCACCGCCATCCGCCCAACGCCAGCCGCCCTCAGAACCTCATCCAGTTGCTTCAAAATCTCCCGCATCTCGGCTGCCGGGCCGCCGGTCACCGGTGTTTTCTCCCCGTCCGGAATGCCCACCAGTACTGTCTCCAGTAACCGCCCCGCAGTAATTACTGCTCCATCGATGCGAAAGTCCATGGTTTATCCTTTAGTAAGTCAATCGCGCCACCGTCGCCAACGTGCGCTCAATCTGTTCTTCCGTATGAGCCGCCGAAATGTACCAACGCCCATCGGGTAGCACCAACACGCCTTCATCCAACATCGCGACGGCAAAGTCGCTATAGAGCTTAGCATCGGCCAGCAGCGTCTCGCGATAAGTCCGCGGGGCTTCCGCCTGAAAACTCATTTGGAATACCGGTCCCGCCCCATTGGTCGCCACCCGGTAGCCTTTCTCCGTGAGTAAGTGCCGCAGACCCTCCCGCAATTTCTCGCCCAGGCTCCATAAGTGGCGATAAACCGCGCCTTCGCCCGCCGCCAGCGTCTCCAATGTCGCCTTGGCCGCCGCCAACGCCAGCGGATTTCCATTCAAAGTACCCGCATGCACCACCGTGCCGTTGGCGATATGGTCCATGATCCAGGCCTTACCCGCCATCGCACTCAATGGCAAACCGCCGCCTACCGCTTTGGCGAATGTAGCCACATCCGGCGTCACGCCAAAGTGCGCCTGCCCCCCGCCCAGCGCCAGCCGAAACCCGGTAATCACTTCGTCGAAAATCAGCACCGTTCCCGTCCGCGTCGTAATTTCACGCAGAAACTCGAGAAATCCCGGTGCCGGTGGGATACAGCCGTTGTTACACAAGATGGGCTCGCAGATCACGCAAGATAACTCCGCGCCATATTGAGCGAACGCGGCCTCCACTCCCGCCCGGTCGTTCCACTCAACAATCACGGCCCCCGAATTCGGTCGCTGCCCAGCCCCGACGGGCACCGGCTCGCTACCGAACTGCGCCATCTGCTCCGCCGAGGGCTTGTAACTCACCAGGACGCTATCCGCCCACCCATGATAATGGCCTTCGAATTTCAGATACTTCTGCCGGCCTGTATGTGCCCGCGCCAAACGCAAAGCGACTTGCACAATTTCCGTGCCGCTGCTGGCAAAGCAGACGCGCTCGGCGCATGGCACTGCCGCCTGAATCAATTCCGCAACCTCATACTCAAGCTCATGCTGCGCCCCAAACGTATGGCCGCGTTCCAAATGCTTGGCCACCGCCAGATTCACCACCGGCGGCGCATGGCCCAAAATCAACGGTCCCCAGGCCAGTGTGTAGTCGAGATAGACATGGCCGTCGACATCGGTCACCTCCGCACCCGCGCCATGGTGAAAGAACAACGGAAACGGCCGCGCCGTCCGGCGCAGACCACTCGAAACTCCGCCCGCCAAACTACGGCGCGATCGTTCCCACCGGGCCAAACTCCCCGCCGCCTTACGGCGCACATTCGCTTCGTGCCTTGGCGCGTCAAAATTCATGCTTCTTCCCTCTGGACTTGGCGTGCAAAGTTTTCCGGGTGAAATCCGGGAATAGGATCAGTCGCCAACAGGCTATTATAGCCTTTTGCCACCGAATGCCATATAAAATCCTCTTCATCCTCGCCACCCCAATCAGCCACGCCGCCGCCCAACCCGCCACCCCCGTTTTTCCCATGAAATGAGCAGCGGTTCACATTTGCCCCCAGATGTGACGATTTCTCGTGCTTTCCTGAGCCACCTTCGACTAATCTTTAGAGCCGTCACCCCTATTTCATTTCCACTTGGCTCACCCCACAAGACTCTTGTCTTCGAGTAACTCGTCCTTTTTTCACCAACCACATACTCCTCGAAAGGGAACCCTTGAGCACTCAGCAAATAGGAGAGGTGCGTCTCATCGCCTCCGAAAATACCTGGATGGAAGGCTCCGTCGTTGACCGACTACGGAAAACCGCCCAGTCACCCGGTATGAAACTAAGAGGAGGCCTGTGGCGTAATAGGATCGAAATCATCTGGGCGCAGCACTAGGGATATTGCTGGCGCCCCGGATTTAGAGGGGCTTCTTTTTGAGCGAAGGGGGAAGACGTTTGGCTCCGGGCGTGGCCGGCACGGCGGAAGGGGGCGTCGGCTCGCGTTCGGGGGTCGCTTCGGGAGGGGGAGCTACCGGCTCCGGTGGCTTGGGGGGCATACAAGGGGACAAATTCAGCGCAAATGACGCGAGCGTCTGCCATTGGGCGCCTTGGCGGCGCTCAAGCCGGTAGGCGTTCAGTTTGGCGTCGGCCCTTAAACGGAAATCGCCGTTGGGGGCGGGGAGCTTGGCGCGCTTCGGCTGGATGGGCTTGCTGTTCACTTCGCGCAAGCTCCAACTGGTGCCGCCCGTTTGGCTTTCGTAGAACTCGTATTTGGCACGGGGATCGCCGGCGCGGGTGCGGTCGACGATGAGGCCGCCGTTGTTCTTGGTTTCGAACCAAAACTGTTCGATGGAACCGACGCGGGCATCTTCGTACAAGGCCCGGCGACGCCAAGAGCGGCCGCCGTCGTTGGTGATGAGCAGGAAGGGATCGCGGGGCAATTGCTGGATGATCTGGCCGGCGACCCAGCCGTTCTGAAAGTCGATGAACTGGGCCTGGTCGAGCACGCCGTTTTTGATACGGGCATGGGGCTCCACCCAGGTTCTGCCGAGGTCTTCGCTCAGCAGCAAAATGGAGCCGAAGGTGGCTTCGCGGGTATGGGTGTTGCCGGTGAGGACAATGGTGTTGCCGGCGACTTCGTGGGCGGCGAGCTCAAGGTAGACGGGGCAAGGGTCCTCGCGCGTGCAGGACAGGCCCAGGCTCTGAATCTCTTCGTCCGTGCAGGAGGGCTGCTCGACGACGAGCGGTTTGCCGGCGTACTCGAGCTTCAGGATCGCGGGGGCTTCGGCCTTAGCGGGCTCGGCCTTTGCCGGATTGGGCGGCGCGGGAGGCGGAGGTGTGGAGGGGATGACCAACTGGGCGGCCAACGCTAAACTGAGCCAAGTCA
>Ga0105047_10018299_pt1 | contig 10862 bp, 9 predicted proteins | sample MAT04_FD_78384 | JGI IMG/M metagenome (GOLD analysis project Ga0105047, IMG submission 78384) | Freshwater microbial communities from Lake Fryxell liftoff mats and glacier meltwater in Antarctica - MAT-04 (megahit assembly) | ecosystem: Environmental > Aquatic > Freshwater > Ice > Liftoff...
CCCGCGACCACATACACGATCCCGCAGCTGCAGAACCGCGCAGATGCGATGCACCCCACCTCGGGCGACCGCGTGTCGGTCAGCGCGGCTGGGATGGTCGCGCTGACGGGCCGCGTGCTCATCGGCTCCGCCATGTTCGACGTTCCGACGCGACCCGTCGATCCTGTGTGCCGTTTCGCCATCTGGGTCGGCGCGCCGGTCAGCGGCGACTTCACGGCGATCCAAGTGCAGGAATTGATCGCGCTTCCGACCACGGTGGCGAGCTGCTTCGCGCTCCCGGACGGGAAGATCAACTCGCTCTTCGCGCCTGGTGATGCGGTCACCTCGATCAACAACGCGACCTATAACGAGTTCTGCGCAGGCCCGAGCGGCACGCCGCCGGTCCCGTGCACCAATTTCGAGCAGTCGAACATCTTCCTCGGCGGGGCCGCTTCCACGATCGTGCGCGGCGCAGCGGGTGCGGCGCCGAGCGGCACCGTGGTCGCGATCGCCGATCTCGTCGGCGCAGCGGGCGCACCGGGCGCACGTGCAGTCGCGCTCGAAGGCACGCTCCTCCGGATCGAGGGCGCGCAGATCAAGAGCACGCCGGACGGCATGTTCGCGCGCTACTCGGCGATCCTCGGCTCCGCGCCGACGATCGAGCTGGACATTCTCGTCTCCAACTTCCCCGACACGTTGTGCGTCCGTACGCACTTCATGACGCTCGCGACCGGCACGACCACCGTGCCGTCGATCACCGGCGTGCTGGTGCCGAACTTCGGCCGCTGGACGCTGCGCATCCGCAACGCCGACGACATCGCTGGTCTGACCTGCCCCTGAGCCGCCGCTAGAGATCGAACACGAGGCCGGCGCGCGCGAGTACCGTGAGATACACGGGGAAGCGCACGTCGGCCTCGAACAATTCCGAGACCAGCAGGTAGGGGCGCACGTCGAGTCCGATGTACGCGTTGCGCGAGAGCAGCCAGTCGACGCCGAGCACGATGTGCGCGCCGAGATCCGCGCCGAGCGCGCCGTCGCTGAGCGAGGTCAGCGCGTCGATGCCCACGCCGAAGTACGGCACGATCTCGAGGATGTCGACGACGTAGAGCAGCTCCGCGCCAAACACGCCGAGGTGCACCGTTGGATCGCCCGGGTGCAGCGCGTACGCGACGCTCGCGCGCACCGCCCACACATCGTTGATCCCGATCGACGCCGCGATCGCCAGGGGCAGGCCGGAGCCCGGCACGGCGCCATCGCTGAACGCGTGCGCGTAGCCGACGCCGAGCTCGAGCGTGAGCTGGTCTTCGTAGGCGCGCGCAGGTGAGGGCGCGCCGACTGTCAGCGCGATCGTCAGCGCGGAGGCGAGCGTCGCGATGAGCGTGAGTCCGGCGTACGCGGAGCGAGACATGCGCTGCCGGGCATACCACGCGGCTCAGCCGACGCGCCTTCGTTGCGCGCGCTTCGGCGCGGAGCGCGAGGGATCGGCGAGCGACGGAGCTGCGGCGCTGGCTGGCCCGATGCGCAGCCGTGAAACGCGCGGCAGGCATACGTGCGTGCGTTGACTCGCGGGGGGGCGCGGGTATAGTCGGGCGCCCCGATGCCCATGGATCGCGCTGCGCGCTCTTGGATTGATCGGTAAGTGTCCAGATCTGCAGGAGATTCCGCCTTGGCGAACCCCGACGAGAACAACGACGAAGTGGCCACGAACGACGAGCCGTCCAGCCCCGCGCCGAACGCGCCCGAGGCCGACGACGTCGACGCAGGCCGCACCGACGGGGACGACGACGCAGGCTCCGCGACGGCGGGCAGCGCCGACGCGGGCACCGCGGACGACGACGCGGGCACTGCGGACGACGCGCAGGGCAGCGCGGGATCGAGCGCGAACAAGGGCATCGGCGGCGGAACCGCGCCGAGCCCGGGCGCGCGACTCGCAGCGCAGCGCGCAGCGAAGGCGGCAGCGAAGGCGGCCAAGCGCGGCAAGACGCCGGCCGACGAGGTCGAGCAAAAGGCCGAAGCGCGCGCCGCCACGATGGCGACATGGCTCGAAGAGCACCGCACCGTCGCGTACGGCGTGCTCGCAGCCGTGGCGCTGCTGATCGCGGCGTATGTCGGCTGGTCGATGTTCGGCGGTCGCGCGGCGGAGGCGGCCGCGGTCGATCTCAGCGCCGCGCTCGACGTCGCCAACGCCGAGATTCGCTCCGCCGATTCGCCGGCGCCGGAGGACGACCTCGCCGATCGCGAGACGTTCCCGACGACGACGGCGCGCGCCGAGAAGGCGCTCGAGCTGTTCCGCAAGGTCACCAGCGCGCACGCCGGCACAGACGCCGCCGTGTGGGCCCGGCTCGGCGAGGCGCGCGCGCTGCTCGATCTCGGCAAGCCCGCCGAGGCACGCGCTGCGTACGAGAAGGCGCTGCGCGAGGGCAGCGGCAACACGGCTGTCGCCGCGCGCGCGTACGAGGGCATCGCGTTCACCTTCGAGACGGAGAACGAGCCGGCCAAGGCGATCGAGAAGTTCCAGGCGCTTTCGCGCGCGGGCGAGGGCGCTTACAAAGATCTCGCCGACTACCACCTCGCGCGCATGTACCTGCGCACCAACGAGGACACGCGTGCGAAGGATCTGCTGAAGGAGCTCGTGCAGCGCCTGCGCACGCGCGACGACACCGATCCCGGCGACGTCTCGCCGTACGTGCTCAGCCAGGCCGAGCTGCGCCTCGCAGAGCTCGACTCGACGCTGGTGCCGCGCCCGACGCAGGGCCTCGGCGGCGGCTCGATGTTCGGCCCCGGCGGCATCCAGCTCGGCGGCGAGGGCGGCCCCTCGAACGTGACGCCCGAGCAGATTCAAGAGATCCTGCGCAACCTGCAGAAGAACCAGGGCGGCGCGGGCGGCGGTGCCGGCGGCGGTCTGCCGCCAGGCCTCGGCGAGTGATCAGGCCTCGGCGCGTGACGCTGCGTGGACGCGACGATCCGGGCGCCGTCCTCGCGCTTGCTCCTTGGCGAGCGCTCGGCCGACGTGCGGCTGCGCTCGCGTCGGCGGTCGGGCTCGTGGCGGGGGCCGCGCTCGTGGCGGCGACGGGCTGCGGCGGTGGGCTGATCGGTGACGCGGACATCGACTGGATCGGTGGGACGCCGCGTGCGCGCGTGCTCGAGGGCCCGCTGCACATGCGCTGGACGGAGCGCCTCACGCCGGAGTTCGGCGGCTCGTACCAGCCCGTCGAGCGTGCCGTCGCGGCGCTCGATCCCGCGCACGATCGCGTCTACGTCGGCTCCTCGGCTGGCAGCCTGTGGGCGATGACGCCGACCGGCCGCAAGCTGTGGCGCTATGACACCGGCGGCGCGATCGAGGGGCAGCCGGCCGTCGATGGCGACGCGGGCGAGCTGTACCTCGGCAACGCCGAGGGCATTCTCTACGCGCTGCACACCGCCGACGGCACGAAGCGCTGGGAGAAGCCGGCTGGCGGTCCGATGCGCTCCGCACCGGCCATCTCCGCTGACGCCGTATACGTGGTCACCGCCAACGATCTGGTCGTGGCGCTCTCGCGCACCGATGGCAGCGAGCTGTGGCGCTACAAGCGCGACGCGCCGCAGGGCTTCTCGCTGACTGGGCACTCGGGGCTGGTGCTGCACGATGGCAAGCTGTTCGTTGGCTTCACCGATGGCTTCGTCGTTTCGCTCGACGCCGCCAGCGGCACGGCGGCCTGGGAGCGCGACACCGCCATCGACCTCGAGGAAGAAGGCGACAACATCACGCGCTTCGTCGACGTCGACACGACGCCGGTGATCGTCGGCGACCGCGTCTGGATCGCGTCGTTCTCGGCGGGCCTCTACGAGCTCTCCATCGGCAGCGGCAGCGTCCTCTGGAAGGACGCCGAGCGCACCAGCATCGTCTCGATCACCGCCGCCGCAGACAGCTCCTTGGTGCTGTCGTCCGCCGACGACGGCGTGATCCGCTTCGACACCGAAGAGCACATCGACCTGTGGAAACGTCCAGTGGTGCGCGGCGCCGCCGGGACCGCCAGCGTCGTGCGTGGTGTGGTGCTGTTCGGCGAGAACCTCGGCGGCTTCTTGGCGCTGTCGCTCGACACTGGCGCGGAGCTGTCGCGCCTCGAGTCCGGGCATGGCTTCACCGCCGAGTGCGCCGTCGCCGGACACCTCGGCTTCGTCGTGAGCAATGGCGGGAGCCTGTTCGCCTTCGCGATCGACTAACGACGGGCCGTCGAAAAACAGGCTCGGAGCGGCTTTCGTCCTCCGAAAAATCCTCAGAATACAGGAGTATTCCTCCGGTTTTTCGTGCGGGCGCGCTCGCTCCGCGCCTATTTTTGGACGGCCCGTACGACGGCAAATCGAGGCGGGTAATCAGCGGCGCTCATGTTTTGCCTTAGAAACGCTTAGATACCAGTTCGCATAAGATAGATTACGTCAACTGAACCCAACGGCGCTGGGGGGCCTTGTCATCACTACGGACGACGACGCGTCAGCCATCCCAGCCATCCAGCGGCACGAGCGACGCTCAGCGACTACCGAGCAAAAATCGCGTGAGCGCGCTGGCGTCGAGACGCGCGGTCGTGACGAGCGCGTCGAGCAGCTGCTTGCCGAGCCGCGCCAGCTCGAGCAGCTGGCCGATGCGCTCGTGCTGGACGATGGCGCGCTGGCGAATGCGCGCGTCGGCCGAGCGCGTCTGCGGCTCGATGGCGCGCAGCGCGTCTTCCATCGCGGTGATCGTGTCGAGGATCTCGGCGCGCTCGCGCTCGCGCAGCACTCGCGAGATCATCTTCCAGAGGTTGCCCTCGGCGGCGAAATGCTCGCGACGCTCCCCCTGGATCCAGACCTTCTTCACGACGCCCCAGCGCACCAGCTCGGTCACCGTCATCGACACGGCGCCGGTCGAGAGCCCCAGCCGCTCGCGCAGATCCTGCGCCGTCAGCGGACGCTCGCTGAGATACAGCACCGTCCAGACCCGGCCCATGTTGCGCTTGAAGCCCCAGAACTGCATCAGCCGGCCGATCGCGTCGCTAACCGCGCGCTCGCTCGCCGAGAGCTCGCCCGGCAAGCCCGCCTCGCCGACCTCGGACTCCAGCAGCTCCGTGTCGTCGTTCGGCATCAGGTCCGCCTTCTGCGCGCGATGCGCGACATCAGGTCCGCCTTCTGCGCGCGATGCGCGACATCAGGTCCGCCTCCCGACGAGCTCGTGCACGAGCTGCTCGAGCAGCGCCCGCGCGCGCGTTGGTGGGAGTCGCTCGAGCTCGAACAGCGCGCTGCTGCTGCGCCCGCCGGCGTATTCCCGCGCGCGTGCGCAGCCGCGCCGAACCACTGGCAGGCTCGCCACTGCGCGCGCCGCGTCGAGGTCGCCGATGCGCGCCGCCGGCAGCAAGATCCGCAGGCGCGAGGCGTCCTCGGCGAGCGCGAAGGCGAGCGGCAGCGTCGTCTTGCCCTCGGCGAGATCTGCGCCGAGCCGCTTGCCGACGCGCTCTGGATCGCCGTCGAGATCGAGCACATCGTCGACCACTTGAAACGCGATCCCAACGTGTTCGCCCATCCGCCCGATGCTCGCCACGCGTTCAGGCGCAGCACCGGCCGAGCGCGCGCCGGCGCGGCACGCGAAGCCGAACAGCGACGCCGTCTTGCCCTGCACGATGCCGAGATAGCCGTCCATCCCGAGGTCTTCGCGGTGGCGCGCCATCATCTGGGCGACCTCGCCGGCGATCAGCGCCTGCAGCGTCGCCAGCAGATCGCGCATCACGTCGGGCACGGCGGCGGTGTCGACCAGCTCGATGGCGCGCGTCAGCAGGAGATCGCCGGCGAGCACCGACACCAAGTTGCCAAACAGCACGCGCGAAGCGGGCCGCCCGCGGCGCTCCTCGCCCTCGTCGATGACGTCGTCGTGGAGCAGCGTCGCCGAGTGCACAAGCTCCGCGGCGGCCGCGAACGGCAGCGCCTTGCTCGCATCACCGCCGCAAGCGACCGCGGTCAGCAAGGTCGTCATCGGCCGGACGCGCTTGCCGCCGGCCAGCACGAGGTTGCGCGCCGCCTCGTCGAGGAGCTCCGGGCCCGCCGTCGCGCGGCGGAGGGCCGCCTCGAGCGCGGGCAACACGTCGCCGAGCAGCGCGCTCACCTCGCCGAGCTGCGCGCGCGTGGCGGCTCCGGTGCTCGGGTCGGCGGTCGCGGCTCGCTCGAGGGCCTCGAGCTGCACGGCGGGCGTCATGATCGGGCCCTTTCCGATCGCGATGTTCACGATCGAAGTTTCAAAAGATTTTGAAACTATGCGGGGGCACGCGCGGCACGTCAAGCGCTGCGGCCGCCGCGAAGTGACAGTCAGGCTCTGAAAACGCAGCACGCCAACGCGCTCCGTCGCGCGGGCCAAGCGCTACGCCGTGCGCGACGAGCGGTTTCGCCCGCCGCGGCCTCGCGCTACTCCACACGGACGACGTCGACGAACGCGCCGATCGGCACGCAGACGGCGGCGGTAAGGCAGTGCATCCCGGTGCCGAACTCGAACGCGTTGCCGATCCAGCCGCGCACCGGGCCAGTCGGCGTATCTTCAATGATACGGAGGCGGTTCGAGCCAGCGATGAGCGGCACCGTCAGCTCGAAGGAGCCGTCGGCGCCGGCGACCCCGGTCGTGCGTGAGGCGTCGTCCTGGCGCTCTGCGTGGACCGTGTGGCCAGGCCCGGCCAGGCCGCGCAGTGTCACCCTCTCCGCGGCGAACAGCGGCGCGCTCGCGGGATCGAGCCGCGGCCCGAGGAACGCGCCGGTCCACGTGTCGGTCGCGACGTCGACGCGCAGATGCCCCGCCGAGCCGCCGCCGCCAGCGCCTTCGCCGGCGCCGCCAGCGACGTCAAGCGTCGTCGGCGGCGTCCAGCTCGGCGCGGCGATCAAGATGTTGCCGCCGCTGCCGCCGCCACCGCCCAAGACGCCGTCTGCGCCGCGGGCGCGGAGCACTGCGCCGCTCAGATCGAGCGGCTCGAGCGACACGATGAGCAAGCTGCCGCCGCCAGCGCCGCCCTCTCCTGCTCCGCCGCCGCCGCCAGAGCCGCCGCACTCCGTGGTGCCGACATCTTCGAGGCAGCCGGCGCTCGCCGCGCCATACTGCGCGCCGCCCGCGCCGCCGCCGCCTGCGGTCCCATCGGACGCGTCGCCTGTGGTGCCATCGACCGCGTGCCCTCCCCCGCCTCCGCCGGCGCCCCCGCTTGCGCCGCGTCCGCCGCCGCGCCCACCGCCGTTCGCGCCCGGCGCGCCGCCCGCGCCGCCGCCGACGCGTGCCATCGCGCCAGGCGCCGAGACGTCGAGCGTGCCGGCGAACTGCAGCGGGCCCATCGAGAACCAGCGCACTGGGCCGCCGATCGGCGCGCCCACGTAGCTGCCGGTGCCGTCGACGGTGCCGCCCGACGCGAGCAGCGCATCACGCAGCGACGCCATACCGGCGCCGTTCAGCGTCTGTGTCGGCCACACGGTCACGACTGCGCGACGCACCTGGCCGCCGACCGTCAGCTCGACGAACTCATTGCGATTGCTGATCGGCGCCGGCACCGGATCGGGCACCTCGGCGTTGCTGCGCGTGTCGCGGATGCGCAGATGCACGCCGCAGCGGGTCGCGTTGCAGCGCGCCTCGACCAGCTCGAGCGCTGCGCCGATCGGCGTGACGACCGCGCCAGTGAGGTCGAGCCCCGGCGAGGTAATCGACGTCACGAAGCGCAGCTGACCTTCGTACGCGACGTTTGGCGCCGCGAAGGCCGCCGGCGGCGGCGGCGGGCCAAGGTCGCGCGGCGGAACGGGCCCATCGCCGGCGTCGTCGTCCCCGCAGGCAGACGCACAGAGCAGCAGCGAGGCGACCAGGGAGAGCGTACGGAACGACGACGGACGCAAGGAAGCCTCGTAGGAATGCGACGCCTCGGAGCGGCGCGCTGCCGTTGAACGCGACGCCTCGGGGCGGCGTGCAGACCAGTGAACAGGACGCCTCGGGGCGGCGTACTGAAAGTGAACGCGACACTCCGCGGCGCCGCGCCGAAAGCGAGCGCAACGCCTCAGCGCGGCGCTCTATTCAGGTGACTCAGGGGCGCGGCGCCGGCGCCGGTCGCGCACCGGGGCGCGCGCCCGGGCGGGCGCCAGGACGCGCGGGTCGCCCGGGCGTGCCAGCGGGCGCGGTCGCTGGGCGATTGCGCTCGATGTAGATGCCGTCGTAGGCGGTGGCGTAGTCGTCGTCGCCAGCAGCGAACACGACGAAGCGGAGGGCCGGCGTCGTGAAGATGCGGATCGCGCGCGGGGCGACGGGCGCCTCGACGGCTGCGACCGGTGGCGGAGGCGGCGGAGTGACGTCCGCAGGCGGCGCGTTGGCACCGCCGCCACCCATCTGGTTGAGCAAGTCGTCGACGGTGCTGCCCGTGGCTGCATCCGCCGCGACGCCCGCATCGGGCGCGGCCCGCGGCGTTGGCGGAGTTGGCGCGGGAGTCGGTGGCGTCGGCGTGGCCGGCTCGTCGGCGGCATCAGCGCCGCCCGAGCCGGGTGTGCCCGTGCCCGTCGACTCACCGGTCGAGGTGAACGGCAGCGCAGCGATCATGTCGAGCGCCACGCCGTCGGTCGGCTGCGCGGTGCCCGCTTCGGCGATCACTGGCGCCAGGCGCTCCAGCACCCAGTCGATCGCCTGCTGCCGCTGCGTCGGATCCTCGTCGGTGACGATGGTGCGGTTCTCCATCTCGAACCACCTGGAAAATCCTTTGTTTGGCAGCAGAAGCTCGACGCGGTCGACGTTTCCGCCGGGCATCTTCAGGCGCAGGATGAGCTCGATCGAGCGGTCGATGCGCGTCGCGCCCGGCACTGGGATTGCGTACGCGTTGCGATAGAACTTCAGGCACTGATCGGCCACGCAGCGCGGCCGCGGGTTCTCGCCAAACGCGCGTGAGAACGCGGGGTTGCGCTGGGCAACCTCAGGGATGGCCGAGCCCCAGCCCTGCAGCTCGACCAGCGTCTTGCTCCAGTAGGTGACGGCGCGCGTCGTCCAGGTGAGACGCTGCTCTTCTTGCACGCGGCGACGCTGCGCCTCGACCGCACGGCGGCGCTCGTCCTCACCCTCGCGGCGTCCGCTCACCGTCATCAGTGCGGCGAGCCGCGGCCGCGCCTGCACGACGTGTGGACCATCTGGGAACGCGGCCAAGTAGAACTCGAGGCCCTCGCGCGTCGCCTTGCCCGACTCCCACACCGCCGGCTCGACCTCGACGCGGTGCGCCTGGATCTGCTTCGACCACACGCCGTTTGGATGATCGGCGATGTACGCATGCTCCGCGACGAGCCGCGCCTGATCATCGGGCGCCGTGCGCACCGTGCGATAGAGCGCGTATTCAGACTTTCCAGCGAGCACGGCGCAGCCGGTGCCGAGCAGCATGCAGACGATCAGAGTCGTAGCGATTGAGCGCTTGTTCATCACGGCACCTCGGCTGACTCGGACGGCGCCGCCTCGAGGTCGGTGTCTTCCAGCTCTTCGCGCAGCGCACCGGCCATGGGGCAGATGACGTCGATCCTGCACTCCGGGATCGCGCTGGTCGCCTCGCCGACACGTGCGCGATCCTCCAACGCGCTGAGGCAGGCGTTGGCGGTCGCGACGCTCGGCGGCGGCGCGCAGCCGCTCCAGTCGGTGGCGGTGGCGCAGCGTGCGTTGACCTGATTGCGGCAATACTGTTCGGCACAGACGCGGGGATCCCCTTCGTTCACCGCAATCGTCGCGGGATCGTCGGTGCACGGCGCAGGCGCAGCCGGCAGTTCGCCGCGGGCGCCATCGCGGGCGCATTCACGCGCCCGACGGTTGAAGCAGAATTGCATCGGGTCAACCGTCGTGATCTCGCCGTCACACGCGCCAACTGCGCCAGGTCCGGGACCGCCAAGCGCGAGGAAGAGAACGACGGCGACGACGACGCGCCCGAGAGAAGAGCGGTTCATGGCAGCACCTCGTAGTCGATCATGATGCCGATTTCGGCGCTGACCGTCGGCAGCGGCTCGGGCGCGAGCCCGAACGCCAGGTTGCCGGAGAGTTCCGCATACGCGCCGAGGCCCGCCGTGAAGAGGAACACCGCGCCGAGCGACAGCTCGATGCCCGGCACGAAATACGGCGAGGCCGTCAGGTTCACGCCCGCGCGCCCCGTGAGCACGAGGTCTTCGCCGAAGCGGAAGTACGCGAGGTAGGAAGGGGTGAACGTCCACTGCGCGGCTGGGTCGATGCCGTTCGGATCCGGCGCGCCGGGGCCCTCGCCGTTCAGGTTCGTCGAGATCGCGAGCGTCGCGCCGTGACGCCAACGCCCGGCGCCCGGGAACACGACCGAGCCCGCCATATCGATGAAGCTCGGCGCGAACCGCTTTTGCTCGAGCGTGAGGTCGTTGACGATGCGCAGCGTCGCGCCCCCGCCAACGCTGGCGAGGATGCGCCACGGCATCACGACGGGCGGCGGGCCTTCGTCCTCTGCGACGTAGTCACCGCCGCCGGTGCCCGGAGGGCGCTCGTCATCGACTTGCGCCGCGGCAGCAGAGGGAACAGCGAAGGCCGCTGGCGCAACGGCAAGCGCGAGCGCGAAGTAGAGAAAGCGACGGTCGGGTATCACGGGGCGAGGAACCTAAAGTAGCGTCACGAGCGGGTCAAGCGGCGTCGGCGGCGGGGCGTGGCAAAGGTGGTTACGCCGAAGTTCCTTGGGCGCGCTGCGAAAACGGCGCGCCCGGTGCTCCTTCGATGCGCCGCTCTCACCGGTACGCCGGAGTTCGAGTGCTTCGAGAGCGTGACCGGACTCCACTTCTGTCGGGTGATTGAATCCCCGGCCTGACGCTGGCTGACCGCGGTCACGCGGGGCCGCGGGATGCGGCGAGGCAGAGGCGGCTCACATCCCAGCGATCGATCGGCGCCTCCAGAA
>Ga0105047_10018301_pt1 | contig 10862 bp, 10 predicted proteins | sample MAT04_FD_78384 | JGI IMG/M metagenome (GOLD analysis project Ga0105047, IMG submission 78384) | Freshwater microbial communities from Lake Fryxell liftoff mats and glacier meltwater in Antarctica - MAT-04 (megahit assembly) | ecosystem: Environmental > Aquatic > Freshwater > Ice > Liftoff...
CCGCATTATACCACCACTCTACCTCCGGGAATTGCTGTTTCCATTGGCATATTCTACTTTCATAGGCCCCAGGGTGTGGATCTAAGCTGATGAAAAGACAGGTGGCTTACACTTCTTAGTTGATCTGATTTCTGTTCTGCTCCGCCCAAGGTGGCAAATACTTCTCGTCGCTTGAATTTAACGCAGAGATGTTCTAAGTCCTGTCTAGTATAACACCGAATCGCCTCCCCTCCCGAACTAGCTCAGGTAGATTAGTATGGCTAAATACAGCAGACCATAAGGAATCGCAAAGCCGGATGGTGAAACCCTCCAGGCCACCACCCGGCTTGTTTTGATGCGATGTTCCATTCCGCGAACCGCTTACACTATCCTGCGGCAGTCACAGCGAAGTATTCGCCGAAGAACCGCTCTGCGTCCACTTTCATTGCCACTTCATGTGGGCCGCTTTCCTCGGGCGCAAAATAGGTCATCCCAGCCAATTCAGCGCTGACAAGCTCGACACTCACTTTCCCACGTTCGTATATGCAGACCTTCTCATCAAAGATCGAGACTGCAGCGAGCGGGTCGTGAAAGGTCACCTCTGGCCGCATTTGGAACCAGACGTCGGCCATATCAAGTACGGGGCGCAACAAGGGCGACTGAAAGCGGCGGCGCACTTCGGCGGCATCCATTTGGACTTGAAGCGTCACATCTAGTCCAACCGAGCGATGAATCGGTGGCCGGGCATTGTAGACGATGGCAGTGGCATGCGGATCGTTGAGGGCGTTCCATTCATAGCGCATTCCGGTGAAGACAATTCCTTGCGTAAACGAACCGATCATCATGTAGAACGCTTTGAGCAGGCGCGGGATTTCCGGGTCCTGGGCGAAGAGCAGTGCGATATTGGTCATCGGGCCAATCGCCAGCAGGGTAACCTCGCCGGGATGGCGGCGAATAGTGTCACGCAGAAATCCGATGGCGCGTCCCTCCGGGAAATGCGTTTCATGCGGCCAGCGTTCAAGGGCCGTGGCCTGCTGCGCCAGCGGTTGGTGGGGCGGAATCAACAGCGGGAGGGGCGTGCCGGGAAAAATCGGGACATCTTTGTTGGCGGCTTTGCAGATGGCGCTGGCGAGCATCGCGCGCTTCTCCGGTTCGCCGCTGACGGTGGTGATGCCGAGCAACTCGCACTTCGGCTGCGCCAGCAGATAGGCGAGACAGATCGCATCATCGATGTCGCTGCCGATATCGGTGTCGAGTAGTAGTTTCATGAGACGGTCCTCCTGGAGTTGGGCTGGTTTACTTGATGCCGGTCGAAGCGATCGAGCGAACGTAATATCGTTGAAATGGAAAAACTAGCAGCACGGGAACGATGGCCGCAAGGATTGCGCCAGCCATCAGTTCATTCCAGATTGTCTGGCGGCTCTCCACGGAAAGCGAAACAGCCACCTGCACCACACGAAACTCGGGTGCCGGGGCAACGACCAGTGGCCAGAAAAACGAATTCCATGTACTCAGAAAAAGCACCAGAGCACCACTGATCATGGCAGGTAGTGAAATCGGGATGATCAGTTGAAAGAGAATGCGCAACCACGATGCGCCATCGACGCGCGCGGCATCCAGGATTTCCTGTGGGATGTCGGCAAAGAACTGCCGAAACATGAAAATCACAAGGCCATTGGCAAGCCCTGGAATAAAGAGACCGTGCCAGGTGTTGATCCATCCCCATTCGCGCATAATGATGTACAGCGGAATGATAATGACCTCAACGGGGATCATGAAGGTAATGAGTACGATGATAAAGAGCACCTTTTTGCCGCGAAACTCGAACTTGGCAAAGGCAAAGCCAGCCATGGCGCTGATCAGCAGACCAATCAGTACTGTGCCAACGGAAAGGGCCAATGTATTGGCAATCGCACGACCAAAATCGCGTCGTTCAAAGAGACTGATATAGGCTTCCAGCGTTGGCGAAGAAGGGAACAAAGCGCGCCAGCTAAAAGGGAAGACATATTTGAAGACTTGCTCATTCGGGGTAAACGATGCGGCGACTGCCCACATCAGGGGCACGACAACGATGAAGAACACCAATAGCAGCAGCGTGTAACTGGCAAGAAGGCGCGCCGTCTCCGTCGTTTTACGCCGCCTTTTCAGGCGTTTGGCCTCTTGAGCGGTGTGTTCAGGGCTTGTAGTAAGTGTAGTCACTTCTTCGTCTTCCTTCCTATTCACCCGTGCGTAGTAGCCAGAACTCGACACCGACAATAGCCATCGTGGCGATCAGCAGCAGCATGATCATTGCCGACGAGCTGCCGAAATCGCCGAAGACGAAGCCGCGGCGATAGGCTTCGAACATCAACGTGTTGGTCGAAAGCTGTGGACCCCCGCGGGTCAGAATCAGCACCGGTACAAAAAGCAGGAAGTTTGCGATAGTATCCGCCACCAGCACAAACACAAGAACTCTCCGCAACAGCGGAAGCGTGATGCGGATGAAACGCTGGGCCAGTCCGGCCCCATCGATTTCGGCAGCTTCGTACAATTCCTGTGAAACCCCCTGCAGGCCGGCCAAAATAAACAGTGCCCAGTACGCCACACCCACCCACGATGCCATCATGATGATGGACCACAACGCCTGATCGGGCGACTGCAGAAACGGTTGCGCCGGCAAGCCGACCGCACGCAGAAGGCCATTCATCAAGCCGTTCTGATTGAGCACCAGCCCCCAGATGATGGCAGTCACATTGAGCGAAATGGCGATCGGCAGGAGATAAATACCGCGAAAAAAGTCGATGCCGCGCAGCGCCTGGTTGATTAGCAACGCCAGCAGCAACGCAAGGCCGATCTGCAGCGGATTGACGATCAGGTTGAAGCGGAGGGTCACCCAGACCGACTGCAATCCCACAGGATCGCTGAAGATTCCCTGGAAGTTCTGCAGCCCGACAAAGCTTTTGACGCCACCCGACGCAAACGATGTGGCATACAGGCTCTCCCGAAATCCGGAGACTGCCGGGAAGATGCGAAAAAAGACAATTAGCAGCAGGGCCGGGGACAAAAAGAAATACGGCACCCACTTCTCAGCCTTGGTCATGCTGGAGCATCCTTTACGGGATGTGCAAGCCAGTGTGTGGGCTATTCCCACACACTGGCTCAAGAATTGTCCTATCGATACTTGTCCAGCTCGCGTTGGATGCGCTGCGCAGCCGTGTCCAGTGCGGTCTGCACGTCGGCACCCTTGCTGATGTCATCGAAGGTTGTCTGGAGTATCTGTTCGTATTCCAGGAACCCTGGGGTAAGCGCGCGCGGCACCGGATTGACGGTCGCCTCATCTGCGGCGACTTTCATGTAGGCAAAGGTGCCTTTCTCGAACTGCGGGTCGGTCTGGAAGAGTGACAGGACCGACTTCTGTGCTGGGAAATCACCGCTGGCATTGCGCCACCACAGTTCGGCGCCCTTGGTGGTCGTAAACCATTTCACGACACGCTTGGCGGCGTCGATGTTTTTGCTCTTGGCGTTGATACCGATGTGCCAGGAGCCGGTGGGTGTGACGATTTCGCCACCCTCAAAGTATGGATGGCGCGAGACGCTCCAATTGAATCCTGGACCGGCGCCTTCGTTCATCGTGGAGTAGCGTTGAATCTGCCACGGGCCGGCAATCATCATGGCAAGCTTGCCCTGGGCAAAGAGCTCCGGTGCATCCACGTCGCTGGGCGGCGCGAATTTCCACTCATTGAAGGCTTTCGAGTAGTAGGTGTAGGCATCAACCCACGGCTGCGCGTTGATGACGCCTTCCGCGGTCAATCCATCATCGCCGATTGCCTTGCCGCCGAGACTGGCCGCCATCGCCTGCAACTGATAAATCCGAATAGTCTGTTCCCAAGTGAATCCCCAGACATCGGTGACGCCGTCGCCATCAGTGTCTTGGGTGAGTTGCTTGGCCAGATCGGCGATCTGTTCGTAGGTCAAGCGGTCATCGGGACCCGGCACCGGGAGCCCAGCCTGCTCGAACAAGTCTTTGTTGATGAAAAGCAGTTGGGTGGAGGTAAACTGTGGTGCGGCGATCATGGAGCCTTCGTGACTACCTGCCGCATAGGCCGCTTCCAGAATATCGGCCTTTTCTTCAGGGGTATAGAGATCATCGAGCGGCGCCAGCCAGTTGCGCACACCGTAGCCTGCCACCAGCGGTACATCGACGCTCACGACGTCCGGTGTGTCGCTTCCCGATGAAAGACGAATCTGAATCTGCTGGAAAAGGTCGTTGAACGCCACTTTCTCCAGAACAAGCTCGATATCGGGGTTGTCGACCATGAAGTCGGCTGCGACACTGTCGGTGCCCGGCCACTCCGACAGCGTCAACCACGTGACTTTGGTTTTGCCTGTCGAAGCGGCAGTGTCGCCCGCTCCGGCAGCTTGATCTGCTGGCTGTGGCACAACCGGCGTCGTACAACCGGCCAGCATTGCTACAATTACAATCAAAGCAAGCAAGACAGAGCTAACGCTGTGCTTCATAGTACACTCCTCCTGTTTATAGAACGGATGTATGGTTGGTGGGACGCTGCACGTGCTATAATAGCAGAATAATGCGCAGTTGTGACGCCCAAAACGCGTGCACATGGGTCACATAAAGGTCAAGAAAGGGACACGTACCGTTCATGCCTGCCAATGACGCGTTTCAGAATGCGCTGCGCGATGCGCTGAACCATCTATACGACCCAGATCGACTGCGCACCTCGCCACTGGCCCACATATTTGCACTGCCTCTGTCCTCACCGTTGGCAGCCCAGCTTCAACAGATTCTGCTCGAATCTATCCATGCCATACAGCCACCTCCCGGTGAACCTGCTGCGTCGATCAGACGACGCGTGTACAACATTCTGCAATTGCGCTACGAACAACAATTCTCCCAGAAGGAAGTTGCCAGCCAGATGGGTCTGGGTGTCCGCCAATACCGTCGTCTGCAGCAAGCGGCCCTGCAAGCGCTCACGCTGCATCTGTCGGAGCAATTCGATCTGACCCAGCCAATTCCGGGGCCGACAGCGGTTCACCCAACTCCGCCAGTTGCTGAACTGCCCGAAACGTTGCAATGGATCAGCAAGCTCGCGCGTGACGAGACCGCAAGGGTTGACTACGTGTTGGAAGACGTCGCTCGGCTGGTTGGCCCGTTGGCGCGGCGCCATGACAAATCGGTGCGGCTAGAGGAAGCACCGCCGGTCAGTGGGGCAATTCACCCAATGGTGCTGCGTCAGGCGCTGCTCAATCTTCTCAATGCGGCGATCTTGCATAGCGCAAACGATGAGATTGTGATTCGCGTTCGTGCAGACTATCGGCAGGTGAAGATCGCGATCTTCAACCCCGGCGCGCAGCAACTATCCCCCGCGGCAGCACCCGTCATGCTCTCCGAACTGGCAATTGCGCAGACGATGATCCACTATTTTGGCGGCGATCTGAGCGCCACGACAGATGCGTCCATGGGTGATTTCTATGCTGAACTGCGTTGCCGATCCACTGGTTTGACGCCGGTGCTCGTGGTTGATGACCACATGGACACGCTGGAGTTGTTGCAGCGCTACACGGCCGGCACCCCATACACGCTAATCGTCGTCAACAACCCGCAGCAGGCGCTTGAAATGGCGGCCATGCATCTGCCGTGCGCCATTTTGCTGGACGTCATGATGCCGGAAATGGATGGGTGGGAAGTGCTGACGCGACTCAAGCAAGATGAGCGGACGGCCCACCTGCCCGTACTGGTCTGCACGATTCTGGATCAGTCTGAGTTGGCGATGTCGTTGGGCGCCAGTGGTTTTCTACGCAAGCCAGTTACGCGCCAGGCGCTGTTGGCGGCGCTCGGTGTTCATGGGGCGCCACCGGCGTCAGAATCTTGGTGAGGGATTCGATACAGTCGAGCAGGTCACGCATGGAAAGACCGCGGCCGCGGGTCAAAAAAAGCTGGTTGCTGACGATAGGCTGGCTGCTTGGGTCGCGTGAACTGATGACAATCACAGGAATCGATGCGATGGTCGGGTCGGTTTCCTTTTCTTTGAGCAGGTCGAAGCCGCTCATCTGCGGCATCACGAGGTCGAGGATCAGCACATCGGGCTGATTTTCCCGCAGCAGAGTCAAAGCCTCCGCCCCATTGGTGGCGCAGATCACGCGGTAGTTTTCCGGCGTGCCGGCGAGAATGCGTGTGAAAAGCCGCAGTAGATCCGGCTCATCGTCGGCCACCAGCACCGTACGCGCTGATCCCGGCAACCCATGCAAGGCTTCCAGCAATGTTGCCCCACTGACTGGTTTGACCAGATAGCGTACGATCCCCAACTGCTGCACCGAATCATCGCTTGTCAGCCAACAGGCGAAGATCGGCGTGTCAAAGGGCAGAGTACTGGGAATGCTGTTGATCGATTCGCCTTTCGGCAAGCTCGCCGAATTGACGATGAACGCATGGGCCGGCGTTTCACTCAGGAGCGTGAGTGCCTCAGACGTTGTGCCGGCCGCAACGATCTCGACATCATCTACGTACCGGCTGAACAGCCGAGGCAGTGTGCTCCCTCCATCGAGAAAGACATAGCGGCGCGCAACATGGGGTATTTTCGCCACGCGCGGTCGCGTGCGTGGAGAGTACTCATGGTACGGCGAAACCCAGCGGGGAGCGCCCTGCGCTTCACTCCTGGGTTCTGGCGTGGAATCCAGTGGCAGGCTGACAAAAAAAGTTGTTCCTACGCCCAGTTCGCTTTCCAACCAGATGCGTCCATCGTGCATCTCGATGAAATGTTTGCTGATGTTTAGACCAAGGCCACTGCCGCCATGCTTGCGACGGATGGAGGAGTCCAGTTGCTGAAAAGGTTCGAAGAGCCGGTGCTGATCCTCTGGTTTGATGCCCGGACCGCTGTCGGCAACGCTCAGCATCATCTTCGCGTCGACGATCCAGGCGCGCACCGCCACCCCACCGCGTTCGGTAAAGCGGCCAGCGTTGCTGAGCAAATTGATGATTACCTGACGAATACGTGTTTTGTCGCAGTAGATTTCGGGCAGTGCGGCGGCGATTTCGGTCTCCAGCCGCAGCCCTTTGGTATTAAATAGCGGTCTCACCGCTTCGGTGGCCGTCTCAATTATGCTCTCAATGGTTGTCCATTCTTTGCTGAGCGCCATGCGTCCGGCTTCAATCTGACTCAGATCGAGCACATCGTCAACCAGACGCGATAGATGCTGGCTGTTGCGTTGAATCACCGCCATGTCGGCCAACAATGAGGCAGGCAGGCGCCGGCTATATAAGTGTGGCGACTGGGTGATGAGTTCGGCGTAGGCGATAATCATGTTGAGGGGCGTGCGCAATTCATGGCTGACGTTCGCAATGAATGCCTGTTTGGTTTGTCGCGCTTCTTCAGCAATTTGGTTCAGAGCTTCCAAGCGGCGGAGCAGGCGAACTTGCTCCCGGGTGGCCTGCAGCAAATCCTCTTCAACCTGCCGCAACTCCAGCCGTTGAACACGCGCCTCTTCGACGAGCAATTGAGCACGTTCTAGCGACTGCGTGGCCACAATTCCTGTTTCAGCCAGTTCGCGGGCAACGATCCACCCCGTTGCCGTCAGCAGCGCGGTCGATCCAATCAAGACAGCGCCACTTGTTTCTAAGGGTAGGGCCAGAACGCTAGCTTTGGCGAGCACTGTCATGAGCGCGGTCACGAGAGCGACTGCGATAAAACCGGCCGGCCAGCCAGCCACCATCGCCGCGAGCAGCGGCGTCACAAGCGCCAACGCCGCCAGGGCAGGCTTTTCCAACTGCCATGCTGCGGCTGCGGCCATGCCCGGTAGCGTAATCAAGAAAAGAAGCTGTGCTGCTGCCAGCCAACGATCCGCCCCCAGATACACGACCATGCACACAAGGGCCCAAGCTGCCGCCAGCATGAACATTTGCCAGCCATTTTCGCCCGGCCATGGCGGCGCCAGGAGCACAAATGTGATCGTCACACCCACGCCGAAGAGCACGGCCAAACGGCGCATACTGCGCGCATACGCCTCTTTCAGCGGTGCACTTTCTTGCCGCAAACGTAAACTAGAATGAGCGCGGTGTATGCGAGCAATCATTGGGTACTCACTTCCTCATCAAATCAGATGCGGTCGCAATCTATCGCCGTCGCCTTCTGCACTTTCTCACCCCGTCACAATGTGCCGTCGTTCCCATTCGTGCATGCGAAGTTGCCGACTGGGAAACGATAGATGTCGGTGTTCATTGTACCTCCATCCCCGTTGACGAACGATTGGCCGCAGCCGCGCTGAGCTACGCCACCTTGGGCACGGCGATTGAACAGGGATCACTATTCTGGACGAAGCGCAGAACATCGAAGCCTTGGGCAAGGTGTGTATTTGATGAGTTACACGGAGTCGACTCCCTGTAACTCATCAAATACACACCTTGCCCAGGCGAACGAGGCCACGATGCGCGGCGTTATCTTTTTACGCGTGGCACTGTTGACGCTGCGCGCCGTGTTCCGTGATGATTTTGCCGACCAACTGCCCGCCATCCTGCGTCTGCTGGCGCATTTGACAAATGAAGCAGGGGCCATAGAATACGTAATTACTGTGCTACGCTATGTGGCGGGGGTGCGCACGGATGCGACGCCCGCCCTTCTACGCAAGGCTATCGATGCGGCGTCGATTGACGCAGGGGAGGGATTGATGTCGAACTGGGTGGAAGATTTGATCGAACAGGGCATACAAATAGGCACGCAAAAAGGCAAGGCAGAAGGCAAGACGGAAGGCAAGACCGAAGGCAAGGCGGAAGAAGCCATCCGACTGGTCGAGAACCTGCTGCAGCACCGCTTCGGTGCGTTGGATGCGAACCTACGCGCGCACCTTGCACAACTCCCTGTCGAGCGCCTCGAAACGCTGAGCACCGTGATCCTGGACGCACGCACCATCGCCGACGTGAATGACTTTCTTGCTGGTAACTCAGCCCGGGGTAACTGACGAACTTGGGTGGCAGTAATCCATTCCGCGCAAAGTAGAGCACGGATGGATAGAATCAACCGATCGGACGTCAGACGCCAACCCGGTCCGCCTATTCCGATCATCCGTGCTCTATCCTTGCCGCACGGCAAACGCCTGGTTTCTTCATGTTTGCGCATGGCGGTCAAACCGCCATGCGCGATCCCGCCAGCCATACGTACGCACAGGCGCCCCATGCTCGCTTACGCTCGCGGCTCAAACGGACCACGCCATCCCCAGCCCCTTCCCAAAAGCGGGGAGAGGAGCAGAGAGGACAGAGACCCATCGTACCCAGAGTCCAGAGGCGCCATCGGTCAGCGCGATCAAAAGCCGGGAGACACGACCCGAAAACCGCTATGAAAGTAGCGATTTCTAGGAACGTACCTGTAGCGGTAGGCGCAACGCACGATGATCGCTTTGAGGTTGAACGCGCCGCCCCGCAACACGCGATATTTGTTGACCCTGTACCAGTCTTCACACCACTCCCACACGTTTCCAGCCATGTCCAGCAAACCATACGAGCTGGCCCCCCTGGGATAGCGATCAATCGGCGTGGTGTCCCCAACTTGATTCTTATCGTTGCAGCGCGTGTTATCGGGCTCGTCATTGCCCATGGATACGTCCGCCCATCCGTTCCGCGTGCCGCTTTCTCCCATTGCTGCTCGGTAGGCAGCCGTACACCAGACCATGTGCAGAAAGCCACGGCGTCGTGCCAACTCACATACACGACCGGATGGTTCTCCTTGCCCGATGGGCTTTTGCCATTCCGCCAATGTTCGGGGGGAGCATGGCCGGTGGCATCCACAAATGCCCCGTACTGCTGATTCGTGACCGGCGTCTTGGCGATCCAGTATTCGTCCACCTTAATGCGCTGCTCGTTGAAGCCGTACAGAAACTCCCCCGCCGGGATGCGCACCATCTCGATCCCGATCTGCTGCCAGACCGGTTGTTTGGCCGTTTCCGCCTCAGCGTGCCGCCGTACACGTTCACGTTCTAACTCGCCAATGCGCCGCTGTCGAGCAGCAGCCTCGGCTTTACGTTTGGCATCAGCCCCCGGCGGCGGCGGCAGCCACTTCTGCATCCAGCCCCAGTGCAAACACCCAACTATTCACCGCCCACTGTGCATTTTCTTCGCTGATACCATGCGTCTCCTGCAACAAATTCGCCAACGTTGGCGTTATTAACCTTGGATTTGTGCTCCCTGCGGTAAGTCGTTTCGGTGTTCCGATCTCCAGCGCATGTACTATACTTCACAAGGTCATAGACTGCGCTATCTCAAAGGTCTGAAAACGTAAGGTCAAAAGCGAATCCAGCGGCTCTTTGTGGGTGGTATGCGTCTGGTTCAAACAATCGAGGATGGCCGTTTTGAACGCCGGGAAGTCGGCGTAGTACTCGGAATACAGACACTCTTTCTTGACGAACTTCCATAGCCGTTCAATCAGGTTGAGATTGGGCGAGTAGGGTGGTAGAAAGCAGAGTTCAATGTGTAAGTTGGCAGCGGCAGCCTGTACCAGGGCGCATTTTTGGTAGCGAGCATTGTCAAGGATCAACGTAATCGGCACATCGAGGTGCAAGGCGTCCAGTTTATGTAAAAGCTCACAAACACTCGCCGCATTGATGTAGGTGTCATTGGTCACCATAATGAGTTCGTGCGTGATTGCGTTCAATGCCCCCAGTACATTGAAGCGTTGGCGACCGCACGGCGCTCGAATGAAGACCCGCACCAGCGACCAGAGAAAGCCCAGAAAAGGGGCCAGGACGAAGTGTGCGGCATCGACAAAGAGCAGCGACGGCGACAGCATCAGTACATTGGCAGTGCCCATGTCGAAAAAGCCAACGACCTGATCGTCGCACGACGACAAAAACATCAAGGCATGCACTGGAGCGAACAAACCAGTGATGCCCTGGCTGCCTTA
>Ga0105047_10018305_pt1 | contig 10860 bp, 6 predicted proteins | sample MAT04_FD_78384 | JGI IMG/M metagenome (GOLD analysis project Ga0105047, IMG submission 78384) | Freshwater microbial communities from Lake Fryxell liftoff mats and glacier meltwater in Antarctica - MAT-04 (megahit assembly) | ecosystem: Environmental > Aquatic > Freshwater > Ice > Liftoff...
GTTATGGCTTCAATGGTAGATGACATATAATTGGCGGCACTTTGATGTTTAGGGTGGTCGATTCCTTCAGCAACAACGACAATCGAATACGGTTTTTTCTTTTCATACCGTTTCTCAATATTTTTGCAGACAGAGTGGATATTGAATGGGATTTCGGGCAACAAAATAATATCACCACCACCCGCCAGGCCTGAATAAAGTGCCAGCCAGCCTGCGTTGTGACCCATAATTTCAATAATCATTACCCGCTGGTGCGAGTTGGCAGTTGAGTGCAACCTGTCAATAGCTTCGGTGGCAATTTGCACTGCCGAATCAAAACCAAAAGTAACATCGGTGCCCCAAACATCATTGTCAATTGTTTTGGGAATTCCGACAATGTTCAACCCTTCCTGCGAAAGCAAATGCGCGGTTTTCATGGTCCCATTTCCGCCGATGCAAACCACGCAATCTAATTCGAGGTTTTTATAAGTTTCTATAATTTTTTCGGGTTTGTGGTTTTCTGAACCATCTTCGGCCACAAGTTTATAGGGTTTTTCACGCGATGTGCCCAAAATGGTGCCGCCAAGCGTTAAAATGCCTGAAAGTTGGGACTCTTTTAATTCAACATAGTCGCTGTCTATTAATCCCGAAAACCCGGCATTAAAACCCAGAACTTCCATGCCATATTCAACAATGGCGGTTTTTCCAACTCCCCTAATAGCGGCATTCAGTCCCGGGCAATCGCCACCAGCAGTCAAAATCCCAATTTTATGTGGTTTTGCAGAATTTTTCATTTTACTTAATTTTTGTTTGACATTCTTTTTAATTGAAGTATCTAAGGTAATAAAGAATTACTGAAATTGATGATTTTATCGCAATCGAAAATCAAACAATAACTTATTATTAAAAAATGCTGATATTTTGATTAACAGGTTTTTAATATTTTGTAACTTCGTCATCTTCAATAAAAATAAACATTTAATTATAAACCATTTAAAAAATTTGATATTATGAAAAAATTATTCTCTTTCGTTTTGGCCGGAACTTTTATGTTGGCCTTATCTTGCCAGAGCGGACAAAAAAAAGCTGAAAAAGCGGACGAAAAAAGTGCGGTTGTTGAAGAAACAGCAGGGCCAAACCAATTGACACAAGCTGAAATTGATGAAGGTTGGGTTTTGCTTTTCGATGGAAAAACAAGTGATGGATGGCGCGGCAACAACAAGCCTGATTTTCCATCGGGTTGGGAAATAGTTGACGGCACGCTGCATTGCGTTGGCACCGGGACAGGTGAAGCTAGTGCCGAAAATGGCGGAGATATTATTACAACCAAGGAATTTTCGAATTTCAGGTTGAAAATGGATTGGAAAATTTCGGAAGGCGGAAACTCAGGTATTTTATATTTGGGAAAAGAAACTCCGGGCTGGCCAATTTACAAAACTGCCCCTGAAATGCAAATATTAGACAACGAAAGGCATCCTGACGCTCGTGCCGGAAAAGACGGCAATCGCATGGCAGGTTCGTTGTATGATATTATTCCAGCAGTACCACAAAACGTAAAACCAGCAGGCGAGTGGAACAGCATCGAAATTGAAGTATTTAAAGGAAGTGTTTGGCACCGTCAAAACGGCGAAACAGTGTTGGAATACCACTTGTGGACTGATGACTGGAACAAATTGGTTGCAGGATCTAAATTCCCCGAATTGAACCCTGATTGGGCAAACGTCCCTAAATCCGGTGTTATCGCTTTGCAAGATCATGGCGATGATGTTTGGTACCGCAACATTAAAATTTTAGCTCAATAAAAAATTATTTCGAGCAAAATATGTAGCAGACAAGCCCGGGAATAAAACATTTTCGGGCTTGGTTTTTCAACTTTAACCTGATTAACCATCAAAAAATGAAACAGCTCACTTTTCTAATTTCCGTTATCGTGCTTTTTGCGTATTCATGCAATAACAAAAACGTACATCAAAAAACAAACCTCGAAAATCAATGGGACACAATCCGTCCATTAGCCAATCCCGATAAAGGTTGGTATTACCACATGCTCGACAATGGAATTGATAAATATGGGATAAGCGATGAAGCAAAACTAAAAGCCTTTCCGGGAATGGATCACCTTTATTTGCGGCTTTGTTGGGCTTACCTTGAACCCGAAGAAGGGAAATTCAACTGGTCTTATATCGATGATATTGTGGAAAAATATGTGCCGATGGGGTACAAAATTTCTTTCCGGATTTCGTCAAAAGAAACTGGCGGTGCACCGGGAAGTGTTCCAACTGAGGTTGATGGTATTAACTATGCAACACCGTATTGGGTAAAAAAAGCAGGGGCCAAAGGTATTGATCGGCCCGAATTTGGTAGCCCATCGTGGACTCCCGACTGGGAAGATCCGGTTTACCTTGAAAAACTTGATAACTTCTACCAAGCATTTGCTGAAAAATATGACGGCTTACCATGGGTTAGATATATTGATGTTGGAAGTATTGGCGATTGGGGTGAGGGACACACTCATTTTTCGACACGTATTCCTCCAACAGTTGATGAGGTAAAAGCGAATATTGATATCTTCCTGAAAAATTTCAAACAAACCCAAATTATTGTTACTGACGATCTTTTGTACTGGAACAAATCGGAAACGGATACAAAAGAACTGCTTGATTATGTAATTTCAAATGGCATTTCGATTCGTGATGATAGTCCACTTGTAAAATGGTATGTGGATACAATGTTGGATACCTGGTCGGTGAGCCATCCCCATTTTTTCGAAGCTGTTTACAAAACGAGGCCAACGGTTTTTGAATTGGAACATTACAGATCGGTAAAAGATAATGGGTATTGGTTGGGTAAAAACGGTGCCGATACAATTCCAGGGAAAAATGTAACTGGAGCGCAAATTTTTACAAATGCAATAAAATTGATTCATCCAACTTACATTGGTTTTCATGGCTATCTGGAAGATTGGATTGTTGAAAATCCTGATTTTACAAATGAATTGCTCAATTTGTGCGGATACTGGTATTTCCCCAAATCTTTTGAAATTACAAGTGTCGAAAAGTTGAAAATTTCATTTCAAATCGATTGGCTAAACAAAGGTGTTGCACCCGCTTATTTCGTTTACAAATTGAAAGGGAAATTGTTTTCGGTTGAAAATCCTAAAGAAAATATCAGCTTTGAAATTGAAGATTCGGGCAACAAAAACTGGTTGTCGGGAGAAGTTTTCATTCAGGATTATTCAATCATTCCTGATAAAAAGTTAAGCGGCAAATACAAGTTGTCAATCCAGTTGTTTGATGAAAAATCGGGTAGCCCGGTTGAAATTGGCTTAAAATCAGATTTAAAAGATGCCGATGGATTTTTTGAAATTGGTGAAATTGAATTGTAAATCAATTTTTAGCCACAGATTCACAGATTAATAGTGTTTTACTGAGGCAATAAATTAAAGTTTTTTATTGAAGCACTTTATTGATAATGCTAAGATGTTTATTTACAAGCGTTTCGATACCAGAGGTATCGAAAGGTTTATAGAAATGTTATATGGTTTTTGTTCGACCCCGGGGTCGCATTTTAATTCTCAATCTATCTGCCTATAAACATTAGAACCCGCTGGGTTCCGATTTTTGCATGCTATCAACTAAAAGCCTAATTCAATGTAGGTTTTGCAGGGTCTATAACGATTGGTGTGAGTATTAAATTAGAAGGAAAAGAAAAACAACGCTACAGCGTTGGATTATTGTATGAACTTTTACGTGAATGCAAACAACACAACGGCGTTGGACTTTTAAACTAAAGAAGAAAGAAACAAAGCATTTTTTTAACGTTTTCAAGGCGGGCAGTTTTTAAGAACAAGAAATCCAACCGCTCTGCGGTTGTAAAGTCAACGCAATATTTTTATACAATAATCGAAAAACTACTTTTTTCTTAAAAACATATTTGACCCTACTTCAGAGAGTCAATGACTTTTACCTGCCCGACTTCATCATTCCCGCCAGAACAATGTCTTTCGCGCTGACAGGCGGGAATCCTCTAAAGGATACTTCGAGGAATGAATTGATTGTTAGTTATTCGCCAACTGGCGGAGAAGGGGTCAGTTATGTGAGAATTTATTTCTTCTTACTTATGGAGAACGGTTATTCCAAAAAAAAGCGGCATCCGGGAAAACACTTTCCTCGGATGCCGCTTTTTTTATTTGACAATAGGTTTTTTATATTGCCGATGCTGCTGGTTTTGCATCAACTATTTTGGCGTCTTCCATAATTACTTCATAAGAGTAACCGTAGCCAAAATCTTTGTTCAGCGTAATCTTTCCTCTCACTATAATTTCGTCGTTCACCTCGGCAACATCTGCACTTGTAATTGTTAAATCGAAGTTGCCGTTGTCGCTTGTGCCATCTTGGATATGGATCCAATTTTTGCCCATAACTTCTTTATTCACTTTTACCACAATTCCTTTGATTTCGATTTCCTTTCCTGAATATCCGCTTCTGTTGGCGAAAACCTGAGCAACCGTAATCTCCCCGGCTGATTTTTCAACGGCAATTGAACCGTTTTGTTCGGTACCAACTTTACCTTGATGTTGTTGCTCTGTTGCAGCTCCGCCCATTGCACCCATTCCGCCCATTGCACCAGAGCCCATTCCGCCAGTTTCTCCTTTTTTAATTGGTGTTTTACTGATTTCACTCACAAAATAAATCTCATCAAAAGTCCTGTCAATCTCTTTACTGTGAAACTTTTGCATTGGCAAACCTTCACTATAAAAATACACTTCGCCCGTTTGAACCTCTTGTTTTGAAACGGCCATCCATTTTTCGCCCGAATTTTCTTTAGCCTTAATGTAGGTGTAAGTGCTGCCTTGAACAACTTCTGCCACCTCGAAACTATTCCCGTTTGCCGCAGTTTGTTCTTGGTTCATCTGACCATTTTTATTCTTTACACATGATGAAAAAACCACAACCAAAATCAACATTACTAAAACTCTCATATCTGTCTTTATTTACAATTTTTAATAAATCTATCTTTTTTAAACGCCCTCAAATATAAAACTTTATTGAAACAATTGATTTAGGTTGAAAGTTGACGAAAATGGGGATTGCTTTCATCAAAAAATAAATAATTGACTTGAATAACTATTTCCCGTAACTTGGAAAACCATATAAATCAAACAAAATGAATAAGCCAAAGATTTTTAGGAATCCAAATTATTTAGGGTGGGTTATAGTTGTCCTTGCATCTCTGTTATTTTATTACTCCTATTTTTTTGTTTATATCCCGAAAAAGGAAGCTCAACTTCAGCAAAAAGGGTTCCGCATTTTAAATGAATATGGAAGCAATATACTCGAGAAATATAAATATTTTGAAACCCATTTCAGTAATTACGGGGTTTTTTATTCTATTCGGTCCCTGGAGAATGATAATATCATACAAAAAATTGAAACTGGAGAATTAGAAAATAAAAAAGCTGAAAATATCAAAGATTTCGTTAAAGGGCTTCCGTCCGAAGTTGAAACAAAAAAAGAAGTAATTGTTACATCATTGTGTTATTATGATAAGAACAAGAAGGTGCTTTATTTTAGATTCAAGAATAACACAATTGATAAAAATTTAGTTGAAAACATTAACAAATTTTACAGCAGACATCAAAAAGGCAGCTTAGATTGGAACTTTTTAGTTAAAGATATTTCGCATAAAGTGCCAATTGCTTATTTTATGGAAAATTTGAAATTCGATGAGCTTTTCGACAACATCATTTTGTTTGATAACTTGGAAGTTTATTACAATTCAAAAACCACCAATTTAATTGATATTACCAATCCCAAAGCATTGTGTGACAGTACGGATAAAAAGCAGAGCGGCGTTTATATAAACTTGAATATTAGTGGGGAAAGCAAACATGGAATGATACTGCCGATTTATTTGGCAGGTAAAAAGTTTTATGTAGCCGGATTTTTATCGGACGTTGAATATCACAATAAAACCCGCGCAATCAACAAGCAATTGTTGTTGTTTATAGCTTCCGTTTTGATGTTGGTATTTGTAAGTATGCCAATTCTGAAAATATTTTTTATCGATGACAGGGAGCGTTTAAAAGCGCGCGACGCCACTTACAGCGCGCTTTCCCTCATATTTGGAATTGGCGTGTTTATTCTTTTGATTATTTCATTTTCAAAAAAGCAAGTAGTTGACATTTCAAATCAGCATCGCCGCATACATGCTATTTCCGATTTTCTTAGCGCCAATGTAACACGCGACATCGAATCAATAAAAACATTGGGCAAAGCCATTATAAATACCAGAGAAGGTGCCGATACAATTGTGGTAAATAAGGTAAAAACTGCATTTGCTACCACCGATACTTTTAAGCAGGACAACGATTTGTACAGCCCATTCCCATTAAACGAAATCATTTTTATGAACAAAGAGGGAATCGTCAAAAGGGCATATACAAGGACTCCTTTCCCCACAATTATTGATGTTGACTTGAAAGATCGACAGTATTTTAAAAATGTAAACACAGTAGAGGATTCTTGGCCAGCTTCAGATAGCTTAAACTTTTACATTGAGTCAATTAAATCATTCAATACAACAAATTATGAAACTGCAATTTCATTTCGCACGGCAGATCCAAAATTGCCGGTACTTGCAATCACATCAAAAATACCCTCACTGTATGATCAGGTTTTGCCAAGCGACATTGAATTTGTTGTAATTAACAAAACAGGCAGGGTTTTGTACCATTCGTTACAGGAAAAAAACTTGCATGAAAATTTTGTGGATGAATGTGAATCGGATTTAAAGCTGATGAATGCGATAAGTTTACAAACTAAGGAAGAAACTATTGTAAATTACAACGAAAAAAAGTGGTTGGCCCGAATCGTCCCTATCACAGACACACCTTTGTATCACATCACTCTGCTCGATTTAAAACAAGCTGACAATAAAAATGCAAGAGTGTTCCTGATTACTTTCTATCTGTTAATCGCTTCCCTGATTTTGATGATAATTGGATTGTTGTTAATCAGATGGATTACCTATTCTCAAGGCGACAAACAAGAAAATACATGGTTTTTGAACTGGTTGGTGCTGCAACCCCGGAAATATTTGATATACAGAAGATTGTCGGTTATTTTTTCTATTCTTATTGTATTTCAATTGTTTGGTGACTATTTTGCAGTTCACCCGATTGCCATGTTTGTTTACCAACTCATTTTTATAAACTTTACATTATTAATCTCCCTGCTGTTTCTGCACAGGACCGAATCCAAAGAGAAAAAAACGCTTTGGCAAAAATTCTTCACTGAATTCCTTATACTTTTGGCAATTATAATCTTGATTGTTTTGTTTGTTTATATGAGCGAATGTCTAAAGAGAGAAATCATCCTGTTAGAATCACTTGTAGTTATTATTTTATTTAATACGGAATATTTCACAAAGGGCGGACTAAAAGAATTAATAACTGAAGAAACTAAAAAGCAGCCCCCTTCGAAAGTCAAAAGAACTTACCTTGTTTTTCTGTTCCTATTTTTAACAAGTATTTCGGGGGTTCCTGTATTGAGATATTATTATTCGGTAAAAAACTTTGAGGAAAAATATTGGCATCGCGAACAATTGATAAAAGTGGGTAAAGATAATATTTCCCTCCAGTTGGATACGACATACAATAAAACTGATGATGATTGGTTTAAAACGGTTCAGGGAAACGGGCTTGACAGTTTGGAGGTTACTTATATAGACGGTAAGGATTTTTCAATTTCTCCAACGACAAGTAATCATGATTTGAGTTTTGCGGGAAAGGTATATGATTTATTGCCTGACCCGATTTCAAATTGGTACAACATGCCGAAACTTTCTGCCAAAAATGATTATGTTGTTTCCACGTTCAACAATAACACTTTTAAGTATAAAAAAGGGGATAAAATTGGGGCAGTGTCAATCAAACAATCAGAGAACCAACAGTCATTAGGTATAGGCAATTATATTGTTTTGATATTGTTTGTTTTGTTAATTATTTGTGTAACATGGTATTTACTGAGGTTTCTTGCCAAAGTACTGCTTAATTTAAACCAGGAAAGACCTGTTATTCCTGATGAAACATGGCGGGAAATCCTTAAAGACAACAACAAAAAAAGAATTCTTCTAAATTCATTCGATGGTTCAGTTTATCTCGCCAAAACAAAAGAATATCTTGATCCGCCGAATAGTAATAAAGATGCACTAAAAATTATCCAAGTTTCAGAAATAATAGAACCCAATTTTCAATGTGATCCTATTTTCAAAAGTTCAACAATAACGATGTGGGTTTGTGGGTTTAACCAAATTTTGAACGAAATTGACAAACATGAAAATCTGCTTTCGTTTTTAATCAAATTGAACCAATGCAGCCAAATAAGGATAATTGTCGATTTATCATTCGATATTGCCTTAATCAATGAATTTTACGACGACTACATTGCCGAAAACGAATTGAAACCTGAACAATTGACCCAGTTGTATTTGCTCCGGAAAAAATGGAACAATTTGTTTGATGGTTACCTCAGTTATAATGGTTATATAAATCAAAAGAAACTGAGAAAATCTGAGCAACTTAGGGATGAAGACAAATTCTTGGTCGAAAAAACGGGCACTGGTTTAGAATTGCAATTCTTGAAAATATGGGCCAATTTATCTTCCTATGAAAAAATTGTTTTGTTCGACCTTGCCGATGACGGATTATTGAACAGGAAAAACAAAATAATGATTCAGAAATTGATAGATAAAAGATTGATTGTTACCGACCCCGAACCAGCTTTTTATGATAAGGTGTTTTGTGATTTTGTTCATAAAAGTATGAAGTCAAATGAGGTAAAAGCAATCGAAAGAAAACTTGGGTTGAAAGGAAGTTGGCATAATGCCAAATATCTCATTTTACTGATTTTAGTGCCGCTTGCTGCATTTGTAATCATTTCACAGGGAATTTCTGTTGAAAAAGTATTCGGTATTTTTGCCGGGGGACTTGCCATAATCACAGGAATAATACGTTTGTTCGACAACAATACTTTTAAATCATAGTTGGTTTTCTTTCACCTGGTGACTTTTCGTCACCTGATGAATAAAATCTCCACATATTTAATTGTTCTTGTCACTTAGTGAAAAAAAATCCTCCAAATTTCTATGTGTCCTCTATGCCTATGTGGTTAACTTTTCTTCTCAATTGATAACCAAAAATTTAAAAATCACTTTCTTTAAATCAAAATTCAGAAACCAATAAAAACCTTGATATGAAATTCAAAACCTTATTTTTCTCCCTCGCTCTTCTAATATCTTCAGGCTTTTCAGCGCGATTTTGCACTGATTCCCGGTTTCTCTTTTATGACATCTGAAAACACTGTTTTTGTGAACTTTTATTGCGAATCGGAAGCGACCATTGAACTGGAAAATGGAAATAAAGTTTTTATCCAGCAAAAAACAACTTATCCTGAAAGCGACAAAATTACCTTGATAATCAATCCCGAAAAGGAAACAGAATTTTCATTGGCACTTCGTATTCCTGGATGGAGCGCACAAAATTCAATCAAAGTTAATGGCGAAGAAATTCCTGAAATTCAGATGAAGGCGGATTGGGTATTAAGTTCAAAGCCCGCCTGCCAGCCCGAAAGACATTGTTCTGGCGGGAATGATGAAGTCGGGCAGGTTCAAAGTGAAGGTTTTAAGTTGCGGGTTTTGAGTTAAAAAATAAAAGTGCTGAACATTTATGCCCAAAGTAATGTTCACATTACATATAATTAAAGACAAAAAGGTATGAAATGTGTTTTAACAGGATCATTGGGAAATATCAGCAAACCACTTGCTGAAAAATTAGTTTCGGCTGGACATGAAGTAACTGTAATAAGTAGTAAAGCAGATAAAACTGCACAAATTGAAGCTCTTGGTGCAAAGGCTGCCATCGGATCGGTTGAAGATGTTGGATTTCTTACAAAGACTTTTACTGGCGCTGATGCCGTTTACACTATGGTGCCTCCTAATTTTGGAGCAACAAACTGGAAAAAATATATTGCCGGAATTGGTGAAAATTATGCAACTGCAATCAAGGATTCAGGAGTAAAAAACGTTGTTAACTTGAGTAGTGTTGGTGCACACATGCCAGAGGGTTGCGGGCCGGTTAGCGGACTTTTCTTTGTTGAAAAAGCTTTGAATGGTTTAGATGGCGTGAATGTCAGGCACCTTCGTCCGGGATTTTTCTATCCTAATTTTATGAACCAAATTGGAATGATTAAAAACATGGGGATCACGGGCGGAAATTACGGAGAAGGAACTACACTTGTGATTGTACATCCCAATGATATTGCAGAAGTTGCAGCCGAAGAAATGACGGCTTTGTCTTTTGCGGGGAAAAGTATCCGTTACATCGCCAGTGAAGAAAAAACGACTACCGAAGTTGGTGCTATTTTGGGTAAAGCAATTGGCAAACCTGAGATTCCCTGGATGAATTTTAGCGACGAAGATACTTTGGGAGGCATGTTGCAAGCAGGTGTCCCAGAGGAAATTGCTAAAAATTATACTGAAATGGGAGCAGCCATGCGAAGTGGTGAAATGGCAGCAGATTATCAGCAAAATAATCCTTCAAAATTCGGAAAAAGCAAGCTGGAAGATTGGGCGAAAGAGTTTGCCGCAGCCTATGCACATTCCTGATGTTGAAGGGAACATGTACATCTATCTTCAAAACCTCAAATTAGAAATGGCAAAAAAACTGAGTGTCCTGAGAATAAAGTAGTGTCATGTCAAATATTATGACGTATAAATGAATATTATATCTTTGCCATAAAAAAACTATGGTAAAGTATAAAGTAACACTAACCGAGAAAGAACGCAAAGAATTGTTAGAAATAACCAAAGGGGGTCAACACA
>Ga0105047_10018306_pt1 | contig 10860 bp, 8 predicted proteins | sample MAT04_FD_78384 | JGI IMG/M metagenome (GOLD analysis project Ga0105047, IMG submission 78384) | Freshwater microbial communities from Lake Fryxell liftoff mats and glacier meltwater in Antarctica - MAT-04 (megahit assembly) | ecosystem: Environmental > Aquatic > Freshwater > Ice > Liftoff...
GGCCGACTTCGCGAAGGCCAAGGCGATCATCGACGGTGAGGCAAAGTCGAAGCCCAAACACGACCGCGAGCCACCGCACTTCCCCCACCCGACCGACTCGCCGAAGCCAGGCCCGGCCCCGGCACGCCAAGAAAATTGGATCAACCCGAACCCGCACGGCTGACCGGCCGCTAAGCCGTGCCGCGTCATTTCCCGGCGGTTTTGTCCAAGTCGATGACGATCCCCGAATTGATGATTGCGAATTTGTCGTCCGGGCTGATGAGGAAGTGCCCGCCGAGGTTGATGCTGTCGACGACGTTCCCGACGGCGATCCGGGTCAGCCGGGGCGGGGCGTCGAGTACGACGTCCAAGTACGTTGCCGTATTCTTGCCGACGCCGTCCCCGGAGATGAGCAACTGCTTGCCGAAGGAGGTCGTACGCAGACACACAGCTTGCCTCCGTCCGCCGCGAGTCGCATCGACTACTCCGCCTCGGTGGACGCTCCCGCGGTCGACGACGAACTCGGCGGCCTCGCGGCCGCCGATGAATCGCTTGCCGTGGTCCGAGCCTGAGAGATTCGGCATTGCGAACATCTCGGGCATTATCCCGCCGGCGGTGTATCGGCCGAGTGCCTTGCCTTTCAGGTCACAGTGGATTGACGCGACTTGGATCGTCGAACCGTTGTCGCGCTGGGTGTATTCACGGCCTTCGAGGCTTTCGCCGCCGAAGTTCACCTTCGCGTCTGCGGTATCCGCGTCGCCGTTGGGCGTGTCCATCGCGAACCCGTCGCCGGAGGCAATCGGCTTCCAGCCGTTGGGTTTTCCGCCGCCGTTCGTGGAGGTCGTCGACGCGACCGTTGTCGATTGGCCGAAGAAGCACCAGCCGAGACCACCGCACCCGGCGACGAGAATCACGGCGACCGCGCCGAGGCCGATCAGCAGGCCCATGCCCCCTTTTTTCTTGGGGTTTTCGTCGCCGTCTTCATCCTCCTCACGGTCTTGGAATCGCGGCCTCTCTTTGGATTTTTTGGGAGTGGTTTTGAGCGCGGGCTTCGCCGTCACCGGCATCGCCACGACGGGAACCGCGACAACCGGGATCGCCTTGGCCACTGCGGCCGCGAACGGCTTCGCGGGGATGGTCGCCGGTTTGGCAACGGAGGATACGGGGGGTCAACGTCCGGGCGGCGGACTTCGCCACGGCGGCACTCGTCGCGGCCCCCGCCGGTACGGGCACGCTCGTCCGGCAGGTGCTGCACTTCACCGATTGGCCGCGCTCCGAATCTTGCGCGACGACGGGTTCGCCGCAACCGGGGCACTTGAGCGAAATGGCCATCGGCGGTCTCGGGCGGAGGGCTTCGGTGATGTTTATTTGATCACCGACCAATGTTTGTAAAAAACCGCGCGGATGGGGGCCATGATCCGGCGGATACCCGTCAAGATGCCGCTCATCAACCACGGCCACGGGCTCGGCCGCAGGATGTCGATGAACAGGCAGTAGCGCATGGCGTCCGATTCGTTCACCGATTGGTGTTGCAGGGTATCGTCGAAGATGAACAGTTTGTTCTCTTGCCAGTAGTGCGTGTGCTTCCCGACCGTGATGTAGACGTTCTTGTTGTCAATGTCGTTGATGTTGTAAAGCGTGCGGAGCGTCACCCGCAGCGGGCCGAAGTGTTCGCCGGTGCTGGCCTTTTTGTTGAAGATCGACACGCCGATGGTGCGGATGTATTTGAAGGGCCGGTGATACTCGGGCATCTCCACCGACGTGGGGAAGTTCTGACCGTACCATTTGAAGAAGATCATCCCGCGCTTCTTCTCCCCCATTTTGGATTCGAGCATCCCCACCAGATCCCGCGCGGCCGCGGCGTCGATCAGCGTCCGGATTTCGTCGCGGTAGCCCTCCGGCAAATCCTCGAGTTTGTAAATGCCCCGGTTCCAATACGGCAGGCAGAGCAGATCCATCGCGATGTTGCACGGCGTCAGCAGCCACGTGAACACGCCGTTGCCGGCGAAGTAGCGGTCGAGGGTCCGCAGGTTCCGCCGGCTGTTCCGCAACACGTCGTACAGACCAAAGAGCAGGTAGGCGCCGAGGACGATCGGGATGATCCAGAGGTCGAAGTACAGCGTTAAGAAGATCGCGAGAGCCAACGGCACGATCCGCTTCAGGCCCTTCTTGACCATCCGCCCGACCTGCGATTTTCGCGGCTTCTCGGCGGGCGGTGCGACGGAGGTCGCGGGGCGTGTCAACATGGGGTCACCGAGATCGCGGGAGGGAACTTGGGCAATATGAGGGAGATTTCGGACGCCGTCAACGGGAAGTTGAAAGGTGTTGATCCGGCGCTTGCCGTTGGCCGAAGCGGCGCGGCAGCGCGCGACGCAGCTTCGACAACTCCGAAGAGCGCGGCGATCTCCGAGATGCCCGTCCGGAAGCGCCGTTGACACGCGGGCCCGCCGGCCGATAAGCTCCCGGTATGGAAATAGTCCGTTCGGCGCGCCCGCGGTTGCTCGGGGCCGCGCTCGCCGTCATCGTGCTGGGGCTGCCGGGGCTGTACTACCGGTATACCTACGAGCACTCCAAACGTCTGAGGGTGGTCACCGATGGCAAGTTCTACCGCTGCGGGCAACTCTCCGAAACCGGCTTCCGCGATGCGACCAAACGCTACCGGATCAAGACCGTCATCAACTTGCAGGAAGACGTCCGCGATCCGCTGATCCCCGTGCAGACCTTCGGCAAGCCCGCCGTACGCGAAAGCGAGGCCCTCGCCCGATTGGGGGTCGAGTCGGTATCTTTGGACGGCGGAGTTCTCGAAGACGACCCCAAACCGGGCCAGCGCCCCGCGGTCATCGACGACTTTTTGGAACTCGTCGACGGCATCCGCGACAAGTATTGGAGCAAAGGAATCTCGCACGCGGTGATGATCCACTGTCAAGCCGGGTTGCACCGCACGGGCCTGTTCACGGCGATCTACCGTCTCGAATACGAAAATCGCACCTTGCCCGAAGTCATCGAAGAACTCAAAGCCAACGGCTTCGGCACCTACGCGGCCACGGAAGCAAACGACTACATTAAGCGGTTTTTGATCGATTACCGCAAGGGCATCCGCCGGGGCAAGCCGGTCCAACCGGTGGAAGGGGGCGGATCGTGAGCATTCTCGACCGGATGTATTTCGTCCGCTTCGTGCAGAATTACCTGATCATGCTCGTCTGCCTGATGAGCCTGTTCATCGTGATCGACCTCTTCACGCACCTCAACGACTTCACAAACCAACGGGGCGGGTTCGCCGCCGTGGCCAAACACATCGCTGGGTATTACAGCGTCCAATCGACCTTGATCTTCGACAAGCTCGCCGAGCCGATCACGATCATCGCGGCGGTCTTCACCGTGTCGCTCATGCAGCGGAACAACGAACTCCTTCCGCTACTCTCGGCGGGCGTGCCGACGTTGCGGATCATTCGGCCGGTCCTGCTCGGGGCGGTGTTCAGCCTCTCGCTCGCGCCGTTGAACACCGAGTTCCTGATCCCGCAGTTGGCCGACGCGCTCACGGTGCCCCGCGACGACCCGGCGTTGACCAAACCGACGAAGGTGCGCGGCGCCTTCGACGCTGTGACGAAAGAACACTTCGTCGGGGACGACGCCTACCGCCGCGAGCGGAAGGTCTCCCGGTTCGAATGGACGTCCGCGTCCGACACGAGCAGCGGCTTGATCCACCTGACGGCTTCGGAAGCGATCTACATTCCGGAAGGGAAAGGCAGACTCTCGCACGGCTGGCAGCTGTACAACGCCACCCCGGAGACGCTGCCCGACCCCCTGCCGGAAGGGCTGGTGCGCCTCGGGCCGGGGCAGTACTTCTTGAAAACCCGGGACGTCGATTTCGACACGATCACCCGCCGGCCGAATTGGTACGTCTACGCGCCGACGCACAACTTGTACGAGATGTTGAACAAGCCCGAAGGGGGCCGGCAGCAGAACGTCGCCGTGCTCTTTCACATGCGTCTGACGCGGCCGATCGTCGGCTGTCTTATGGTGCTGCTGGCCCTCGCGATCATCCTGCGCGACCAAAACCGCCACGTTTTCGTGTCGGCCGGCCTCTGCTTGGTCGTGATCGCCGTCTTCTACGCCGGGGTATACGGGTGCAAGTACCTCGGTGAGCACGATGCCCTCCCCCCGCCGCTGGCCGCGTGGCTGCCCGTGATGATTTTCGGCCCCATTACCCTCGGACTATTCGACGCCGTCCACACGTGACGATTGGAACGGAGTCGCCCGCTTTGACTTGGAAATTTAACCCGCCGTCCCGGCCCATGCAGGCGCTGCTGCTCGCCCTCGTCGTGGCGGGATGCGCGGCGGCGCCGGTCGTCAACGCCTTCGGTGAACGCGGGAATAAAGATTACCCCCTCTGGTACAAGACGGGGCAGAAGTTCCTACACGGCGAAGACCTGTACCCCACCAACGGCGATGTCTTCCCGTTCATGTACCCGCCCTTCGCCGCGTTCGCGCTCGGCGGCTTCAGCGGCCTCGGCCCGACCGGGATGGTGCTGGCTTTAGTGACGCTCAATGCAATCAGCGTCTTCTTGACCATCGAACTGAGCGTGCGGCTCGTCGCGGGGACGCCGGTGGTGTCGCTTTGGCTACGCACGATCCCGGCGGCAGTCTGCCTATTTTTCATCGCCGACATGTTCACGCTCGGCCAACCCAACCTCGGGTTGATGGTGCTCATCCTCGGCGGGCTGATGCTGCTGCGGAATGGCCACTGGGCGTGGGCCGGGGGTTTGTTTGCTCTGGCGACCGCGATCAAAGCCTTCCCGGCCATCGTGCTGGTGTACTTACTTTGGAAGCGGGAATGGAAAGCGGCCGGCGCGATGGTCGTGGTCACGGCATTATTGATCGCCGTCGTCCCCGCCCCGCAACGGGGGTTCGAACGCAATCTCGTCGAAGTGCGAACTTGGGCGGACGGGATGCTCTTCCGAAGCGGCGAAAAGGGCGTCGGCCAGCGCCCCGAGCAGAGCGTCAGTTGGCGGAATCAATCGCTACTCGGGGTCGGCCACCGTTACCTCCGCCCGGCCAACGCCGAGGCCGACGCCTTCGACGTCAACATTCCACCGCAGTATGTGAACCTCGCGGACTTGAGCTACAAGCAAGCGAGTTTGGTCTTGATGGGTTGTTCCGCGCTCCTCGGCTTCGGGTTCATCCTCGTCCTGCCGGCGCGGGCGAACCGCACCCGGCGGACCGACGCCCTCGAGTTCTCGCTTCTGTTGCTGCTGATGGTCATCGGGACACCGTACGCGTTTTCATACTACTTCGTCTGGCTCATTCCGCCGCTGACGGTCTGCGTGTCGCGCGGCTTGCACGGCCCCCGCCGCGGGGATCGCTGGCTCGGTTGGGGCGCGGTCGCCACCGTCGTGGTCTTATTCGCCCTCGGTATCGAATCGGCCACGACCGACAATCACACCTTCATGGCCCTCGGCAACTTATTTTGGGCGGCTTTCGCGCTGGTGCTGGCCCTCGCGGCAATGCTGGTGGGCGAGCGCCGGCGAAGTCCCGAATAACACTGTTGCCTTCCGGCGGCGTTCTTGTGAAACTACTTACTCCCCGAAAAACAGAACCCACCGGGGCGTTCGACCCCTTTCCCGCGAGGTAATGCGATGCGTCTCTCCCGTTTGCCGTTGGCTCTTTCGATCCTGCTTTTCGCTGTAGCACCCGCGTTGCGCGCCGACGACACCAAAGAATTTCTCGACCCCGCGAACTGGGTCGGCAACCCCGACATCTGGAAGGTCGAAGGGACGTCGATCGTCGGTGAGACCAAGAAAGACCCCGGTTTCAATACCTTCTTCTGCAGCAAAGAAAAGTACGGCGACTTCGAACTGACCTGCAAAGTCAAGCTGCACGACGGCGTCGGCAATAGCGGGTTCCAAATCCGCAGCAAGTTGGTGGACGAGAAGAAGTTCGTCGTCTACGGGCCGCAAGTCGATATCGGCAAAGGCTACTGGGGCAGCCTCTATGGCGAAGGCGTCGGCGGCATGATCAAGGCGTCCGATGCCAAGATGATCGAGAAGTTCGTGAAGGAGAAGGAAGTCAACGATTACCACATCGTCGCCAAGGGGAATAAGATCACGATCAAGATCAACGGCGAAGCGATGGTCGACGGCGACTTCCCGAAACTCAAAGACGGAAAACCGTTCCCGGCGGAGGGGATCATCGCCCTGCAAGTCCATACCGGCCACCCGAAGATGAAGGTCGAATTCACCGACATCAAATTCACGAAGTTGAAGTGAGATTGAGCCGCCCATCCAAGCCGGAAGCGTGAGCGACGTTGCACTTTAAAACGTCGCTCACGCAACCGGCTCCGAATATCGCGCCCGCACTTCCGGATTGACGATCATCTCCACCGGCCAGATCTTTTCGACCAGCAGTTTGTGAATCCCGACGGCGGCCATGTGCGCCATGTCGAGACGCGATTGCACATCGACCCCGGCCGTGTGGGCCGTCAAGAGCACGTTGTCGAGGGTCAGCAGCGGAGTGCCCACCGGCGGTTCGTCGACGAAGACGTCGAGCCCGGCTGCCGCGATCCGCTTCGATTTCAACGCGTCAAACAAATCGGCTTCGTGGACGACTTCGCCGCGCGACGTGTTGATGAGGTGGGCCGTCGGCTTCATCCGGTTCAACGTGCGCTCGCAAATCAAATTGTGCGTCTCGGCGGTCTTCGGCACGTGCAAACTGACGATGTCAGCGCGCTCGAAAATTTCGTCATGCGACACCATTGCAATGCCGTGTTCCTTCGCCCAGATGCCGTCGACGTAAGGATCGCAGGCAAGGATCGGCATGAGGAACGCCTTCGCCCGCAGGGCCACGGCTTTGCCGGTGCGACCGAGGCCGATGATGCCGAGGAGCCGGCCACGCAGCGGCATTTGCGCCACCCGTGGCCAAGCGCCGTCTTTGATTCGGTTGTGTTGCATCGTCAGGTTCTTAGCGAGCGCGAGCATCAACAGCAGGGCGTGCTCGGCCACGGCGTCGTGGTTGGTGCCAGGGGCGAACGTCACGACGACGCCGCAATCGGTGGCGGCTTGGAGGTCGACGCCGTCGAAACCGACGCCGGCGCGGGCGATGACCTTCAACCCAGCAGCGGCGGCTTTCTCAATGACGGCGCGGGTGTACGGCTCGGAGCCCGCGAGGCTGGCGACGCAACCGGGGAGTTGCTCGAGCAATTCCGGCACGGTCATCTGCGCGAGCCGCGTCGGGTAGATGAGTTCGAAGTTCGCTTCGAGGACGGGGGCGTATGATTGCGGGATTTCCCGCATCGGTGCTGGGGCGATCAGGACTTTAGGAAGCATGGCAACTCCAGGGGTCATTTCTTCGGCAGGAACTTCTCCAAACCTTTTTTGATGAAGTCTTCCTTCAAGTCTTTAGCGTACTCTTTCAGAGCGCCGCGCATCGTCTCGGCAACGAGTTTTTGAAACGTGGCCGGGTCAATTTGTGGCTTCGCCAACGTCCCGGTGATCGCGATCTTGACCGATTGTTTGGCGAGCGCATCGCGCACCCGCGGTTGATCCGCCGGCACCAGCGCCGACGCGAGTTTGCCGTTCAAGGGCACTTCCAAAATCAGCGATAACGTACCGTCGGCCCCGGCCGATCCGGAGGTTTTGACCGTGTAGCCGTCGATGACGATGGCGAAATCGCTGTGATAGACGCGGCCGTCTTTGAACGTGATCGGGACCCGCTGATCTTTGGTCAGTTGCAGCTTCAACGGCTTCGCGCCCAGCAACGCCGCGATCTTCGAAACGACTGGCCCGGGCGACACCTCCGCCTCGTGGATCAACAATACGCCGACCAGCGAACCTTTCATCGGATCGACCAGCGGGATGCGATTCTCCCCGAGTTCGAACGAGATCGTCCCCTCGGCTTGGGCGACGTTGGCGATGGCGGGGAGAGCGTAGCCGACGGCTTCGGCGCACACCGCCGGGGAGAGCTTGGCCTTTTCGACGACGGTGCCTTTGGCGAAGGTCAAATCGTAAAAGCGGTTCAAGGCCAATGTCGGTTCGAAGTGGACGAGGCCGCTGCCGAAAGTGGCGTCGACGCGATTCATTTTTACGAGGCCCTTGTCGATGTTCGCTTTCAATTCCGCTTCGCCCACGTCGAAGCCGTAAGCTTTCAGGGACGTCCACCCGAGGGCGGCGTTCCCCGTCAAGTGGTCGAGGTTCGTCGCCGGCTCGCGGCCGACACGCACGGCGACGTTCTTCCCGCCGTCGGCCAAATGCCCGGACACCGCGAACGGCTTCGTTCCCCGCCCCGCGGCGCGACCGCTCTGGCCGAGGTACTCTTTCAATTGCGGTTCGATCTTCGCGAGATCGTAATTCAAGCGGCCCTTCAGGTTCAGATCCATGGCGGTAGAGAGCTTCGCCACGCTTCCTTCGACGTCGAGGGCGAAGCCGTCCCGGCCGATGTTCGTCGGCTTCAATTGCGCAGTATCCCCGTCGAAATCGTAAGTGCCGCCCCCTTTCAGCGTGATCCACGGTTCGGACCACGTCGGTTTCGCGGCGGTTCCGTACGAGAAGTTCTCGACTTTCAAATCGGCATTGACTGTGGCGGAGGATACATTGGCTCGGATCGTCGCGGTCCCCTTGGCGATCCCCCGGATGACGTCGGCTCCGGCGGGGTCGTTTTGCAGTTTCAACGACCGCTGCACCGGCTCGATCACCACCGCGTGCACCATCACGGGCCCCGCGACCCCGTAACCGAGTTTCTCATCGCGGGACACGTCGAGCTTCACCGACGACAAGCTGATATTGGCGGTCCATAACTGGAGGTCGGCCAGCGAGAGTCCCTTGGTCGCGCGGTCGTAGGTCGCGGTGGTGGCGATCAGCATTTTCGCTTCGTCGAATTGCGAGTCGGCGCTCGCGATTTTGACGTCTTGCAGTTCCAAGCGGATTTTTTCGCCGACGATTTGGCTCGGAATAATTGTTACCGTCCCGGTCAAACTGCCGTGCGCGGCCAAGGTTCGTTTCGCGTCGCGGATCTCGATTTTGTCGAAATCGACTTTCGCATTGATCGTCGTTCCGGGTGCATCGGGCACCGGCTTCGAATTCAAGCGGAAGGTGCCGCCGCCCGCCAGTGAAATCGACCGGAGGTCGATGAATTGACCCAATTGAACCGCGAGGCGTTTCAGGTCGAATCGGCCCGCGACTGAGAAGGTCTCGAGCCCGCCCCGCCCCGCGACGCTGAGGAATTCGGATTCGACCAAAAGATCGTCGAAATCGGGCCGACCTTCAGCGAGGAAGCGGCCGCGGAACTTGGCTTTCAACGGCGTCTTCCAAGCCAGAATTTGCCCGCCGCGTTCGGCTTCGAAATCCCGAGTTTGCAGTTCGCCGGCCCACATCGCGCCGCCGTCGCCCGCTTCGCTTTTCCGCGTCACTCCGAGCGACCCGCGTTTGAGAACGGTATCGTCGCGGATGCTCAGCAGCTTGGGCAACAGTGCGGCCAGTTTCGCGAGATCGACGTTAGCGCTCGCGCCGATTCCCGGTTGTTTTAAGAGTTCATCCGCGTCGAGATTCGGATCGAACTGCCCGGCGAGGGAGGCGTTGCCGACATCGCACAACATCCGCAGCGACTTCACGTCGATCCGTCCGTTCGGCAGCGTCACGACTTCGCTTTGCAGTAGCGAGAAAGTCTTGAGTGCTAGCGTTTCCCCTTTCAGCCACGGCGCCCGGACCGCCAAGTCGGTGACGTTGGCCGCGCCGGAGAACTCGACCGACATCGGCTTGTCGGCGGGGAGGCTCCACTCGCCACGCAAGTCGGCCGTGAGCGTGCCGTTCACGGTGAGACCCTTGGCGACCCGCGGCAGTACTTGGGCGAGTGGGCCGAGCGGGAACGAGGCCGCTGTGAGCTCCACGGCCGTGGTCCCGCCGAGCCGGACTCGGGTGTCGATCTTGCCCCCGGTGGCGGTCTCGGCGGTCACGCGCATGTCCATCGGCTCGGTGCGCGACTTTGGGCTGCGGAAGGTGTAGCCCACATTCCGCAATTGCGTATCCGGGAAGCCCTTCAGTGTGGCTTTGCCATTGGTCGCTTCGATGGCGAATGCAAGCCGTTCCGGTTTCGGCGGTGTGCCGTCGTCTCGCGTGTAGTTCGAGATCCACTCTTCGATGTTCGAGGCTCCGTTTTCAAACGAGATGAGCACTTCGGGTTCTTCGATATTGAAGGTACCGAGATCGCCGCGTTGGAAGGCGAGTTGCCACAGGATTTTCGAGGTTGTCAATCTGGGCGCCGTGACGGCCACACGACCCGACGGTTCGGTCAGGGTCACGTTCCGGAATTCGACCGTACCGAACCAACTCATCGAGGCGCTCTCGGAGCGCACCTTGCCATTGAGATCGACGAGCGCCGAATCGATGATTCGGTCGCGCAGACTCGTCCGGGCGATTATCGCCGGCGCGAACCAGACGAGCGCGAGCAACAGTACCAAGAGGCCGAGGGCAATTCGCAAAAAACGCCGGCGTTTGCGGGGCGGGGCGGAGGGGGTCTGGATCACTTCGGTCACGGCCGCCTCCTGCGGGTATTGAAACGGAAGCAAGATCTCGCGCAGTGCCGCGTAATCGCCGAGTCAGAAGAAATCTCGAGCTCAAAGTCTCACAATTGAATAGGCACCGTCAATAGCATCGCTCGGGCTGACCCGGTCTTTTGAATTGTGCTCGTCCGTTTTTATTCCTTTGCGTTCGCCGCGGATTTGCGTGTGCCGTCGTATTCAATACCGGCTGGCGATCAGCACGATGTTCTGGCCGCCGAAGCCGAAGCTGTTGCTGAGGACGTGACGGATGCCCGGTTTCTCGCGGGCAGTGTTGGGTACGTAATCGAGGTCGCACTTCGGGTCGGGCGTTTCGTAATTGATCGTCGGCGGCA
>Ga0105047_10018308_pt1 | contig 10859 bp, 13 predicted proteins | sample MAT04_FD_78384 | JGI IMG/M metagenome (GOLD analysis project Ga0105047, IMG submission 78384) | Freshwater microbial communities from Lake Fryxell liftoff mats and glacier meltwater in Antarctica - MAT-04 (megahit assembly) | ecosystem: Environmental > Aquatic > Freshwater > Ice > Liftoff...
TCGGCGATCGCGGACTGGTCGCCGTTGACGCCGTCGACCGAGACGATCCGGTCGCCTGGCATCAGTCGGCTCTGGGCCGGGGAGTCGACCGCGACCTCTTCGACCGTCGAGCTGACCTCCTGAATACCGAAAGCGAGGATGAACAGGATCACGAAAGCGATCACGATGTTGACCGCCGGGCCGGCGCCGATCACCACGATCCGCTTCCAGACCGGCTGGTGGTAGTAGCCGCGTTCGGCGATCTCCGGCGGCAGCTCCTCGTCCGGATTCATCCCGGTGATCTTCACGAAGCCGCCGAGCGGTACCGCCCCGATGCCGTACTCGGTCTCACCGCGCTTGATCGAAAACAGCTTCGGCGGGAAGAAGAGGAAGAAACGCTCGACCCGCATGCCGACCGCCTTGGCGGCCACGAAGTGCCCGAGTTCGTGAAGCACGATCAGGGCGGAGAAAGCGAGGAATGCCAGCAGGAAGCTCATCTGCTCTTCAGACCCCCGACCAGCTCCTCGGTGCGCTCGCGGGCGGCCTCGTCGACCGCAAAGAGCTCGCGGAAGTCGCGGGCCGGCCCATCACCGACGTCGTCAAGTACCCGCTCGATCACCGCGGCGATGTCGGTGAAGCCGATCCTGCCGTCGAGAAATGCCTGCACCGCGACCTCGTCGGCCGCGTTCAGCGCGCAGGGCGAAATTCCTCCGGCCAGACCGGCCTCACGGGCGAGGGCCAGGCAGCGGAAAGTTTCAGGGTCAGGCTCTTCGAAATCGAGCCGTCCCACTGTCGCCAGGTCAAGCCGCTCCACCGGCGTGCGGCCGCGAGCGGGCCAGTTCAGTGCGTAGGCGATCGGGACCCGCATGTCGGGGCGACCGAGGTGGGCCAGGGTCGCGCCGTCGACCAGGTCGATCAGCGAATGCACGATTGACTGCGGGTGAACGACTACATCAATCCGGTCGTATCCGATCCCGAACAGGTAGTGGGCCTCGATCATTTCGAAACCCTTGTTCATCAGGGTCGCGGAGTCGATCGTGATCCGGCCGCCCATCGCCCAGGTCGGATGGTCGAGCGCCTGCTCTACCGTTACGCCGTCGAGATCGTCGCGTCCGCGGAAAGGTCCGCCGGATGCGGTCAGCACTATTCGCTCGACCGCCTCGCGCGATTCGTTCTCGAGCAGCTGGAAGATCGCCGAGTGCTCGGAGTCCACCGGCAGGATGCGACTGCCGGTTCCCCGGGCCAGTTCGATCACCAGCTCACCGCCGATCACCAGGCTCTCCTTGTTGGCCAGGGCGACGTCGATACCGGCATTGAGCGCGGCGATGGTCGGGCCGAGTCCGGCGGCGCCGACGATCCCGTTGAGAACCATGTCCGGCTCGCAGGCGTCGATCAGCTCGCGGGCAGAGGCCTCGCCGCTAAGCACTGTGCCTTCGAACTCGGCCTCGGCCTGCGCCGCCGCTTCGGGGTCGGCGACCGCGATAACCCCGACCCCGGCCTGCCGGGCCTGGACCACCGCCTCCCGCCAGTTCGACCCGACCGCAAGACCGGCCACGGCCAGATCATCACCGGCAGCGACGATCTCCATGGCCTGACGGCCGATCGATCCGGTGGATCCAAGGATTAAGATGTTCTTCATTGGCTTGCTGGTTTCTCGGTCTTCAAGGGGGGGTGAGGGCTGCCCTCAGTAGACGAGAGCGATCGATACGTAGTACCCGACCACCACGGTGAACAGGACCGCGTCCAGTCGGTCGAGCAGTCCACCGTGCGGACCAAAGAGGTTACCGGTGTCCTTTGTTCCGAGATCACGTTTGATCATCGACTCGAACAGATCACCGACCGATGCGACCGATGCGACCGCCAGGCCGAGGATCAGTGCATCCAGGCCAGAGAGCCAATCCTGGTAGAGCCCGGCGCACCAGACACCGAGTGCACCGATCACGATCCCGCCGATCAGACCCTCCACCGTTTTGTTGGGTGAGATGCTCGGGGCGAGCGGCCTGCTGCCGAACATTCGCCCGACCGCGTAGGCACCGGTATCGGCGACGAAGGTGCCGACCAGCACGTTGACCATGAGCGCTGCGCCGTGGTCGGGCAGCTCTCTGAGCAGGACCGCGTGGGCCAGCGGGATCCCGATCCAGAACAGGCCAAAGAGGGTGACTGCCATCGAACCGGTGACTCCGACCCGGTCTTCGCGACGGGCAGCGGCGATGAAGACCAGTACGAACGGCACGGCCATCAGCATCAGGACGTTAAATGCGGTGCCCAGCAGCGCCGCCACAACCATGCCGACCAGTCCGATGTAGGCCGCCAGGCTCATCGGCCGGGAGGCGGCGGTCATCAGGAAGAACTCGCGCAGCCCGATTACGCCGAAAGCGATCATTACGCCGGCGAACCACGGCCCACCGGCTACCACGATCGCGATCGCCAGAGCGATCCAGGGCAGGGCGACGACGAACCTTCTCGCGGTCTCCCCCATCAGGAAGCCCTTGTCCCGAAGCGACGATTTCGGGCTCCGAACTCGGCGAGCGACTCGGCGAGCGACTCGCGGCTGAAGTCCGGCCACAGCTCGTCGCGGAAGACGAACTCCGAGTAGGCACACTGCCAGAGCAGATAGTTGGAGATCCGCTGCTCCCCGCTGGTCCGGATCAGCAACTCCGGATCGTGCATGTCGGGCGCGTAGAGCCGGCGGCGGAACTCCTCCTCCGAGTCGCCGTCGAAACCGCGAGCGGCGTCGAGGATCTCCGCCCTTCCGCCGTAGTTGAAGGCGATGAAGAAAGTGATCGCGGTGTTCTCGCGGGTCAGCTCCTCGGCTGCGTCCATCTGCTCGAGCAGGCCGGACTCAATCCCCTCGCGCCTGCCGATGAACCGCATCCGGACCCCCTCTTCATGCAGCTCGGGGGTTTCGTTGGTCAGTCGCTCGGAGAACATCGCCATCAGGCCGGCGACCTCCTCGGGCGAGCGCGACCAGTTCTCGGTCGAGAAGGAGAAAACGGTCAGTTCTTCGATGCCGAACTCGACCGCATCTCGAAGACGGGCCTTTACCGTGTCCGCACCGGCCCGGTGGCCCTCCTGGACGGCCAGCCCCCGCTCCTTTGCCCACCGGCCGTTGCCGTCGGTGATGATCGCGACGAAGCGAGGTTCGCTCAAACCTCGAGGATTTCCTCTTCCTTGCCTTTCAGCAGGGAGTCAATCTCGCCGATCGCTTCGTCGGTCAGCTTCTGGAGCGCGGTTTCGGCGCGGTGCTCGTCGTCGGCCCCCGCCTCGCCTTCCTTCTTCATCTCGCGCAGGTCGGTCATGACGTCTCGTCGCACGTTGCGGATCGCGATCCGGCCGTCCTCGGCCACGCCGTGAACGACCTTGACCATCTCTTTGCGGCGCTCCTCGGTCAGATCGGGAATGTTCAGCCGGATCACGTTGCCGTCGTTGGACGGGGTCAGGCCGACGTCGGATTCAAGAATCGCCTTCTCGATCAGGCCGATCGCAGACTTGTCGTAAGCGGTAATGGTCAGCATGCGCGCCTCGGTGGCGGCGATGTTGGCCATCTGGGCCAGCGGCGTCTGGGTGCCGTAGTAGTCGACCGTGATCCGGTCGAGCAGGTGTGGCGTGGCCCGGCCGGTGCGCACGGTGGCGAACTCACCCCGGGTCGAGTGGACGGACTTGTCCATGCGTTCTTTCGCGTCTGCGAGCAGGTCGTCGATCATGATCTGGTGTTTGGCGCTGAGCGGCCCTGGAGCTCTGAGCTGACCAGAGTGCCGACCTTCTCACCGGAAACGATCCTATCTATATTGCGCTCGTCTGCCATGTTGAAGACGTGGATCGGCAGGTCGTTGTCCATGCAGAGGCTGAGTGCGGTCGAATCCATGATCTTCAAACCGCGCTCGATCGCCTCCAGATGACTGATCTCGGGGATGAACTGCGCGTCCGCGTCGACCGAGGGATCGGCATCATAGACACCTTCGACTCCGTTCTTGGCCATCAGGATCGCTTCAGCGTGGATCTCAAGGGAGCGCAGCGCGGCGGCCGTGTCCGTGGTGAAGAACGGGTTGCCCGTACCGGCGGCGAAGATCACCACCCGGCCCTTTTCGAGGTGTCGCATGGCGCGACGGCGGATGTAAGGCTCGGCCACCTCGCGCACGTCGATAGCTGACATAACCCGGGTGAACTGTCCGTGCTTTTCCAACGCGTCCTGGAGGGTCAGGGCGTTCAGCACCGTCGCCATCATGCCCATGTAGTCGCCGGTCGCCCGGTCCATGCCCTGGGCGGCGCCGTCGATTCCGCGGTAGATGTTGCCGGCTCCGACCACGATCGCCACTTCGACGCCGCGTTTGCAGACGACCTCGATCTGGCGGGCGATCCGCTCGACCTGGGCCGGATCGGTGCCGAAGTCGAGCGAGCCCATCAGGGCCTCGCCCGAAAGCTTCAGCAGGATCCGTTTGAAACGGGGCTCAGGCTCGCTCGACACGCTCCCGGCCCTCGCCTATTCGCCGATCCGAAAGACCGAGAATCGCGCGATGACCACGTTCTCGCCGACTTTCGCCGCCAGAGCCTCGCGCATCTCCTCAATCGTCTTGGAGTCGTGCTTGCCGGTGTTCACGTGCTGCTGCTCGAGCAGGGCGACTTCCTTCTTCCACTTGGCGATCTGGCCCTCGACGATGCGCTCGAGAACGTTGTCGGGCTTGCCTTCCTCGCGGGCCTTCTCCTCGAAGATCCGGCGCTCTGCGGCGACCTCTTCCTCGGGAATCTCATCGCCGGATACGACCGACGGCGAGGCCGCGGCCACGTGCATTGCGACCTCGTAAGCGAAGTCAGAGAAGTCGTCGTTGCGGGCGACGAAGTCGGTCTCGCACTGGACCTCGACCATCGAGCCAACCTTCTTGTTGGCGTGGATGTAGGAGGAGATCACGCCTTCGGAGGTGCCGCGGTCGGAGCGCTTGGCGGCAGAGGCCTGGCCCTTTACCCGGAGCAGCTCGATCGCGCGGTCGATGTCGCCATCGGCCTCGGTCAGAGCGGCCTTGCTGTCCATCATGCCGGCGCCGGTCTTCTCCCGAAGTGCCTTGACGTCGGCTGCGGTTACCTTGCTCACTTGGACTTCTCCTCACTGCCGGTCTCGGCCGGAGCGGACTCCTCTGCGGTCTCGGCAGCTGCCGGTTCCGGATCCGGTGCGACGGCCTGCGGATGCGGGGCGTCGTCCGGGACGGCCTGCGGATGCGGGGCGTCGTCCGGGACAGCCTGCGGATGCGGGGCGTCGGCGGGAACTGCCTGGGGGTGCGGCTTGTCCGCAGGAACGGCCTGGGGGTGCGGCTTTTCGGCCGGCTTTGCGGCTTCGGCCTGCGCCTTCGCCTGATCCTCGGCTCGCTTGCGGGCCTTCTCCTCGGCCTGCTCCTTCTCGATCGCCTCGCGACGAATTCGCTCTTCCTCTTCGCGTTTGCGCTTTTCAGCCTCTTCCTTCTCGCGGCGCGCGGCCTCTTCGACCCGACGCTTTTCCTCGATCACGGCCCAGGCTCCGGCGCCCTGTTCGATCGCTTCGCCAACGGTCGAGATCACGAGCTCGCAGGAGCGGATCGCGTCGTCGTTGCCCGGCACGACGTAATCGATGTTGCCCGGGTCGCAGTTGGTGTCGACCAGTGCGATCACCGGCAGGCGCAGGCGGGTTGCCTCGCGCAGAGCGATCTCTTCGGCCTTGAGGTCGACGATGAACACGGCGTCGGGGACGCGGTCCATGTCGCGTACGCCGCCGAGGGCGAACTCGAGCTTGGCCATTTCGGCCTGCATGTTCATCCGCTCCTTGGTCGGCAGCAGCTCGATCTGGCCGGACTCGGTCAGTCCGGTCAGCTCGTGGAGCCGCTTGATCCGGGCCGAGGCGATGTTGTAGTTGGTCAGCAGCCCGGGCAGCCAGCGCCGGGTCACGTAAGGCATGTTGGCCTTGGTGGCCCACTCCTCGATCACGCCGGAGGCCTGCTTCTTGGTGCCGACGAACAGCACCTTGCCGCCGCCGCTGGTCAGCTCGCCGACGAAGCGCCTCGCGTCCTCGAGCATCTCCTCGGTCTGCAGCAGGTCGATGATGTGGATCCCGTCGATCTCACCGGCGATGTGGCGCCGCATGTTCGGGTTCCAACGACTGGTCTGGTGGCCGAAATGAACTCCGGCCTCCAGCAATTTCTGGATTCCTACCTGGGACATGATTCTCCTTGGATTAAGTGTGTGCGGATTCGCCCGCGTCCTTCGATCGGAGACCCTTTTCTCAAGGGCAGGAGCCGTCGTCGGAGCATCGGGGGTTAGGGAATACGGTTGGCGCGGGATTGTAGCCGCAATGTGGTCCGCCGGCTCTTTGGCCGTTCAGAGTCGGCGGGCCTGGTCGGCGGCAGTCTCGAGGTCCGGAGGCAGCGGAGCTTCGAACGACATCGACTCACCGGTGACCGGATGCGGGAACGCGAGGCGCCAGGAATGGAGGAACTGGCGATCGAGGTCGTAGCGATCGGGGCCACCGTAAGTCGAGTCTCCGACCAGCGGGTGGCCGACCGCCTCCATGTGAACCCGGATCTGGTGGGTACGGCCGGTTTCCAGTCGGACCTCCAGCAGTGTGTCCCGTTTGAGGCTTTCGATTACCTCGAAGTGGGTCTTCGCCTCCCGAGGCGAGGCACCGTTTACGGCCATGCGATGGCGCTTTCGCGAGGCACGACCGATCGGTGCGTCGATCGTGCCGGTGCGCGAACGGAACCGGCCATCGGCCAGCGCCTGGTAGGTGCGCTTGACCGTGCGCTCCCGGATCATCTCCTGGAGCCTGGCGTGGGCTTCCGGATCGCGGGCGACCACCAGCAGCCCGCTGGTGCCGCGGTCGAGCCGGTGGACGATGCCCGGGCGCTCCGGATCGTCGCCGCCAGCGAGCTCCTCGGCGAGCAGTTCGGCCAGGGTCTCCCCCTCGTACGACGGCGCCGGATGGATGACCAGATCAGCCGACTTGTCGATCACCGCGAGATGATCGTCGCCATAGATGATCCGGTACGGCAGCTCAGGCTGTTCGTCCATCGTCCTCAACTGCGTCGGGTGCCGATTCAGTGTCCTTCCTGGAGCCGGAGCTGCCGTCGTCGCGGATCACGGTCCAGGCGAGCAGGATGACGCCGACCGTGATCGCACTGTCGGCGACGTTGAAGGCCGGCCAACCCGAGATCAGAACGAAGTCGGTCACGTGGCCGAGTCGAACCCGGTCGACCAGATTGCCGACCGCGCCGCCGAGAATCAGCCCACCGGAAAGCCACGTGGTCAGACGGTCGGGGGCCGACGCGATGAACGCACCGAGGGCGACCAGGGCGACCATCGCCAGCACGATGACCCAGATCCCGGCTCCGCTCGCCAGGCCGAAGGCGATGCCGTCGTTGTAGGTGAGGGTCAGACTCAGCGGTCCGGCGACCTCGATCTGCTCGCCCCGGGTCAGGGTCGAGTTGATGATCTCCTTGGTGACCTGGTCGGCAACGAGCACCACCAACGCGACGGCGGCGATACTGAGCAGTGAATGCCGGCGGTTCAACCGGCGACGATTCCGACGACGATCGACTGACCTATCAGCAGCAGAATCAGGCCGATCATCGGGCTGAGGTCGAGCGCCAGGCCGGCACCGCCGACCGGCGGCAGGATGCGACGGAAGATGTTGAGATACGGGTCGGTGGTCTGGCGGGCGAAGTTGACCACGGCCAGCAGGACCCGGTTCTGCGGCATCCTCGGGATCCAGGAGGTCAGGATCCGGATGAAGATCAGCACGATGTAGACCGTGAACAGGGCGCTCACGTAGCTGGCGACGTCGCCCCGGCCGAGGGCGATCAATGGCTCCAGTTCGATCACTCCTGGCCGCGCATCCTGCGAAGCGAAGCCTCGGCGGCTTCGCGGAAGGCTGCGGCTCCACCGTGCTCCTCGAATGCCTCAAGACCAGCCTCGGTGCTGCCGCCGGGAGACGCCACCGCGACCTGGATCTCAAACGGCGTGCGCCGGCCGAGCAGGGCCGCGGTACCGGCCATCGCCTCGGCGGCCATCACGCTCGAGACGTCGGCATGCAGTCCTTCGCTGACCCCCACGCTTGAAATCGCGGCGGCGACGGCGGCGAAGTAGGCCGGCGTGCAGCCCATGACCGCTGTCGCTGCGTCCATCTGGTCGTCGGCCAGCTCAACCACCTTGCCGAGCGGCTCGAGCAGGCGGTGTGCGCTGCCCACGAGTTCGGAGTCGAGGTTCTCGTCGCGGGCGACGCAGATCACGCCGCGATTCACCTCGACCGCGAGATTCGGCATCAGGCGGAGCACGCCGGAGTCAGGGAAGTGGCGGTCGAGGGTCTCCAGCCGGGTTGCGCCCAAAAGCGACAGCACGGCCTTCGGAGCCGGAATGGATGCGGCCACCTTGTCCAGCGAATGCGGCTTCATTGCGAGTAGTACGAAATCGCTGCGTTCGACCACTTCGGCATTCGACTTGACCGCCCTGCCGCCGACCTCCCCGGCCAACGCAGTCGCGCGGCCGGAGCCGCTGTCGGTGAACAGCATCGCGGACGGCTCGACGGTGCCCGACGATGCCCAGCCCCGCGCCATTGCGGCGGCCATGTTGCCCGATCCGATGAAGCCGACGTTCATGCGGCGGAGCTTACCCGGACCCGCCATGCGGCCGGGAGAAGCCGGGTCAGGACTGGTTGAAGAAGCCCTTGTCGATCAGGCGGGCCTTCTCTTCGGCCGAGACCTCGACGTTTCGCGGGGTCAGCAGGAACACCTTTTCGGCGATCCGCTGCATGCCTCCGTCCATCGCGTAGGTCAGACCGGAAGCGAAGTCGATCAGTCTCTTCGAGAGTTCGTGATCGGTGGTCTGAAGATTGAGGATGACCGGCACCTTGCGCTTGAACTGATCAGCGACCTGCTGGGCGTCGTTGAAGTTGCGCGGGATGACCAGATGCACCTGGACGTCGTCGTCCTCGTCTTCGACGGGCCTCAGCGTGCGCGTCCTTGAGCGCGGAGCGAGGTCGTCGTCAGCGAAGATGTCGTCGATCTCGTCGTGACGCGAGCGCCTGCTGGTCGGCAGCCGCCTGACGTTGGCCTCACGGCCTCGCCCCCGCTCACGCCGGGGCTCGTAGTCGTCCTCCTCCAGGTACTCGTCGTCGTACGAGTCGTAATCGTCGTGATGGTGGTCGCGTTCTTCGGCGAGGCCAAAGTAAACGAGGGTCCGGTGCCAGGAGTCTCTTAGTGCCATAAGTAAGCGGTGATTCGTTCCGAGTGTGACTAATCCTCCCGGATTATGGTGGATTCCGTCCAGTTGCGGGGATAACCCGGCGATACTGCAGGACGGCAGCCACTCAGTCCAGCCACGCAACCCCGGCCTGGCGTCCGGTCACCCCACCGTCGCGACGGTGAGAGAAGAACCGCTCCCGGTCGCATGAGCTGCAGATCTGACTGCGCTCGATCGAGCCGACGCCGGCCCGTCGCAAGGTCCGCTCCGCCACCTCCGGCAGGTCGCACATCCGTCCCTTGGCGAAGCCGTCGCCCAGCGGTCTGAAGGCATCGATTACCTCGGGCCCGACCTCGAAGCAGCACGGTCCGATCCCCGGGCCGATCGTCGCGTGGGTGCCGCGAACTGCGCTGACCGCATCTGCGACCAGACTGCCGGCCAGCCCCCGCCAGCCGCAGTGGAGCATGGCCAGCCCCCCGGGGCCGGAAACCGCGACCGGCAAGCAGTCGGCCACCAGAACCAGCATAGGCAGGCCCGGGACCGCGGTCACATGACCGTCGGCCTCCGGCGGGTCGGGCACCGGACGGGTGAAGATCCCCTCGGCCTCGTCGCCGTCGTGGAACGCGATCCGGCTGCCGTGAACCTGCCGCCACATCGCTACCCGCCGCGGGTCGATTCCCAGGGCACCGGAGAGCCGCGACCGGTTCTCGATCACGTCTGCGCGTTCGTCCTCGGTCAGGATGCCGAGGTTGAGGCTGTCGAAAGGCGATCGGCTCACCCCTCCCCTCCGGGCTGAAAAACAGACCGTGGCACCGGGCAGTTTCGCCTCCAGCCACTCGACCCCGCCTGACGAGCGCCAGTTCAAGGGCCGGAGGCCTCACGCAGAAGCTTCTTTGCCGCGGCAACCGCACGTTCGAGCTGCGCCTCGCGGCCCTGGAGCCCGGCGTCGAGCCGCGCCTCGAGCGCGGCCTTCAGTCCCGCACCGATCGCCGGCCCACGGGGGATCCCGGCGCGAAGCAGGTCATCACCGGTCACCTCGGGTTCGACCCCCCGCCAGTCGTTCAGCCAGCGATCGAGCCACTCGGCCCCGGCCGCGCGGGCCAGCACGAGTTCGGTGCTCGAAGCCCGGGCGACCGTCTCAACCGCCGCGCTTGGCGAGCCCGGGTATGGGATCAGGCTGGCGATCTCCTCGCGGCCCGGCCCGTGGACCGCCGTGAGCACGATCTCGCGGCGGTCGGTGAACTCCCGCCATCCCGGCAGCTGGCTGATCTCGATCGCGCGCTCGCAGAGCTCCAGCCTCTGCTCGGGAGCCTCCAGCAGGCCCCAGGCGGCGGCCAGCCTCAGGGCCTCGAGGGCGCAGGGTTCAGCCGCGATCAACGACAGCTCGTTGTCGACCCGCTCTTTCGACACCTTTGACAGGTCGGCTGCCCCGACCAGCTCTGCGGTCTTCATTTCCAGGTCAAAACCGAGCCTTGCCGCGTAACGCGCGGCGCGCAACGCACGAGTCGGGTCGTCTACGAAGGAGTCCGGGTGGAGCACCCTGAGCAGACCGCGGTCGAGATCGCCGCGACCGCCGTGAGGGTCGATCAGCTCGCGTGGCCGTTCGATCGGTAGCGCCAGCGCATTGATCGTGAAGTCACGCCGGCCGAGATCGTCTTCGATCCGGGCCGGCTCGACCACCGGCA
>Ga0105047_10018309_pt1 | contig 10859 bp, 9 predicted proteins | sample MAT04_FD_78384 | JGI IMG/M metagenome (GOLD analysis project Ga0105047, IMG submission 78384) | Freshwater microbial communities from Lake Fryxell liftoff mats and glacier meltwater in Antarctica - MAT-04 (megahit assembly) | ecosystem: Environmental > Aquatic > Freshwater > Ice > Liftoff...
AACGATCAACTGGAGTTTTGGCATTTTTGCGAGATCTCAGGACCGTTCGGGTGGGTGTCGTGAACGTCGGTGGAAAGTGTCCTGCGACTGATTTTTGTGGGGTAGGCCGCTGGCCTGCCAAAGCGATGGCCAGCGGCCTACCCCACAAAAACTCCACAGACCAAACAGACGCTCACACCCGGGTCGTTCCGCTGCTACTCAATCGGAGTGATTCGACGACATGCCGAGGGTGCGACACCGAACTTGCGTTTGAACAGCCGCGAGAAGTGGAATGGGTCGTCGAATCGCAGCATTTCCGCGATGCGGGCGACGCTGAGGTCGGTCGTCGCGAGCAGTTCCTGGGCTTGTGTCAGCTTGCAGAGGAGTCGGTGCTGATACGGGGCAATGCCGAACCGCTCCTTGAACCGCCTTCGGAAACGGTCATAGCTCATCCCCAACTTGTCTGCCAGGTCTTCTAGGTCGATCACATCGCTCAGCCGTTCGCCGAGTAATCGCCGTGCGTGCTCCAGCAGATCGGGCGGCGCGGAAGTCGGCGGGGCGACCGTCGCGACGCCCAACAACTCAAGGACCGCAGCCGCGAGTCGTTGCTGTTGGCCCGGCGATGGATCACGCAAGTGCTTCAGCAGGCGAGCAAATGGTTCAAGCAACTCGTTGCTCAGCACGGTCGGCAACACGGGGCGTCTGGGCGACAGCAGGCCCCGCCGCAGCAACTGTTGCGAGTGATCCCCCCCGAAAGTGACCCACAGGTGCGTGGTGTGTGCGGTCGGGTCGAAACGGTAGCGGTGCCAGACGCCAGGGAACAACAGAACGACGTTGCCGACCGCGAGTGGCAACGCGCCGGCCGCCTCCGATTCAAGCACCTCGGCACGGCCAGCGGTGACGCAGAGTAAGCCGAACTCGTTCGACAGCGTGCGGCCGGTAGCCCAGGTGTACTCGTAGGGTGCGGGGTGCGTGTCGCGAGTCAGGCCCGGCCCAACGGTTTGCCGACCGGCTCCGGTAACGAACAGGCCCCACTCCCGGTCGCGGTTGGCAACCAGGGGGTAGCGGTACTGGTCGAACGGGTTCGCCGTGAGTTGCAACTCCGCGCCAGAAAGTCCAGCTGACTCGCCCATTTCAGTCATGGACACCTCACCGCCGGCGGGTTTAAGATTCACGCATTCAATCTTCGCACACGCTTCCGACGGGTGCAACGATGTCGCGTTATCGTGCCGGGTTTACGCTGATCGAGTTACTGGTCGTCATTGCCATCATCGCCATCCTGATCGGGCTGCTTTTGCCGGCCGTACAGAAGGTGAGGGAGGCAGCCAACCGCATCAAGTGCGTCAACAACCTCAAGCAACTCGGCATCGCGCTGCACAACCAGCACGATTCCAATGGGAAGTTCCCGAACGGTGTGACGTGGCCAGGGGGGATGTACGGCGGCCATCGCATCAACTTCTGGTTCCACATCTTCTCGTATCTTGAGCAGGGCAACCTGTACCAGGCGACGGACCAGAGCGTGTCGGGCATCCTGTGGTACGGCAACAATTCCAACGTTGTGAACAAGCCCATTCCGCAGTTGTTGTGCCCGAGCGACGCCAGTTGCGACAGCGTGAAGTTGGGGTACAACGTGAGCAACTATCGCGGCCTCTTCAGTGGCAGACAGCTCGCCGACATTTACAGCACCAACCCCTCGCTGATGGCTGTGTTCGGAGCGAATCGCGGGGCAAAACTCACCGAGATCACCGACGGGACCAGCAACACGATGATGCTGACGGAAGGGCCGCGTGGTGCGCCCGACGAGTCCCGCGGGTTCGCGTGGAGCGATCAACCAGCCGGGGGCTGCGTTCTGTTCACCGAACTCGGTCCGAACAGTTCGCAAGCCGATCGGTGCTACCCGTGTTGCGGCTGGTGTGTCGACCGACCGACGCAGGGGTTGCCCGCCATTAACGGCGACGGTTCCAGCACCGACACCGCCGGGGCACGCAGCAAGCACAACGGCGTTCACACGACACTGGCCGACGGCTCGGTTCGTTTAGTGGCCAACGGCGTCAGCATCGCCACATGGCGGGCCGCTGCGACGATCGCCGGCGGCGAAGTGCCTGCTTCCGATTGGTGAGGATACTCCACCTGCACTCCGCGTTGTGGCGAGCCGCGACCGCAAGGGAGCGGGATACGCCAACCGCTCCCTTGCGGTCGCGGCTCGCCACAACGCCTCAATCCGGACCGCTCTCCCGATCAGCACTGAACTTGAGCGACCTGAGGATGCTCCCTTGAACTTTTCCACTTCTCGCTGCCCAGGCCCGAGCCGTCGCGACTTCCTGCACGTCGGCGGTGTCGGCGCATTCGGTTTGACCCTGCCGACGCTGTTGCAGGGCTCGCAGATTCCGGTGATCACTGGCACCAAGGCGAGCTTCGGCCGTGCCAAGGCGTGTCTTGTCCTGTTCCTCTCGGGTGGTCCCCCGCAGCACGAGACGTGGGATCCGAAACCCGACGCGCCGGCGGAAGTGCGAGGCGTGTTCAAGCCGGTCGCCACAAGCGTGCCCGGCTTTCAGGTTGGTGAGCTGATGCCCAAACTCGCACGGCAAGCTCACCGCTGGTGTGCGATCCGCTCGGTTTCGACCGGCGACCACTCGCACGCCTCCAGCGTTTACTGGGCGTTCACCGGTCAACCGCACTCGCCGCGAAACACGGAAAGCGTGAAGCCGGGCGCTCCCAACGACTGGCCGCACTTCGGCTCCAGCGTGCGGAAACTCCTCGGCGACCGCGGATCGCTGCCGGCGTTTCTGACGCTGCCGGAACACCTCATGGGCAACGACTTCGCGGTGCCACAGGGGCAGTTCGGCGGCTACCTCGGCCGTGGTGCCGACCCGTGGCTGCTGACGTGCGATCCCGCTGCGACGCCGTTCAGACTCCCGGCGCTAGAGCCGCCGGGTGAAGTGTCTGCGGAGCGGGTCACCGGGCGAGCCGACCTGTTGGAGCGGCTTGATCGCTCGAAGCTCGACGGGGGATCGGTGGGGTTGCATCGCACCAAGGCGTTCGAGTTGATGCGAACACCGGCCGCTCGCAAGGCGTTCGATCTGGAGCAGGAACCGATGGCGGTGCGGGATCGGTATGGCCGTCACAAGTTCGGGCAGAGTGTGTTGCTCGCACGGCGACTCATCGAGGCAGGGGTGCGGCTCGTGCAGGTGAACTGGCCGCGCGAGCCGGGCGACATGCAGACCAACAACCCGCTGTGGGACACGCACTCGAACAACAACCCTCGGCTGAAAGACGCCTTGATGCCGCCGATGGATCAAACGGTGTCTGCGGTGATTGATGATCTGGCCGACCGGGGATTGCTCGACGAGACGCTGGTGGTCTGGATGGGCGAGTTCGGTCGCACGCCGCGATTCAACTCAACCGGGGGCCGCGATCACTGGGGCGGCGTTTATTCCGTGGCGTTCGCGGGTGCCGGCGTTCGTGGCGGGCAGGCTATCGGAGCAAGTGACCGCCTCGGAGCCAGCGCCAAGGAATCGCTGGTGTTGCCGCAGGACTTGCTCGCCACGGTTTACCATGCGCTGGGATTGGAACCGAGCCGCGAGATCCACGACGTCCTCGGGCGACCGCAAGCCATTACTCAGGGCGAGGTGATCCGCGGCGTGTTCTGAGTGCTCGCGTAGCGAGCGTGTAACTTCTCCGCGAGTTCTGCGACGTATTTCCCGCCCTTTCCTTGCTCTTCGAGTTGAACCACACGCTCGGCGGGGATTGCTGCTTGACCTGCGAACGCGCCCACGAGCGCCCCGGTCATGGCCGCGAGTGTGTCCGTGTCATCGCCCAACCCGATGGCTCGGCCAACCGCAAACTCGAAATCACTTGGCGTCGCTGCAAAACACGCAATCGCGGTGACAACTGAGCGGTGAGCGTGCAACGTGCTCCCGAGCCCCGAGACGGTGTCGCTCGGTTTCAGTTTCGCGGCGATATCGAGATGCCAGTGAAACTCCTCGGTCGTCGCCAATTGCCTCAACTCATGGTAGAATTCGCGTCGGTTGAACGTGGTGGCCTGTGATGCAATGGCGATTGCTGCCGCGAGAAGTTGAGCCCCCTCGATGCCGAGCGGATGTGTGTGCGTCGGGAACGCTGAGAGCCTTGCCTGTTCCCACAGCACTTCCCTCTGGTCGCGAAAGAACAGACCAACCGGAGCAACACGCATCGCGGCACCGTTGCCGAACGAGCCGCCCGGAAAGAGCGTCGCCGCGATCTTCCGCCAGTTCTTGCCTTCCGCCATCGCGTTCAGAACTTTGCGAGCGCCCTGACCGTAGCCGCGATCGGGGTGATAGTTCTCCACGAATGCCCGACACAGTCGAGCTTCGTCAATGCTGCCGCACTCGATGAGCGTTTCCGCGACGCCGAACATCATCTCGGTGTCGTCGGTGAAGTAGAGCGTTTCGTTGCTGGGGTTGCGGATGATGACTTCGGGCGTACCGAACTGAAAGTAAATGTCGGCCGAGGTGAGTCCTTCGTAGGGACCGCCGATGGCATCGCCGACCGCCAGCCCGATGAGGCACCCGGTGAAGCGATCAGCAACAGTGGCAGAACTTTCCCAGTGCCGCAAGGTGTACTCCAGCCTTGGGGAGCCTTCGCTCATCCGTCCGAGGTGAATGATAACACGGTTCCGGCGTTCCGGCCGAACTGGATCGGGGCGCTTTCGGAGGGGCACGCCGGCTTCGAGTTTGTACGCGGGATTCTTGAGCGTAGGTACATCACGGCAGGGGAGTTCACCAAGAAGCAGCATCAGAAGATTGTGTGCGAGGGGTTCCCGCGAGTGGGGGTGGCCCATCTGCTGATGACCAAGGACACGAAGCGAGTTGATGCCATCGCGAACTCGCCTGCGCTGGAGTGGATCACGGCGTTTCTCTGGCTGAACACCAAGATCGACAACGACGGCCTGCGGGCGTTCGCGAACCTTCGGACGCTGGGCTTGCGGTGTGATTCGGTCCATTTAGCCCGGCAAGGGCCTGAAAGGGCGTGGCGCGCTTTGGCAAAGGCCGTTGTCCCACCCTTCCAGGGTGGATCGTTGGTGTTGGACTGGTCCCAGGGTGGCGCCTTCGGCGCACCCTGGGGAACCTGCGGGAAATACGAATTGCAGTTAGACGACGTAGCGGATCACTTCTTTTCCTTGATGGTCCACAGGTGCAACTTGTACTCGTCGCCGTCCGCACCCTTCACATCGATCGACTTGTCCGGAGCCCAGTCGCCCATCACGAATCGGTGCGACACAATGCGGGTTCCCGGCTTCAACTGCTTCTCCAGAACCGGCCGCAGCAGGTTGTTGAACTCGTTGCCCATGTACAGCATCACCACGGTCGCCTCGCTGTAGTCACGATCCTTCAGGGCGTCGCCCTCGATGATCTTGATCTTGTCTTCGAGCTTGGCCTTCTTCACGGCGTCGGTCGCTTCCGCGGCCTTCTTCGGGTCGATCTCGATGCCGACGGCCTTCTTCGCACCCTTCTTGACGGAAGCGATCAGCACACGACCGTCGCCGGGGCCCGGTTCGTAAACGACGTCGCCTTCCTTCACGCTGCCGAGCTTCAGCATCTCTTCGACGATGTCTTCGGGGGTCGGCACCCAACGAATCACCGCCTTGTCGGGGCTCTTCGGGTCAACCTTCGTGAGGTCGACGTCGATGTTCGCGCCACCCTTGAACTCGACCGACTTGGTGCGGGTCAGCACGGTGTAGTTGTTCGGCTTCCAGGTGACGCTGAAGGTGTACTCGTAGGCCTTGCCGACGTCGAGGTCGGGCGTCTCGAACTCGCGGACGCTGCCGGTCGGCTTGGTGGCCTTGCCTTCGATCTGCAACTCGGCGTCGTCTGCCGGAACGGTGATCTTCAGCTTCGACTTGGCCTTCTCGGCTTTCTTGTCCTGGGCGGTGCCCACGCCAGCGAAGCCGCCGGACAGGAAGCACAGCGCGAGGGCAAGCCCGAGAGTACGGGCGGTGCGGACCGCGAACATCGCAACTCCTCGAAAGTGGGAACCTGGGAGGGAAACGGGTATGGCGAGACCCAGTCTCTACCAAAGGGACTAGCCACACAAGGGCCGAGTGGCAAGCACCTAGCGTTTACAGTTACCGACTGGTTTTACCGTTCGAGAACCGAAACGGGAACGGGCAACCGCAGCGTTTCCGCGATTGAATCCGTGTGAGAAATGTGAGAACGACAGTTCGACACTACCGCGTCGGGGTCGCCAGGACGGGACTTTCGCTGAGGTTGACCTCGCGAAAGCGGATGCCGGTGGAGTCGTAGAAGATGATACGGTCGTCGTCGCTCGACCACACTGCACTTGTGCGGAGCAGGCGCGGCCCTTCGACGTGGAAGATCAACCCGCAGACTCGGTTTGCCTTCTGCATTGGCGTGCGGAACATGGGCGTTTGTGCGGGGTCGAGCGAATCGCGTTCGCACAGAACCTGACGCACGAACGCGGCGAGGTCTTCGACCGCCGCACACGCAATGACAGCCTGCGACATTCCATCTCCTCGCCCACCATGACGTGGCTCGCAAGAGTTGATTTCGGCACCCGAACCGGCGAGTTACCGCAAACCCTGTTGGAACGATGGTTGTGAGGCGAGAATGTGTTCCGATTTTACCAGTCGTGCAGTTGACGCAGCGCTTCGTACAGCACGATGCCAACGCTCGTCGCAAGATTCAGGCTTCGTACTGCACTTGCTGGCATCGGGATACTCAACGAACTGCCGGCGTACTTCTCCCGCACGCTGGCGGGCAAACCCTTCGATTCCGCTCCGAACAGCAGACAATCGCCGTCGCGGAATTTGGCCCGCGTGTACGGCTGGTTGCCGGTTTCGACGCACCAGATTCGGCTGCCCGCGATGGCTTGCTCGAATTCCTCGAATGTGATGTGTCGCACGACATCGACCGCATCCCAGTAGTCGATGCCGGCGCGTTTCAGGGAACGATCGTCGAGTCTGAATCCGAGTCGGCCGATGAGATGAAGACGCGCACCGGTAGCAGCGCACAGCCTGGCGACGTTCCCCGTGTTGGGCGGAATCTCAGGCTCCCACAACGCAACGTGCAACATCGACAACTCCGGTCGTGACGGTCGCTCGCATTGTACCGCGACTAACGCAGCCGACCCTGCAAAAGCACCTACCGTGTGGGCCAATCACGGTTCAGGTTCGGCGTTCCACGCGGGACAATGAATGTGTGTTTCCTGGGACCGCGGCCATCTTGGCCGCAACAGCTGCGGCGTTCGGTTGGCTTCCGATAAATGTTCCGAGCGTTTGGTATTGCATCGCAGCGGGCAAGATGCCCGCGGTCCCAGGGAAAGCAGCCTTTCGAGGGTACTCAGCATGTCGGCGAAATCCGAGGAACCCGTTGCAGCACCGCGGTTCCGTCTCGATGCGGTCGCGCTGACGCTGTTCGCCGCGGGCGTGTTGCTCACCGCAGCCGTCGCGAGCTACCACCCGCTCTCGGGAACACAGAACATCCTCGGCGAAGCGGGCGACGAAGCCGCGTCGATGCTCGTTGACGCGCTCGGCTGGTCAGCGGGCGTGTTCCTCGCGGCGTGGTTCGTTCTCGCGGGATTGCTGGTCGTGAATCGCTCACCGATTCGCTTCACGGTGCGGTTGCTCGGTTGGGCCACGCTCACGACCTGCGGCGCGATCGCTGCCGACTGGTTCGACGTGGGATTGTCGCAGGCGTCGGCAGCGGGGCGTGGCGGTTCCGTCGGGGCGTACTTGCGGTTCGGGCTGGAAGATGCCGTCGATCCACTGACGGCCGAGGTCGCCTTCGCCGGGGCTGTGTTCCTCGGGTTGCTCCTCTCGGCCGATTTTGTTGTGCTTGGCGTGCTCAGGCTCGGAGGGGCGCTTCTTCGCGGAGTGTGGAAGGCCGCAGTGTGGAGCAACGATCGCGTGGCCGACGGAAGTGAGACCGTGCTGGCCGGTCTGGAGGTCGCCGCGAAGGCCGTGAAGGCTGCGATTCCCGCGGCACCGGTTCGCCCGCCAGCACCGACTGTAGCCGGGGTCTGTGACCCCGGTTCGCCGCCGATCATCACGATCACGCCTGCCGTCGAAGTGAAAGAGCCGACGCCGGAACCGGTGAAGGTCGAGAACATTCCGATTCACGTCCACACGGAACCGGCGACGATCCCGATGGTTCGTGCCGCGGCACCCGCAGTTCCGCTGCCGACGCCCGCGGAACCACCAGCCGCACCGCCGTATCAACTTCCGCCGCTGACGCTGCTCAAAGACCCCGAGCCGTTCCCGGTGGAAGATCACGAGATCAAGCTCCGCGAGATGGCGGCCCTGCTCGAAAAGACGTGCCTCGATTTCGGCATCAAGATCAAGGTTGTCGGCATCCACACGGGGCCGGTCATCACACAGTACGAGGTGTCGCTGGAGACGGGCCTGCGGCTCAACAAAGTGACGACACTCGCCGACGACCTCGCGTTGAACCTGCGGGTGCCGAGCGTGCGTGTCGTCGCGCCGCTGCCGGGTCGCAACACCGTCGGAATCGAAGTGCCGAACGAGATTCGCCAGACAGTTCGCCTCAAAGATTTGGTCACGGCCACAGCTACCACATCGAAGTTCGCGAAGTTCAAACTGCCATTATTCGTCGGCAAGGACGTCGAAGGGCGGTCGCTCGCCTACGACCTCGCAACGATGCCGCACCTGCTCATCGCGGGTAGCACCGGAACTGGCAAGTCGGTGTGCTTGAACACGATCATCACGAGCCTGCTGCTGACGCGACGGCCCGACGAGTGCCGGATGATTCTGATCGACCCCAAGAAAGTCGAACTGACGCAGTTCGCACAGATCCCGCACCTCATGACGCCGGTCGTGAAGGACGAGAAGAAGGCCGACGCGATCCTGGGCTGGGCCGTGGACAAGATGGAGGAACGCTACGAGTTCCTGCACCGTGCCCGAGTGCGAAATATTGCCGCGTACAACGAACTGCCCTACGAGGAGATCACGCGGCGGATGAACCCCGACAGCGTCGAAGACCTGGAGAAGATCCCCCGCAAGATGCCGTACATCGTGATCGTGATCGACGAAGTCGGCGACCTGATGATGAAGATGAAGAAGGAGATCGAGGGCAACATCATCCTGCTGGCGCAGAAGTCGCGAGCCGCGGGGATTCACCTCATCCTCGCGACGCAGAAGCCGACCGTGGACGTGGTCACCGGGCTTATCAAGTCGAACATGCCGGCACGCATCTGCTTCCGGGTGACGAACCGATCCGACAGTGCGGTCGTGCTCGACGAGAAGGGTGCGGAGCGGTTGCTCGGTCAGGGCGATATGCTGTTCCTGCAAACGGGCGTCACGACGCGAGCACAGGGGGCATTCCTCGAAGACGAGGAAATCGAGCGAATCGTGGAGTCGATCGCGACCGAGACGCCGAACTACGACAGCGAACTGCTGAATCTCAAGACACGCGAGCAGATCGAAGCGGGTGCGAGTGGTGGTGCCGAGGTTGGCGAGAAGTTGCGTGAACGCGATCCGCTGTACGAACAGGCCGTGGAAATTGTGATTCGCGAGCAGCGGGGCAGCACGTCGTTGTTGCAGCGGGCGCTCGGGATCGGCTACGGCAAGGCGTCGCGGTTCGTGGACTTCATGGCGGAGGATGGCATCGTCGGCGCTTACAACGGCAGCAACGCCCGACAGGTTCTGATCGCGCCGGAGGAGTGGGATTCACGCAAGAAGGCCGCGGGATAGTGAATGCGGGTATCGGAAACCGGGAATCGGGTGTCGAGAAGAATGGAGTTACCACGTGATCGGTTTGTTGTGATCGGTCGTTTCCGATACCCGACACCCGACACCCGACACCCGCAAAGCGATTAACCCCAACGCGATGCCCGCCCAGTCGATCATCACGTCGGTCACCTTGCCGGTTCGCCCCATCGCCATCGCGTACTGCAGCACTTCCGTTGCGGCACCGTGAACTGTCAGCAACGCGACCCCCACCCAGAATTGCCTGCGGCTTATCGGGAGCCACGCGAGCAGCAGCGTCAGGAACGTGTACGCCCCAAGATGTGCGATCTTCGAGACGATGAACTTCAAATCGGTCGGAATCACCCCACCAACAACTTCCGGAACCGGGCTCGGTTCGAGAAGCTTCCACGTCCACAGGCCGAGGAACACGAGGTACACGGCGAAAGGAAGGGCGTTCCTCATCAGCGGTGCGACCCGAGTTCACGGAGACGAGCTTTCAGATACTTTGCACGAGCCGCGTTGCGTTCCTCGCCGTCGAGCGGGTGACCGACGAGCTTCTGTAAGTGCGCCGCCTGCGTCTGAATGAAGAGCTGGTTCACCGCCGTCGCCGGCACGTCGTCGATCAGCCGCAGGTGAATGCCCAAACGCACGACGGAAAGCAGTTCCATCGTCTCTTCTGCGGTAATCATCGTCGCGCTGCCGAGGGTGCCGAGCGCCCGCGCCACGCGATCCTGTTCCGCCTGCCGACGCTCCTTCAACAGCACCACACGCGCCTGCCGTTCGTACTGAAGGATCGTCAGGATGACTTCCTTGATCTCGCCGAGGATCTTCTGCTCCGACTTCCCGAGCGTTACTTGATTCGAGATCTGGTACAGGTCGCCGAACGCCCGACTGCCCTCGCCGTGCAGCCCACGGACCGCGAGGTTGATCTTCTGCAGCGCCCGGAAAACCTTGTCGATCTGCTTCGTCAGGCCCAGTGCCGGAAGGTGAAGCATGACGCTGCCGCGAAGCCCCGTGCCGACGTTCGTGGGGCACGCCGTGAGGTAGCCGAACTGCGAGTGGAAGGCATACGCGAGGCGGCTTTCCAGCGAGTCGTCGAGCTTGTCGATGTCGGCCCAGGCGTCGTCGAGCGCGAACCCACTGCGGAGGACTTGCAACCGCAGGTGGTCTTCCTCGT
>Ga0105047_10018310_pt1 | contig 10858 bp, 8 predicted proteins | sample MAT04_FD_78384 | JGI IMG/M metagenome (GOLD analysis project Ga0105047, IMG submission 78384) | Freshwater microbial communities from Lake Fryxell liftoff mats and glacier meltwater in Antarctica - MAT-04 (megahit assembly) | ecosystem: Environmental > Aquatic > Freshwater > Ice > Liftoff...
CCGATCCAGTGGGTCGAGTGGGTCGACGCCGACCGGTTTCAGTCGAGGAGGTCGAACAGGCCTTCGGGTGCCTCGACGGTGATGACCCCACCGTCGTGGGGACGTGTCGACGAATCGACCGACACCACGAAGGTCACCGGCACGAGATGGCCGGTGTCGAGCTCGAGCAGATCGTTGGCCGGGTTGTCGATCACGGCGATGCACACGCCACGATCGACGCCCGACTGATCGACCACATGGCCGCCGATCAATTCGTGCACCCACAGGGCCTCGGCATCGGCGAGCGGCTCGGCCGACAGCACACGCCCAGTGAAGCGCTCTGCTGCGTTGCGATCGGACAGGCCCTCGAACAGCACCATCCACTTGTGCTGCGGCAGCGATCGTGAGGTGACCACTGTGAGCCACTGCTGTCCGTCGAACAGCCGCGACTCGGGCTGCACGCGCTCAGTGCGGTCAGACGTGAGTGTGACGACCAGCCCGCCCTTCACGCCGTGAGCGCGACCGATGCGGCCGATCTCGAGGAGACCGTCGGGCGGGGCGTCGGCAGGATCGACCGGCAAGGCCGGGCGATCAGTCTGCGAAGTCGACGTCGACCTCGACGCCGTCACGGGCGGCAGCTGCACGCACCAGGGTGCGGATGCTCTGCGCCGTGCGGCCGCGACGGCCGATCACACGACCGAGGTCGCCGGGACCGACACGCACCTCGAGGCGAACACGATTGCGCCCTTCGGCGCCATCGACACGTACGGCATCGGGATCGTCGACGATGGAACGCACGACGTGCTCGAGCACGGCCGTCGCGGTGGGCGCCGGGACGTAGTCGTCGTGGCCGTCATCACCGTCATGGTCGTCATCACCGTCGTGGTCGACGACCGTGGTGTCGTCGCTCACCGGGCAGCCTTGGCTGCGGTGAACGCCTCCCATGCGCCGGAGACCTCGAGCAACTTCCTGACCCGTTCGGTCGGCTGTGCGCCGTCCATGAGCCACTTCACGGCCTTGTCGCTGTCGATGCTGATCGTCGACGGCTCGGTACGCGGGTTGTAGGTGCCGATGATCTGGATGAAACGGCCGTCACGGGCCGCGCGGCTGTCAGCCGCCACGACGCGGTACTGCGGCTGCTTCTTCTTGCCCACGCGGGTGAGGCGAAGCTTGACTGCCATAGAGAACTACTCCTCGGAGAAAACGAACCGGCTGAGGTTACCTATCTCGGGCCGGGAAACCCACTCGGCAGACCAGGCATCCCGGGCATGTTCGGCAGGCCGGGCATGTTTCCGGGCATTCCCGGCATGTTCGGCAGGCCACCAGGGATGTTGGGCATCCCCAACATCGCGCCGCCACGCTTGCCCTTGCTGGCCTTGCCGCCCTTCTGCTTGCCCTTCTTGCCGGGCTTGCCCATGCCCATCGCGCCCATCCGCTTCATCATCTTCTGCATCTCGCCGAACTGCTTCACCAGTTGGGTGACCTGAGTGACCGACGTGCCGCTGCCGATCGCGATCCGGTTGCGGCGGCTGCCGTTGATGATCTCGGGCTTGTGCCGCTCGGCCGGCGTCATCGAGCGGATGATCGCCTCGATGGGCTTCAGTTCGTCGTCGCCGATCTGGGCACCCTTCAGCTCCTTGGGCATGCCGGGCATCATCCCCAGCAGGTTGCCGAGGGGACCCATCTTCTTCAGCTGCTGCATCTGGTCGAGGAAGTCGTCGAGTGTGAACTCCCCCTCGAGCAGCTTCTCGGCCGCGGCCTCGGCCTCGTCGTTCTCGAAGGCCTGTTCGGCCTGCTCGATGAGGGTGAGCATGTCGCCCATGCCGAGGATGCGCCCCGCCATCCGGTCGGGGTGGAACTGCTCGAACTCGTTGAGCTTCTCGCCGGTGGAGGCGAATGCGATCGGGCGGCCGATGACCTCCTTGACCGACAGCGCCGCGCCACCGCGGGCATCGCCGTCGAGCTTCGACATGATCACGCCGTCGATCGCCAACGTCGCGTGGAACGCCTCGGCGACCCCCACTGCGTCCTGACCGGTCATCGCATCGATGACCAGGAAGGTGTAGTCGGGCTGGATGTTGGTGGAGATCTGACGGACCTGCTCCATCATCTCCGCATCGATCGAAAGGCGCCCGGCGGTATCGACGATGAGCACGTCCTTGCCGAGGCGACGGGCCTCGGCAAGACCCCGGGTCGCCGTGGTGACCGGATCGCCGGGCTCGCTGAACACCGGGACGTCGATCTGGCGACCCAACGTGCGCAGCTGCTCGACCGCGGCAGGACGCTGGAGGTCGGCACCGACGAGCAAGGGCTGGCGGCCCTGGCTCTTGAACCACCGGGCGAGCTTGGCCGAGTTGGTGGTCTTGCCCGAGCCCTGGAGGCCCGCCATCAGCACCACGGTGGGCGGACGCGAGGCGTAGGTGATCTTCAGGGTCTCGCCGCCGAGCATCGCAGTGAGCTCCTGGTTGACGATCTTGACCACCTGTTGGCTGGGGTCGAGCGCCTGACTGACGGCCACACCGATGGTCTGCTCGCGGATGCGGGCGACCACGTTGCGCACGACACCGACGTTCACGTCGGCCTCGAGCAGTGCGGTGCGGATCTCCCTCAGGACCTCATCGACGTCGGCCTCGGTGAGACGTCCCTTGCCGCGGATCTTCTTGATGACGCCTTCGAGGCGTGTGGACAGCGAATCGAACATGCGCCGACCACGCTACCGGCCGCTCGCGACCCCACTTCGCCATGGGGTCGGGCGGCGACGAGTGAATGGCGACGAGCGCCATCGGACGCCCGTCGCCATTCGCAGCAGGGATGAATGATCGGTCGGTCAGCCGACCGAGAGCACGTCGGTGACGGTGCCGTTGTCGACGGCGACGTTCAGCCGTGTGTCGACGAAGTCAGCGGTGACGGCGAGGTCGACACCGTCCTCGCGCGCCGTGCGCACCGTCCAGCCGTTCAGCTCGGCGAGTGCCACGGCCTCGTCGAGCGGCAGGCCCACGACGCCGACGGGATCGCGGGTCGACGATGCTCCCGGCTCGCCGACACCATCGGTGGGGGGCACGGCGGTCTCGGCAGGCATCGGCTCGGGCAGGGGCATCGGCTCGCCCACCAGCTCCGGCTCGGCCTGTACGAGGTACTGGTCCTCGACCGCGAGCACCGTGGCGATCATGCCCTCGGCGCCGGTGAAGGCGTATCCGGGCAGGAGCCACACCGTGCCATCGGCAGCCCACACCTGCTCGAGTGAGGCGCCGACGCCCGTGAGGGTGAACACCATCGGTTCGATGTCGATGGGTCCGTCGATCGGCTGGTCGGGGACGCACGACACGGCCGGGTCGGTGCAATCGAAGGTCGGGTCGACCAGCACGTCGTCGACCGGAGGTATCTCGGTCACGGCCGGGTCGGTGGCCGGGTCGGTGGGCGGGTCGGTGATCTCGGTCGGAGCCAGTGTCGCCTCGACGGCGACGCCTTCGGCACGGGTGGCGATCCCTGTGACCGCCGAGCCGTAGCCCGTCATCCACGACGCAGCTTGATCGTTGAGACGGGCGATGGCTGTCTCGACGCCGATCCGAGGGTAGTCGGCGCCGCGCTGCGGGGTGGCGAGGAATCCGCCGGCCCAGGTGACCGCACCGTTCTCGCCGAACCCGACATTCACCGACAGATTGGTGCGAACGCCATCGAGCAGCAGGAAGCCGCTCACACTGGCGTTCCACTCGTCGGCGTACACCTCGAACTCGTACTGACCCACATCGATGCCGAGCGAGGTCAACAGCTCGCGAGCCGCCTGCTCGGCGTCGGCAGCCGACGGCACGCCCACCGGTGGCTGCGGCTCGCACACCGCGTCGACGGTGCCGCCGGCGACGGTGCCGGCCGGCTCGATGACGTCGTTGCCGAGCGCAACCGGCACACACTCGCTCGGAGCGAAGTCGGTCTGCCAGGCAGGGCTGTACCACCAGCTCTGCATCGCGTCGGTGGCGACGGTGACCGATGGGGCCGTTCCGTCGTTCGGACCGACCGTCCAGCCGCCACCCATGTCGGCAGCAACGGCCACCACGTCACCGCTCACACCGAACGCAGCGGCGAGCGCCTGCACCTGTTCGGTACTCGGCTGCACGCCCGGGGCGAAGAACCACGAGGCCGCTGCCGACGTGAGGTCGACGGATTCGCCGGCCCATTCGTAGGTCACCGACATCGGCACCATCATCTTCGAATCCATCGAATCCGACTCGGCGACACCCATGCCGGCCGGCGACGCGCCACCGGCGGAACCGGCGCCGGCGACCTCGATCACGGCCGGGGCGGGGAGCGAAGTGGGAGACGAGCCCGAACCGCTGTCGGCGCCGCATGCGGAGACGCCGAGCACCACCGCGGCCCCGATGAGCGCCAGACGGCGCGACCGCAGTCGAAGGTGGGAGGGCGGACGAGAACCGTGTGTCAAGGTGTTGTGCATCGCAGTCATGGGCTTTGGACGTCTCCTCCGACCGGGGTGGTTCCCGACGATGCGAACAAATTCCCTGGCGTTCCAGAGACTGGCCGTCACTGCTCTGCGAACAGCGCGTCGATGAAGGATGCGGGGTCGAACGCGACGAGGTCACCAATGGTCTCGCCGAGACCGACGAGCTTCACCGGGATGCCGAGCTCGGTCTCGATCGCGAACACGATGCCGCCCTTCGCACTGCCGTCGAGCTTGGTGAGCACCACACCCGTCAGACCGACGCCCGTGTCGTCGGTGATGAGCGCATCGCCGAACTGGCGGGCCTGTGTGAGGCCGTTCTGACCGGTGGTTGCGTCGATGACGAGCAGCACCTCGGTGACTCGACCGGCGCCCTTGGCAGCCACCCGACGCACCTTGCGCAGCTCGTCCATCAGGTTGGTCTTGGTGTGGAGCCGCCCGGCGGTGTCGGCGAGCACCAGATCGATCTCGCGCGCTGCGGCTCGTTCGACGCCATCGAAGATCACCGAGCTCGGGTCGCCGCCCTCGGCGCCGCGCACGAACTCGGCGCCGCTGCGCTCGGCCCAGGCTGCGAGCTGTTCGGCAGCCGCTGCACGGAACGTGTCGCCGGCGGCCATGAGCACGGTGCGGCCCTCGCTGCGCTGCAGCGCACCCACCTTGCCGATCGTGGTGGTCTTGCCCACGCCGTTCACCCCGACGAACAGCCACACGTTGGGTGACCCGGCGTCGCCGGGCACGAGATGCAGCTCCCGGTCGGCACCCTGCAGCCGACCGGTCATCTCGACCCGAAGTGCATCGAGTAGTGCGTCGGGCGTGGTGATCTCCTTGGCCTTCACCCGAGCACGCAGACCGCTGAGCAGTTCGTCGGTGACGCGCACACCCACGTCGGCGCGCAGCAGCGCCTCCTCGAGGTCGTCGAACGATTCGTCGGTGATGCCTGCCCGGGTACGGATGCCCACGAATGCGCCGGTGAGTGCACTGCGCGCCTTGCCCATCCGGGAGCGGAAACTCGGGCGTTCGTAGACCTCGGACTCGACGATCTCGGGCTCGACCGCTGCCTCGCTGTCGGGCTCGACGTCTGCGTCGACGGGCTCGCTGCTCGCATGCGGACGCGGTTCGACCACCGGCCGGGGTGGACGCACGATCTCCGAGGTGCGCTCGTCGGCGAGGTCGTGGCTCCGACGACGATTGAGGACGAGCACGCCGAGGCCGAACACCAGCACGAACACGACGAGGGCGAGATAGATCCACTCCATGGTTCGTCAACGCTACCGGCAGGCCATGCGCCAGCCCCGAACGCCGATCTCAGGCGGTGGTCGACACCCGCTCGGTGACCACCTTCGACGAACCGCCGGGTTGCATGGTGACGCCCAGCAGGCAGTCTCCCGCCTCCATCGTGCGCTTCTGGTGACTCACGATGAGCAGTTGCGCCTCGCGACGGAACTCTGCGACGAGCCCGAGGAAGCGGTGGAGGTTCACGTCGTCGAGCGCGGCCTCGACCTCGTCCATCACATAGAACGGCGACGGGCGGCTCCGGAAGACGGCGAACAGGTACGCCAACGCCGTGAGGCTGCGCTCGCCGCCCGACAGCAGCGACAGCTTCTTCACGTTCTTGCCACTCGGCTTGGCCTCGACCTCGATGCCGGTGTTCAGCAGGTCGTCGGGCTGGGTGAGCACGAGCTTGCCCGAGCCGCCGGGGAAGAGAGTGTCGAAGAGGTGGGTGAAATGCGCGCTCACGTCGGCGAACGCAGAGGCGAACACCGTCTGGATCTCCTGGTCGACGGCCTTGATCACCCGCAGCAGCTCGCGCCTGGTTTCGCGCACGTCCTCCAGCTGCGATTCGAGGAACGTGTGGCGCTCCTGCAGCTCGGTGAACTCCTCGAGGGCGAGCGGATTGATCGGCCCCATCAGGCGGAGCTCTCGATCGAGGTCACGCACGCGGGCGACCGGGTTGACACCCTCTCCGAGCGGCGGCAGCTCGGCGGCCTCGGCCACCTCGGGCTCGACATCGTGCTCACGGCGGAGCGATTCGACCGCTGTCTCGAGCCGCAGCTTCGCCTCGGTCTCGTCGAGCTCGATCCGGCGCTGACGCTCGCGGTTCTCGTCGAGCTCGCGCTCGGACGCAGTACGACGACGGCGAGACTCGTCGAGCCGGGCGGCGATGCCGCGGACCTCGTCGCTCTGGCGGCGGCGGATCTCGACCAGTTCGGTGTGGCGTTCCTCGATCACGTGACGGTGTGCATCGACCAGGGCGGCGAGCCGCTCGATCGCGACGAGCGACCGCTCGACGGCCACGCGGCGCTCGGCCGCGGCGGCGCGAGCCGCGACATCGGCGGCGAGCCGGCGCTCGGTCTCCTCGAGACGACGTTCGAGGAAACCCTGCCGTTCGTGCAGACCGGCGTTTCTGACCTCGAGGTCCTGGCGCATCGAGGCGAGCCGGCCGGCGCGCGCATCGAGCTGGGCGCGCAGTTCGCCGCGGGCCTTGGCGGCCTCGGCCTCGGCCGCTTCGTCGGCCTCGAGCGCCGGCACCAGCGATTCGAGTTCGCCGATGCGGGCCCGCTCGCGGCCGATCCGTTCGTCGGCCTCGGTGAGGCTGCGCTCGAGCGCTTCGAGCTCGGCGGTCGTCTCGCGACGTTCGGACTGCGCCCGGGCCAGCTTCTCGGAGCTGGCGGTGAAGGTGGCATCGTGTTGGTCGAGACGGCGGTTGAGCTCGATCTCCTGCTGCCGAGCGGCCTGCTGCTCGGCTCGTGCGATCTGGGTGGCCTGGTCGCGAACCGACAGTTCGGACTGAGCGACGGCGAGCTTCTCGGTCGCTTCGTCGAGCGCCGCAGCCGTCGCACCGCCTCCCGAGGCACCGAGGCGCCACCCCGACGGACCGAACCGGTCGCCGCCGGCGGTCACCACGACCGCGGTCGGGTTGCTCATCGCGATGTCGACGGCCTGACCGAAGTCGTCGGCGCGCACCGCCCCACCGAGAATCGTGTCGAGCAGCCGCTCGACGGCGTCGTTCCGACTCCGCACGTGCGGACGCACGGGCGACCCGGCCGACGGCGGTGGCAGGCCCGGGGCACCACCCAGACCGAGCGCGAGGACGGCGCCGTGCACGTTCGACGAGCGCAGCGATTCGAGGGCGCGACGACCCGTCGCTGGCTCGTCGACGACGACAGCGAGCAGCGCATCACCGAGCGCAGCCTCCACGCTCGACTCCCAGCCATCGTCGATCTCGACGAGGTCGAGCAGGGTGCCGAGCGCACCGTCGACGCCGGCCAGGTGCTCGGCGCCGGCGCGTTCCCGAGCGGTCTCGAGCGCCATGCTGAGCGCCTCGGCACGGGCACGCCAGCGCGACAGCTCCTCTGCGGACTGCTGACGGGAGTGCGTGGTGACCTCGGCGGCGGCATCGGCCGCGATGCGCCGCACCTCGGCGGCTTCCACCTCGGCCACCAAAGGCGCTTCGGACTCGTTCGCCTGCTCACACTGGATCTTCAGCCGCACGATCTCGCCCTCGAACCGCTCCGACTTCTGCTGCAGCGACTCGAGTCGTTGCTCGAGTCGGCGGGCCTCGCTCTCGGCGCGACCGACGCCGTTCTGCATCGAGCGGAGCTCGCCACGTACCTCGGCGGCGGCCGACGCCGCCGATGTGCCGGCGTTGATGTCGTCGATGGTCTGCAGCGTCGTGCGCCGGTGGTCGGCGAACTCCTGCTCCTGGGTCACGAGCTCGTCGGCTTCGGGGCCGAGGGCAGCGAGGTCGGCGGCGACTGCATCCAACTCGTCGAGCAGACGAGCACCGTCGGCCTCGAGGTTGGCCACCACGCCGCCATCCATCAGCTGGCCGCGGTCGCGTTCGAGCGAGCGACGGCGCTCGACCATCACGGCCGCAATGCCTCGGGCGCGTTCACGCAACTGCTCGACGCGCACCATCTCGTCGCCGAGGTCGGTGTCACCACGAGCAGTGAGCTCGGCCTCGGCCGCCAGCACCAATGTGTCGAGTTGGGCCAGCTCGGTACGGAGCGTCTGCTCGGTGGCGTCGAGCTGCACCCGGTCGCCGGCGAAGGTGGTGAGCCGAGCGCGCAACGACGCGATCTCGCGGCCAGCGATGAACAGCTGCAGCGCCTTCAACTCGGCGAAGAGATCGCCATGTCGGCGAGCGGCGTCGGCCTGACGCTCGAGCGGGCGGAGCTGGCGGCGTACCTCGCGCAGCAGGTCCTGCACGCGAAGGAGGCTGGCCTCGGTGGCGTCGAGGCGACGTTCGCTCTTCTCCTTTCGCCGGCGGTACTTCAGCACGCCGGCGGCCTCTTCGATGATCGACCGGCGGTCCTCGGGGCGAGCGTTCAGCACAGCGTCGATCTGGCCCTGGCTGACGATCACGTGCTGCTGACGGCCCACGCCGGCGTCGCTGAGCAACTCCTGCACGTCGAGCAGACGGCAGTTCACGCCGTTGATCGCGTACTCGCTCTCACCTGTGCGGAACAGGGTGCGGGCGATGGTGACCTCGGTGAACTCGATCGGCAGGATGCCCGCCGAGTTGTCGAGGGTGAGCATCACTTCGGCACGCCCCAGCGCTGGACGCTTGGAGGTGCCGGCGAAGATGACGTCGTCCATCTTCTGCGAGCGCACCGAGCTGGGAGCCTGTGCACCCAGCACCCACGCGATCGCGTCGACCACGTTCGATTTGCCCGACCCGTTGGGGCCGACGACGACGGTGACGCCAGGTTCGAGGACCATCGTGGTCGAATCTGCGAACGACTTGAAACCTTTGAGGGTGAGGGACTTGAGGAACACGGCCCGTCGATCCTAGCCGTGCCTCTCCGTGCGAGGAACCCAGCCAGGAACCCAGGAGCCGTCAGCGCTGGCAGCGGGGGCAGAAACAGGTGCTGCGACCGGCGGCGACGACCCGGGCGATGTCGGCCCGACCGCAGGTGATGCAGCGCTGACCGGCACGGTCGTACACGCGATGGGCGAGCTGGAACTGTCCACCGTTGCCGTCGACGTCGACGTACTGGGTGTCGGCCAGTGTGGACCCACCGGCGTCGATCGCCTCGCCGAGGACGCGATGGATCTCACGGTGCAAGCGGGTGATCTCATGACCCGTGAGGGAGTTGGAGATGCGGTCGTGGCGGAGTCGCGAGGCGTGGAGGATCTCGTCGCAGTAGATGTTGCCGATGCCCGCGACGACGTGCTGATCGAGCAGGAGTGCCTTCAACGCGCGCGCACGCGACCGCATGATGCGGGCGAGCGTGGTACGCGACATGCCATCGGTGATGGGGTCGACGCCGAGCTGCGCGAGATCGGGCATCTCGACGGCCGTGTTCGCCGGATCGAACACCACCACCTCGCCGAAGGTGCGCGGGTCGACGAAGCGCAGCTCCTCGGGGGGCGTGCCCGAGAGCAGCGCGGCGACATGAGTGTGAGGTGGCCGTGGCTCGTCGACGGGATGCAGGAGCACCCGGCCGCTCATCCTCAGGTGGATCATCACGTCGTCGCCGGTGTCGAGGCCGAGTAGCAGGTACTTGCCGCGACGCCGGGTGTCGGTGATGGTGGCCCCGGTGAGCCCGTCGATCAGGGCCTGGCGCGACGTTCGCCGCACGGTGCGCTCACGGCCCACCTCGACCTGCAGCACGGTGCGCCCGACGAGACGGACATCGAGCCCGCGCCGGACGGTCTCGACCTCGGGGAGTTCTGGCACGGCGTCGCTCGGGACAGCTCGGGACGGCTCAGGACTCGGCGCTGAGCAGGTTGTGTGCAGCCATCGCCGCCGCCTGTTCGGCGAGCTTCTTCGATCGACCCGTACCGTTGCCCACCGCCCGACCGGCGACCACCACGGAGGCGGTGAAGGTCTTCTGATGGTCGGGACCGGTCTCGCTCAGCACGTACACCGGCGCCGTGTCGAACAACCGAGCGGTGAGTTCCTGCAGCAGGGTCTTGAAGTCGAGCCGGTCGAGCTGCTGCGCAGCCCGCTCGAGCGGTTCGGTGAAGAGGTGCTCGATGAGCCGGGCAGCGGCAACGACACCGCCGTCGATGTACACCGCACCGATCACGGCTTCGAGCGCGTCACTGAGGATCGACGGCTTCATCCGACCACCTGCAGCGCCCTCGCCCTTGCCGAGCAACAGACATGGGCCCAGGTCGATACCGACTGCCACCTCGGCGAGTGCCGAGGCGTTGACCACGCTCTTGCGCAGATCGGTGAGCTTGCCCTCGGGCAGCTCGTGGTGCTGGCGGTAGGCGATGTCGGCGATCATCCAACCGAGCACGGCGTCGCCCAGGAACTCGAGCCGTTCGTTCGACAGGTGACCGGGGTGCTCCGCGCACCACGAGCGGTGGGCCATCGCGCGGCCGAGCAGCTCCGGGTCAGCGAAGCGGTGCCCGATTCGTTCGCTCAGCCCGTCGAGATCACCAGGGCTGAGGGTGGACATGGGCGTCGGCGGCATC
>Ga0105047_10018312_pt1 | contig 10858 bp, 18 predicted proteins | sample MAT04_FD_78384 | JGI IMG/M metagenome (GOLD analysis project Ga0105047, IMG submission 78384) | Freshwater microbial communities from Lake Fryxell liftoff mats and glacier meltwater in Antarctica - MAT-04 (megahit assembly) | ecosystem: Environmental > Aquatic > Freshwater > Ice > Liftoff...
CAGAACTTGAGCAAACTCTTCAAACAAGTAATTATAATGCACAAAAACATGCGCATTGCACCAAAGAATTACAAGCTGTAGAAGATGCATTACAAGGCTTTGAACAAATAGCTAACCAAAAAAATATTCAAGAACAAAGAAAAATTGAAGTTCAACATATTGTTCTACAACTCAAAACTCATAAAAAAAATATTATCGCAGGTTCTGGACAATTAGAACAATCACAACTTCAATGCGCACCATATAACTCTATTATCCAGCAAGAATCCGCTCTCAAAGAGTTATTAAAAACAAGCACGCAACATAAAGAAGCAGTGATTTTAAAAAAAGGCAGCATTGAGCAAGAAATTAAAGGCATTCAGAAGCGCGAACAAGAATACGCTCAACATGCTATTGAAATAAAGAAGCTTGATAAATCTATTACTGATTATCAGGCTGTTGCACAAGCAACCGGTAAAGACGGAATTCAAGCATTGCTTATTGAAGATGCAATCCCTGAAATTGAATATGAAGCCAATGAATTACTTTCTAAATTAACTGATAATCAAGCACATATATTTATTGAATCAATTAGAGATTTAAAAAAAGGCGGCACCAAAGAAACACTTGATATCAAGATTTCTGATTCGGTGGGAATACGCCCGTATGAATTATTTTCTGGTGGTGAAGGATTTAGAATCGATTTCGCGCTTCGCGTAGCCATATCAAAATTACTTGCGCGACGTGCAGGAACTGCCTTACAAACACTCATCATTGATGAAGGGTTTGGTTCACAAGACGAAGATGGATTAGCGCACATCATGGATGCGCTCTATAAGATTCAAGACAGCTTTAATAAAATTATTATTGTTTCACACTTACCACTCATGAAAGAACAATTCCCGGTTCATTTTATAGTTGAAAAAGGACCAAATGGAAGTCAGGTAACTGTTATAGAATACGATTAAAAAATATATAGACGAAAAAAAACCTCAAAGTTTAATAACTCTGAGGTTTTAATTTTTAATTGCTAATCAAGAGCAACAACTTTTTTTATTGTTGGTATTTGTTCCCTAAGTCGCTCTTCTATTCCTAATGAAAGGGTAAAAGAGGAAGCGGGACAACCAACACACGCACCATGCATTCTCACATATACAATGTCATCTTCATATTTGATAAGTTCGATATCGCCCCCATCAGACTGAATCATTGGTTGTACTTGCTTGATGATCTGCGCAATGCGATCAAAAGTTGCAGTTTCCATTATACAATTATACCCACTCTAGTCTTGCAACTGGAGCTGTATCACTCATACGACGTCCAAGTGAAATTACACGAGTATAACCGCCTGGTCTTTGTGCATAACGTGGAGCAATTTCAGCAAACAATTTAATCAACGCTTCTTCTTTATATGGTAATAAAGCTTTTGCACGTCGACGCGCATTGAAGTGATTACCTTCACGCGCTAATGTTATTAGTTTTTCTGCAAAACGTTGTACTTCTTTAACTGTTGGTTTCGTTGAAACTAAATGCCCGTAAGTAATCAAATGTATTGTTTGGTTACGGATTAAAGCCTTTTTGTGTGATGACTTTAAATTAAGTTTCTTTCTGCCATTCTGATGTCTCATAATAAAACCTTTATCTAATTGAGCATCTGCTTATTATTCATCATCTTCTTCGTCGATGAATTCTTCTTCTTTAAGCACTTTTTTCAGTTCAGATTCTTTGATGTTCATGCCAAAGCCAAGACCAAATGCTTTCATGCTTTCTTTAACTTCGTTCAATGACTTGCGACCAAAGTTTTTAATTTTAAGCGCTTCGTCTTCTGATAAGTTAACTAAATCTAGAATGCGTTTAATACCGGCATTGATTAAGCAATTGTGTGCACGAACTGAAAGTTCAAGCTCTTCAATTGGTTTAAGCAATAGATCAGCAGTAATGCCTTTTAAGCCAAGTGCATCAAGTTCAACCGGTTCAAATGTTTTTTCTTCTTCTGGTTGAGCTGAAATTTCATTAAATGGTATTTCAGCGCTTAATAGGAAGTGCTCTAATTGTGTTCTTAAAACAGAAATACAATAGTGCATAACATCAACTGGATTTTCTGAACCATCAGTGAATGTATGAATAGTTAATTTATCATAGTCTATGTCGTTACCCACACGCGTTTTCTCAACATCAAAGGTAACTTTTCTGATTGGTGAAAACATAGCGTCAAGGTAAATACGGCCATCTTCTTGCAATGCTGTACCAACAGGCCATTGCGCAGCACGATATCCGCGACCAGTTTCTACGAAAAATTCAATGTCAAGTTCACCGTTTGGTGATATGTGAGCAATCACATGATCTTTATTCACCAATTCTAAGTGATCATCAGCTTTGATATCAGCAACAGTTATAACGCTTTCGCCCTTAACTTTCAAACTCATTGCTCCAGATCTTCCTTCAGAATTTCTGATTACAATGTTTTTGATATTAAGAACAAGTTGCATTGTGTCTTCTACAACACCTGTTAGTGATGAAAATTCATTGTTAACCCCTTTGATAATAACTGAGGTAACTGCTGAACCTTCAATACCACCTAGTAATACTCTGCGAATCGCATTACCAAGGGTAATACCAAAACCTGGTTCTAACGGCTGCGCTACTAACTCCCCGAAGGTATCCGTCAACGTTTTTTTATTCCAAGTAAGCTTTGGAATCGTTAATGGCCTATACTCCCTTTTGCCCATTTAACCTCCTGTGGGTAATCATGGCTAAACTTATTAATTAACAAACACTATTACTTAGAATACAACTCAACAATCAAATATTCTTCGATTGGAGCTTGGACGTCTGAACGTACTGGCAAGCGTAATACTTTACCTTTACGATCTTTTTTATCCAATTCAAGCCATTCAGGAACTTTGATTGCAATGTTAAGACGTTTATCAACTACTTGTTCCAAGAAGCCCTTTTTATTAAGAACTGAAGGAATCAAAGTAATAACGTCATCTACTGAAACCAAAGATGATGGGGAGTGAACTTTTTTACCGTTTATCAATACATGTCCGTGTACTACGACTTGACGCGCTTGCGCACGAGAAGTAGCAAGTTTAAGACGATATACTGTGTTATCGAGCCTACGCTCAAGTAAACTTAATAAGTTTTCGCCCGGAACACCCTCGCGGCTCTTGATAGCATCAGCAAAGAAACGTTTGAATTGCTTTTCACGCAAACCGTACATTTGTTTTACTTTCTGCTTTTCTTGAAGCTGCTTACCATACTCAGAAAGCTTACGCCCTCTTTTTTGTTGAGTTGGTTGTTGCTCTGAAGAGCCCTTAACAGGTCGTTTTTCCATTGTTTATAACCTAATATATAATAATCAAAATCAAATCAACAAATGTTATTAAACTCTACGTTTTTTTGGAGGTCTGCATCCATTGTGTGGTAGAGGAGTAACGTCACGCAATACTGAAATGTGCAATCCTGCACCTTGTAATGCGCGAACCACAGAATCTCTGCCAGATCCAGGGCCTTGCAAGTTAACTTCGACATTTTTAATGCCCAAGTTATGCATGTCTTTTGCTAGTACAGTCCCTATTTGTCCCGCCGCGAACGGAGTTCCTTTACGAGCACCCTTAAATCCTAGCTTTCCTGCACTTCCACGTAGCAAAACATCGCCATCTAATGTAGTAATTGAAACAAGTGTATTGTTAAATGAAGATTTAACATGTGCAATAGCAGAATCTACTTGTCTTTTTACTTTTTTAGTCTTTTTTTTGTATACCATTAGTTCTTTCGTCCCAGGTCAAAAGTTTGCAATTAAATTAATTACTTCTTAACTACTTTCTTCTTCAATGCAATTGCGCTACCAGCTTTACGTGGACCCTTACGAGTACGTGCGTTGGTTTTTGTACGTTGTCCACGAACCGGAAGACCCTTTTTATGACGACTTCCTCGGTATGAACCGATTTCTTGCAAACGCTTAATGTTCAACATAATTTCTTTGCGCAATTCGCCTTCAGCAGCGTAATTACTTGAAACTTCTTTTTGAATTGAAGCAACTTCATCGTTCGTTAAATCTTTAACACGTTTATCAAAACTAATTTTCAACTTATTGAGAATATCCCGAGACGATTTAACACCTATGCCAAAGACATAGGTAAGACCGTATTCAACTCGTTTATTTGATGGTAACGTGACACCTTCGATTCTAGCCATGTAAATCCTTAAAACCTACCAACATTAACCTTGACGTTGTTTGTGACGCGCATTACGTTTGCAAATAACACGTACCACGCCTTTACGTTTAATAACGCGGCAATTGTTACAAATTTTTTTAATTGATGTTCGCACTTTCATGATGACCTATTCCTCTTACAACTTAATTTTTATAGCGCAATACGATACGCCCACGTGTTAAATCATATGGAGAAAGCTCCAGAGCAACTTTATCACCAGGCAAAATCTTTATGTAGTGCATACGCATTTTACCCGATACGTGGCCTAAAACTTCATGCCCACCTTCTATCTCTACTCGAAACATCGCGTTGGGTAATGTTTCTTTTACAATACCGTCAACTCGAATAACTTCTTCTTTTTGCTTGAGTTGATTATCTTTCATATATTCGAGCCTTCCAGTAATCGAGTTAAAATTTTCGGTTCATGTTCAGTAATCACAATTGTGTCCTCAACATGAGCCGCCAAACTTCTGTCAACCGTTTTAACGGTCCAACCATCCTTTGTAACATACACTTCATACTTTCCCATAGTGATCATCGGCTCTATTGCCAGCGTCATACCCGGTCGTAATACCGGACCCTTGCCCGGAACGCCGTAATTTAACACCTCAGGGTCTTCATGCATATTTCTACCGATTCCATGTCCTGCAAAATCTCTTACAATACCAAATCCATGACGCTCAACCTCTTGTTGAATCGCCGCGGAAATATCTGAAAGACGATTGCCCGGCCTTGCTTTCTGAATGCCTTTATCAAGAGCACTTTGTGCAACCTCTACCAAACGTTTTGCATCTGGTGAAACTGTTTCCACATAGTACGCTCGAGCCATATCAGCGCAATAACCTTGCCATGCAGCACAAATATCAATCTTTACTAAATCACCCGTACATAAAATACGTTGCGCGCTGGGAACCCCATGCACAACTTCATCATTTACGGAGATACAACTTACGTGTTTATAGCCATGATAGCCTTTAGACTGAGAAACTAAGTCACGCTTTTTTAATTCTTGTTCAATCCAAGTATCAATTTGAAGCGTAGTCATTCCCGACCGTACAAGCCCACCCACAGTATCAAATATTTCAAGTAATAATTGACCCGCTTGTTGCATTTTGCTTAGGGACAACTTGTTTTTAATGCTAATCATGACTTTGTATAACCTACCAAATTCAAAAAAACATCAAATACTATATCAACCGCATGCTCAGCATTGCATTCAATTGGCGAAAAATTAATTTGCTTATAATACTCAAGCAAATCTCGTTCATGCTTATGGTAAATATTTAAACGCTCAATAACTGTTGTTGGCTCATCATCTTTGCGACGAGTAAGCTCAGTGCTACACGCATCGCATTTCAATAATCCAGTCTTAGGTGCTAAATCAGAACCTAATCCTACAGAATAAACCGCTTGACAGCTCTTGTTACCACAAATATAGCGTGCTCCCAATCGTGATACTACTGTTTCATGTGCTACATGAAACTTCACAATTTGAAGCGCTACATTATCAAATCTATGAGATATATGCTCGTGAAACGCTTCTGCTTGAGGCACCGTACGCGGATATCCATCAAGGATTACCGCTCTAGATGATCCTACCGCTGTTTCAAGCCAATCTACCACCATAGAAGTAATAAGACTATCAGGAATTAGTTTACCAGATTTTATAGCAAAATCTATCTGTTTACCTATCTCAGTTTGCTCTGAAATATGCTTTCTACACAGATTTCCTGTTGACAGCTGTGTCCACCCAAGTTGCTTAACGCACAAATCAGACAAAGTCCCCTTCCCTGAACCAGGAGGGCCTATAAAAATATAGACCGGCTTTTTCAACGCGCTCCCCTCCCTTTTAAGCGAGCACCACCAGTCAAAAAGCCTTCATATCTATGTTCAATGAGGTAAGACTCAATCTGTGCAGCAGATTCTAATGCAACACCAACAGCAATCAATAACGCTGTTCCGCTAATAGTGAACGGAAAACGAACAAACATTGCAATAATATTTGGTGAAATAGCAAGCAAGCCTAAGTAAATAGCGCCAACTAAGCCAATTCTGGTAAGAATATAGTTAAAAAATTGAGCGGTTTGTTTACCCGGTCTAATGCCAGGTATAAATCCGCCTTGCTTTTTCATATTGTCTGCAAGCTCTTCAGGATTGAAAATCAATGCAGTGTATACGAATGAAAAGAATATAATCAAAATAAAGTCAATTACGTTATATAGTAATCCAGTTTGGATCATGCTTTCAGAAAGCCATTTGAAAAATGAAAAACGTTCTGCAAGCAATGCCGATAAGAAGGTAGGAATATTAAGTACTGCTCCGGCAAAAATAACCGGCATCACACCTGATGGGTTAATCTTGAATGGAATATACGTACTTTGCCCACCATACACTCGTTGTCCAACAATGCGACGTGCATATTGTACTGGTATTTTACGTTCCCCTTTTTCAAGGAATACAACGGAAGCTGCTATTGCGACAAAAACCGCTAACAACAGAAGTGCTGCTTCAGGACGCATTAATCCTTCTTGAACTTCGTAAATGGTTTTAAATATATCATCTGGAAAGCGAGCAACAATACCCGCAAAAATAATCATTGAACTACCATTACCAATTCCGAATAAAGATATTTGTTCACCAAGCCACATCACAAACATCGAACCGACAGTAAGTGATAAAACAAAAATGAATAAAAACCCAAATCCAGGTTGCAACACAACATTATAACGTTCAAGTAATAGTGCTAAACCAACACTCTGAACCACACTTACAATAAGTGCTAAGTAGCGAGTATATTGATTAACAATTTTCCGCCCATATTCACCTTCTTTAAGAAGTTGTTCTAATGACGGAATGCTCATGCCCAAAATCTGCATCATGATTGACGCAGTAATATAAGGCATGATACCTAATGCAAAAAGTGTGCATTGACGCAACATGCCGCCAGAAAAAAGGTCAAGGTAGTTAAATAAGCCACCTAAACCTTTTGCTTGTGACATCAAATTGTGTAATGCAGTAATGTCAATACCTATAACCGGTATGTGACTTCCTAACCTATATATAATCAAAATGCCAAGCGTAAAAAATATCTTTTTACGCAATTCAGCTATTGAAAACATATTTATAAAGTTTTTGAGAAGTACCACGGCTTCACATCTCCTTTGATAATCGTGCCTCACCACCGCAATCTTGGATTGCTTTTAACGCAGATTTGCTAAATGCATCTGCATGAACAATGAATTTCTTAGATAATTTACCATTACCTAATACTTTAATAAGATACCCGCCGGTACCAGTTGTAGTTTTACGATCTTTAATAACACCTCTTGAAATAAGTATTTCTCTAGTGATCGTATCGCCATCGTTAAATACTTGATTTAATACATCAATATTCACTGTTTTTGTTACAGTAGCAAATTGAGTGTTATTAAAACCGCGTTTTGGTAAGCGACGGAATAAAGGCATTTGACCACCTTCAAATCCCATTCTAATATAACCGCCTGAACGAGCCTTTTGACCCTTGGTACCTTTACCAGAAGTTCCACCGCGGCTTCCACCGCGACCAACACGTTTACGTTTCTTTGAAGTTGTTGTTAAATTATGAAGATTTAACACGTTTGCTCCCTGTTACTTCTTGAATTGAAAGTCCACGCAACTTCGCAATATGAGCAGCTGAACGCAATTTTGACAATGCATTCAAGGTAGCTTTTACTACGTTTTGACGATTTGATGAACCAAGAGCTTTTGCAAGAACATCTTTAATTCCTGCGGCTTCCATAATCGCACGTACAGCACCACCAGCAATTACGCCAGTACCTTTGTATGCAGGACGAATAATAACCTGGCTTGCACCATGTTTACCGTTTACATCATAAGGAATAGTTGTACCACGCAAAGAAATATTGATCATATCTTTACGCGCTTTATTGGTTGCTTTTGCAATTGCTTGAGATACTTCTCTGCTTTTACCAAGAGCAATACCAACGCGACCTTGTTGGTCACCAGTAACTACTAATGCAGAAAATGAAAAACGCTTTCCGCCTTTAGTAACTTTAGTTACACGATTTACGTTAACAACGTAATCAACTAAAGTACTGGTTTTTGTTTCTTTGTTTTCTTTTCTTTCAGCCATATCTAATCCTATAATCTAGAATTTTTCTAGATTTGTAATCCACCCTCTCTCAATCCTTCAGCCAATTCCGCAATACGTCCATGGAATAAGAAGCGACCACGATCAAAAACCGCAGCTGCAATTCCTTTATCTTTTGCACGTTTTGCTAACTCAATACCAACTGCTTTTGCTGCAGCCTTTTTATCGCCTTTAACGTCTGAAATTTCCAGAGTTGAACAGCTGATTAAGGTATTATGGCCTTTATCATCGATGATTTGCGCATAGATGTGATTAAGACTTCTAAAAACAGACACACGCGGCAAATCACTTTTACGTATAATGCGCTTTCTGATTCGCATTACACGACGTTTTTCGCGTTGTTGTGCTTTTCTAATTAAACTCACGTTATATCCTTACCGTAACTAACTATTAAGCAGCCTTAGTTTTACCAGCTTTGCGAACAATAACTTCAGTTGCTAGCTTAATACCGGTACCTTTGTAGGGCTCAGGCACGCGTAGAGAACGCACCACACTGCATACGTGACCAACAAGTTCTTTATCCGCAGACTTAAAGTTTAATTTTTGTCCCGTTTTATCGATCTCAACTGTCACGCCTTTTGGCAATTCAAAATCAATTTTATGACTGTACCCTAAAGTAAAGGTCATTTTTGATCCTGCCGCAGCGGCTTTAAAACCTAAACCATTTATTTCAATCTTCTTTTCAAATTCATTTGCCGCACCCATCAACCTGTTGGACAAAAGAGCTCTATGTAAGCCCCATTGGCTGTAAAGTTGACTACGAGAAACTTTTTTTCCGTCTTTTGCAGGAGTTAACAATAATTGTTTATCTACTACAACGGCTGCTAAAATTTCAGGTAATACGTATACGCCGGATTCATTTTTTCCTTTGTAATGAACTTCGTTACCTTTGATTTCAACTTCTAAGTTACCGAGTGCTATAGGCTTTCTACCAATCTTTGACATGTTATTCCTTTACCAAACGGTGCATATAACTTCGCCGCCAACACCAAGCTCTTGAGCTTGCTTATTGGAAACAACACCACGATTGGTGGTTAAAATTGAAATACCAAGTCCACCAATTACCGGTGCAATACTTTTTGCCCCTGTGTAATAACGGCCACCCGGACTACTTTCACGAGTAATTTCGTGAATCACAGCTTCGCCGTCAACATAGCGCAATGAAACTTTTAATTTCTTTGCAATTGTTCCTTCATCAAGCACTGCAGCGTCCTTGATAAAGCCTTCTTGTTTAAGAATAAGTGCTATGTCTGAGCACATCTTCGAATATGGAGCTACAACGAACGGCTTAGAGGCTGCAACACCGTTACGAATTATAGTTAAAAAATTTGCAATAACATCAACCGACATGATTTACCTTCCACCCAACGATTACCAGCTGGTTTTTTTAACGCCTGGCAATAACCCGTCAAGCGCATTTTTTCTAAAGCAAAGACGACACATCATAAACATGCGCATATATCCACGAGATCTACCGCATAACTTACAACGATTTTTTGCACGAACGGCAAACTTTGGCGTTCTTTTTGATTTTTCGATTAAGGCCTTTCTAGCCATTTTCTACCTCAACAATTATGCTTTACGAAACGGCATTCCAAAACTTTTAATCAACGCACGTCCATGATCATCAGTACGCGCTGTCGTATGAATGGTAATATTTAATCCAAAAACATTGTCCATCACTTGATAGTCTAATTCAGGAAAAATAATCCATTCTTTGATGCCTAGGTTATAATTACCACGACCATCAAATTTAGTAGGAACTCCTTGGAAGTCTTTCATCTTAGGCAAAGCTAAATTGATAAGATTATCCAAAAATTCATACATACGTTTACGACGTAGAGTAACTTTTACACCAATTGGCATACCTTCACGAAGCTTAAAGCCTGCGATAGATTTACGCGCCAATGTTTTAACAGGTGCTTGACCTGAAATTTTTGTAATTCCGTCAGTTACCGCTTGCAAAGCTTTATTACTTGCGACTGATTCTTTTACACCTACGTTGAGAACTATTTTAGAAAGTTTTGGAACTTCCATAATGTTTTCTAAACCAAGTTCTTTTTTAAGTTCTTGTTTTAGCTTTTGTGTATATAGTTCTTCTAGACGAGATTTATCCATTGTATCCTCAAACTCCGGTGTAATTAAAACACTTCTTTACATTGATTGCAAGAACGCGCTTTATTACCATTATCCAGCATCTTAACACTTATACGGCACGGCTTGTTGCATGCTGAACAAATAGGCATAACTTTAGCAAGGTTTATATTACTTTCTTCTTTTTTTATGCCGGCAACGTCACCTTGACGACGCACTTTCATGTGTCTAGTAACTATCGCAACACCTTTAACAACAACTTTACCTTCGCGAGGTGAAATGTCGATAACTGAGCCGCGCTTGCCTTTGTCTTTACCGGATATAACAAAAACCGTGTCATTTTTCTTAATTCGAGCCAAGATCTATTGCCCTTACAATACTTTCTGTGCTAATGAAATAATATTGCTATACCCAC
>Ga0105047_10018313_pt1 | contig 10857 bp, 12 predicted proteins | sample MAT04_FD_78384 | JGI IMG/M metagenome (GOLD analysis project Ga0105047, IMG submission 78384) | Freshwater microbial communities from Lake Fryxell liftoff mats and glacier meltwater in Antarctica - MAT-04 (megahit assembly) | ecosystem: Environmental > Aquatic > Freshwater > Ice > Liftoff...
AAATTACCAATTGTAAAATGATCATTGTCAATTGTATCATTGGTGTACTTTATTTTTATGCCACCCTGATTTTTAAATACTTCGGAATCGTCGGTGATTAGAAAATCGAGTAACATGATTTCCTTAAAAATAAACTGGCAGATATACAGTAAGCGGGGAGATATAGCAGGAGCGTGTAGCAGTATTTGCATCAGGCCTGGTAAATATCTTTCAATGCAATGGTGATTTGTAAGGAGGGCAATTCAATTACATCTGTTATTGAAGTAAAGATATCTGTTTGCCATTCATTATCAGTCGTTTTTCTATTTACAATTACCAGGTGTTTTTTGGGCTCCACCAAAAGATAATACTGAATGGTTTCAAGTTTTTTGTATTGAATGAATTTATCGACCATATCAAAATTGCGGGTGCTTTCGCTTAAAACTTCAGCGATTAATATTGGTTGGGTAGAATAATGTTCATGTTCTTCGGGTATCGAAACCATTAAGTCCGGATAAAAGAAAATATTTTCATTTTTAATGAAAGCTTTAAATCCTTCCATAAAAACCCGCTCACTCTTATCTTTTAAAAGCATTTTAAAAATAAAAAATAAATTTCCGTTGATTAAATTATGTAAATAAGTTGCGCCTGCCATCTCAATTAAGTTTTCAAAATAATACTCATGCCTTACCTCGCTTTTTTCTTCAAAAGCCAGGTAGTCTTCGATACTTTCAAATTTCTTATGTTCCTTAATCGGTTTCATCTGTTTCAAATATACAAAAAACTTACTGCTTAAACCGCTCCTTCCACATTTCATTAAATGTCTTTTGGGAAAAATCGAGATCACTTCTATGTTTTTTCCAGCCTTTAAATAATCCATTCACTACTTTGTTTTTTAACGGGCCATTTCCCATGTTCATCATGCCCCTGTTTAAGCTTGTCATCTTCCACAGTTTCCATGCCATTTTTTCAGATAAGGAATTTAAACCTTCCTCAACCGATTCGTGCCGGTTATCTAACAATAATTCATGTAAATTAATTTTTACGGCGCACACTTCTGTACATGCTCCGCAAAGTGAAGAGGCATAGCTGAGGTGTTTAAAATCATCCATACCCTGCAGGTTGGGCGTAATCACACTGCCGATTGGTCCGCTATAAGTTGCACCATAAGTATGACCACCAATATTTTTATATACCGGGCAGGCATTTAAGCAGGCACCACAACGAATGCAATAAAGGCTTTCTCTTTGCCTGGGATTTTGCAAAATATTCGTACGCCCGTTATCCAGTAATATCACATACATTTGTTCCGGGCCGTCTGTTTCGTTGGGTTGCCTTGGGCCTGCAACGATGGTATTGTATACGGTAACTTTTTGCCCGGTACCAAATGTGGAAAGTAGTGGCCAGAATAACGAGAGGTCAGTTAAAGAAGGAATCACTTTTTCTATCCCAACAATTACAATATGTGTTTTGGGGAAGGCACAACTCAACCTTGCGTTGCCTTCATTTTCGGTAATGGCAACCGCACCAATATCGCTGATGATAAAATTAGCTCCGGTTACGCCTACTTCCGCTTCTACATATTTATCCCTTAAAATATTTCTGGCCACCAATGTAAGTTCCCCGGGTGTAAGATTGATGGATGTTCCTAACTTTTCATGAAATAATTTGGCAACATCTTCCTTGTTTTTATGCATTGCGGGAGTCACAATATGGTAGGGTGCCTCACCATCCAACTGTTGTATATATTCGCCCAGGTCGGTTTCTACGCTTTCAATTCCATTTTGCTCCAATGCATCATTCAGGTGAATTTCTTCTGTCACCATACTTTTGCTCTTCACTAGTTTTCTGCAGTTTTTCTCAACACAGATATTTAGTATTTCTTCAATGGCCTGTTGAGTATTTTCTGCCCATATTACTTTGCCACCACGTTTGGTAAAGTTTAGTTCAAATTCCTCCAGTCGCTCATCCAGTGTTTCAATGGCCCGCCATTTTGCATTCTTGGCTCTTTCTCTTGCCAGGTGTACATTCGAAAACTGCTCCTTACCCTCCGGCACTTTGGAGTTGTATTTGCCAATATTAAAATTGATTTTGCGGCGGTGATCCAAATCGGCCGCTTTGATGGTGCTTTTTGCATTGAAGGTTTTTGCTGTATCGGTCATGTGTTTATTTTGAACTCCGTTACGTGTAAATTTACCGGTTAAATAGCCTTTCCTGTATTTCTATTTCCCCATATCTTGTTCATTCATCAATACGGTATGTTTATAATAGCCGTATCTCCACATTTTATTTTAATGATGCTGTCTTTTCCTACGCCAGGTGTACTCACTTTTTCGGTACGAAGTAAATACGACCGAACCCTCCGCCAGGCGAAATAAGGAGTATCTTTTTTTATAATAATATTGAAAGTCGAGTCCGATACTTTATAAGGCTCCGCCGAATTATTTATAATTTTTAGCGCACCATTTTCAGCTAATACAGAATAGCCATACAGGATGGCATTTGGAACCAACGGACGGTTAAGAGTAGTTTGGCTGGTCCTGTTTGTTGAGCATCCTTTTTGAGCCAGCCAATAATATAAAGTAGTGTCCAGATTTGAAAATATTACCACCCCCGTTGAATCCGATTTTTGAGTAATTCCGGAATCAGCGGCATTTTTGTATAATCTTACAGTTGCCCCTGAAATACTTTTTCCAGCATCATCTTTTATCGTAATAAAAAGCCTGGGCTTTAGTTTTTCGGGAATAGGTGCTTTAGTGCAGTCTATCACCAATAAAACAGTCAATAATAGTATCAAAAAAAAAAGGCGGTGATTTTTCATTTTATTTATTTAGCATGCTCTTTAATCATTGTGTATGCCGATATTATTTTTAATTTCTTTTGCATAATATTTTTTAATTAAAATGTACCAATTAAATAGTGTGTCCACTATGTTCTATAGTCAATTATAGTCCTTATGATAATCACTTCGTACCCTTCTTTTTTCAACCATTCCGCAATGATTTTGTCAACCCCAACATCTACTGCGAATTTTTAGATACTCATGCAGCAATTTCATCTTCATTAGCAATTATTTTTGCAGAAACTGTAATCATGCCTTATATCATCCTCTTCCAAAAATGGATACTCTTCAACGATGGCGGCGTGTGAGATTCCTTTGGCGAGCATCTTTATAAGCTGTTCTACGGAAATGCGCATTCCTCTCAATCGGTTTGCCAGGAAGCACTGCCGGGTTTGTCGTAATTCTATTTAATAATGTGGTGTCCATAGTACTCAATTTTAGTTAAAGTTACCAAATCAGTTTATTCTAACTAATGTACCCACCTGGTAACTTCCAATCTGATAACTCTCTACAAAAGGTGTTTCCGGCGTGCCTTTACCGGAAGTTTTTTTATTGGCTAATTTAATGCTAAAGAATTCTACAAACAGTTGATCGTTTTCAACCCGGTAGTTATCAACAATAGTATTGCCCTGAACGGTAAAAGCACCGTGAATGGAATTGCCATGCACATAACTGTCCAGTAGGATGCCATCTCTTTCATCTATTATCCAATGGCCCTTGGCGATATCAATCGGTTTTAAAAGATAGGGGCGATTATCTTTTAATGAATCACCATATATAATTTGCCATGTATATTGCCCAACAGAATCTGCAGGCTGTATGCTTAACTGCATGGTAAATATTTGAGGTGGTTTGCCTGCCACCATCCATTGCAGTTTTCCTTTCCAGTTTCCGATAAATGAATGAGGAAATACACTACTATTTAACGGTATTGCAGATGGAATTCCATTTGTTGTTTTTTGTGCTGAAACGTTTAAAGTAAATAAACATGCAACCAGCAAACTCGTTAAGATACTTAATAAGGTTTCCCGGGAAAAGTGATATGTTAAGTTATTTACCTTTTCGGACTTTTGTTGCAGGTGGTTACTTAGTATAGTTGAGTTCCGAAATTCAGGATTAGAATAACACAACGCTGTTTCCATAGAGTACAAATGTTTATTACAAAATAATTTAAGCATAAGGCGGGATTAATACAGATCGGCAAAGGGAATTGACTATTACTTCAATACTCCCAGTTCCTTACCCACTTTTGTAAATGCCGCAATGGCTTTATCCAACTGCTGTTTATCATGGGCTGCACTTAACTGCACCCGTATACGTGCCTGGCCTTTTGCCACCACCGGAAAGAAGAAGCCAATTACATAAATGCCTTCACTTAATAATTTGGCTGCAAAGTTTTGAGCAACCACTGCATCATACAACATGATGGGGACAATCGGGTGTTCGCCTGGTTTTATATCAAAGCCGGCTTCGGTCATTTTTGTACGAAAGTATTTTGTGTTCGTTTCTAATTTGTCACGCAGTTCTGTAGTTTCGCTTAGCATATCCAGCACGGCTATAGAGGCACCTACAATACTGGGAGCTACGGTATTGCTAAATAAATATGGCCGGCTACGCTGGCGAAGCATTTCTATGATGGCTTTGTTGCTACTGGTAAATCCACCGCTTGCGCCGCCCAATGCCTTACCCAGTGTACCGGTTATAATATCTATCCTTCCCAACACTCCCCTGTATTCATGCGCTCCTCTTCCTGTTTTACCCAAAAATCCGGAAGAATGACATTCATCAATCATTACAATGGCATCGTACTGATCTGCCAGGTCGCATATTTTATCCAGTTGAGCAATGGTGCCATCCATACTAAATGAACCGTCTGTTACAATAATGCGGTTTCGCAAATGGCCACTCTCTTTCAGTTTTGTTTCCAGGTCTTCCATATTATTGTGCTCATACCGGTAGCGTTGTGCCTTACATAATCTTACCCCATCAATAATGCTGGCGTGGTTTAGTGCATCACTGATAATGGCATCTTCTTCGCCAAACAATGGTTCAAACAAACCGCCGTTGGCATCAAATGCGGCGGCGTATAAAATCGTGTCTTCAGTGCCTAAAAAGGCAGACAGTTTTTGCTCCAGCTCTTTATGGATATCCTGGGTGCCACAGATAAAACGTACGCTGCTCATGCCATAGCCGCGGATATCAATGTATTTTTTGGCTGCTGCAATTACTTTGGGATGAGATGAAAGACCCAAATAGTTGTTGGCGCAAAAATTCAATACGTTTTTACCCCCCACGATAATTTCAGCACCCTGTTCGCTGGTAATGATCCGCTCCTTTTTATACAAGCCTGCGCTTTCAATATCTGCCAGTTCAGTAGCTATCCTCGAAATAAAATGTTGATTCATACGGTATCTGTTTAAGGTGACAAAAATAGTTAAGCTACAGGGCATTTGAAAAGATTGTTTTTGCCGGATTTAACATTATTTATTTAGAGCTGTAACTTTTAACAGTTATTTTCGTACTACCCAAAAAAACTACTGTCATGCCTATAAAGAAATCTGCCGTTCTTTTAATTATATTGTCCCTTAGTTCGGTAAGCCTGCTGTTATTTTCCGCCTCCATAGCGCCTTCATTAGAAGTTATACCAGCAATGCCGGTTGACTACACACCCACAAAATGTTGTAGTAAAGTAATCGATAACAACAAGGATGAATCTCCATGGGATATGATTTCGCAAATTATGTTGAGATCTGTAGCCTAGTTTATTTTATTTGTAACTCTTTTGTTCGCAAATACGTATTACTCCAAATTTGCCAAACCAACAATTAAACCAGCACTAACGCTGTATGACGGAAAAGGAATATAATCAATGTGTGGACCTGTATGCAGATAATGTGTACCGCTTTATCCTCAAAAACCTGAGGAATGAGGCGGATGCGAAAGACATTGTACAAGGGGCTTTTGAAAAAATGTGGATCAACAGGCTACAGGTTGAAAATGACCGTTGTAAAAGTTATTTGTTTACCGTGGCATATCACCAAATGATTGATCATATCAGGAAAAATAAACGCATTAGCCTGAGAGATGAATTTAGCGAAGAAACAAAAGTTGTCAATAGAGTATATCACGACTCTAAAAAGATATTGCACGATGCATTGAACCGGCTAAACGAAACGCAGCGTAGCCTTGTATTGTTGAAAGATTATGAAGGGTATAGCTATGAAGAGATAGGCAAAATTACCGGCCTCAATGAAAGCCAGGTTAAAGTATACCTGCACCGGGCAAGGCTGCAATTGCGGGAATACATTGTAAAACCGGAGAATGTGATATGATAATGAGTAATGAATAATGAGTAAAGAATGATGAGAAATGAATGATGAGTAATGAATGTTGTTTACTTGAGATAAATACAATGTTAAACGGGTTGAAATAGATGCAGTGAACTCCCTTTTTAGCGGCATTACTTCTTTGCGTGAAAACGGCATTGCTCCTTAAGTCAACGACATTGAATGAGTAATGAATGAGCAAAATATGAACTTTGAACCATGATCGATATTAACAGACATAACTACGAAACCTTCTTTTTGCTTTATACTGATAAGGAATTGTCGGTTGAGGAAAAAGATGTGGTAGATAAATTTGTGAAAGCCAATCCTGACTTGCAGGAGGAATTGCTTATGCTGCAACAAAGTATTTTAAAACCCGATCATATTATTTTTTCCGATAAGTTTAGCTTACACAAAGAAGATTTAATTCCTACTCAATTGCAGGGGAAATTACTGCTGTATTTAGATAAGGAGCTTAACGCAAATGAAAGAAATGAATTAGACGGATTAATAAAAACAGATACTGATATAGAGAAGGAATGGAGCCTGCTACAACAAACCAAGTTTTCACCAACAGAAGTAATAATTTTCGATAATAAAAAATCTTTATACAGAAAAGAAAGCGGCCGGGTTGTTGCTTTCCCATGGCGCAGACTGGCTGCAGCAGCCATTTTCATTGGGTTTGGCGTATGGGGTGGATTGGTTTATTTGAATAGTGAAAAGAAAATTAAGAATAAAGAAATGGCAAAAAGTACACCGGCTAAAATTAATTTAATCGATTCAGTTAATGTGGATAAAGAAGAGGTAGCAGTTGCAGAAATAGCGGGAAAGGTAACGGACATATCTGCAACAATAGTATCCACTAAAAAACCTTCCGTTGAAAACATAAATAAATCAGCAGGGAAAAATTTACCGGCAACATTATCACCTGGTGATAAGATGGGAATCGTTGCAACGGAAAAAAGCAATAATCTACCAAAGCCATATTTTGAAGATGTTAACAATAATGGAAGTAACATATCAATAGCTGCTAACGTAAAACCAATACACCAACCCAATAATATTGTAAATCCCGGGAACAATATTATTGATATGAAAACTGAAAAAGAAAGCTCCGCCAACACATTTGCTGTTAATACATCTTTTACTGATAACGGTGATGGAAACAATGACCGTGTTCTTTATATGGACGAAGACGCAGTAAAGAAAACCAGGTTGGGCGGAATATTCAGAAAAGTAAAAAGAGTGCTGGAGCGGAACGCCAATATTAAATCCGGCGGCAACCATATTAAAGTAGCCAACCTGGAATTCGCTATTCAATAAAATTTTAAAAAAAACAACATGACAAAACTATTTACTTTAATGGTACTGGCAATTGTATGCAGTGTAGCCAATGCGCAAACAGACCCCGAAAAACCTTCGAAAGATGCTGACACCATCCGGATAGGAAATATTATCATTACAAAAGGTGGCAATAAAAATGATGATACCCAAAAATCCAATACGCATATTACCATGGGTAGAAACCGGCACAAGAAATTATCCAATGTGAGCACCAACTGGGGAATTTTGGACCTTGGTTTTGCAAATTATAATGATGAAACTAATTATGGTTCTACAGGCGGTTATCTTTATAACAGGGGAGGCAATATAACATCATTGGGCAAAAATGATTTTAAATTAAGAACAGGCAAAAGCGTAAACGTAAATATCTGGTTCTTTATGCAGCGGCTAAATCTAATAAAGCAACATGTAAACCTGAAATATGGTTTGGGCCTCGAATTGAATAATTACCGGTATAAGACTGCCTCCAACATAAGTTACCTCGAGCAGAACTCCTTTGTGGCAGGCCAGGCAACCGCACCGGTAATTTTCCGTGATTCAGTTCAGTTTTCAAAGAATAAGTTAGCGGCAGATTATCTGACAGTTCCGATGATGCTGAACTTTTCAACCAGTCCGGGATATACCAATAAAGGACTTAGCCTGAGTGTAGGGGTAAGCGCAGGTTATTTATACAGTCAGCGCAATAAGCAGGTAAGTTCAGAAAGGGGCAAGGAAAAAAATAAAGGGGACTACGACCTGGAGCGTTTCAAACTATCTTATATAGCGGAAGTAGGGCTTGGTCCGGTAAGGTTGTATGGATCTTATAGCCCGAAATCGTTTTACAAAACCGGGCTGAATATGAAACCTTATACTTTGGGACTTCGTTTTAGTAACTGGTAGAAACTGTTGAAAATAGAAGGAATACTAATTGAACAAAAAAAGCTGCGGAACTATTCTGCAGTTTTTTTTGAAGTTAACAGTTCGTTATTCCATTAAATAATTTGCCAGCTCTTACTAATCAGCCTTTGAAAAAAATATCCGCATGGCTGTTACTTAAATGATGTCGCCTATGTTAAAACATTAATAATGTGGATAACGATGCATAATATTTTAGATGGCATAGCGTTTGAATGCTGTTATTAAATTTTTCAACTGGTATGAAAACGGCCCACATGTATCGTTTATTTGCATTAGGTGTAATTGCTGCACTAATGGCTTTTGTGCCTATTTCAAAAAAAGCGGATATTCTTGATAAAAATAGTAAAAAGGTTGGGAGGTCAATTGATAAGCTTGTTGTTACCACAATTGAAAATCCGTATTACATTATCATCGACAAGAGCGATTACGAATTGAAGGTATACGATGAAGAAGGTTGGTACGCCACATACCCGATCGTATTTGGCAGCAAGGATTTGAGCGATAAGATGCGGGAGGGAGATAAAAAAACGCCGGACGGGAAGTTTAAAGTGATTCAGAAAAAGATTCACCCCAAATGGTCGTATGAGTTACTGTTAGACTATCCGAATGAAGCTTCTATTCAGCGCTTTAAGGAACGCAAACAAAAAGGGGTTCTACCCAAAAATGCAAAGATTGGCAATGGGATTGCTATCCATGCCACCCGGCCGGAAGAAGAATGGACGGTAGATAATTTTTATAACTGGACGGATGGTTGTGTTTCAGTAAAATACACAGAGATGAAAGACCTTTATAGCTTTATTCCGGTAGGAACACCGGTAACTATACAGCCCTGATACACTCACTCGCTACCTCAAAAAAATCAAACTGCCATCTCCATAACTCAGAAACCTGAAATCATTTTCCAAAGCATAATTGTACACCTTTTTCCAATCATCGCCAATTGCAGCAGCTACCAACAATAATAAAGTGGATTGCGGTTGGTGAAAATTGGTAATGAGTGCTTTTATTGTTTTAAAAGTATAACCCGGCGCTATCAGGATTTGTGTTTGGGTAATCAATCTCCCGAAATTGTTTTTATGCATCCAGGTTAATAATGCACTCAATGCCTCCACAGTAGTAAAAGTTGTACCAGCTAATGGAGATTCATACACATCCCATTGATTAATTACCAGATCCTTTATTTCGATGCCAGGATAGAGGATCGTTTTCACTCCCATCCAGTAAAGGCTTTCCAGCGTTCGCAAGGAGGTAGTGCCTACGGCTATAATTCCATTGCCAATATAATTTACCAGTTCCTGAACGGCAATAGCCGATACATCAATCCATTCAGCATGCATCAGGTGTTCCTTCATCGCCGTTGCCTTTACCGGCTTAAAAGTGCCGGCGCCCACATGCAAGGTAACATAAGCCGTTGAAATTTTTTTTGCTGCAAAGGAGGAGAAAATGGCAGGCGTAAAGTGAAGTCCTGCAGTTGGTGCGGCTACAGAGCCATCATGCTCTGCATAGATAGTCTGGTATCTTTCTTTATCTGCTTCTCCGGGTTTTCTTTTTATATACGGGGGCAAAGGAGTGTCGCCAGCCTCATCAATTATTTCTGCAAAACTAAAATGAGCAGGCTGCCAACTCAATTCCACTACATATGCTTCCGGTAGCTTTTCAACCAGGCTGGCCTGTAGTTCCACTTCAGTACCCTGAATAATACATTTTTTCGATAAACTGCCGTCCTTCCATTTGCTTGCTCCACCGATTAAACATTTCCATTTTATCTTTTCTTTTTTGCTCATGATGGTGCTATACTCATTCACCGCTTCAGAAGGTTCCAGGCAAAATATTTCTATTACTCCACCGGTAGGTTTTTGAAATAATATCCTCGCCTGTATTACCCGGGTATTATTAAAAACAAGCTGGCAGCCGGTTGGTAAATATGCCGCTAAGTTTTTATAGCAGTCATCTCTAATGCTGCCGTCTTTATAAATCAATAGTTTGGAACCATCCCTTTCTGCCAGTGGAAAAGCTGCAATACGGGATTCCGGCAAGGGGTAAGTGTAATTAAGGATGGAGATATCTTTTGGGTGCATGTTGGTAAATGTTAAAGGATGCAAAATTATGGTTCCTCCAATAATCATGCAGGACCGCTTTTATCCAAAGCCGGTTTTGGGCAGTTATTAAACAGCAGGCATAGAATTAAAGAGCCGGATGCAAACATCCGACTTTTTAAAACATGGTGAAGTGTCTTATTTATAATGGGTGCATTTTAAATCGTTGCAGCGCCAAGTGGTTGGTGAGGACACTAACCACTGCCCAGCCTCGGTCGGTGTCCACCGACCGAAAACGAGAGCGCCATCCGATAGCTATCGGATTTGAAATGCCCCCATTATAATTTACCATTCTTTATCTCATCTACTACGCCCGGATCCAATAGCGTGGAAGTGTCACCTAAATTTTCTGTTTCTCCTTCCGCGATTTTTC
>Ga0105047_10018314_pt1 | contig 10857 bp, 11 predicted proteins | sample MAT04_FD_78384 | JGI IMG/M metagenome (GOLD analysis project Ga0105047, IMG submission 78384) | Freshwater microbial communities from Lake Fryxell liftoff mats and glacier meltwater in Antarctica - MAT-04 (megahit assembly) | ecosystem: Environmental > Aquatic > Freshwater > Ice > Liftoff...
CAGTTTGGTATCTGCATTGTACCAATAAGGTTTCCAGTCTTTATCATTATTTAACGCCCATTGTTTTGTAGCACTAACGTAACCAATTGGTGCATCAAACCATACGTAGAGAACTTTGGCCCCTGCGCCAGGTACTTTTATACCCCAATCCAAATCTCTTGTAACTGCACGGGGTTGCAATCCCATTTCTATCCATCCTTTGCATTGCCCTACCACATTGACTTTCCAATCTTCTTTGTGGTCTTCTAAAATCCACTTGCGTAGAAAATCTTCATGCTTATTTAAAGGCAAATACCAATGTGTTGTTGCCTTTTTTATCGGCGTTTTACCACTCAGTGTACTCCTTGGATTTATTAATTGTTCCGGACTTAAAGATGTGCCGCATTTTTCACATTGGTCACCAAAGGCACCTTCGTAACCACATACCGGGCATGTACCGGTAATATATCTGTCTGCTAAAAATGATTGTGCTTCCTCGTCAAAAAACTGCTCCGTTTCCTTTTGTTCCAACTCTCCATTGTTGTTGAGCATGGTAAAAAATTCCTGCGCCGTTTCGTGGTGAATGGGCGATGAAGTGCGGTGATAAATATCGAATGAAATACCCAAGTCTGCCATGTTGCTTTTCAACATTGCATGGTATTTATCTACAATTGCCTGTGGCGTGGTTTTTTCCTTCATCGCCTGCATGGTAATAGCAGCACCATGTTCATCGCTTCCACATACATACACAACATCTTTTTTTAACGCCCGTAAATAGCGCACATAAATATCTGCAGGTAAATACGCACCCGCAAGGTGACCAATATGTTTTGGCCCGTTTGCATAAGGCAGCGCCGAAGTAATCAAGTATCTTTTTGGGTCAATCATCATGTATAACTCTTTATAATTTTTTGTTTTCACAAAATAAATTTTGTGTTATCAACATATGCAATAGCAATGTTCAGCATTTGTGGCGTCGCACATTTCATCTTTAGCTATATATTTAGCTTTAATTATGCAATAGAAATAAGCGGCTCGCCTTTCGTTAATCTGCAAAAATATCGAATGTACATCCAATAGCGAAATTTGAGTATTTTCAAACGTAGATTTACAAGGGTTTACATTTTTCATTTATGGAAAGAAAAAAATTTATATCATCGGCGTTATTAACCATTGCTTCATTAAAAGCATTGTCAGCAAGCTTATCAGCCAAGGAAGGTGATGATAAGATAAATAAAATCCCACCCTATCTCAAAAAAGGTGACACCATTGCAATATGCAGCCCTGCGGGTTATATTTCGGTTATAGATTGTACAGATGCTATAAACATGATAGAATCTTGGGGTTTTAAAATAAAAATTGGAAGTAGTATCGGTAGAAAAGATTTCACGTTTGGCGGAACGGATGAAGAAAGACTCGCAGATTTTCAGCAGTTGTTAGATGACGAATCTGTGAAAGCCATTATGTGTGCCAGAGGTGGCTATGGCATTATCCGAATAATTGATAAGCTTAACTTTTCAACTTTTGTAAAAAAGCCAAAATGGATTATCGGCTTTAGCGATGCAACCGTTTTACACAGCCATATCAATAAAAATTTTGGCATAGCAACCCTACATTCAAAGATGTGTAACAGTTTTGTAAACCCTGCTATTGCAGAATCTGTACAATTAGAAACGTTAGATAGTATCAGAAAATGTTTATTAGGAGAAAAAATGCTTTACAACATCCCTCAAAATGCTAACAACAGACATGGCATTGCAAAGGGAACACTTGTAGGCGGCAATTTAAAAACACTTGAAAGCCTTGCTGCGTCTAAAAGCGACATTAGTACCAAGAATAAAATATTGTTTGTTGAAGACACCGGCGAATATTTATACAGCATTGACAGGATGTTTTTCAACCTTAAAAGAAGTGGAAAATTATCTCAGCTTGCAGGGCTAATTGTTGGTGGATTTAAAATAAAAAAAGATGACGAAGGTTCGGAATTTGGTAAAACACTTGAACAGATCGTATTGGAAAAAGCTTCTGAATATAATTATCCGGTTTGTTTTGACTTCCCGGTTGGGCATCAAAAAAACAATGTCGCCCTTAAATGTGGTTTCCCACATCAATTGGTCGTAAATGAGAAGAATAGTTTTCTAAAAGATATTTGATAATGTAAAAAAAAAGCATCTTCATTATTTTGAAGATACCTTTTAATAAAATATGTTATCTGCTTTTATACAAAAACCAGATTGGGTTCACTTAAAACTTCTTTTGGTTTTTTTCCCAAATCTCTCATTACCCTAAAATGCGATGCGAGTGCCTGACCTAACGTATCGTAATAGTTATATTGAATACCAAACTCTTTACATTTTGCCTGTACGATTTTACTAATAGCAGGATAATGAACGTGGCTCACCTTTGGAAAAAGATGATGCTCTATCTGGTAGTTTAAACCACCAACAAACCATGAAATTACTTTACTTTCCATGGCAAAATTAGAAGTAGTTTTTATTTGATGCTGGGCAAAAGCGGTGTCAATATGTTTAGTTTCATCCAAAGCTATATGTTCAAACTCAGTGTTTTCAACCACATGTGCCAATTGAAATACAAAAGATAATGTAATACCGAGTGCAGCATTGGTAAGCAGATAACCACCTAACCAGTTCCAGAAACCAAATATTACGATAGGCAATATCATAAAAACACCAACATAATAAACTTTCGTTACCCAAAAAATAACATGGTTTTTTAAAGACATATCCCACGCATCTGTAGTATAAATTTTTCTTTTAAAATACTTTTGAAAATCCATGTTAAAAATCCAAAACAAAGTAGATAGTGAGTATATAGGCGTTAAATAAAGATGTTGGATTTTGTGGGCAGGCATCCATTTTTGAGTTTCGCACTGGCGAATAATGGGGCTTTTTGCTATATCATCATCTATACCATCTACATTGGTATATGTGTGGTGAATTATATTGTGTTTTTGTTTCCAAAAATATGAACTTGCTCCAAGCAAATTTGCTGATAGGCCTACAAAGTCATTTAATTTAGAATTATCGCTGTAACTGCCATGGTTAGCATCGTGCATTACAGCAAAGCCTATACAAGCCATAAGGTAACCAAGGGGTATACACAACATTACATTGTAAATAGCTGATAAATTACCTAGTAGCATCAATAAATAAATACCCGCTGCACCGCCTATTAACAAAAAAGTTTTTATATATAAACGCCAGTCTCCGGTCTTTTTTATATTATTATCTTTAAAATAGGCATCCACACTAGTTTTAAGACTTTGAAAAAAAGAGTTATCCTTATTGTTGAAAATAATTTTTGCCATGGTAACTATATAGATAAATTATGGTATTTAATTGTTATAAACGTAAAGTTAGCCCTAATGGTTGTAAAGAGTAACCTAACAATTGTTAGTATTTAACTAAAACGCAATAATAAGATTTTATTTTTAATTTAATTTGAAAGGCGCAAACATTTCAAATGCAGGAATAGCAGCTTTAAATTGTTTTTTGTTGTTTAGATTTTCGAAAAGATAGCTACCGTGCATTTTGCCGGCTTCGGAGTTTAAATTACAACCACTTATATATTGATAAGAATTTCCTGAATTAATAACTGGTTGTATTCCAATTACTCCTTCTCCCTCCACTTCTCTTGTAGTACCATTGCTATCAAAAATATACCAGTGTCTATAGAGTAGTTTTACCGGAAAATTGTTGGTGTTTTTAATTGTTACACGATATGCAAACATAAACTCACTGTTAACAGAGTTGCTAAACTCAGCCTGGTAAAACGTTTCCACGCTCACATTTACACCCTCCGAAATTTTGCTTACCATGTTATATTTTTTTTGAGTTTTTATAACCGCTTTTTACAAGCCATTGTAAAACTTTATCCCTGTTATCTCCCTGTACTAAAATTTCACCATCTTTTACAGAGCCGCCAGTGCCGCAAGCTGTTTTTAGTTTTTTTCCAATGTCTTCTTTATCAGCATTTGTGCCAACAAAATTTTCAATTAACGTCACCATTTTTCCACCCCTGTGCTTTTTATCCAACCTTATTTTTAATTTCTGCTCTACAGGAAGAAGTGTTTGTTCTTCTTCTTGTACTTCTTTTTCAATTTTAAAATTAGGATCAGTTGAATAAACCAAACCTGAAAGAGAATTTATTTTTTTTGACACGGGTGAACTAGATTTTAGATATTAGACACATGAGAACTCAAATTGAAATGTTTTTTCTTATAAGACACTTTAAATTATCATTTAGTTATAGTCCCTCCTTCGAAGGGATTTAAGGAGGCCGCTTTCAAACTTAAATCTAAACTCACTGCTTGGTGTATTACAGCACCACTACTTATATAATCAACCCCTGTAGCGGCATAGCTTTCAATATTATCATAGTTTATACCGCCGCTTGCTTCCGTTTCGTATTTACCATCAATAATTTTTAATGCTTCAGTAATTTTTTCAGGTGTAAAATTATCCAGCATAATACGATTTATTTTGCCTGTCCGCATAACTTTTTCTACATCTTCTAGGCTTCTTGTTTCTACTTCAATTTTTAAATTTAAATTATTTTTTTGCACATAATCAAATGCATTATTGATGGCTTTTTCAATGCCGCCGCTGTAGTCAATATGATTATCTTTCAACATAATCATATCGTACAAACCCAACCTATGATTTACTCCACCACCAATTTTAACTGCTTCCTTTTCTAATAACCTAAAATTAGGTGTGGTTTTTCTTGTGTCTAATAACTTGGTTTTATAGCCCTCCAACTTATGTACGTATTTTCTGGTAAGGGTAGCAATACCGCTCATTCGCTGCATTGTATTTAAAACTAGTCTTTCGCAGGTAAGTATCGTATGAATTTTTGCTGCTATTTCAAAAGCGGTTTCGCCATATTTCATTTCATCGCCATCTTTTTTAAAAGCTGTAAATACAACATTGGGCTGCACAAAACTAAATATTTTCTCTGCCACTTCCATTCCCGCGAGTACACCATCCTGCTTAATTTTGAGAATGGCTTTTCCCTCTGCCGCTGCATTAATGGAGGATAGGGTGGAGTGGTCACCATCTCCAATATCCTCTGCCAGTGCATTTTTTATAAGATCGTGTAACTGGTTTTCTACATTCATAATAGTAAAGTTAAGAAACGCTTTTTACCTTGTATAATTGTAACCTAAATTTAAAACATTGCTAAAATTTACCTATAAAAAAAACTCCTGCAAGCAAGAGTTTTTACATGAGAATTTAAATTTTACTTTTCAAATTTTATTTCCTGTAGAATCTGTTTAGGCCCTTTCTGTTTTAAATTTACAGTAGTACGAAAACTTCCGCTATTGGTAACAAGCGTTCCTATACAAAATTGAGCGCCACCACTTTCACCTTGATGTATAACTGTAAATGATTTTACAGTGTTGTTTGCAAAAAAATCTCTTAAAACTGCTTCACCTTGGCTTTTGCTGTAATTAGCACTTTTAGCAGGTAAGGTAATTTCAACGGTGTTGTCAAAATATTTCGAAATAGCTCCTGCATCGCCTGCTTTTATTCCATTAATAACATCGCTTAGCCCTGCAATTACTGTATACGAACTAAGGGCAATTATGACTGCTAATATTGTAAATATTTTTTTCATTTTCATTTTTTTAAGTTATCCGCTGTTTGCTAAAAGTATGCCACATTTATTTCATAAAAATTGAAATGTAGGTTTTTTGAGCATTATAACATGTCAATTTGAATATTTAACAATAAAACACAAACAAGTAGCTTTGTATTATGCAAAGTAAAAAAAGTATATTAATTATTATGGATGGTTGGGGGTTGGGTAAAGTAAAAAGCAGCGATGCTATTCAACACGCCAAAACGCCGTTCGTTACTTCATTGTATGGTAAATATCCAAACAGTACCTTGGTAACTTGTGGTGAAGCAGTGGGCTTGCCAGACGGGCAAATGGGTAATAGCGAAGTTGGTCATTTAAACCTTGGTGCCGGGCGCATTGTATACCAAGATCTGCAAAGAATTAATGTAGCTATACGAGATAAGAGTTTTGAAAAAAATGAGCAACTTTTGAGCAGTATTAATTTTGCAAAAAAAAATAACGTTCCTCTTCACCTTATCGGGCTTGTAAGCAATGGCGGTGTGCACTCACACATAAACCACATTAAAGCAATTACAAGTTTATGTGCTGCGCAAAATTTTACCAATATACTTGTACATGCTTTTACCGATGGAAGAGATACTGACCCAAAAAGCGGATACGATTTTTTGAAAGAACTGCAGCAACATTTGGATAATACGACCGGTAAAATAGCCACCGTTACGGGTAGATATTATGCAATGGATAGAGATAAAAGATGGGAAAGGGTAAAAATAGCTTACGACGCACTAGTACATGCAACTGGCGCAGCTACTGATGATATTTTAGCATCTGTAAAGGCATCATATGAAAAAGCTGTTACTGATGAATTTATAATGCCACTTATAAATTCTGCCGCAGGCAATACAAAAATAAAAGAGGGTGATGCCGTTTTATCTTTCAATTTTAGAACAGACAGGTGCAGAGAAATTACAGAAGTGCTTACACAAATGGATATGCCATTGGAAAATATGCACCCATTAAAATTGCACTATACTACGCTCACAAATTACGATGATACTTATAAAGATGTTTTTGTAATGTATGATAAAGATAATTTGGATAATACATTAGGTGAAGTTATTTCCTCCATTGGAAAAACGCAGTTGCGTATTGCAGAAACAGAAAAATACCCTCATGTAAGCTTCTTTTTTAGTGGTGGCAGAGAATTAGTTTTTGAAGGAGAAAAACGAATAATGATTCCATCGCCTAAAGTGGCTACATACGATTTACAGCCGCAGATGAGTGCTTACGAAGTGGCAGATGCAGTAGTGACTGCCATTGAAAATACTTGCCCTGATTTTATTTGCCTCAACTTTGCCAATGCAGATATGGTTGGGCATACAGGCGTATGGGAGGCTGTTATAAAAGCAGTGGAAACGGTAGATGATTGTGTAGAAAAGGTTGTAACTAAAGCCTTAGAAAGTAATTACGCCATTTTTTTACTTGCAGACCATGGCAACGCAGACTATGAAATAAATAAAGATGGAACACCCAATACAGCCCACACGTTAAACCCTGTACCATTTTTTATAATTGATAATAATTGGAAGGGCGAAGTAAAGGCCGGTAAACTTGGAGATGTGGCGCCAACTATTTTAAAAATGATGGGGCTGAAAATACCAGAGCTCATGACAGGAGAGATGTTGATTTAGATTACTTTTTGTAAACAGCTTATTATCAGATTGTTTATTTTTCCACAAAATTGTGTTGTGGCGAGTATGCAGCATTTTTACAACAAAATTTGTCTACATTTATACGGTAAAACTATAAATCTATGACCGAAGAGCAAATGCTTGCCGGAACTATCAAAAACAATGCTGCTGCGCAGGAAGCGCTGTACGACCGTTACAGTCCCCGCATGCTTGGCGTATGTTACCGCTTTGCAAAAAGTAGAGAAGATGCAGAAGATATGTTGCAGGAAGGCTTTATAAAAATATTTACCCAACTGCACCAGTATAGAAACGAAGGAGCGCTTGAAGGGTGGATACGCCGAATCATTGTTCATACTTGTATAAATATATTAAAGAAGAACAAAAAGTTTTCTGAAACAGTAGATCTTATACATGCACATGCTTTTCATACAAATGAAGATATGGTGCCAAGCATTATGCAGGCAAAACAGGTGGTAGAGTGTATTCGTTTGCTGCCGTTGGGCTATAAAACGGTGTTAAACCTTTATGCTATAGAAGGCTACTCACATAAAGAAATAGGCAACATGCTTGATATAGAGGAAAGCACCAGCCGTAGCCAATATACCAGGGCAAAAGCAATGCTTGAAGAAATATTGGTGAAAAAACACATTATTGATAAATCGCAATACAAAAACAACTATGGTAAAACAAATACCATAAAATAAATTAGATTAAGACTAACATTACAATGCCTGAGTGAACAATGGAAGATAATAATTACAGGGACGATTTTGAACTTTTTCTAAAAGAAAGCGCCGATGAATTTCGGATGATTCCTTCTAGAAAAATTTGGTACAGCATATACAATAATATACACCCTGCCCGAAGATGGCCCTCTATGGCAGTTTGTTTGTTAATACTTACGGCTGTTTTATATATAGGCATAGAAAATAATAATTCTTTAAGTAATGCTGCTCGTAAAAACGCTGCCGAAAATTTTAATGCTAATTTAACTGAAAGTAAATCAGATAAAAACATTACACTTCTACAACCTTTTGCGACTAATTCATTTGACACAAAGGAGAAAAATAACCCCACAGTTTTAGATGAATCAATAAATACTTTCGAAGAAATACAAACTCTTTCAACGCAATTGCAAAATGGCGATGTAAGTTTTTCTACCAATTTAAATGTTAAAAGTAATCTCTTAAACATAATGACAATAGGTAATAACGATGCAGTTACCGGCTCTGTTAAAGATCTACCTAATAAACTTTCTCCTAATAATAAATTAAAGCTCGTTAGCAGAAACAGTTTTTCTGTAGTAGATGAATCTGAAAATTTTGAGACAAATACAAAAATTATTGCTGAGGAAAATGAAACCGCTATTACGATACAACAAGATCCAACATTTGAAAAGGGTATTGCCTTAAAATCAAAAAATGATAATGACAAAGACCTTAAAAATATATTATCAACCACAGAAAAATCTTGGAATGAAGATTATGCTTTTAGAAATAAACCTGCAATAAATAAATTAAAGCAAAATGGCAGTATTTCTTATTACATAACCCCATCACTTGGATATAGAAAATTTGAAAAAAGGGACTATGTGAAACGTTCTGCAAATATTGCTAATAGTTTTTCCAATGTTGGTTTATCGGGTGATAGAACATTAAACGATAATGACGCTTTTAACCTTGAGCTAGGTGCTGCATTTCAATACGCAGTATCTAAAAACGTTCGCGTAAAAACAGGTTTACAGGTTAATTATACTAACTACACATCTAATGTGACCTCGCTTGGGCATCCATCTCAAGTTGCTTTAGATGTAAGTAGTTCCAGGCCTTTATATTCATCATCTAATTATTCCTCTGCAGCTGGCTCTAGTCTTATAAACAAAACCACTATACAAATAGCGATGCCCGTAGGTGCAGATATAAAAATTGCCGGTACAGGCAATTTAAAATGGTATGTAGGCGCTACTTTACAACCTACATTTGTCGTAAAAGGTAGTGGTTATGTACTATCATCGGATGGTGCCCATTACTCCAGCGAACCTTCTTTATTAAGAAAATTAAATCTTAACTCTGCTATTGAAAGTTTTATCAGTTTTAAAGCTTCGCCTAGTGTAACAATGACGGTGGGTCCACAATTACGTTACCAACTCTTTTCAAGCTTTAAAAACGAATACAATTATTCTGAAAAATTATACAATATTGGTGTAAAGCTTGGTATTTCAACCACATTCTAATTTCCTCTTACAGCTTTCAAAAACATTGTGACTTTCTTTTCCTATTTTATTTTAAAGAAATATTTTTAATGGCTAATTTTGAACGTATGATGAATCGTTTATTTTTAGTTCTCGTAATTTTTGCCGCTGCCTGCAATGCCAATAAAGACAGCAAAATAGAAAGTGCAACGGTTTCTGATCAACAAATTATTAGCGACACTATAAGTAATTTTTTTCCTGTAACTGCGTACTTAAAAGGTGAGATATACAGTATTAAAAGTATTGGCATTACTCCGGTAAAAAAAACAACTATTAATAGTAAAATAGATTCGGCGTGGTTAAACGAAAATGATTTCAATTCAGAATTTGCTCACTTTTTATCACCTGTTATAGATACAGCAAACCTTAAAAATATTTTTACAGAGAAAAGATTTTTAGATCAAACCTTAAACGCCTACACCTTTACCTACGATCCTCAAACCGATAAAGCGGATACTTTTGCTTTTAAACATTGGGATGTATATGTGGACCCCGAAACAAATAAAGTAAAGCGAATTTATCTTGCCAAAACAGTTGATGCGCAAACAGATTTAAAGCTGTTTTGGGAAAGTGGTAAGTGGTGTAAAATTATTACTGTAAAAACATTGAACGGTAAAAAAGCCGTTGCTAAAGAAGAAAAAATATCCTGGAGTTACGATTAAAAATGACACAAAAAGAATTTTCAGCCATATCATCTACTATACCTACCCAGCCTGGTATTTACAAATATTACAATGCGGCAAACGAACTTATCTATGTAGGTAAGGCAAAGCATCTTCGTAAAAGAGTAAGCAGTTATTTTAATAAAATGAAGACCAGCTATAAAACGGCTGAGCTGGTAAACCGTATACGCAAAATAGAATTTACCATAGTAAATACTGATCAGGATGCTTTTTTATTAGAAAATTCTCTTATAAAGGAACACCAGCCTCTCTTCAACATCAATTTAAAGGATGATAAAACATATCCATACATTGTTGTAAAAAATGAACCTTTTCCACGGGTATTCCTAACCAGAAGAAAAATAAAAGATGGTTCTCAATACCTTGGTCCGTTTACTTCTGTAGGTAAAGTAAGAGACTTACTTAATTTTATAAAACAAAATATACAATTACGTACCTGCAAGTTAAATCTCACTGATAACAATATTGAAAAAGGTAAATTTAAAGTTTGTTTGGAGTATCATTTGGGCAATTGCAAAGGACCATGCGAAGCGCTGCAAAGTAAGGAAGATTATAACGACGGTATTTCTCAGTTAAAAGATTTATTGAAAGGAAATTTAAACCCCGTAATTAATAATTACAAAAATAAAATTAAAGATCATGCAGTAAA
>Ga0105047_10018317_pt1 | contig 10857 bp, 11 predicted proteins | sample MAT04_FD_78384 | JGI IMG/M metagenome (GOLD analysis project Ga0105047, IMG submission 78384) | Freshwater microbial communities from Lake Fryxell liftoff mats and glacier meltwater in Antarctica - MAT-04 (megahit assembly) | ecosystem: Environmental > Aquatic > Freshwater > Ice > Liftoff...
CGTTCAAGCCTCGATTGATCGGGTCGGTGATGACGGGGCACACGCGGGAAGGGTCGGACATTGACCTGCACGTTTTCTGCGACCATGTGTCGTCAGTGGCAGCGGTGGTGGAGGACGAGCGGATCACGCACGACGTCCAACGCAAGCGAGTGCGAAAGCACCGGGAGGGGCGGACGTTTACGCACATGCACCTGCGGCACTTCGGGCACGAGTTTGAGCTGACGCTGTATGACGCGAACAAGGTGAACTACGTGTTCAAGAGTTCGATCACGGGGAAGGCGATCGAGCGAGCTACGGTGGCGGAGCTCGAGGGGATGTTGGGGCGGGAGTATGCGGGGGAGAATTTTTGGACGAGGCGTTGGAGCTCGGGGCGGGTGGGGTGGAAGGTGGGGAGGATGTCAAGCGGTGGGAGGTGTTCGGGCGGCTGCTCGGGGCGCTGGAGAAGGTGCGGCAGAATCCGGCGTACCACCCGGAGGGGGATGCGCTGTACCACTCGCTGCAGGTGTTTGAGCTGGCGCGGGAGCGGGTGGCGTATGACGAGGAGTCTTTGCTGGCGGCGCTGTTGCACTATGTGGGGAAGGGAATCGACGCCGGGGACCATGTGGCAGCCGGGGTGGAGGCGCTGGGGAAATTATATCGCAGCGGACGCGGTGGTTGATCGAACACCACATGCTCGCGCACAAGCTGCACGCGGGAACACTGGGGCACCGGGCGAAGGTCCGAGTTCGGGAGCATGAAGACTTTGACGACCTCGTGCTCCTGGGAGAGTGCGACCGGGCTAGGCGCAAGCCGGGGTTTCGGGTGTGCTCGGTGGAGCAGGCGCTGGCGTACATCGCGGGGCTGAACCCGGACTAGGTCGCGGTAGTCGGGTTGGTGAGGGCGGAGCGAGGTGGTAGGCTGGGGTGATGTCGGAGAAGGAACCGGGCGTTGCGGTGTGGGCGATGGGGGAGATGGACCGTTTGGAGGATGTGCTGGGGGAGGAGGGGCTGGCTGGGCGGTGGAAAGTGGTGGAGGTGTTGCTGGGGGCGGGGGATGTCGATGGGGCGGTGGACGTGCTGCGGGATGTGATGTCGCTGGCGCGGGACGAGGCGATGCTGGAGTGGCAGGTGCGGGGCTATGGGGAGATCAAGAGGATCTACGAGACGGACCACCGGTTTTCGGATTTGCGGCAGGATGTGCTGTGGTACAGCAAGTGGATAGCGGGGGGAATGGCGGGGTTTGCGGACTTGTCGGAGTCGACAATCGAGGGATTGCTGGGGGAGATGCAGAAGATGTACGAGCGGGAAGGGGAGTCGCCGCGGCCGGTGTACGGCGAGCGTGTGGATACGGCGATGCTGATGGGGCGGATGGGGGAAGCCGAGAAGTGGTTTGAGTTGTGGGAGGGGGCGGCGAAGGGGGAGTCGGACGACTGTTCGGCGTGCGAGATTGATCGGCGGCTGGAGTATTGGATCGAGAAGGGGGATCTCAAGAAGGCGATGGAGGTGGGTATACCGCTGTCACAGGACAAGTCGGGTTGCAGCAACACGCCGGCGACGATGAGCCGGCTGATGGCGGTGGCGATGCGTGTGGGGAATGTCGAGCTGGCGATGCACCTGCACGGGATGAGTTGCAAGTGGGTGCGGAGGTCGCCGAGCATGATTTGGGCGGTTGCGCCGCACATCATGGTGATGACGTACACGGGGAACCTGGAGAAGTCGCGGCGGCTGGTGGTGTCGGGGCTGTTTCAGTCCAAGCCGTTGAGGAACGATGCGCAGCGGTTTCGGATTTTGCGTGCCTCGGCGATGTGGGCTGGACTGGCGGTGGTGACGGGAATGGCTGCGGCGAAGAAGTCAGGGCGTGAGGTGACGGTTCCGCGGAAGTGCCTGCCGGGGGAGTCGGACGACATCGACGGAAACGTGGGGCTGCCGGAGGTGGCGGCGGTGTGCCTTGGGGCGGCGCGTGAGATCGCCGTACGACTTGACGCGCGGAACGGCAATGGGAAGTACGTGGGGCGGGTGGAGGAGGCGGAGGGGGCGATCAGGGCGCAGGCGGAGAGAGGGAAGGATGAAGGCTGAGGACTGGGGGAAAAGAGAACCGGCCGGAGTTTTGGCTCCGGCCGGGGGGGAATCGCGGGTGGGAGTGTTGAGGGGGGCTAGGCGACGGTGACGGACTTGTCGAGGTAGACGTCTTGGATGGCGTTGAGGAGTTTGATGCCGTCGGGCATGGGTTTTTGGAAGGCTTTTCGGCCGGAGATGAGGCCCATTCCGCCCGCGCGTTTGTTGATGATGGCGGTGGTGACGGCTTCGGCGGTGTCGGTCGCGCCCTTGGATTCGCCGCCGGAGGATATCAGGGGCGAGCGGCCCATGTAGCAGTTGGCGAGCTGGTAGCGGACGAGCTCGATGGGGTGTGAGCCCTGGCCGTTTTCGTCGCCGGCTGCGAGCTGGGTGTAGATCTTTTTGTCGAACTTGCCGTAGGAGCTGCCGCCCATGTTCATTGCGACGTAGCCGCCGTTTTTGTCGGCGAGCTTTTGCTTGATGATGTCGGCTTGGATGGTGACGCCGAGGTGGTTGGCTTGGCCGGTGAGGTCGGCGGAGGTGTGGTAGTCGGTGGACTTGCCGTCTGCGCCTTTGACCTTGTAGGCGTCGTTGCGGATGTAGCACCAGAGGACGGTGACCAGGCCGTACTTGTGCGCTTCGGCGAAGGCTTCGGCGACTTCGTAGATTTGGCGGCGGGATTCCTTCGAGCCGAAGTAAACGGTCGCGCCGACGGCGGCTGCGCCCATGTCAACGCACTGGCGGATGTTTCCATAAAGGGTTTGGTCGCCGGTGTTGGGGTAGGAGAGCAGTTCGTTGTGGTTGAACTTGACCAAGAACGGGATCTTGTGGGCGTACTTGCGTGCGACGGACCCCAGGACGCCGTACGTGCTGGCGACGGCGTTGCAGCCGCCCTCGAGGGCGAGCCTGACGATCGACTCGGGGTCGAAGTAGGCGGGGTTGGGGGCGAAGGAGGCGCCAGCCGAGTGCTCGATGCCTTGGTCGACGGGGAGGATCGAGACGAACCCGGTGTTGGCTAGTCGGCCACCGCCGAGGATCCGCTGGAAGTTGCACAGGACGGACGGGGTGCGGTCGGACTGGGAGACGACGCGGTCGATGAAGTCCGGGCCGGGGAGGTAAAGCTTGTCTTTGGAGATGCCTTTGGCGTTGTAGTTGAGCAGCGATTCGGCGGACGCGCCGAGGAGAGCGGAGTAGTTGCCTGCGGACATGGGATCCTCTTCCTTCTGGGGTGAGATGTGTTGATCGAGATTGGGGCCGTTTCCATGGACCCATGTCGATCGTTGCCCGAACATTCTAAGGATTACGCGGATTAATCCAAGAAGGAATCGAGATGATCGAAGAACGCCGACCGGGCGAGGAGCTTCTCGATACCCCCTTCGCGGGCGAGGGCGATGGTTTGTGCATCGGTGTGAGCGACAAAGGCAACGATTGCAGTTGAGGGACTGCGGCATTTGTACGCGGCGGCGGCTTGGATGGCGCCGGGGAGGTTGGCGTCGAGAATCAGGCGGCGTGCGCCGGGGGTCTGTTCGGCCAAGTTGGCGGGGTCACGGAGCAGGGCCAGCAGCGGGGGATTGGCTGCGGCACGGGCGGTGGCGGTGATCTTCGAGACGAATAGCAGGTCTCGGACGAGAACGAGGAGCATCGGGGGACGATAGGGAGGATTGTCGGATGTTGGATGTCGGATGGCAGATATAGATGCAGGGGGGATGGCGGTATGAGAGGGCCTCCAGTCGTTTGGCGGGGGGTCGTTCAATGACTTTTACCCGGGTTTCTTAAAGGGGGAGGGGTGGGCCGATAAATGTTTAGGGGCGGAGGGGGGAGGTGGTCGATAGGAGGGAAGTCGGGTGGGGGGTTTCCCGTTTGGAGTGAAGGCGGCACATGGATATAGGGACGATCATAGGTTACGTGATTGCCTGGGCTGCGATGATCTACGGTGCCAACCATGCTTCAGGGGGGAACCTGGGTCCGTACTTCAAGCCCGGGGAGATCATCCTCGTGGGAGGGTGTGCGCTGGGGGCGACCATCGCCTCCATGCCGCTGCACTCGGTGATGTCCGGGCTCAAAGCAGTCAACAAGATGCTTTTCGTGAAGGACACGCACATTGAACACCTGATCAAGGAGATGGTGCAGTACGCGGAGACGGCTCGGCGGGACGGGGTGCTGGCGCTCGAGTCTGTAGCGCGTGAGGCCCACGACCCGTTTCTTCGGCGCGGGATTCAGCTGACCATCGACGGGACCGATCCGGACCTCATCGAGCGGATCATGAGGATTGAAATCGACGCCATGATCGAACGTCACAAACACGGCAAACACTTTTGGCACTCGATGGCGAAGTTCGGCCCCGGCTGCGGTTTGATTGCGTGCCTGATCGCGCAGGTGGCGATGTTCATGAACCTCGACGGCGACGCGGCCAAGATCGGTGCGGCGCTGGCTGTGGCGCTGACGGGAACGCTGTACGGTGCGATGCTTCAGAACGTGATCGCCGGCCCGGTGGCGGAAAAGCTGGCGCTGCGGAGCAGGGAAGAGGCGGTCGTGAAGGAGATCATCATGCAGGGTGTTCTGGCGATCCAAGCCGGGAACAACCCCCGAGTGGTGGAGATGCAACTGCTGTCGTTCGTTTCGAGCAAGCAGCAGCAGGCGATGGCGAAGGCGGCGTAAAGCAGAGGGTAAACCGAGATGGCCAAGGGCTGCCAGAAATGCAAGCAGGAGGAGTGCGAGGAATGCCCCGAGTGGATCTTCACGCTGGCTGATTTGATCATGTGCATGATGGGGCTGTTCGTGATCATGTGGGTGCTCAAGCCCAGCGGCAATCCCGCGCCGGGGTCGTCGGACGCGAAGAGCAACGTCGACAAGAAGCAGTACGTCGAGCTGGCTGCGTCGATCCGCGACGCGTTCGGATACATCCCCGACCCGAACTCGCAGGACCCGGTCGACGTGTTGATGATCCAGAAGCTGCGCGGTGTTTCGCTGCCCCGAGGGCCCGGCGATGGCGGCAAGGTGCAGTTGGACAACGCCGGGGTCGACGGCAAGGACGACCAGGTGACCCAAGTGCGGCCGGGGCAGGTCAGCGGGATCGGCGTCGGGCTGATCTTCGAAGCCGGTAGCGTCGAACCGACGGGCGCCATGCGCCAGCAGGTGCGGCAGATCGCCGAGTCGATCCGGGGGCACAGAAACATCATCGTCGTCAAGGGACACACCAGCCTCGACGACCTCCCCGAATCGGCCACCGAAGCCGAGCGCATGCAACTGTCGGTCATGCGGGCGGAGGGTGTCGCGCGCCTGCTGATCGGCGAGGGTGTACTACCCGAGGTGGTGCGGGTGCAGGGGTGCTCGACGTTCGAACCGGTGCGGCAGCGGCAGTTCGGGCCGGGGTCGCAGACGCCGAACCGGCGCGTGGAGATCGAGTCAACCGACCAGTTGGTCGAGGACCGGCAGGACAAGGGTCGGCCGCGTAGGTAGTCCCCGCAGATGGGCCCGGAGATGGGCCGCGGAGATGGGCTTCGGAGATGGGCCTCGGAGATTGAGCGGTCGCGGCGCTGGCGACCGGGTCCGGTCGTGTATGCTCGGGCAATGGCCTTGCCGGTGATGATCGTGACGGCGTGGAGGGGGCGGCTGGGGTTGGCAGTGCCCGAGACGGAGATGGGGTTGGTGAAGCTCGTGGGCAAGGCGGCGCCCGGGCGAAGGCCGGAGTGGGGCGGGTGGTGTCACCTGGGGACGGGAATGAGGAACCGAGTACCGGGAGGAAGGCATGAGCGTTCGTCGTGAAGTCAGCATTGTGTCGCCGTCGGGTGCCGTGGTGGAGGGGGAGTTGTACCGCGGGCTGGCTCGGTTGAAGGAGGCGGGGTGGACGGCGAAGGTGCCGGATGGGACCGGGGAGAGACACTTCGTCTTCGCCGGGAGTGACGCCCGGCGGGCGCGTCAGATGTGGAATGCGGCGTGGGACGAGTCGACGGATGTGGTGTGGGCGTCGCGCGGGGGATATGGCGCGGCGAGGATCCTGCCCGAGCTCGAGCGGCTGACGCTGTCGGAAGGGACGCCGCCGCCGAAGTTGCTGTGCGGGTTCTCGGACATTACGGCGCTGCACGAGTTTGTCATGTCGAGGTGGGGTTGGAGTTCGCTGCACTGTGACGTGCCATGCGCTTCGAACTTCACGGCCATGCCCGCGACGGAGTGGGAGGCGACGTTGGCGATGGTCCGCGGCGAACCCTCCGCCAAGCCGGCGTGGGCGGAGACGACGCTGGTGTCGCTCGGGGGGGGAGGCGGCGAAGTGCTCAACGACCTCGACGGGCGGCTGGTGGGGGGGAACCTCACGGTGCTGACGTCGATGGTGGGTACTCCGTTTGCAATGGACAACGCGGGGGGCCGGCTGTTGTTTCTGGAGGACGTCTCGGAGGCCCCCTACCGCTTGGACAGGTACCTCAACCAGCTGTGGCAATCCGGGGCGATGCGGGGCGTGCGGGCGGTAATCCTCGGGACGTTCGAGGACTGCGACGACTCCCCGGGTTCGACCGTACTGCCCAGCGGGGAAAAGGTGCAAACCCGGTCGAAGATGGAAACGCCCGAGTGGATGCGACACGTCTTCGGAGAGTTCAGTCGGGCGAGTCGAATCCCGGTGGTGGCCACGCTTCCGGTCGGCCACGGATCGGAAAGAGCCCCCCTGCCGCTGGGCGCAAAGTACCGCCTGACCGGCAGCGGAAAGTTGGAGCTTCTCGAGTGGGACTGGTGGAGAAGGGCCTGATCAGGGAACCGACGGCTTGGCGGCCGGTGCGGCGGCCGCGGGAGTCAGATCCCACGCGGTGAGCCATTCCGTCTGGGAGACTTCCAGCCCGTCGGTGGTGGTGAGCTTCTTGGCGAGGTCGGGCATGTGCGCGGCGCCGTAAAAGAGGGCGATTCGCTTCTTGCCGTCCTTGCGGACCTGGCGGACGACTTCGAGTGCGGCGTCGTTGCGGTCGGTGAGGATCGCCGAGCCTTCCGGCCCGTCAAGCCCGAGGGACTGGCGCTCGAGGTTGTCGAACATACCGGCGAAGATCGTCTTGAGCGCGAGCTGGCGCTCGGCTGGGGTCGTGCCGAAGTTAATGGGTTTGAACTTGAGGGGCTTATCGCCCGGTGCGGGTGCGGGCGGTGTTGCAGAGAGCTGTCGCATGTACGCCTGCATCATCAGGGTGAACAGTGATTCGCCGCGGGCTTCCTGCGCGGCGAAGAACGCGGTCACGTCCATGTCGGCGTGGACGAAGTTATCCTTTTGATAGTCGATCTCGTCGAGCTGGAAGGTCAGCCCGAGCAAGTTCTTCATCCCCCGCTGAAGCGCGGAGACGCCGCTGCCGGACTTTTGGCCGCGCTCGGGGGCGGGGGCACCCTTGGGCTTGACCATCTCATACAGAACCGCGTCGTAACCCGGGAAGCGATGGTTGAGGTCCTGAAAATACGAGCTGTCGGCGATGTGCACCGCCGAGACAAGGTCGACCGTGAACCCGTCCTTGCCCTTGAGCGTCACGACGGACACCTCCAGCCGAGGCCGGTTGTCGTCGTCGACCATGCGGAGGAACTGGCCCTGCGTGTAGGTCGTCGCCGGCTTGGTGGTCGGCTGGACGAACGTCGCCCCTGTGGCGACGGAGGCGAGTAGTGCGCCAAGCGCGACGAGAAGACAGGTATGTCGGGAAGGGGCGAGGAGGGGCATGTGAGGATTGTACACGCTTCAAAGCAGCAACAGCTCGGATTGTTTCGGGCCGAAGGTTTGGGGGTTTCCCGCGAGGTCGATGAGCATGTTGATCTCCGAGCGAACGCCGTAAATACCCTCGTAAATGCCCGGCTCGATGGAGAAGCAAGCGCCGGGGAGCAGTGGTCGCGTGTCGCGGGACTCGAAGTTGTCGAGGTTGACCCCCCCGCCGTGGGTGCGGGTGTCGATGGCGTGGCCGGTGCGGTGGGTGAAGTGCGGGCCGTATCCGGCGAGGTTGACGACGGCGCGGCAGGCGTCGTCGGCGTCGCAGCCGCGGACTTCCTCTCCTGCGGCGTAACGGGCTCGGATCAGGGCCTCGGCTGCATCGCGAGCGCGGACCACCGTGTCGAACCTGCGGACATATTCCGGCGGCGGCGCCGTGTCACCCAGCCAGGCGCACCACGTAATGTCATACACCACCGCACGCTCGTCGCCCTTGAGCTTGGCCCAAAGGTCGATGAGCACCGGCGTACCCGGCGTCAGCGGCAGCGACCCCACCGCCGGCGGGTCGTAATGCGGGTTGGCCGCGTTCGCCCCAGCCGAAACGTTCGGACCATGCCCCTCGGGCTGCAGGCCCAGCTCGGCGAACCGCCGTTCGATAAAGTCGGCTGCGACACGTTCGGTGATCGGATCGCCCGAGCGGGCACGATCGCGGATCAGTGTGAACGTGTCCGCCAGCGCGGTGTGAACCAATACCGACGCGGCGCGGTGCGTCTCCATCTGGTCGCCGTCGATCAGCCCCTGAAACCGCGCGACAAGGCGGTCCGACGAAACGACCTTCACCCCGCACGACCGCACCAGCTCTACCGTCCCTGCGTCCACCGTGGAGAGGTACGGCAGCTCGCACATCGGCGAGTACTGCATCGCCACCGTCCCGCTCCCAGCCAGCAGTTCGCCGAGCGCCGACCGCCACTCCGACCAGGTCGAATACCACACCGCCTCGCCCGGCAGGGCCGCGAGGTTCTTGGGCTCGATCCGGTGCAGGATCTTCCTCGGTGCGCCCCGCGCTGGAACGAAGTACGCCCACCGCCGCGACGGCGTCCCCGCCGGCAAGCCGAGCACGTCATATGCAAACGGTTCGCGTCGACGAAAATCGACAAACAGCCATCCGTCGACCCCCGCCGTTCGCACAGCATCCTGAATTGATTCCAGATTCATGTCAGGTCATGCTATCGCGCATGGAAAAGCTTCGCATCGGAATCATCGGCTGTGGCCAAATCGCCCGCTCCCATCTGACGAATTACCAGAAAATCGCCGGGGCGGAAGTGGTCGCCGTATGCGACATCATGGAAGCCGCCGCCACATCCGCAGCCAAGGACTTCACCGTCCCCTCCCACTACACCGACTTCCGCGAAATGCTCAAACGCACCGACATCGACGCCGTCGACGTCTGCCTGCACAACAACTTCCACTCCCCGGTCACCATCGAAGCCCTCCGCGCCGGCAAGCACGTCTACTGCGAAAAACCCATGGCCGGCAGTTACCGCGACGCCCAAGCCATGCTCAAAGCCCGCGACGAAACCGGCAAGCACCTCTCCATCCAACTCTTCACCATCTTCACCAACGAAACCCGCGCCACCAAGGCCCTCATCGACGCCGGCGAACTCGGCAAGGTCTACCACGCACGCTCCACCGGTCACCGCCGCCGAGGTCGCCCTTACGTCGACGGATACGGAACCCCCACCTTCGTGCAAAAGTGCAACTCTGCCGGCGGCGCGCTCTACGACATGGGCGTCTATCACATCTCCCAACTGCTCTACCTCCTCGGCAACCCCACCGTCGAACGTGTCAGCGGCAAGACCTACCAAGAAATCGACATGGACCCCGCCCGGCGGGCATCCTCCGGCTACGACGTTGAGGAACTCGGTATCGGGTTCGTCCGGTTCGCTGGCAATCTCTCGATGAACGTCATCGAAGCCTGGGCGATCCACCTCGACAAGATCGAGGGCAGCACGATCGTCGGCAGCAAAGGCGGCGTCCGCCTCGAGCCCTTCGGGTTCTTCCAGAACATCGGCGATCTCTCGCTCACCTCCACTGGCGACCTCAGCAATGCGTCGATGCGCTGGTCCAACGTCCACGGCACCGGCGACCTCTTCGCCTCGGCCCAGCACCACTGGGTCAACGCCAACCTCGGGAAAGTACCCCTGATCCCCACAGCCGAGATCGCTCTGAACACCATGCTCATCAGCGAAGGCATCTACCAGTCCGAAAAACTCGGCCGCGAAGTCACCGCCGCCGAAATCCGCGACCTCTCCGTGAGCACCGCAGTAAAGGTTTAAGCAGGCGTCCCCCCACACGGCAACTCGCCCGGCGTAGCAAGAAGAACGAACGCCGCCACCAGGCGGCCGCCGGGGAACTGTCACGCAGTCGCCCACTTAATTACCCCAAACCCCGCCACTCCCCCAATTTCACACCCAATCTCGCTTCAACCCTGAGACAGATATCGAAATCCGACATTTTCAGCACTTTTTTTGGGGGGGTCTGGCCCTGGTCGTCGCATTGATCTCTGTCAGGCGAGGTCAGTCCCGGACGTAACCGAGCGCTCGCCCTGCCACGTCAGTTACCCACAGGAGAATTGCCATGTCACGCCGAGTCGCCAACGCCAACGGACCTCAGACCGGGAGAATAAAGATCCGGTCCAAGTCAGGGTTTCCTTCCCGACCCGTGCTCGCCGCCGTCGTAAGTGCTTTCAGTCTTACGATTTGCGCCTTGCCCACGGTCTCCGCTCAAAACCTTTTTGTCACCTCCGACCGCACGATCGCCGGGGGGAACCCGATCAACGGGACGTTTGAGGAAGTCCGGGTCGGCGCCAATGCCGACTTCGCGCCTTTCCCCAACATCTTCGCCGACTTCACAGGTGGCACGGCGACGTTGATCAACGCCCTCCATGGCAGCACCGTCAACATCAGTGGTGGGACTGTCGGCAGTCCCCCCTCGGGGGGGCTGGTTTTTTCCTCACTGAACATCGCTTTCGGGAGTACGGTCAACCTCACCGGCGGAACCCTTGGTGGCTTCGTGGGTGTCCGAAGCACGGATATTGGCGGTGGTTCCAACACCTTTAACATGTCTGGCGGAACCGTCAACGGGTTTCTTCAAAACGACGGTGGC
>Ga0105047_10018319_pt1 | contig 10857 bp, 11 predicted proteins | sample MAT04_FD_78384 | JGI IMG/M metagenome (GOLD analysis project Ga0105047, IMG submission 78384) | Freshwater microbial communities from Lake Fryxell liftoff mats and glacier meltwater in Antarctica - MAT-04 (megahit assembly) | ecosystem: Environmental > Aquatic > Freshwater > Ice > Liftoff...
CCTTCTTCCGCGCCTGCGGGCGTGGAAGTGTCCGAAGTGAAAGCACCAAGGGCGCGTCGGTCACCGTGGTGGCGTCGGTTGTGGTCCGTTGTCGCCAGCAGCATCCTCGCCGTCTGGGTCGGTGCAGTCGTGGCCACCATCATCGGGTTCGGGACAGCGGCACTGGTCATCACCCTCACGAACATGCTCAAACGATGACCAGTCAGCAACATTGGCGAGACCTGGTGATCGCCGGCCACGAGGGCGACCAGCCGGCTGCTCGCGTTGCGCTCGGTCAGGCAGACCCGGTCGCTCGCCAACTCGCTCTCGGCGCGCTCGCACGCATGTGCGCATTGACCGACGACGACCTTCGGACCGCGTTCGACGATCCCGCGACGACGGTTCGCCATCGAGCGGCCACTCTTGCAGCAACGCACCCAGAGGTGTCGGTGCTCGTGCTGCTGCGCGACGATGAGACCACCGTGGTGGAAGCCGCAGCCTGGACGGCGGGCGAGCAGGAGTTGGTCGACGACGACGTGCTGTTGTTGCTCTGCGAACTCGGTGCGAGTGCGCCCGACCCGTTGGTCCGTGAGGCGTCTGTTGCTGCGCTGGGGGCTATCGGCGATGAGCGCGGTCTGCCGGTCATCCTGACTGCATGCACCGACAAGCCGAACATTCGCCGTCGAGCTGTCCTGGCCCTCGCTCCGTTCAGCGGCGCTGAGGTTGACGCGGCACTGGCGGCGGCCCTGATCGACCGCGATTGGCAGGTGCGCCAGGCCGCTGAGGACCTTGCGCCACATATGGATACTGGCGTCGCTCGCAACCTCGAAAATTCTTAGTACTAAAACCAATCCGAAGTCGATCCTGCTCCGAATCTTCCGCAACCAGCTGGCACCTGCCGGCCTGACCACAGGGAGAAATCATGAAGAAGCTCGTACTGCTCGTTGCAGCCGCCGCCGCCGGCGTGCTGCCCATCGCCGCGTCAGCAAATGCCGCACCAAGTGCCGGAGACCCCACCAAGACCATCGCTGAGATCGCTTCGTCCGACCCGCAGTTCTCGACGCTCGTTGCAGCGCTTGGTGCTGCGGACCTGGTCGGCCCGTTCGACTCATGCGACGACGCAAAGACCACCGTGTTTGCGCCCACCAACGACGCGTTCGCTGCCGCACTCGCATCGCTGGGCATGACGGCTGAGCAGTTGCTCGCCCAGAAGCAGCTGCTCACCAGTGTCCTGACCTACCACGTCGTCGCCGGTGAAGTGAAGGCCGCGGCCGTCGTCGGGTTGACAGAGGCCACTACCCTCAACGGGGCGAAGATCAAGATCAAGGTCGTCGACGGTTCTGTGTTCTTGAACGACACTGTCAAGGTCACCGCCACCGACATCGAGACATGCAACGGTGTCATCCATGTCATCGACGCAGTCTTGCTGCCTCCGACGGCACCCTCGGGTGAGATGCCCGCAACCGGCGCAGCATCCGAAGGCATCGCCCTCGGCGCAGCTGCACTGCTCGTCGGCGGTCTGGGGGCCTTGGCTCTCAGCCGTCGCCGCCGCACCGTGGTGGCCTAGTCCATCCAGTCCACCAGTCGAACCGCGCAGCCACCTGCTCGGTTCACGACAACAGTTTCGGCCCCGTCCCCTGCTCCCGCCGGGGGGCGGGGCCGTTCTCTTCGACGGAGACAAAAGGCACAACCTACCGACCGTTCACTCCACGGCGGGCTGCCGTACAGTGCCTTGATGCGCCGTTTCGTTGCCCTCGCCATTGCCGCTGCTGTCATCGTCTCCTGCGGCTCCGGCGAATCGACCGGCACCACCACAGAGCCCACCGCGGTAGCGACCGTCGCTGTCGACACAGTTCCGCTGGACACAACTGACGCCTCGACTGACGCCACGACTGATGCCACGACTGATGCCACGACGACGGTGGCGTCAGCGACCGAGACCACCACTGACGCCGGTGCCGACCCGCTCGCGGGACGACCCTTCGACGTGTTCGTGCCCACGAGTTACGCCGCCGAGACACCGATGCCACTTGTCGTCTTGCTGCACGGTTTCGGTGCCAGCGGCATCATCCAAAACCTGTACTTCCAGCTGCAACCACTTGCGGAGAGCCGCGGCTTTCTGTACGTGCACCCCGACGGCACGATCAACCAGATCGACAAGCAGTTCTGGAACGCGACCGATGCGTGCTGCGGTTTCGGATCCGCCGTCGACGATGTGGCGTACCTCTCCGCCCTGGTCGAGGACGTGCAGAGCAACTACAACGTCGACCCGAAGCGGATCTTCTTCGTCGGTCACTCCAACGGTGGCTTCATGTCGTATCGACTGGCATGCGACCGCGCCGACATGGTCGCAGCCATCGCGAGCCTGGCGGGGGCAACGTGGGAGGACAACACGAAGTGCAACCCGTCCGAGCCGGTCAGCGTGTTGCAGATTCACGGCACCGCCGACGGCACCATCGGCTTCGAAGGCGGCACCCTGCTGGGCAACGATCATCCCGGGGCACGCGAGACAGCGGCAACGTGGTCGACCAACAACGGGTGCACCGGGCCGGCAACGGACCTGCCCGCCCCGCTCGATCTCGACTCGGGCATTCCTGGCGACGAGTCAACCGCAACCGAGTACACCGGCTGCCCGGTCAGCGGGGCGGTCGAGCTATGGGTGATTCCCGACGGATCACATATCCCGCCGCTGTCGCCCTCCTTCGGCGCGGACATCGTCGACTTCTTGTTCGCCCACCCCAAGGCGTAACGGTCAGAGGTCGTATCTGTACACGTTGGTTTCGCGGACGGTGAAACCGATTCGCTGGTAGAGCCGATTCGCGGCCGCGCGTGACGGCCGACTGGTCAGGCTGACTGCCTTCACGCCGCGAGCGCGGGCCTCGCTGAGCGCTGCCTGGTTGAGTGCGTCACCCACCCCGTGACCGCGAGCCGAACCATCAACGACGACATCCTCGATCCACGCCTTCAAGCCGGTGGGGATGCGGTAGAAAACCAGCGTCAGGGTGCCCGCTATCGATCCGTCGAGACGTGCAACGAAGACCGCCGACCCGGGATCTGCGATCAAGAGCGAAACCTGGGCAGCATCCGGGGGCGGGGAGCTCTGCGACAGCTGAGGAATCAGGTCTGCGAACGCCTGGACCAATTCATCAGTTGCTTCATTGGCAATCTCAATCGTCACGCTCACAGCACTCCACGCTAGACCTTCCTCCGCGTCGACTTGCGGTGCGATGCCGCGTATGGTGCGCCTTCATGGAACCCACCCGCGCGCTCGCAGCCGCCCTCGAACCCGTCGTCGGCCAGGTGTACTTCTCCCCCGAATGCCATGCCGGCTACGCCGCGCTCGGTTTCGCTCCCAGTGCCAACCAGGCCGCAGGTGTAGCGCTGCCGGACGGGCCCGCGTACTTCACCAGTCGCGGTTCGGTGATGGGCCAGGTTCCCGGTGAAGTGGTCGCGGCCGCGTTTGCAGTATTCAACCCGGCTGCGGTCATCCCGTCGGTTCGTCACGGCTGGACGCTCACCGATGCTGCCACCATCTGCCAGTCACGCGACGACGGTGCCATTGCGCAGCTGGAACGACTGCTCGGCGCGGCGCCCGCCGGTGTCGAGCGCGCCCGTGCAATTCTCACCCGCGCCGTCGAGCCGCTGCGGCCCGAGGGTCGTCCGCTCTACGCAGGCGTGAGTTCGCTGCCGCTGCCCGATACCGACCTCGGTGTCGTGTGGCGGCTCGGCGACCAGCTGCGCGAGTACCGCGGCGACAGCCACACCGCAGCCTTGATCAGTGCAGAGACCGATGCCACCGAGATCGGCTTGCTCAGCGAGCTGTATTGGGGACTGCCGATGCGCAGCTATAGCCGCACCCGCGCCTGGAGCGACGAACAATTCGAGGCAGCGCACCAGCGTCTGCGGTCGCGCGGTCTCGTCGACGAGATCGGTTTCACCGTCGCCGGGCGCCAGCTGCGCGAAGACATCGAAACCAACACCGACCTGCAGATGGCCGGCATCGCACGCGCCATGGGCAACAGTCTCCAGGAGCTGGTCGACATCCTGCTGCCCTGGGGTGAGGCCATCCGCGCCGGCCATGGCTACCCGTCGTCTGGCCCCCACGATCTTGCCAATCTGGCGAGAGACGTGGCCGGCGGCCGCTGATACGGTCCGCACATGATCCTTCACACGCTCGACGACCTCGGCACTGACCTGTTCGTCGACCACACCGGTTGGCATCCCACAACTGAGGGCCTGTGCCAAGGCGAGATCTGTGTGCCCGCCGCCGGCAGCCTGCGCGCCGACGGCACCGTCGACGTCGAGATTGCTGCGCAACGCTTGGGCATGCCGCTGGTGCACGACGGCGAGCACGGCATCTGGGCGCTGGGCCCGGCCACCCTTGGCGGCAAGGCCCTCACCACGGCCACCGCCGCCGACCCGGCCCTGGTCACCCACGACGGCCAGCCCTTCCGGCTGTCATCACTGCACGGCCGAAAGGTGCTGCTGGTCGCCTGGTCCAGTTATTGAGGCTGTCGCACCAGCCTGCCCGGGTGGCAGGCCCTCCACACCGAACTCGCTGCGCTCGGCCTGACGGTCGTCACCGTCGCCCTTGATGTCGAACCGTCCCACACCACCAAGTGGATCGACGCGGCTCGGCCGGCCGATGCATCACTCGCCCACCCCAGCCTGATCGACACGCAGCACATCACCGACGAGCTGTTCGGCTTCAGCAACATCCCCATGGCCGTCTGGATCGACGAGAGCGGCACCATCGTGCGGCCCGCCGAAGGCGCGTCCATCGAGACCAGCCCGCTGCGCAACATGGACATTCCCGAGGGTCTGCCCGAGCGCCTGACGCGCATGCTCACCGAGGTGAAAAAGATCCCCGACATCGCCGACGACTACCGAGCGGCCATCGTCGACTGGGCCACCAACGGGGCTGACTCGCCCTACGTGCTCTCGGCCGACGAAGTTGTCGCTCGCTCGCAACCGCGAGGCGACGATGAAGCACGCGCCGCCGCCTGTTTCGAACTCGGTGAATACCTGCGGCGCACTGTCGGCGCGGATGCCGCCGTTGCGTGGTGGCGCGAGGCTCACCGCCTCTACCCCGCCAACTGGACGTACAAGCGCCAAGCCTGGACGTTGGTCACCACCCCCGCAGGCGCCGAGGACAACGACCTCATGCAAGGCCCCACCGACGTCTACGAAGGCAACTGGCTCGACGACGTCATCGCCTCCGGCGGCGGCGAGGCCTACACCGTGGTGCCACGGCTGTAGTCCAACCATTCGGTCGCGAAGTCGACAATCCCGCGCACGTTGCAGGTGATCAACTCACCAGCGCCCAGCGGCACTCTGACTTCGCCACCGGTCGCCACTGCGAACGCGGCGCCGGCCGCTTCGAAGTCATGATTGTCGTAGTCGACGTCGTCATAGGTCACCCACCGTCGCTCGCCGTCGACCATGACCGGTACTCCGAAGATGATGGTGTGTTCTCGTGCCCAGCGCGAACGCGACTCGGCGAGGTGCAGCGAAGTGTTGCTGGAATGTCCCACACCGAGGAGCACAATTCGCGCGTCCAGTTCGTACAGCCGGCTGAGCGGCGAACCCTCGCCGAACGCGACTCTCATGTTGTGCGGCCGGAGCACTTCCTGTGCCAGAGGGCCGTTGGCCATCAAGGACACGGCAGGATGCTCGCTGCGAACAGTGCCGGGGAGATGGCGGAAGCATTCAGCGACTGCACCCATCCCCACCAATGGTGTCAGTACTGCGTCGTAGGCCGGCATCTCGTCGCGGATCGTTGGCCACCACGACTCCGGTACCGGTGGCGCCTCCCATCGTGAAGGCTCGCTGAGGTTCGCTGACATCGAGGGCATCACCACGGTGCCTTCAGGACCGACCGCCTCGATCAGTGCGCTCACGACACTGTGCGCACCGCCGACCACCCACCCCAGACGCGACAGTGAGGAGTGGACGATGATCAGCCCCTCAGGCTGCACGCCGACGGCGCGCAGCGCCTCGACGATTACGGAGCATGTGACGGGCACGGCGGTGCGAGCAATGGCAGCCGCCTCACGGGCCCACGGCTCTGGGGTCGCGCTTTCAGACTCGGACATACCGATAGCGTTGCAGGTCATGGAGCACGTCCGCTGGCTGGCGCAACCGACGCTGCAGCGGCCCATCGTGATCGCTGCGTTCACCGGCTGGAACGATGCGGCCGACGCGGCCAGTAACAGCGTGCGCCACCTCGTCGAAGCGTGGCAGGCACAGCCGCTCGCCGAGATCGACCCGGAGGAGTTCACCGACTTCGCAACCGTTCGCCCGCACGTGCGTCTCACCCCCGAACAGCGGCGCACCATCGTGTGGCCGACGGTTGGTGCCTGGAGTACCAGTACACCGGGGGGCGATGTCATCTTGATTCTCGGTCCCGAGCCGGCACTGCGCTGGCGACTGTTCACGCAACAACTGATCGCCATCGCACAGCGTTTCGACGCGTCGATGATGCTCACACTCGGCGCGCTGCTGGCCGACGTACCGCACAGCCGGCCCGTGCAGCTGATCGGCACCGCTACCGAGCAAGACGTCATCGATCGTTTCGACCTGCAGCGCAGTCGCTACGAAGGCCCCACCGGCATCGTGGGCGTCGTACAAGACGCGTGCACCCGCTCCGACATGTCATGCGCCTCTCTGTGGGCTGCCGTGCCCGCGTACGCCTCGCAAGTTCCGTCGCCGAAGGCCTCGCTGGCGCTGGTCGAGCGAGCGTGCGAGATGATCGGCACTCCGGCGCCCACCTCGCGCTTGCTTGCTGATTCGATTGCCTACGACGCCCGCGTGACCGCCTTCGTTGCCAACGATGCAGATCTCGTCGGCTACGTCGAACGGCTGGAGTCGCTGTCCGATAGCGGCCAGCTCGACGACACCGACTTTGACGAGGACGACGAGGACGACGAGGACGAGGACACTGTCGGCGGCGAGCTGGAGCCTGACGGTGATGTTGAAGTGAACAGTGAAGCGTTCATGGCCGAGCTGGAGCGCTACCTGCGCGACCAAGAGGGCAACGAGAAGTAGCTCGCCCTAGCCCTCGTCGTGCTCGCCGCGCCACACCGGGCGGCGTGGCGGCTCAAAGGTTGCCGCTTGCAGGTTGCCGTCGATCGCAGCAAACGCCATCGGCCCCCACCACTGCACGCCCACCGTCGGGTGCGGCAGGTTGTCACGACCGAACCAGCCCAGGTCCGCTGTCTCCAACGGGTGCGCCGCAAGACTGCCGCCGGTTGCACGGCAGTGAAACAGCAGCAGGTACATCGCAAAGCGAGTGAAGCCCATCCGCTGCCCGTCGATCACGCCGAGCAGATGCACGGGCTCACACTCGATGCCGGTCTCCTCCAGCACCTCCTTCACCACCACTTCACTGGGCGAGTAGCCGCTATCTGCCCAGCCCGTGGGGTACAGCCAGACGCCGCTGTCGCCGCGCTGCACCAGCAGGATCTCGCCGGCATCGTTGCCAACCACCGCCCCGATGGCCACCTTCGGAGTGACGTACCCGGGAATGCCTTCGCCCACGCTTTCCATCCACTCCTGGATGAAATGGTCGGTCTCGCGCCGCACCTCCAACGCCTCTTCGGCAGCTGCCTTGATGTCGGCCGCAACGTGGAGGACCTCTTCGAAGCGCTCACGCTCGTAGAGATTCTGCGTGAAACCCAAGCCGGTACGGGCAATACCGGCCAGCGCTTCGCTCCAGCGGGCGAGGTCGCGGGTGAAGTCCTGGGGCGTGGCGTCGCTCACAGCACGACCGTACTGCGGTTCAGAGAGCGAGTGCTACGCCCACCAGCGGAAGAATCACGCGGTCATTGCTGGTGCGGGCGTTGAATTCGAGGCGACCGCCGTTCATCCCGATGGTGGCCACATCCACCACATCGGTGCCCAACGAGTTCTGGAAGGCAGTGTCGCGAAGGCCGTCGATCTTGCCGCGAAACGGGTTGTTGATCGTGACACCGGAGAGTGACATCTCGTCGAGTGCCAAGCTGCGATCGCCTTCGAAGCCAGCAGCGACGATGGCACCGCTGGCGTTGACCATTGCCTGGGGCAGGTCGACGCCGAACGACACGGAGGTGGAGGGCGAGGTGCCACTGATGACGCTGAACGGCGCCGTGATCATCATGAAGCGCTCGGGCATTGAAGCGTCGTGGTCAATCACGATCAATGACCACCCACCGAAGCTGCCCTGACCCAGCGCTGTCTGCACGTCGGCCACCGAGTACGTGCCGCTGCCGGCGACGAGCGCAGTGACATCGGCGAACGCAGCGTACATGCCAACGTTGCCGGACACCTCTGCGTCGAAGTTCTTCGTGCGGGCGGCAGTGACAACGGTGGTGCCGGCGGGCGTGGTGAAGCTGACCTTGTTGAAGTTGGCACCATTGGGCGCGAACCCTGCCTGGTTGAGATCGCCCGCCCACACGAGATAGGCCTTCGAGCGAGTACCCGTGAGCGCAAGCTGTGCGGACGAAGAGTTGAAGGTGCCGCCAGCGGTGTTCACGTTCACGTACTGCATCGCATGTGCGTTGTGGTCCTGTGCGGAGCCTGTCGCCGTGCCGTCGCGAGCACCGGAACAGTTCGGGCTGTCCTCGTGGCAGGTGACGACGGTGTTGCCGATGGCCCGCAGAGCCCCACGGTCTGTCTCGGCGACCAGCATGTCGGCCACCGTTGCCACCGGCACGGTGACAGGGGAGCTCGTGACCTCGGCGTCGGCGGGAGACGAGATGGACGGCGTGAAGGTGATGGTGGCGGGCGCCGAGGGAGAGACCGCAAATGTGAGCTGCAGCACCGATGCCTGACCGGGCGCCAATGCGGGCAACGTGCACGAGACATTGCCGGTGCACGACCAGCCCGGCGCGTCGGCGCCGACGAACGTGGCTGCCTGGGGGCGAGGAGCCGCAAAGGCTTCGGCACGTACGAGCGTCGCGCCAACCGGTGCGGGAACATCCAGCTGGACGCCGTTGGCTGCGGATTCGCCGGTGTTGGTGACGGTTATCTGCACCCGGAACTGACCGTTGACCAGCGCAGCGGATCGCTGCTGAGACGTGACCGTCAGCGACGGGGGCACTGGCGGCTGCGTCGTTGTAGTGGTCGCTGGAAGGGGGGGGGGGGGGGCGGTGGGGGGGGTGGTCGGCGGGGTGGTCGGCGGATTGGTGGTCGGGGTGGTCGGCGGGTTGGTGGGCGGCCGGCCACCGGTGGTGGGCTGCGTCGGGGGCTGGGGCTGCGTCGGGGGCTGGGGCTGCGTCGGGGGCTGGGCCTGCGGACGATTCGACGGCGGAACCTCCGTCGGCGCAGTGGAGGTAACATTCGGCGGCACCGTGATCGTCGGCGTGGGCACCGAATCGGCAGACGTCACCGAGTCATTGGACGGCGCCGAATCGTCGGTGGCCGGCACCACCTGCGCTGCGCTGGACGTCGGCGCCGACAGCTCCGGCGAATCGTTGCGACCGCCAAAGAAGCCGGCGAACGCTGCGACGGCGAGGATGCTGGCGGCCACCACGGCGCCCGCACCTGCCTGCTGCTTCCTGGGCACGCGCGTGAGCCAACCCAGCAGCCCCTGACCACCGAGGCCCGACAGATACGCCGCCGACGAGACGCCGATGAGCGCCGGGATGAGCGCCGCCCGCAACGTGTTGTTGGTGTCGGTGAGCTCCGCCACGAGGGCGGAGCAGGAATCGCACCCATCGAGGTGGGCATCGACACGGCGGCGATCGCGCGCGGACAAACCGTCACGCACGTAGGCACCCAAGCTGGTGGCGCACCCGCGACACTCGGCAACCTGCTGGTCGCGCAGGTGCGCCTGAAGGTACGCCTGGCGCAGGCCCTCGCGAGCGCGGTAGGCCAATGCCGCCACCGCGTTCGGTGCCAGACCCAACAACGGGGCCACTTCGGCAACACTGCGGCCTTCCACCTCTGTATGCCACAGGACCAGTTGCCACCGCTCGGGCAACGTGGCAAACGCAGCCGCGGCAAACGCACCGTCTTCTTGGCTGTTGGCTGCGTCGAGCAAGGCGACATTGACCTCGTCGCTCATGTCCGGAGATGGCTCCTCACGACTGCGGCGAACCTTGTCGTAAAAGACGTTGCGGACCGCGGTGACCAGGTATGGCCGGAACGAGACCTCCGGACCCCCACCACCCTGCAACGCACGCAAAACCCGAGCAAATGCCTCCGAGGTCAGATCGTCGGCATCGGAGTGCGACCGAGTGAGTGCGCGGGCAGCAGCCCTCGCGGCGTCGACGTGGCGGCGGTAGAGCTCTCCAAAAGCGTCGGAGTCGCCCTTGCGCGCGCCAGAGATCAACTCCGCATCGCTCAGTTCTCGTACCCCCATGGTGGTGGCCAAGTAGGTTCTTCTCCTCGTCCGGTCGACGACTGCTGCGGACAGCACACGCCAGCATACGTGCACGAAAATTCAAAGGTTCGACGTCATGGCTACCGAATCATGACGTCAAAGTGCCGTGCAGATTCGCCGACGGATACTCGACGCGTGGCTCCACGACCTTCGGGACGGCTGGGGCGAGCGGGCGGTGCGGTCGGCTTGCGCGATTTCTCCCGTCGTCGCGAGCGGCCACATCGGCGATCTGCACACGATTGGCCATCACTTCGCCACCGAGGGTCATTCCCTCGAAGAGGTGTTGGCGTGGTTCGACTTACTCGCCTCCCATTCGCGGGCGTTTCGCCAAGTTCTAGCAGGTGGCGGCATCATGCACCTGGCCAGCGGCTGGGCCGAAGGTCTGCTCCAGGACGACACAGCGCAGGCGGTCACCCCGTTCGAGGTGCTTCGTCTTCGGCTGCATCAGCAGGTACAGCGTGGCCACGTGCTCGGCCAGAATCCGGGGGCGCACCTGGCCCTCGTGGTCATCGAGA
>Ga0105047_10018322_pt1 | contig 10857 bp, 12 predicted proteins | sample MAT04_FD_78384 | JGI IMG/M metagenome (GOLD analysis project Ga0105047, IMG submission 78384) | Freshwater microbial communities from Lake Fryxell liftoff mats and glacier meltwater in Antarctica - MAT-04 (megahit assembly) | ecosystem: Environmental > Aquatic > Freshwater > Ice > Liftoff...
ATCCTTCGGCCGTACAGCGAGTGGGCTGACGCCGAAGGTCAGCCGGCGTCCCCGCCAGTCCGGCTCCGCCGCGAGCTCTTCGATGGCGCCGGGATGGACGGCACCTGGCTTTCGGGCGAGCACAACGCCGACGCCGAGGGCTTGCGCTACGAGCCCACCGAGGACGAATCCGCGCGCCTCGATTGCCACCACCGCCGACACCGAAGCGGGTTCGAACGGTTCGGCAAGCGCCGGACCGATGCTCGCCACGAATGCTGCTGAACGAAACACCTCAGCGAAGTCGGCATGCACACCAGTCCAACGAAACTTGGCGAGCAGTGCTTCAAGAGCGGTGGCTCGAGCCTGCGACATGACATAAGAGTGCCATCTCCTCGTCTTGTCATCCACCGCGCGCTCTCACGCGACCATGCGAGAACGACAAGCCAACAAGTCAGGGGCGCAATCTCAGAGACGCGCGAATCGCAAACCTGGTGGCCGATGTTCCAGCGACGGTGGGTCGTTCGACCATCTCGCCAGCCACGGACGTGAGCAATATCGAGTTGTCCGCATCTCCCCCTTTCCCATCCGAACTGGAGCATCGTGCCGGTTCGCGGAAAGGTCGAGTGTCGAGGAGCCGTTCGGGGGTGTTGATATGCACCGCGTGAGTCAATGTCTCGCAGTCCCGGCTTGGTTCGTTGGCGGACCAATTGGCCATCCTCGGCGGCGCGTGGTCAACCCTGCGGGCGTGTCCAGGCGATCGTGTAGCGGAAGAAGGAAGCACGTTCGAACGCAGCGCCAGGCAATGCATCCGAGGTTGCTTGTCGTGTCTCGGTGTAGGTCATCGGAGGCGGCCAAACCTGAGGTGCCGGGGTGTGCCACACAATATTGAAATCTGGGTTCCGAGCCTGCAACGAGCCACCGCGAGCTGGGGCTGGCTACTCGGAACGATCGGCTACCCACCGTTCCAAGAGTGGTCGGCCGGAAGAAGCTGGATGCTCGCCGACACGTACATCGTGATCGAGGAGTCGACGGACGGAACCGGACCTCACGGACGGACCTTGGGCGGCCTCAACCACCTTGCACTCTTCGGTGGGCGACGCGCTGACGTCGACCGAATTACCGAAGCCGCTGCGGACCACGGATGGAGCCTGCTCTTCAGCGACCAGCATCCTCATGCCGGAGGGCCCGATCACTACGCGTCGACATGGAAAACAGTGACGGATTCGAGATCGAACTCGTCGCCGAAGCGCAGTAGCGCTCGCTGAGCAACGAGCCCACAACAGCGCCGTCGCCGCAAACCACTTCGGACCGGCACGTCGGGGAGCGATCATCCGCACGAGAATGCGCTGTCGATCGGGTTACTCATCGGCGGGTCGTCGCGCACTGATGAGAAGCATCAGCGGCACCCGGCGCCGTCGCTCCAGTTCCTCGGGGCGATCAACGAAGAGCTTCGCGTCCGGTTCGCACTCGCTCAGCGAAACGAAGTCGAACCCGCACCGTTTGACACCGGAGACGTAGTCCTCGATGGTGCGGTGGTGCCAAGTCACCATCGATCCGAACCACTCTCGCTGCCGCGCGCCGCGATCGAAATACCTGTCGACGGTGTAGTCGGTGCGAAGACCTTCGTTGGGGCTCCACATGGAAGTCACCACGGGGTGGACCACGGTGAAGATCAGGCGCCCACCCGGTCGAAGCACGTTGCGTATTTTCAGCAGGACTGCATCGAGATCATCGATGTAGTGCAGCGCCATCCTCGACGCAACGAGATCGAAGGATTCAGACTCAACTTGGTAGTCCTCGATGCGTTCATGGATGAACGACACTCTCGGGTGTTCGATTCCGCGCCGGGCCTCGTCGATCATTGCCGCCGAGCCATCAACGCCGACATAGGACCGGCCGCCGCACTCGATCACTGAGTCAGCGAACACTCCGTCACCGCAGCCGAGGTCAAGAACCCGCTGGTTCTCAATGTCGCCTATCTCCGACAAGAACGCCGGCTCCTCCATTGCGATGTTGGGGCTTCGGGTCGAGGAGCGCCGGTGACTCAGGTAACTCGCCACCACTCCCGCGTTGTCGTAGAACTGTCCGCCGTCCGGTGGCTGAGGCGACGTCACGAGCTCGACCGTAGCCGCCCATAACGACATGCTCTCCAACGTCCGCATACCACTCCGGCCCCTTCGATCGATCAAGCTCGCTCGGAAACATTCGAACGGCAGGCCGATCGGGATGCGTTCATTCGAGCGTGGGAGCGATGATCAGTTGCTCGATGTCGTTGAGCCATTCGGGCCGGTGGAGGTCGCCGGTCGGAGTGGTCCAGTCGTAGCCGATTGCGACGAGTTCGCCGGCCGGCGTAGTGGTCAGTGCTTGTGGGTTCGGCCCAGACAACCTGATCGGGTTGTCGGGGGTTCCGTCGGGTCGCAGATGGACGAGTTCGCTGTTGTCTTCGTTGTCGTTGCTGGTGCTGATGTACACGCCGTCGTTGTCGGCTGTGATGACGGGTGCGGAGGATCCTGGGGATGCGATCTGGACGGTCCAGTCCATGGTGGGTGACTGCGTGGGGTTCGTGATCGATGGGATGAGGAATGATCCGACCCAACCGTTGGCGCTTGCGACGTAAAGCCGGTTCCCTCCGACTGCGAGCGAGCCCGCGACGTTGGTGAGGTCGAGCTTCGGGTCGATGTCGAGGCACCAGACGCCGTCGGCGAAGTCGAGAGTGTGGACGAATGCGTGGGGATGGGTTTCGTCTGGTTGGTCGGTCCCGATGTAAAGGGTGAAGAGCAGGCCGTGGTCGTTGGCGACTACCTGTGATCGCGAGTAGCCGGCCATCTGCTGATCGAGGGTTTGGGATTTGTCGCGCAGGTTGAGCGGCGGTGAAATCTGACCGGTTTCGGTGGCCAAGACTCGCACCTGGTAAAAGGTCGGCGCGTCGGCGGGGAGGTACTCGAGGAGGAACACCTGGGCTGGGACGCCGTCCACGGTGAGTCGTTGGCTGAATGCTTCGGCCATGAAGTTGCCGTCGAGGGTGGTCTTGTACAGCACGCCAGCCGCTCGCGAGGCAATGACGATGTTGGTGCCATCTCTTGCGCCCGTGATCGCCTCGTCGATCGGGTCGTCGGCCAGCGTTGTCAGCGCGACGAGTTCACCGTCAAGTGACATGGCGGTTGCTTCGGCAATGACACCTTCGACGGTGAGATCACCGGTCTGTTTCCCGTCGGGAAGCGACACCCAGGCGACCTCGGTCGAAGTCAACGTTCGAACCGTCTTGGGGGGAAGCGTGAGGACTGCCTGGGTTTCGTCAGGCGCCACCAGCGCCGACCATTTGATCCACGCGTTCGACACCGCACCGTTGTCGTCCACGACGCCAAGCTGACCGTCGGCGTCCACGACCGCCATGGCGGCCGCAGTCTGGACGCCGGGTTCAAACGATCCGGATCCGGTGTCGGTGACGGCCGACTCGACGGGCGGAAGTGTGTCGACGTCGAGCACGGGTTCGGGTGCTGCATCGTCGGTCGTGGTGGCTGTGCACCCTGCCGCAACTGCGAGCACGATGACGGTGAGGACCGAAAGGGTTCGTGTCACGTCTGTTCCGACACCGCGGTTCAGTCGTTGGTTCCCAACTGGGTCGCGAATTCGATGGCGGCGTCGACGGACTCGAACCCTTCCAGCCGACCGATCATCTGGTCGTCCTGCCAGAGCAGTGTGTTGCCGGCAATCCGCTCGAAGGCGGCTGTTCCGTCGAGTGACACATATGCGAGTTCGTGTGCGGCGCCGCTGATCCACAGCCCAGGGTCGTTTCCGACAGCCACCTCGACAATGTCGGTGTCCGGGCCGAGCGTTTTCACCAGCACCTCGTCGGACAGCACCCCTTCGATCACCGACACCAACACAACGCGACCGTCGACCGTCACCTCCCGACTGTCACCCGGACCCGGCAACCCGGTGGCGTCGCCATCAACCGTCGGCGCCCACGACGTCTCGCCCGGTGAGCCAACGTCTTGGCGACGTTCGATCCGCACTCCGTCGAGACCGAACCAACCCGCCAGGGTGTCGCGCGATGCAGGCACCGCAACAGCAGCAATGGTGGCCACCAACAACACCGCTGCGGCATACCGAAGCCACCGTCCTCGGCGCCCGTCTCGGTCGATCTCTGCGACATCGATCCGTGCCATCACCCGCTCCGCCAGGAAGTTGCCTTCACCATCGTCAAGATCCAAGAGCTCTCCCAGCGACGCAAGTCGCTCCTCAAGATCCATTGGAATCACCTCCCAGCTGGGTTCGCAAGCGATCCAACGCTCGCGATGTCCTCGACTTCACCGTGCCAGGAGCAATTCCCAACACGGTGGCTGTCTCAGCCTCGGACAGCTCCGCCACGAACCGGCACCCGAGCACCGCCCGATCCTCATCGCGCAGCTGCGCCAACGCGCTCACCAATTCCTCGTGTTCGGCCCGCTCGACGACTGACACCTCGACACCATCCGCGACCCGCAACTGCAAACCCGCGTGGCGATCATCCCGAGCCAAACGCCGCACCCGACTGCGAACTTCGTTCTTCGCCTCATTGGCCACGATCCGCAGCAACCACGACCGCACAGAACCCGTGCCCCGATAGCTCGCCATGCTTTGATACGCCTTCACGAAACCCTCCTGTGAAATGTCGAACGCCTCAGCAGTCGAACCACTGACAACTGCTGCCACCCGCAACGCAGCACGCTGATGCCGGCGCACCAACTCCCCGAACGCAACCGACTCACCAGCACGGGCGCGATCCAACAGCTCGTCGTCCGTACACGTTTCCAAGTCAGTTGATTCGATCAAGGTTGACAGCCAGTTCGATCACTCCGACACCGCCGCACCGCGTCGGGTTCCCGTTTCGATGAACCGGACATTGTGATGATCCGCCACCCACATCAACGAATACCTTCAGAACGCTCATCTCCGATGAAGTTCCCACCCGCCCACAATGACAGCCACGATCCATCGTGACACCCGCTCACGATCCCGACGTCAACCGATACGGACGCGAGCAGTACCGTGCCGGCCGGGAACACGCGCCTGCCGCGTCGCCACGGACCCCGGTCGACGGATCTCGATCGGGTATAGATACCAAACTTCGTGGGGCCCAATCGCGGTTGCCGAGGCCCCCGGAGTGATGCTCGAATGCACGTCATGAACGGGGTCCGGTTGATTCTCACGTGTGGTTTACCCGGGGCCGGAAAGACGACACTCGCCAAGCAGCTTGCTGCCGAGCGGTGCGCGGTGCGCCTCACGAAGGACGAATGGCAGTGGGCCCTCGGGTCGAGTCCATGGGACAGAGACATCGGCGAGAGAATCGAACAAGAGCTCGTGCGCTTGGCTCAGGAGGTCTTGCGCCTCGGCTTGAGCGTGGTCCTCGATTTCGGGCTCTGGGCCCGCGTAGAGCGCGACGAAATGCGGACAGCGGCTCGTGACCTTGGTGTCGGCGTCGAGCTGCACTACCTCGATGCACCCGCCGACGAACTCTGGCGCCGGATCGAGGTCAGGAACTCGGCGCCACCCTGGGATACCGAACCGATCAGTCGTGCGGACCTTGACGAGTGGATGTCCGTTTTCCAGGTTCCCGATGCTGATGAGCTGGCATTGTTCGACCCTGCACCACGCTGACGCCTCGGCGACTCAAGCGGTTGCGAAGAGCGGCACTTCTGGCTCACCGGCACCGGATCGCCCCCGAGCGATAATCACGGCCCGGAACGCTCGACGACGCGCTGCAGTGCCAGCGAAGTGTGGAAGGTCCGACCCTCGATCGGGTAGCGCATGATCACGCGTCGGGGCGCAGCCCGAGATCGGCACTTGAGTCGGGTGGGATGCGAGCGTTATCGGACACGTCGCGGTCAGTGCACCAACGTCATCAGTCCGTGCATAATGCCGGATGAAGCGTGGGTCAAGAGGCAATCGCAGGATGTTGTTATGCGTGGCCGGGTGGTCGTTGACGGCGGCTGGCTGAGTCTCAGTCGAACAGACTTCGCTGCTCGATGATCTGTGTTGCACGTTGAGCGCGAGCCGGCAGCCGCATGATGCCGATGAGCTCGTGCCACGAGCGAATGCTCGAGTCGGACTTCACGACGTCGAACAGACGTTGCAGGACTCTGCAGGTGGGGAGTGCGTCAGCCAGCGCCCGGTGGCGATTGGAGGGTACGGCAATGGCGAACTCCCGGGCGAGCGCATCGAGGCTGTGGCTGCGATTGGCGGGTCGCAACTTTCGAGACAGTCGCAGCGTGTCGGCAAGTGAAGCGTCGCTGAGACTCGGCGGACACCCATCGACACCGCGTAGAACGCTTCGTTCGAAGGCTGCGTTGTGGGCGACGATCGTCGCGCCGGGCCGAACTCTCATTGCCAGGGCTTCGAGCACTTCTCTCGCGTCCGGTGCCCATGCCAACATGTCGGCGGTGATTCCAGTCTGCTGCACGTCGAACGGCAGCAGCAGTGACACGTCGTCGAGTCGGATCAACTGATCAACGAGCACGATTGGCGGAGCCACAGAGCCGCTCGTGAACGAGACTGCTGCGAGTTCGATCGGTATTGGGCTACGCCCGACAGGGGTCACGGCCTCGAAGTCGATGACGACGAACTCTCGATTGGCCAACCAGCACACCTCAACATCCTTGCCGACCAGCGACTGCTTCTCGGCGCTACACCGCCGACTGAAGCGGCCGCCTTCGAGTCGTGGGATCATCGAGACCCATGAACGTCGGTCAGCACCACCTCGATGTCGTCGAGGTGACAGCAACCGAGGCCAGGTTCAGCGACGTGCTTCGGCTCGCTGCGGATGTGCTGAACCAGGATCGCTACCTCGTCAAACAGATCGAGCATGCCCAGGAGACCCACGTCGTGGCCGCCTTCGATCAAGAGCGCTGTGTCGGCTTCCTCCGGTTCGTCATCCAGGAAATCGGTCGAGACGCCGGCCGAAGCCCGGTCGTTCATGATGGAGCAAACCTGCGAGAAGGCTTTGTGGAAGCGTTCGGCGTCGAGCCAAGCGCACGCCGTTGCGGTGTCGGTACCCAGCTGCAAACATTCGCAGCCGACCGCTGCCGAGAGGCCGGGTGCCATCAGATGCGTTCGCGTAGCCCGGTCACGAGCACCGAAAACTACGCACTCAAGATCAGCGCCGGCTACACGATCCACCCAAGTACCGAAAACGACTCGTACTACTTCACGAAGCCACTTTGAAGGTCCACACCACGCGGACGCTTCCCACGACGCCGGGATGTACCCGCACCCGGCCCGGCAGTCGGAGCGCTATCGCGCACGGCGGAGTCTGGGCCGCGATGACGCCACCCAGATATTCAGTGCCGATCAAGGGCGGTTCATGAGGCTCGGGCGGTGTGAACATTGTGGGCGGTCAAGCGCTACCGATAGCCGGCCGACCCGACGCTGCCCGACCAGAAGCGCCGTAGCGCGCTGATCGGCAGCGCTACACGGCGAACGCGGCGCCGCAGATCAGGCAGTAGAGCGGGCCGGTGTGCTCGGCAGGAACCTTCACCGGTTCGTACCCGTGGCAGGGCGAGGCCACGATGACCATGTCGTCCGGCTCCATGAGCGGGTCCGGATGGTCTGGTACGTCAAGGTGCCCGGTCCGCTCGAACTTGACGTGCTTCATCGAGGCACCCTTGAACACCTGGCCGATCGCGTCGTCCATGAACTGCGCAATCGCTGGCGCTGCCGCCTCGTCCATGTAATCGAGCTGCGTCTGGGTGTACCACGAGTCGTGCCCAGCCGGCTGGCCGCACAAGGGACAGTGATACGCCGGTGGATCAGCGGCCGACTCCGCCTCCTCGTTGGCAGGACCGTGATGCCACTTGAACTGCTCGAAGCAGTGCGGGCATTCGCGTCTGACGAAGCCGTCGCTGTCGAGCGGGAGTTGCACTTCGATGTCCATGTCAACCTCCGCTGACGAACTCTTCCTGCTTGATCTCGGTGCCATCTGCAGTGCGCCCCGTGAGGATCACCGTGAAATAGGGCTCGTTGCCGTGCGAGAAGGTCTGGCTGCGCCAAGCCCTGACTGACTTGCTGGGCGGCAGCTTCGGCACCGGGAAGCCGTCGTCGCGGTGCACCATCATTCCCGTCGACTCCGGCGCCTCGTAGTCGAGGTCGTAGACGTCGCCTGGGCCGTGGTTCGTGATGACCAGCTCCTCCATCTTGCCGCTGCCGCTGGAACGTATCCGAGCTTCGAGTCGCGGTAGGCCGGACGCCTGCGACGACGGCAGCTTGCGCCCTAGGGGCAGCCCGCCACCAGGCGCCGCCGGCGGAGTGAGATCGCCAGCCTCGTGCCAGTCGGTACCGGTCAGCCTGACAGCACACCCGGCCGTCTGCAGCCGGTTGGCGAGGGCTTGTCGCTGAGCGAGCGAGTTGTCGAGCCGGACGACGTGCCGTCCGTGGATGTCGCTGAACGACTTGACCTGGCCGAGTTCCGCGATCACGGTGCGCTCCGGGTTACGGCCCATCGCCATGCCGGCCTCGAACAACACGTTCGGGCGCGGCTGCATCTGCGGCAGGCACTCGGGATCGTCGGGATAGGTGAGCGACTCATGCAGGTGCGCGACATCGTCGGGAGTCTGCAGCACGACGACCGCCTGCGCGGCGCCGAAGGCCGCGTCGAGCACGTCGCCGATGTACGGCGAGGCCTGACCGGTGATGTGTAGCGCCTCGCTCCACTCGATGGGGTCGAGATCAAGCGCCCGCAGGAACTCGAACAGACCCCGACGGGCGAGTTCGTTGCGGCCGTGGACAACGAACACCTTCCGCGGATCCACTGGCGATGGCGTTGACTCGACGTTGGCCATGCCCAGAGCGTACGTGGCGGGTGTGACGAGGTTCTGCAAACCATCTGGGCTCGATGAAGCGGTTCGTCAGAGGGGTCGCTCACGCCGGACCACCCGCTCGGCAATGCCATCACCGACGGCGACCGACACCGAGCGGAGTCGTACCGCTCATCACGAGGCCGGATCGCGAGCGGGTGGCTGCTCGTTCGGCCATGCCGTTATCGATTGGGTACTTCCATCGACCGCGTCTACGAGATACTTCGTTACATGCACGGCGTTGGCGCGATCAACTGCGATTTCTGTGACCTGGCCAATTTTCAGGATTCGGAACTGTTCGTCGAAGGGCAGTTCACGTTCTTCGCATCCGATGCGTTCGAGCCGGCGCAGGTGCTCCCCGGAGGCGGGATCATCTGTCCCCGAGCTCATCGCGAGACGCCGTTCGACCTGACCCCCGAAGAGTGGGCCGAAACACACGAGCTGCTGCAGCGAGCCAAGGTCATGCTCGACGAACGGCTGCGTCCCGACGGCTACAACCTCATTTGGAACGTGATGCCTGATGCCGGCCAAGAAGTTGCCCATGTTCACCTCCACCTCATCCCTCGGTTTCACGACGAGCCACTCGCCGGCAAAGGCGCCCGCTGGCATCTGAAACAGGCAGAGAATCGCAGACCAAACCCGCTCGCTTTGGGCTGCGATCAAGCCTCCATCGACCCGGCGACCTACAACCAGAGTTGAAGGCCACCGTCCGGCGTGCGCGTACTCGCGCCCGCAGCACACACCCGCCTGGCGGCATCACGGCTCCGTCGAACGGGAGCGTTATCGGACTGCTCGCTGTCGAGGACCCGCGTCCACCGACGCGCACAGCGTGCCGGATATCGCGCGGCCTCTACTGGTGAGCTCAGCGAGCGTTATCGGGTGGGTTGGTGCTCTGCGCAGTGGCATCCTGCACCCGCCGCTACGGCTGTTGAGGTGGCAGTGTCGTGGTCGGTGTTGGCTCCGCATCGGCCGAGGCCTCGAGCAGAGTTGGAATAGCTTGCAGCACATCGACCGCGTCAACTTCTGGTCCGGTGCGGATTCGGTAGAGCAGCCCTGAACTATCGACAACGGACACCACGTTCGAGCCGTCGGGGGCCGAGAGCTGCAATGGTGTTCCGACCTCGAGGGTCGTGATGACGCCCGGGTCGATGCTCAACCAGACAGCGGCGTCGTTGAGGGATCGTGCGAGCGATTCTTCGAGCGCAACCTTGTCGACGCTGACTGCAGCCGCATCGATCAAGTCGGCGAGGGGACCTTGGGTACCCTCGCGTAGCAACGGCAGCAGCTTGGCGGCGGCCGTTTCGATCTGGGCGTCGTCGAGTGCAGGAAGGCCCTGGTCGGTCGTGTTGCAGTAGAGCCGGTCGACTGCGTCACGGAAGCAGTTGAACGCAACACCGTCGCCCACGTTCTCGTCTTTCACGATCCGGGTGCCGTCGTCATCGAGATCGGTTGGCGCGATGTCGTCGGGCGACTCGACGTAGCTGAACCATGCCCGGCGTCCGGCGGAATCGTAGGCAGAGAGTTCGGTGGCATCCGGCGAGACCGCAAGCGCCACCCAATCATCTCCTGGCAAGAGATCGAGCACTTGCTGGTACACCGACTGGTCGGGCTGGCCCTCGACCGGCTGAACATCCTCGCTCGCTGCCGGGCTCTCGGTATTCGCCTGGCTGATCCAAACGAGCCCGGCGGTGCCAGCAAGGACGACACTGGCCGCCGCTGCAGCCAGAGGCCAGGTTCGACGCCCGCGTCGCTCAGAAATTCTGCTGAGGCGGACCGGATTGGTGCCCATAAGGATGGCGTCAAGGTTGTCCTCGACGTGCACTGTCTCGGCTTGGTTCGCCAGGGTGTTGGTGAGTTCTTCTTTGATGCCGTTCATGACAGTTCCTTTCGCATGGTGGTGAGTGCTCGGTTGATCCACGGCCCGATGGATCCCTGTGGGACGTCGAGCGTGATCGCTATGTCGTGCTCGGTCATCTGGGCGTAGAAACGCAAGACGATTGCTGCGCGCTGGTTGAAAGGCAGGCGTTTGATGATGTCGAGCAGCGTC
>Ga0105047_10018323_pt1 | contig 10856 bp, 9 predicted proteins | sample MAT04_FD_78384 | JGI IMG/M metagenome (GOLD analysis project Ga0105047, IMG submission 78384) | Freshwater microbial communities from Lake Fryxell liftoff mats and glacier meltwater in Antarctica - MAT-04 (megahit assembly) | ecosystem: Environmental > Aquatic > Freshwater > Ice > Liftoff...
GACCGAATAGACGAGGATCTCGGTGCGCGTGCGGGCGACGCCGCGTGCCACCGGCATCATCGGCACCCCGGCGCGCTTGTATTCGTCGGCCTTGTAGAGCGCGAGCGCCCAGAAATGCGGCGGCGTCCACAGGAAGATGATGGCGAAGAGGACGAGGCTCTCCCAGCCGATCGAGCCCGTCACCGCGGTCCAGCCGATCACCGGCGGAAGTGCCCCGGCGGCGCCGCCGATGACGATGTTCTGCGGCGTCCAGCGCTTCAGCCACATCGTGTAGACGAGGACGTAGAAGACGATCGTGAAGGCGAGCAGGGCGGCCGCCAGGTAGTTGGCGGCAAAGCCGAGGACGGTCACCGCACCGACCGACAGCGTGACCCCGAAGACCAGCGCCTCGCCGCCCGTGATGCGCCCCATCGGCACCGGACGCCCGCGGGTACGGCGCATCACGCGGTCGATGTCCTCGTCGTACCACATGTTGAGGGCACCGGACGCGCCAGCGCCGACGGCGATCGCGAGCAGCGCGGCGAAGCCGAGGACGGGATGGATGCCGCCCGGCGCGAGCACCATGCCGGTGAGCGCGGTGAACACCACCAGCGACATGACCCGCGGCTTGAGCAGCGCGAAATAGTCCGACACGGCCGCCGGCGAAATCTCGTCGGCGACCGGTTCGCTCAGTTCATGGCGATCGACATAAGCCATCGTGTACTCGATGCACGGCAGGACGGGGCGAGGTACGGCAGCTGCCGTACCTCACTTGATCCGCGGCAGCACCTCCCACTGGTGGAACGGCGGCGGCGACGGCAGCGCCCACTCGAGCGTCGTCGCACCCGCGCCCCACGGATTGGCGCCGGCCTCGCGCTTCTTGGCGAAGGCGTCCCACACGCCGTAGAGGAACACCAGCACCGCGACGCCCGAGAGGTAGGAGCCGAGCGACGACACCATGTTCCAGCCGGCGAAGGCGTCGGGGTAGTCGGCGTAGCGGCGCGGCATACCCGACAGGCCGAGGAAATGCTGCGGGAAGAACACCAGGTTCACGCCGACGAACATCAGCCAGAAGTGCAGCTTGCCGATGCGCTCGCTGTACATGTAGCCGCTCATCTTCGGGAACCAGTAGTACCAGCCCGCGAAGATCGTGAAGACGGCGCCGAGCGACAGCACGTAGTGGAAATGCGCCACCACGTAATAGGTATCGTGCAGCGCGGTATCGATGCCCGCGTTCGACAGCACGACGCCGGTAACGCCGCCCACGGTGAACAGGAAGATGAAGCCAATTGCCCACAGCATCGGGGTACGGAAGGAGATCGAGCCGCCCCACATGGTGGCGATCCAGGAGAATATCTTCACACCCGTCGGCACCGCAATCACCATCGTGGCAGCCACGAAATAGCGCTGCACGTCGAGCGACATACCGACCGTGTACATGTGGTGCGCCCACACGATGAAGCCGACGCCGCCAATGGCGATCATGGCGTAGACCATCGCGAGGTAGCCGAACACCGGCTTGCGCGAGAAGGTGGAGACGATGTGGCTGATGATGCCGAAGCCAGGCAGGATCAGGATGTATACCTCGGGGTGACCAAAGAACCAGAACAGGTGCTGGAATAGCACCGGATCGCCGCCGCCCTCAGGCGCGAAGAACTGCGTGCCGAAATTGCGGTCGGTGAGCAGCATGGTAATGCCGCCGGCAAGGACTGGAAGCGACAGCAGCAGCAGGAACGCGGTGACCAGCACCGACCATGGGAACAGCGGCATCCGGTGCAAGGTCATGCCCGGGGCGCGCATGTTGAAGATGGTGGTGATGAAGTTGACGGCGCCGAGGATCGAGGACGCACCGGCGATGTGCAGTGACAGGATGGCGAAATCCATAGCCGGGCCTGGCTGGCCGGAGGTCGATAGCGGCGGGTAGATGGTCCAACCCCCGCCCGTGCCGTGTAGGCCCGCAGGACCCTCGAAGAACATCGACAGCACCAGCAGCAGCAGCGCGGGCGGCAGCAGCCAGAACGAGATGTTGTTCATGCGCGGGAAGGCCATGTCGGGCGCGCCGATCATCAGCGGCACGAACCAGTTGCCGTAGCCGCCGATCATCGCCGGCATCACCATGAAGAAGATCATGATGAGCGCGTGCGCGGTGGTGAAGACGTTGTACATATGCTTGCCGGCGTCGAGGGCGGTGTCGCCCTCCACCCCGTACACCATGCCGGCGAGGCCGTGGAAGTACTGGATGCCCGGTTCCATCAGCTCGAGGCGCATGGCGCCCGACAGCAGCGCGCCAACCACACCCGCGATGATCGCGAAGATGAGGTACATCGTGCCGATGTCCTTGTGGTTGGTCGAATATACGTAGCGCCGCCAGCCGGTGGGATGGCCATGGTCATGCGACTCGGCGTGCGCATGGCCCTCGTGGGGGGCGTCCATTACGGGAGAGTTGGCCATTTTGCGACGTGTCCTCTTATTCTATCGGGTTGGGCATGCGGCGGGGACGAACCCCGCGCTTCCTGGGATCAGGTGACCGGGGTCAAGGTAGCGTTGGCGGCGTCGATGTCCCCGCCTTTGAAGGCGGCGATCCACGCAGCATACTGCTCTGCGCTGACCACGCGGATGGCAATCGGCATGAAGGCATGGTTCTGGCCGCAGAGTTCGGAACACTGGCCGTAATAAAGGCCTTCCTTGCGGGCGTTGAACCAGGTCTCGTTGAGCTTGCCGGGCACCGCGTCGATCTTGATGCCGAACGACGGCACCGCGAAGGCGTGGATGACGCCCGTCGGGTCAGCAGTAACCTGTACGCGCACCGTAGCGTTGACAGGCACGACGACTTCGTAATCGACAGCCAGCAGGCGCGGCTGGCCTGGCTTCTTGGCCGCACGGTCGGCATCCGACAGGATGTAGGATGTCATCGTCAGCCCGTCATCGACGTACTCGTAGTCCCAGTACCACTGCTGGCCGGTTGCCTTGATGGTGACGGTGGGGGCCGGCACATCGACTTCGCCGAACGAAAAGATGTTCGAGCCCAGATACTTGCGCTGCCCATCGGGCATCGTCAGCTGGTCGGTCAGAACCGAGAAGGACGGGATGGCGATGATCACGAGGATCAGGATCGGCAGGACTGTCCAGACCACCTCGATGAGGGTGTTGTGGGTGGTCTTGGACGGGGTTGGGTTGGCCTTGGCGTTAAAGCGCACCATCACGAGGATGAGGAGGGCAAGCACCAGGAGCGCGATGAGCACCGAAACCCAAAGCAGCGGACCATTATGGAACGAGTGGATGGAATCCATGATTGGCGTCACGGAAGGCTGGAGCCCGATTTCGCCGGGCACCGAGTGACCCAGCACCTCCTGCCCTGCTTCCTGCGCCAGGGCGACGCCGGGCAGCAAGGTGAGTGCAAGGGAGCCGATGGCGCCAATCGAGCTGAACAGTTTGCCGGTCACCTAATAACCCCCTTGGAATCCCGTCTGATCCGGTCTCAGCGGCAGCAGGGTTGAGGGAGCAGATGCGGCATAGCAAACGCCGCCCCGACTCAACCTCGGAGCGCTTGAAACTTGGAACGTGTCTAAACCACATCGGCTAAGCCGTGGCAATTCAATGCTCCGCGCAGTCTGTGCGTCAAAACGCGCTGATACTGACGATTTACCCTCGCCTCAAGCCCGCCGTTTTCGCAATGCGTTGTCGCGCTGCTACAGGGCTGACCACCGTCGGGCGGCGTTGACAAGGCCTGCGGGCTAAAGGACTAAGGAGCGGACGATACCGATAAAGTCGGGATTCGTCCCTTGGACACGAAGGATCTCACGATTTTGAAGCAGCTCATCAAGGGCGCCGCTTTCGGCCTGCTGACTGGCCTGTTGCTGGGGCTTTCGGCCGGCAGCGCTGGGGCGCAGGGCGTGGTGAAGGCGGAATTCGGCGACTGGCAGATGAGCTGCGACACACCGCCGGGCGCGAGCTTCGAGCAGTGCGCGCTGATCCAGAACGTAACCGCCGAGGACCAGCCCAATGTCGGCTTGTCGGTGATCGTGCTGAAGACCGCCGACAAGCAGGTCCGCCTATTACGCGTATTGGCGCCGCTGGGGGTGCTGCTGCCCAATGGGCTGGGTCTCAACATCGACGAGAAGAATATTGGCCGGGTGCCGTTTGTCCGCTGCCTGCCCAATGGCTGCGTTGCCGAGGTGGTGCTCGACGACAAGCTGATTGGCGAGTTGCAGACTGGCACGAACGCGATCTTCGTCGTGTTCCGCACTCCCGAGGAGGGCGTCGGCATCCCGGTATCGCTGAACGGCTTTGCCGACGGATTCAAGCAACTTCCCTAGGACGACCATGCCCAGAGCACCCCGCAAGATGCGCTTGACCGAGGCCCATGTGGCGCGGATGGCGCTGCTGGTGGTGCCCGAGAGCGAGCCCCCCGCCCCGCCGGCACCGTTCGTCGCAGCGAGCGATGAGGATATTGCCGGCTTCGTGCGCGATATTATCGCGGGCGCCGACGATCCGAGCCAGATCTGGGTGTTCGCCTATGGTTCGCTGATCTGGAAACCGGCCTGTGCGTTCGTCGAAATCCGCACCGGTACGGTGCGCGGCTGGCACAGGTCGTTCTGCCTTGGCTGGAACAACCGGTTTCGCGGCTCGGACGAGAATCCGGGGCTGATGCTGGCTTTGGACAGGGGCGGCGCCTGCAAGGGCGCGCTCTATCGGCTGCCGCCGGGCCAGGAAGCGGAGAATGTCGAACTGCTCTGCCGGCGCGAGATGGGCTACAAGCCTTCGCCGTTCCCGCCGCGCTGGGTGACGGTGATGACCGAGCAGGGTCCGGTGCGAGCCTTCACCTTCTGCATCGACCGCAATGCCGGTCGCTACGTGTCGGGGCTCAGCGAAGCGCAGGTTGCCGACGTGCTGGCCAAGGCGGTGGGCGGGCGCGGCTCGATGGTCGAGTATCTGTTCAATACGGTCGATCATCTCGAGCGGATGGGCATCCACGATCCACACCTGTGGCGGCTGCAGGAGATGGTGGCCGAGAAAATGGACGCCACGGTCTGAAAGCAAAAAAAGCCGGGCCGGTCACTTCGCGAGAAGGGTAGCTTCTCGAGAAAGACCTGGGCCCGGCAGTTCATCAGGAAACAAGGCCGGTGGGTGGACCGGCCCGAAGATGGCACAATCGAGGTCGTGCCAGGCGTAGGCTAAATCCTATGAATCAAGGGTTTAGCCAATCACGGGAGCTTTCGGCGCGCTTCTGGGAGAGGCGCAGGCCGGGGCGCCGAGAGGGAGAGTTGAGCGCCTCGAACAGATCATGGCGGTTGATGCCGAGGTCATCGAGACGCGCACTGTCATAGTCGAGGAGCGACTCCAAGGCGAGGCGCCGGGCTCGATTGACCCGCACTTTGGCAAAGAAATTCACCAAGTAAAGCAACGGGTTAGGCGATGCAGCAGCCATCGGCGACCGCTCGCTCGAAAGCAAGTGGACCATGGTCCTTCTCCAAGTTCAGGTTTTGCCGGGGCGGGGGCGCCGAGGCGGGGCAAGAGAACCGCGGTTGGTCGCGCCGTTCTCCGATGGTCCGTGATCTATGGACTTGCCTTCCATTCGTCCAACAAATAGATTTCATCCCGTTCATCAAAATTCGTGATGGGGTTCCCATGACCGCTCCGCTCGACCTCGACCAGTTGCAGAGTTTCTGCGCCATTGCAGATTGCGGGAGCTTCACCGAGGCGGCACGCCGGGTGAACAAGACGCAATCGGCGGTATCGATGCAGATCAAGCGCCTCGAGGAGCGGCTGGGCCACCCGCTTTTGACGCGCGACGGTCGCACCGTGGCGCTGACCGAGCATGGCGAGGCGCTCTACTCGCGGGCGCGGCGGATGCTGCGGATCAATTTCGAAATCATGGACCACTTTTCTGATGGTGATTTGAAGGGCTCGATCCGCTTCGGCGTGCCGGACGATTATGCGGTGCGGCTGCTGCCGGTGATCCTGTCGAGCTTCCAGCGCACTCATCCGAAGATCGTGGTCGACGTGCGCTGCCAACCGTCCGAGGAACTGCTCGAGGGGATGAAAAAGGGCAAGTACGACCTTGTCGTCTTCACCCAGGGCACAAACCACGAGTATGGCGAGCTGTTCCGCACCGAGCGGATGTTCTGGGTCGCCTCGCATGGCGGGCAGGCGCTGTCGACCGAGCCGCTGCCGCTCGCCGGTGGCCTCCATTGCTGCTGGAAGGACAACGCGGTGGAAGCGTTGAACCGGATCGGCCGGGATTATCGCATCGCCTATACCAGCTCGAACGCCATGGCGATCGCGTCTGCGGTGCTGACGGACCTCGCGGTGGGCTTCCTGCCGGAAAGCGCGCTGCAGCCGGGGATGCGGGTGATTGCCGAAGATCGCGACCTGCCGCGCCTGCGGGACGCGGAGATCGCCATCATGCGGGCGAGCCACGCCTATGGCGGGATCTATGATGCACTGGCGAGCCACATCGTGGCGTCGATGGGCAATCTCGATGGCCGCGATGCGCTGCCGCTGGCGGCTGAATAATCCGGAATTCGTTGGTTCCTCCTGTTCTCATGGGAGGAGCATAGAATAGCTGGCCGGAGTGGGGATAAGTTTGCGGTGTCTTTGTATTTCAATGACTTACGCTGACGCCTATCCCGTAATCACGGGCAGGTTACCGCGGAAATGAACGATGTCTGACGGTTCATGAACAGGGTTTGGGCGATCCCGACCGACCCACGGCCTATTCTGCAGAGATCTGAGTGACTTCCGACTGGGGATCAAAACTTCCTGTTTGTCCGATAGTGACTGGGCAGGTGCGGCTGCTGACACCGAATGGCAGAAGGCTGCGCTAGCGTCGCTTCGAGACGAAAAGTGCGGAGTGGCCGATGGGATCGGCAATTGTGATCAAGCAGGGTCCGGGCCACGCGCATAGTACGTTGGCGACCCCGTTCCTACCCCTGAGGCGGCGTGCGGCCGCGACGAGCAACACCGGAGAGGTCACCATGGCCGAGCATCCACTGATCATCGAGGCCAAGGGCCTGAAGCGCAGCTTCAAGGCGCGCGGCGCCAAGGGCAAAACGATCGACGCGGTGCGCGGCATCGACCTGACGGTGCGCGAGGGCGAGATCGTCGGGTTCCTCGGGCCGAATGGCGCGGGCAAGACCACGACGCTGAAGATGCTCTGCACGTTGCTGGCGCCGACGGACGGTAGCGCCAGCGTCGTTGGGGCCGACCTGCGGCGTGATCCGGTCGAGGTGCGGCGGCGCATCGGCTATGTCAGCCAGGCGGGCTCGACCTCGCCGGAAGCCCGGGCGGGACAGGAAATCGTCAGCCATGCGCGGCTCTACGGCATCGATACAAAGACGGCGACGGCGCGCGGCAAGGACCTGCTGGCGGCACTCGACCTGTCGGAAATCTGGGACCGCACCTGCGGCTCGCTGTCGGGCGGGCAACGGCGGCGGCTCGATATCGTGATGGGGCTGATCCATCAGCCACGGCTGGTGTTTCTCGACGAGCCCTCGACCGGGCTCGACCCGCAGAGCCGGGCGAACCTGTGGAATCACATCCGCAAGCTCCGCGACGAGCTGGGAACGACAGTGTTCCTGACGACGCACTACATGGACGAGGCCGACTCGCTGTCGGACCGGATCCTGATCATCGACAATGGCACCATCGTCGCCGAGGGAACGCCGGCGGAATTGAAGAAGCGGGTATCCGGCGACACGATCACCCTGACGATGCGCACCCCGACCGACGCCGAGGCAGCCTCCGGGATCGCCGCGGCGCTCAATGGTGCCGACAAGCCGGTGATCGACGCGCATGTGGTGCGTTTCCATGTGCCCGACGGAGCGACGGCGCTGCCGGTGCTGCTCGGCGACCTCACCAAGGCCGGCATCGATGCCATCGGCGTCGATGTGAACCGCCCTACCCTCGACGACGTGTTCCTGACCCTGACGGGTCGGTCGCTGCGCGACTAAGCGACTGAGGAGACCAGACAAATGACCTTCTTCCGAGATACGTGGATCATCTTTTCGCGCGCCATGACGCTGTCGCTGCGGCAGCCGCTCTGGGTGCTGATCGGGCTCTTGCAGCCCATTCTCTACCTGACGCTGTTCGGGCCGCTGTTGCAGACGGTGGCGGCGAGTTCGGGCTTCCAGGGCGACGCCTGGCAGGTCTTCGTCCCTGGCCTGCTGGTGCAACTGGGGATTTTCGGTGGCCTGTTCGTCGGCTTCGGCATCATCGCCGAATGGCGGTCGGGGGTTATCGACCGGCAGTTGGTCTCGCCGGCAGCGCGGAGCGCCATCATTGTGGGGCGGACGCTGCGCGATGTGGTGGTGATCGTGACGCAGGGCGTCGTGCTATGCGGCGCGGCGTACCTGATGGGGCTTCGGGTGCCGATCGGCGCCTTCCTCCTCGGCCTGGTGCTGGTCGGCTTGCTGGGCGCGGCGTTCTCGTTCATCTCCAACGCCATCGGCATCGCGACGAAATCCGAGGATGCGCTGGCGCCGATGGTCAACACGCTGGCGCTGCCGATCCTGCTGCTGTCGGGCATCCTGCTACCGATGACGCTCGCTCCGGCCTGGCTGCAGATGGTGGCCAACTTCAACCCCTTCAAGCACATCGTCGAAGCGCTACGGGCGGTGTTCCGCGGTGACTTCGCCGACCCGATCGTTGCAATCGGGCTGGTGCTGGCAGTGATTCTCGTGGTGCTCGGCGCGTGGGTGGGCAGCCGGGTGCTGACGGCACAGACGAAGTGATGGAGCGGTGGTTGACTCGGCTGCGCTTTCGAGGATCGATTGATCTTCCGAGGGGGACGACACCATGCGCAGCAGTCTATCGGCAATCGTCATGGTGCTGGTCGTTGCGACCAGCGCCTATTCACAAGACATAGCACCCCTCAAGCGGACGATTGACGGCCTGCCGAAGCCGGTGACGGTCGAGCAACTGGCCGAGCTCTCGATCAAACAGCCCAACACGTATGTGTACTTCGTACAGGACTTTCTAGCCGAGCGCGGGACTTTTACCGGCACTCCCGACGGCCAGCTCAAGGGCGGGACGATCGGGGCGCTGCTAACCTATTGCCGCGAGCGTGGCATAGAGCCGGCCTGCGCCGGCGGACCGCTGCTGCCGAAGGCGGTTGCGGCGGTGGCTGGGGCGATCGTTGCCGACCTGGTGCCGGTGCTGCCGGAGGGGTGGCGGATCGCCGACAACGGCAAAGGCGGATCGATCGGTCTGACCACCGAAGTGGTTTCGGCCGGGCCGAGCGAGGCAGTGTTGCATTTCAGCGGCACGGCGGCACGCGAGGGCTATATCAACATCGAACTGTCGCCGTTGCAGGCGTCGATGCCGGGCAACTGGGTCACGTCGGTAACCGCAAGGGGCGAGCAGAACGGCAAGGATGCCGGCGACCTGTGGTTGCGGACCGCCATTCTCGACCCGACCGGCTATGTCGGGGAACTGTTCGACGGCACCCGGCTGCCAGAAGGCGAGCAGGCCGAGCGCATCAGTGCAAGCGGCGCGCCCAAGGACGGCGCGACGCAGATGCTGCCCTATATCCAGTTCTGGCTGCGCGCCGGCCAGCAGATCGACACCACGCTGACGCTGGCCGACCCGAGCTTCGGCCGGCAGTAGCGCCGACTACATCTCGGCTTCGTCGAAGATGCGGGTGAGGTCGCCCTGCCACTCGCCGTGGTACTTGTCGAGCCAGCGTTCGGCCTGGGTCTTGCCCAGATCGAGGGTGTTTTCGAGGGGGCGGAGGTAGACAGTTTCGTCATTGCCGCCAGAAACGTACTTGCGACGACGCAGGCCGTCGTTGGCGAGATCGACGGTGAGGCGGGCGAGATCGGCGACGGTGCCCTGGCGGAACTTCGTCTTGAGCGCGGTGCGTGGCACCTCGTTGCGCAGGGTTTCGCGCTCCTCGTCGGTCCAGTCCTCGACCAGATCCCAGGCAGCATCGAGGGAGGACTGGTCGTAGAGCAGGCCAGCCCAGATGGCGGCGAGAGCCAGCACGTGGTCGCGATCGCCCATGTCGGCGCCGCGCATTTCGAGGAACTGCTTGAGGCGGACCTCGGGGAACAGCGTGGAGAGGTGGTTCTCCCAATCCTTGATGGTGGGACGCGCGCCGGGGAGTTGGGGAAGCTTGCCATCCATGAAGGCACGGAAGCTTTCGCCGGCGGTATCGATGTACTTGCCGTCGCGGATGACGAAATACATCGGCACATCGAGCGCGTGTTCGGCATAGGCGTCGAAACCGAAACCGTCCCTGAAAGCGAACGGCAGCATGCCGGTGCGGGCGCGGTCGGTGTCGAGCCAGATCTGCGAGCGGAAGCTCAGATAGCCCGAGGGCTTGCCATCGACGAAGGGCGAGTTGGCGAACAGCGCGGTGACGATGGGCTGGAGCGCGAGGGAGACGCGCATCTTCTTGACCATGTCGGCTTCGTCGGAGAAGTCGAGGTTCGCCTGCACGGTGCAGGATCGATACATCATCGAGGTGCCGAGGGTGCCGACCTCGTCCATGTAGCGTGTCATGATGCCGTAGCGCGACTTGGGCATGCGCTTGATGTCGGCGACCGACCAGAGCGGAGTGACGCCGAGGGCGAGGAAGTGAATGTTGAGCGGGCCGCCGATGGCGCGACAATCCTCGAGGTGGGTGTCGAGCTCGTGCGCGGCGTCGTGCAGGGTGAGTTGCGGCGCACCCGACAGCTCGAACTGGCCGCCGGGCTCGAGCGAGATGCCGCCGATGGTGTCGTTGCGCAGCCCGATGGGGTTTTCGCCATCGAAGAAGGGGTGCCAGCCGGTGCGGGCCTCGACGCCCTTCAGCAGGGCGTGGACGCCATCGTCGCCCTCGTAGGGGACCGGGGCGAGCGGGGCTTTGCGATAGACGTGCTTTTCGTGCTCGGTGC
>Ga0105047_10018328_pt1 | contig 10855 bp, 11 predicted proteins | sample MAT04_FD_78384 | JGI IMG/M metagenome (GOLD analysis project Ga0105047, IMG submission 78384) | Freshwater microbial communities from Lake Fryxell liftoff mats and glacier meltwater in Antarctica - MAT-04 (megahit assembly) | ecosystem: Environmental > Aquatic > Freshwater > Ice > Liftoff...
ACCGCTCGACGACCGCATCCACATCGGCGGGATAGATCTTCATTCCGCCCCGGTTGATCTCGTCCCTTTCTCGGCCGCGCAGGACGAGCCGGCCCCGGTCATCCAGGAAGCCAATGTCCCCCGTAAGGAACCAGCCATCCACCACTGCCTGCCGGGTCAGATCGTCGCGCTGAAAGTAGCCCTTCATTAGTGCGGGAGTATTCAGCCAGACAAAGCCGGCGTCCCCAACTGCGCATTCGAGGCTGCCGTCCAGAGGGGCGGAGGTGTCGGAGGTGCCGAGGATCCTGATCACCGCTCCCCAGCCTCCGCCGATGAGCCCATCCTCTGCCGGGGTATCGGCATTACTGAGCCCGGCTACCCAGCTCCCCGTCTCCGTGATGCCGTAGGCGTTGCACACCTGCCGGGTGCCAGTCCAGGCGCGAATGTCTTCCCAGACTGCAGCCGACAGGGGAGCCGAACCACAGTGGATACGCTGAAGCGTGCGGCCCTGGGGAGGCCGGGACATCTTCAAGGCCAGTCGCCACAGGGATGGCACGGAGGACATGAAGGTGATGCGGTGATCATCCACGAGCGCTCCCAGGCGCATGAGGATGTCGGCCCGAAAGGGTGGCGTGATGTAGAGATCCTGGCCCGCCAGCCAGGGGAAGAGGCTGTTGCAGATGAGCCCGTGACCAAAGTGGGTCGGTAGCAGGCAGAGCGTCCGCGAAAAAGCTGCGACGCCGAGTTGATCGCGCAGTGACATCCAGCGCGCCCGCAGGGAGCGATGCGTATGGATCACGCCCTTTGGGGCGCCGGTGGAGCCCGACGTGAACAGGATCAGTGCGTCATCATCCAGGCGGCTCAGGCCGACCGTGGCCTCCTCGCTGCCCGTCTCCCTGGTGTCGATGGCTGCAACGCCAGCCGCGCTGAGCGCGGCCATGACTGTCGCATCCGTCGTATCGTCCACCACGGCAAGGCGGGGACTTGCGGCAGCGATGAGTGTATTGACCTCGAAAGCCGTGAGCCGGGCGTCGACGGGAACGGCGCAGGCACCCAGCCGCCAGATGGCGAGCAGCTCGGCGAAGAACTCGAGGCGGTTCCCGAACAGCAGAAAGACCCGGTTGCCGGCCGAGAGTCCAAGGCGCTGAAAGCGGGCAGTCCGACGGGTGACTTCCCGGGACACATCCGCCGCAGCCCAGTGCCGGCCACTGATGGGCTCTGCCACGGCACCCACCTTGAGATCAATAAACATTACTCTGATTCCCTCGAAGCTGGCTATGCGAGTCCGAAAAGACCGAGGAAGAACTCTACCCGGACGAAAAATGGTGCAGCACTTCTCACGTTCCAGATGTTGATCAGCCCAAAGAACGTCCACACGCCGAGTATGTTCAGGACCACCTGCATTGGACCGGGGGCCACAGTCTGGCGGGAGTGGCGCTGCTCCCGCCGCATCGAGACAAAGATCCCAATGGCCAGCAACAAACAGTAGAAGAACCGGGAGCGCAGGCCATAGAGTGCCTCGAAGACCTCACCGCCGACGAGCAAGGGTGTTCTCTGGAGCAGGTGGTAGTACATGTTGCCGACAAAGGCCGCGGCAAACACCGCCAGGAACAAGCGTAAGTCGGGCCACTTGCCCAGTCCAGCGCCCAGGCGCGTGAAGGTCGGCAGGAAAAAGAAAGTCGCCAGGAGTTCCTTGAAGTAGTAGTAGTAACGATTCCAGAACACGACGATGGACTGGGCCAGAAGTGGCTTGTAGGTATTGCGAAATACGTTGAAGCCGAAGACCCGCAAAATACCAATGATCATGTGACCCCGGGCGGCGTGGCGCAGCACCTGCCAGAAGAGTTCGCAGTAAATGCTGGCCCAGGCGACCCAAAGAGGCACCGTCGTCTGGCCCTTCACAATCTCCTCCAGTCTAGGGATGCTCATCGGGGTTACGCCCATGGTCCGGGACAGGGCCCCGGTCAAGTCAGTGCCTGTTCCATATACTCCTGCCATCAGGTCGGCGAGGGTGCCCCACAGAAAGGACAGAACAATGAGCTTGATTCCGGCGAGCTGGGATCTGGCCAGTTGCTCGTCCGTTTGCGCCTCGCAGCGCGACAGGTAGCCATGGCCCTTGCCGTAGGGTGTCTGGGAGCCGCCGTAGACCGGCCAGAGGTAGAGCAGGTGGTCTGTAAAGCGGGTCCCAGCCATGCGACCCTGCTGACCGGCGAGCAACAGGTAGCCGCACCGCCAGATCAGGAAGGGAAACACGACCGCTATCCCGAGCAGGACGCCTCGCCAGAAGCCACCGGTCGGGGCTGTGTTCCACAGCACCACCAAAACTGTCCAGTAGGCCAGGTGCAGGGTGAGCTGCGGCCGCCGGCGAACGCCAGCCGGAAGGGTGGGATAGGCGAGGGCTGCCCGGTAGAGCAGCCACAAAATGCCGAAGCCAGCCAGGATGACGATAGCCTTGCCCAGCAGCTCTGCGGGCACCGGTAGTTGGTCGGCCTTTTTCAGCAGGCGCAGTGTCTGGGTAAACCCGAAAACCACAGCGCCTGCGGCGAGAAGTGCGCGGCGTCGGACTGGGGTAAAGCCTGTGAGTGCCCTGCCCAGACGGGCACGCCACCAGGCGATCACCACGGGGTTTTCGTGGAATTGGGTCAGGCTGCTCAGGACCACGCAACGGGGCCTAGTGCTGCGGCTGCTCTTCCTCGACCATACCCACGGTATTTTCCGGCTGGACGTGGATGATGATCCGGAACTTGTCGGTCCCTGTGGCGGGCAGCATGTTGCGGTCATCGGCGGCGGCAAGCGCGGGCGCGAGCGCTCGAAGGGCCAGGCTGAGAATCACGGAACCCGGGATAGCAGGCATGTCATTCCTCATGAAATTGCCGGGACGTCGTCACCGCCTTTGGCGGGCAAGTCTTCCGGACGGCGGCTGCCACTATAGCGGCTGGCACTATAATTGAAGTCTCTTCGGGTCAACCGGGCTCCCTTAAGGTTTGACACTGATCCCTTCACCGGCTGACTATCGTACTGAAGCAGTCCCAATCCCCGCAGGCAGAGTGTCCATGGCCAATACAACTACCGGTCCCACCAGTTCCGAGCCGGGATCCGCTGGGGAGAAGCTACCGGGCATCCGCCACGTTATTGCGGTGGCAAGTGGCAAAGGTGGCGTCGGTAAATCGACGGTGAGTGTCAACCTTGCCCTCGCTCTGCGCCAGCGGGGGGCGCGAGTCGGGCTGGTGGACGCGGATATTCTGGGACCGAGCATCCCGGGGATGCTGGGCATCCCCAGTGGCCAGCCTCCTGCGATGACCCCCGAAGGTCAGGCGCTTCCTGTCGAGCGCTACGGCATCGGCACCATGTCGATGGCCCTGCTCACGGATGACGACAGTCCGGCGGTCCTCCGGGGGCCAATGGTCAGCAAGTACCTCAAGATGTTCATCGGGGCCACCCAGTGGGGTCCGCTCGACTTCCTGCTGCTGGATCTACCCCCGGGGACTGGGGACATCCAGCTCACGCTGGCCCAGAGCGTGCCCCTGTCCGGGGCGGTCATCGTCACGACACCCCAGGATGTCAGTCTAAAAATCGCCCGACGCGGGCTGCGAATGTTTGAGCGCGTCCATGTGCCCATCCTGGGCGTGATTGAAAACATGAGCGGTTTCACCTGTGCTCATTGTGGTGAGACCACGGACGTCTTTCGTCGCGGCGGCGGTGAGCGAATGAGCCAACAGCTGCAGGTGCCGTTCCTTGGTGCCATACCTCTCGACGCTGAGATCGTCACGGGCGGTGACGAGGGCTGCCCCATCGTCATTGCCAGTCCGGAGTCCGTTGCAGCCCGGGCCTACCGGGCACTCGCCGCGCAGCTGGAGGAGCAGCTGGACAACGCCAGCAGTACAGTTCTCAAGCCCTTTGCCTGGCGGTGGGAGAGCAACGAGGGAGCGCCGGGCTGGGTGGCAAGCGCGGCCCGGCCCACGGGAAATCGTGTGCGACCCATCGGGCTGCGGCGGCACGACCTGCGCACGCTGGCCGTGTTGTGGGAGGACGGGCGCCAGGATCACTTCGATGTCCGCGATCTGCGTCTCGCTTGTCGCTGTGCACTGTGCATCGAGGAAATGAGCGGGAGAAAGCTTCTGGACCCCGGCAAGGTCAGGGCCGATGTCACTCCTCGCGTTCTTGCCAGCGTGGGGAACTACGCCATCGGCATCGACTGGAACGACGAGCACAATTCCGGGTTGTATTCCTTCGACCACCTGCGTTCACTCGGCGAGCGTAGTGGCGCCCTGGTGGCCGAGGATGTCTGATGCGGTGCAGGTCGGTGCCCCGGTCACCATTCGGGCGGAAATTTCGCTGGCTGATCCGGACATCTGCAAATTTACTCTCAGCCAGAGCCTGAGTCAGAACGGCGAGCACTTCTTTAGCAGCCCGGAGCAGGCGGCTGGATCGCCTCTCGTCGCCCGCCTGTTCGAGCTGTCGGGCGTCGCCCATGTACTGGTGGCGGACCGGGTCGTTGCGGTCGGCAAGACCCGGGAGACCCACTGGCCAGAGCTCAAGCCGCTGATTGCTGCCGTCCTGAGAAGCCAGTTACTCAGTGGTGTCCCGCTCGTGCTTCGCCCCCGGACCGGACCTGGCGTCGGTGGACGGAGCGCCGCTGAGATCAGCAGCGTGGTGCAGCTGCTGCTGGACAGGGAAGTAAACCCAGTCCTGGCTGCCCACAGCGGCTCCATCGCCCTGGTGGAGGTCAGGGACTACCGCCTCTACATCCGCATGAGTGGCGGCTGCCAGGGCTGTGCCGGGTCCCAAGCGACCCTGCGGCAGGGGTTTGAACGCCGGGTGCGCCAGGTGGCGCCGGAAGTGCTGGACATCATCGATGTCACTGACCATGCCACTGGCGAGACGCCTTACTACCGGGATGCCGGCAGGTCACCGCTGGTATGAATCCGGATCCGTTCAGGGACGGCCTGGCTGCTGCGCGTCGCGGGGATTTTCCGACTGCCGCGGACCTGTGGCGAGGGTTGGCGCAGAAGGGTGACGCCCGTGCCCAGTACAACCTGGGGTACCTGTACGCCAACGGCCGGGGGGTTGCTCAGGACTACCCGGCAGCGCTGGAGTGGTACATCCGGGCCGCGGAGCAGGGCTTTGCCCCGGCCCAGTTCAATCTTGGCGTGCTGTACTCCAGCGACGATGGCGGTCCAACCGACTTCGTGGCTGCCCTGAAGTGGTATCGCGCGGCGGCCGCGCAGGGTGACGCCGACGCCCAGTTCAACCTTGGCATTGCCTATGCGCTCGGTCAGGGAGTGACTCAGGACTACGTTCAGGCGTATCGCTGGTACGACCTTGCCGCCACAGCAGGCCACGAGAAGGCCGCGAAGACCCGTGACAGTATTGCTGCCGAGCTCACGCCTGAGCAGTTGGCCCAGTGCCAGCGGCCCGCGGCCCGGAACTAGTCCTCAGGGACTGGCTTTGCGCCGGCGGAAGAACCAGATCAGCACCGCCGCCCCGGCCACGGCCAGGACGAAGCTGAGCCCTTCTGGCAGGCCCAGCAGCCGCCCGGCAAAGCCGCCAAGGAGTGACCCGCCGATCCCATAGGCGATCGTGGTCAGCCAGCTCATCGGGTCTGGCCCCGGCAGCAGCCATCGCGCCAGGGCACCCGTGATCAGGCCGCCCACCGCAAACCACAGCACCAGGGCCGCCAGGCCCATGCCAAACAATGTGCCCAAACCTGATTCAGACATCGCCAACTCCTGATGCTGGTAACGCGCGAGAGGCGGAGAATACCAGCACCGCTGTCGCCGACACGAGAGTGGACGGTGCCGGTCGGGTGCCAGAGGTGCGGCGAGCGACCGGGAGTGGGTCATTGAGCCAGAGGGTGTTGCAGCTGGGAGTGCTGGGGCTGGGCAACGTGCTTCTCCTGGGGGCCGTATTGGCCGAGGATTCTGCACCGCTCAGCGAGGTCATCGTTACGGCGCCGGAACCGCGGTACGTGGCACCGACCCGACGGGACCGGATCGGGCGTATCTGGGCACCTGTCTACCTGAATGGCCAGGGCCCCTTCCGGCTCGTGCTCGACACGGGGGCCAACCGCTCGGTGGTGACCCCGGCAGTGGCCGAAGCGCTTGGCGAGCAAGTGCGCACGAACTCCACGGTGGCGGTGCGCGGAGTGACCGGTATTGCGGTGGCGCCCGCCATCCGTGTGAGCGCCATGGAAGTGGGGGATCTGGTTCTGGGCGGGGTCTTGCTCCCGGTCATGCCCGATGTCTTCGGCGGTGCCGAGGGTGTCCTGGGTAACGAGGGCCTCCGGGACAAGCGGATTGCCATCGACTTCAAGCGCGATTTGATAACGATCAGGCGTTCACGGCGCGAGCGGCCAGGCGCCGCCTTCGAGACCCTGCCGATCACCTTCGTCCGAGGTCACCTGCTGGCCATAGAGGTGCTGGTAGGCAGCGTCCGCGCAACCGCAATCATCGATACGGGAGCCCCGGATTCACTGGGCAACGCAGCCCTTCTGACGGCCCTCAGGCGGCAGGCGACGGACGCTCCAGGTACGGCGATCGTTGGTGTCACCCTGGACGTCGAGTATGGCGACCGGATGGCCGTGCCCACGATCCAGTTGCAGAACGTCAAGATTCGCGGCGCCGAGCTGACCTTCAGCGATGTGTCCCTCTTCCGGCACTGGCGGATGACCAGTCGGCCAACCATCATGCTGGGGATGGATGTTCTGGGGGTCCTCGACGAGATCATCTTCGACTACAGGTCCCGGGAGATGCACATCCTGACGAGCGACCGGTAGCCACCAACCCGAGGTGCGAGCGCCATGCCTGATCTTCTGATTCGTTCCCTCCAGGCTGAAGACGAAGCCGGGTGGCGGCCACTGTGGAGCGGCTATCTGGACTTCTATGGAACCGTCCTGCCGGAGGAGGTTACGGCCACGACCTGGCGGCGCCTCCTCGATCCCGGCGAACCCATGTATGGCCTGGTTGCCGAGCTAAACGGAGAGATTGCGGGCTTCGCCCATTGCGTTCTGCACCGTGGCACCTGGTCCCTCACTCAGCACTGCTATCTCGAGGACCTTTATGTGGCTGCCGGGAAGCGTGGCGCGGGACTGGGCGGGGCACTGATTGCCGCGGTCTATCGGGAAGCGGATGCCCGGGGTGCTGAGCGCGTTTACTGGCTCACCCACGAGACCAACGCCACTGCCCGGGCCCTCTACGATCGGGTCGCCCAGCGCAGCGGTTACCTCCACTACACGCGGTCCCCGTAGCCAGGTGCCCTTCGGCTCAGATCGGTTCCTGCCGATAAGGCACAGGCGGCAGCGAGCGGAAAAAGTCGAAGAGGGCGCCCAGGTCTTCGTCGGTCATGCCGGCAAAGGCGCTCCAGTTCATCAGCGTGTTTTCCTTGAGCGACACGGGTCGGGGAACCGCCCGGTCGCGGAACAACTGGATGAACTGCTCCCGGGTCCAGTTGCCTAAACCGGTTTCGTGGGGCGTCAGGTTCATGGTGTACATGATCCGCTCGCTGGTGAGAAAGAAGGGCATCCCGCCCGCAAACTCCCGGCCGGGGAAGCCTTCCATGGAGTTCATGGGCCGCGGCGTGTGGCAAAACTCGCAGCGGGCGATGGTGGCGAGATACCGGCCGTGGGCAATCCGGTCTGTTGGTTCCGGAGCAACCACCGGCCCCTTGACCGGTTTCGGCCAGAGCTGAATCAGCATGTTCAGCGGAAAGTCGACCTGGCGTTGGGGGGTCTGCGTGGAACGCACGGGCTGCATGGAGCGCAGGTACGCCACCACCGCTTCCATGTCGGTGTCCGCCACATGGGCATACACAAAGTAGGGCATGATCGGGAAGAGGCCCTGGCCCCGGTGATCCACGCCTTCCCGGACAGCCCGGATGATTTCTCCATCCGTCCAGCGCCCGATTCCGGTGTCGTCGTCCGGGGTGATGTTCCGTATGCACAGGATGCCAGGGAAATTCTCCTGGCCCACATTGACGCCGGCGGCCTCGGTCTCGCGGGTCAGGCAGGCGCGGCCGGCCCCGATGGGTTCCTGTGGCGGGCCACCGTACAGTCCCCAGTCCCGCTCAGAATGACAGTCCACGCACTGGAGGACGTTGATCGCCAGGTAGCGGCCGCGCTCGACCCGCTCGGGCGTGATCGCCACCTGAATGTTTGCTGCGGGCTGCTGCCGGGGCAGGAACAGGTTGTAGTAGGCCACGCCGAGGGCGGCGGTCAGGGCAACTGCCAGGGCAACCATCTTGGCTATGCGTTTCACGCGTTCGTCAGCCCTCGCTCGCTGGCGGCCTGCGGGCCGCCGGGGTATCAGGTTAGCAACTTGCCCAAACAGAGGCCACCGCATACCCTGTTCATGGGTCCGCGCTGGTCCCCCCGCGGCGGCTAGCCGTGAACCCCGTCAGGTCCGGAAGGAAGCAGCGGTAGCGGTGATGCCGGGCGCCGGGGTGCGGCTGGCGCGGGCTCACTTTTAACCTGCAATCAAGAGCTTATGACCTACCTCGCGCTCGCCCGGAAATGGCGTCCAAAGACCTTCGCTGACGTCGCGGGGCAGGGGCACGTCGTGCGTGCCCTGGAGAACGCGCTGAACTCCGGGAAGCTCCACCACGCCTTCCTGTTTACAGGCACCCGGGGCGTCGGCAAGACGACCATCGCGCGGATTTTCGTCAAGGCGCTGAACTGTGAGAAGGCAGTGAGCGCGGAGCCCTGTGGCGTTTGTTCCAGTTGCCGCTCCATCGACCAGGGCCGCTTCGTGGATTTTCTGGAGGTTGATGCGGCGTCGCGGACGGGTGTTGACGATGCTCGGGAGCTTCTCGATAACGCCCAGTACACACCTGCCGCAGGCCGGTTCAAGGTCTACCTCATCGACGAGGTGCACATGCTGTCCAAGGCCGCTTTCAACGCGTTGCTGAAGACCCTTGAGGAACCGCCTCCCCATGTCAAGTTCCTGCTGGCGACCACTGACCCGCAAAAGATTCCCGTCACGGTGCTGTCGCGCTGCCTGCAATTCAACCTGAAGCGGCTCCCCCTGGGCACGATCATCGAGCGGTTGACGCTCGTTTGCGGCAACGAGGGGATCAGCGCCGAGCCGGGGGCCGTAGTGCGTTTGGCCCGCGCCGCCGCGGGTAGCATGCGGGATGCTCTCAGCCTGCTGGATCAGGCGCTGGCTTTCGGCGATGGCGCCTTGCGGGATGCGGACGTGGCCGAGATGCTCGGCAGCCTGGATCGTGGGAAGCTCACGGCCCTCATGGAGGCGCTTGCCGTAGCCGATGCGCCCGCACTTCTGGCCCAGGTGCAGCTGCTGGATGAACTGGCGCCTGACTACGGTGACGTGCTCGCCGGACTCGCCACTTTGCTGCAACAGGTTGCTGTTGTGCAGGTGGCTGGAGCACAGGCGCTGGACACTGAAACAGCAGTGGAGGATGAGGTCGTCCTGCTGGTGCGGCTGGCGGCTCAAGTAGCCCCGGAAACGGTACAGCTGATGTACCAGATTGCCGTCATGGGTCGCCGGGATCTCGCCCTCGCGCCAGATCCCCGGACCGGGTTTGAGATGGCCTTGCTCCGCATGGTGGCCTTTCACCCGGAGCGCTTGCCCCAGCCGGCGGTGGCCACCGGTGCCCCTGTGCCGGTTCGAGCGGCTCAGCCAGCTGCCCGGCCCGCCGCCTCCGTGCCCTCAGCGGCGGTCCCCACCGGGAACCCGGATGTTGGCAACTGGCCCGCGTTTATTGCCAGCCTCAGTGTGGACGGCGGGGCCCGTCAGCTGGCAGCGCACTGCGCCGTCGTTGCCCATTCGCCGTTTGAACTCCGGCTGACTCTCGACAAGCGCAATGGACACCTGCTGACCGAAAACCTGCAGGCCCGGCTCACGGCCGCATTGCGTGAGCGGCTGGGCAGTAGCGTGAAGGTGGTGTACGCCATTGCCGAAGTGCCCCAGGAAACTCCGGCCACATTGCAGGCAAAGACCGATGACGACGATCTGCGCCAGGCCCGTGAGCTGATCGCAGCCGACAGCAACGTCCGGCAGATGACCGAGATGTTCGGTGCAGAGGTCATTCCCGAATCCGTCCGCAAGAATCCGCGTCCGCCAACCAGGAAGTAGTCAGTCCATGAAACCCGATCTCGGCACTTTGATGAAGCAGGCCCAGAAGATGCAGGCCCAGATGCAGAAGGCACAGGAAGAGCTGGCCGGGCTGGAAGTCACGGGTGAAGCAGGCGGGGGCCTGGTGAAGATCCGGATGACCTGCAAGCACGAGGTTCGCAGCCTGACAATCGACTCGTCACTCTTGGGCGATGACCGGGAGATGCTTGAGGATGTGCTTGTCGCTGCCTTGAACGACACCCTGCGGAAGGTTGAGCGGACGGTGCAGGACAAGCTCGGTGGCATGACATCCGGGCTGGGCCTGCCGCCCGGCCTGAAGCTCCCCTTCTGACGGGTATCGACTGACATGGCTTTTACTCCGCTGATGCAGGATCTGCTGGCAGCACTGCGGTGCCTGCCTGGCGTGGGCCCGAAGTCCTCCCAGCGCATGGCCTTCCATCTGCTTGAGAGAAACCGCGAGGGTGCGCAGCGGATCATCACCAGCCTGTCTTCCGCGCTGGAGAGGATCGGCTTGTGTTCCCGTTGCCGGATGTTTACCGAGACGGAACTCTGCACCATCTGTGCTGATTCCCGGCGCGATGCCGGGGTTGTGTGCGTCGTGGAGACTCCTGCCGACGTCGTGGCCATCGAGGAGTCAGGGGTTCACCGGGGCCGTTACTTCGTGCTTATGGGCCGGCTGTCTCCGCTGGATGGCATCGGGCCTGAGCAGCTTGGGGTGCCTGTTCTCGAAGCACAGATGGCCGACGGTGTCACCCGGGAGATCATCCTGGCCACGAGCGCCACGGTTG
>Ga0105047_10018329_pt1 | contig 10855 bp, 10 predicted proteins | sample MAT04_FD_78384 | JGI IMG/M metagenome (GOLD analysis project Ga0105047, IMG submission 78384) | Freshwater microbial communities from Lake Fryxell liftoff mats and glacier meltwater in Antarctica - MAT-04 (megahit assembly) | ecosystem: Environmental > Aquatic > Freshwater > Ice > Liftoff...
ATCGTGCGCACGCGGGCGACGTGCCCGAGCATGAGCATTGAGGTGCTGATCCCTGATTTTGAGGGCAACTGGGGCGCGCTGCAGATGGTGATCGATGCACAGCCGCACATCATCAATCATAACTTGGAGACGGTGCGGCGCATGTATCCGGCCGTGCGGCCGAGCGCAAAGTTTGATCGCTCGCTGGAGCTGCTGCGCCGGGTCAAGGAGCAGGGAGGCGTGGCCAAGACAGGCATCATGGTGGGCATCGGCGAGAAGGATGAGGAAGTCGATGAGCTGATGGAAGATCTGCTGGCAAAGACTGCCACCGCCAATGGCTCGTGCGATATCTTGACGATCGGTCAGTATCTTCAGCCAACGCGCAACCACTTGCCGATCGCGAGATTCGTCGAGCCCGCGCAGTTCGAGGCGTACAAGCACGACGGACTGGCCAAGGGCTTCAAGGTAATTGAGAGCGGCCCGATGGTGCGATCCAGCTACCACGCAGATCATCAGGCGGACTCGCTGACTGACATCCTCAGCTCACGTAACTGAGCGCGGGAGCGCACCGCGCACGATCTCAATAAGGGCATCTGGCTCAGGCATTCGGCCCGGCCCAACCTCGCGGCAGGCCTGCCAGCCGCTGGCGGGGTCAAGCACCAGAAAGCCATCGGCCCGGAGGGTCGACATATTTCGCTGATTTGAGGGCTGCGCCCACATCACCGCATTCATGCTCGGTGACAGCAGCACCGGCGTGGTGGTGCGGTCGATTGCCGCGAGCACCGTTGTCAGTACATCGTCGCACAGACCAGTGGCCAGCTTGGCGCACAGATCCATGGTGGCTGGGGCAACAATGCATAGTTCTGCTTGCCGCGCAGTGCGAATATGCTGGGCCTCCAGCGCATCGACCTGCTCCCATTGACTTGTCAATACGGGCCTGCCCGAGAGCGCGGCGAAGGTGAGGGGCTGCACAAAGCGCATCGCACTGGGCGACATCATCACGGTCACCTCAGCGCCCATCTGCGCCAGCCGCGATACCAGCGTACAGGCTTTGTAGCAGGCGATGCCGCCCGAGACACCTACGAGAACGCGCCGATGCTTCAGCGCGTCGGATGCCAGCCGCGAGGCAGTGGAAGGGCCGGGGTCAGATGGCGCAGGGCTGGAATCACGAGTCACCATGTGTGCGGGCGTGCTCCAGTTGGACGCGGAATGGATTTACTTGCGTGTGCCAGAGAGCGAGCGGCCCTCGGCAGGAAGTGCCTTGCGTACTTCCTCTTCACTCAGATCAAGCTCATAGGTCAGCTTGCCCTGCAGAATCTCCTCAACGGCCACCTCGAGGTCGCTCCGGCCATCGCGATCGATCATGGGGCGCTGCCCATCCATCAACTGCACCAGACGTTTCTGAATGAGCGCGCACAGGCGGAAGCGCCCGCCAACCATGGTGATAATCTTGTCGTCCTTGAGGGCGTCAATCATTTTGCAGAGCTCTTCAGGTTCGTGAAAACTTGGCGAAACCGATGCAGCCGCCACCTCCTCCTCGGCAATCAGATTCGGTGGCTGCTCGCTAGTCCGGACTATAGGCGAACCACACTTCACAAGCCGCGGCTGTTAATGAACACGCATATGAGACAAATATGCGTGTTGGCATTGAGAAATCCCGCCGGATTGGACGAAACCGCCACTCACTCCTGCTGATATAGTCTGACACAGATTGGGTCCGCAGGCAGACAGGGTGAAAATCCAAGTTGTCTGTGCCAGTCGGTATCACAGGTTGGCATGGGGTGGCAGCGGGTGACTGTTGGCCTGGCGCGTGATTGAACTAACTCGTTGCTTTCGCGCATGGGCAGCGATGCTCGGCTCCGCCGCGGCGAGATGTTCAAGCCGCCCATAGGCGTAGTGACTGGTGCAGGGCTGGTGTTGCGGCGGGCTGGCGCATTGATGCGCCCCGGCCGGACTGATTTCGGCACTAAGTTTCATAAGTGGTTCGAGGGGTCTAGCAGGATGCTCCATGCTGTTGACGCAATGGTCGTTTGGTGACAAAGTGATTCATGCTGACCGTCCCGAATGGGGGATCGGCCAGGTCACCGCAACTTCGCCTGACGTTCACGAGGGCACGACATGCCAGCGTGTGACGGTGCGATTCGAGCGTGCTGGCATCAAGAATCTGTCCACCGCGCTGGCGCGATTGGTTAGCGCGGCGGCTGCGCCCACCCTCATCGCCCGCGAGGCAGACCTCAACGACCCGCTCATGGGTGGTGGACCAAACGCGCACAAGGAGGTGATGCTGGCCCTGCCGCAGTCGGCAACTGATCCATTTCGCAGCGTGAAGGATCGCCTCAGTTTCACCCTCAAGCTCTATCGATTCAGTGATTCGCCAGCATCGCTGATGGAGTGGGCCGCGGCACAAACGGGCTTGGCCGACCCGATGAGCAGATTCTCACGCCATGAGCTCGAAGATTTTTTCAAGCGATGGTGCATGGGGCGAGATGAGCTGCTTCGCAAGCTGATGCATGAGATGAAGAAGGTTGATCCCCGAACTCTCTCGATTGAGCTGAAGCTGGCTCCCCGCTCGGCGCAAAGTGTGTTCAAGCGAATGGATCAGTTCCCGATCCGGTAAGTGCGCTGGGGCGAGGCGTGTTGCCAGCAGGCAACACCACAGCAGCCTAGCCGCAACACTTTGGCGACACTCTGATTCGTAGCGTCTCAATGCAAGCAACACTCTTACGGTGCGTGCATCCCACGCTCCGGCATCGCCGCGCCGCGACGGCCCAGCGATTGGTGTGACAGGGGCCGACGGCCCGTTTTATCTGACAATCCAGTACGACCGCACGTTGCGGTCCGAGAGCGCGATGCTGGGCTGTGCGCCCACTCGCTCTGGCACGCCGTTCGTCTATGTCTTCTCGCTGGCGGGGTGCAAAACACTTCGCCAAAACCGCCCGCGATGGAGAGAGTGCGGAGAGAGTGCACGGCTTGCTTGAACCTGAGAGACTCAAGCCACGGAGAACGCCGAGCCAGCGAGCACATCACATTTAGACAAGGAGTAGCAGAGATGAACGAGCAGGATTTTCAAAACAAGCTTGGCCAGATGCTGGAACAGATCAACGAGTTGCCCGCCGATCAGAAAGAGAAGCTGACAGTGATGGCGACCGAAGCCCGTGAGCGTCACACTCGCATGAAGAAGACGGTGGCCGACTTGCAGGACTCGCTGGACTATCTGCGCCTCAGCATCAAGTACATCATGTTTGATCTGGAAGCCACCCGCCGCGAGAACAGCTACCTGCGCAAGCTATTGGAGAAGCAGGCCGGGCAGGGCACTGAGGGTGAGGGCGAGCAGAACACCGACGGAGAGGGCTGGAACAACGGCTAAGCGGACTGACCAGAATGAAACACTCCTTGCACGAGCCCAGCCCAAGGCGGAAACGCTTTGGCGGGCACTCCCGAGATGTCTCTCTGTAGCCCGTGACTGAATCCCCGAAAGTGGTCCAAAGCGTCATGCGACGCACTCCTTGCCAACTGGCGACCCCGCACTCGTGCGGGGTTGTCCAGCTTTTGTGCATGACAACTGGCTTAGTTCTTGCCCGCGGCAGGTGCGCTGCGGCGCGATTCGCGATACGCGATGAGAGCTTCGATGGCAATCGGTATCATCGAGATGATGATGATGCCGATGACAACCAGGCCAAAGTTTTTCTTGACCGCCGGGATGTTTCCAAACACGTACCCTGCGCCTGTGCAGATGCCAACCCACAGCAACGCGCCGAGCACGTTGAAATAGATGAACTTGCGGTAGTTCATGGAGCCAACGCCGGCAAAAAATGGCGCAACCGTGCGCACGATGGGCACGAAGCGGGCCAGCAGAATGGCTTTGCCGCCGTACTTATCAAAGAAGCGCTGGGTGCGCTCCAGGTGAGCGGGCTTGACCAGCGGCACGGTACCGCCGGCCCTGAAGATGTCCCGAAAGCGCGAGCCGATGTAGTAATTCACGGTGTCGCCCAGAATCGCGGCGATCAGCAGCAGCACGGCCACCAGCCAGAAGTTGAGTCGGCCATCACCGCACAAGGCCCCGGCGGTGAACAGCAGAGAGTCGCCAGGCAGGAAGGGCGTCACCACCAGACCCGTCTCGCAGAACACGATCACAAACAGCAGCACGTAAACCCACGCTCCATAGCCCTGGATGAACCCATCGAGGTACTTGTCGATCCGCAGCACAAAGTCAATCGCCTTGCGTAGCCCGCTCGGCGCATCAATCTGGGTAGCCGCATCCGCAGCGACCGCCTGGGCATCAGCCGCCTGGGCCAATGTCGCGCTAAGGATGCCACTTGCATCGGTTGTGATCGCAGAGATCGTGTCGGTGACGAGTTGTGCAACGAGGAGGATGTCGGTCATGGGTTCAACCTGCAAGTGGATATTGCAGTAATCGCGCTCGCGCACACATCTAGGAGCTTAAATCGGCGAGTCGGCGCTGCCACTGATCGGAGCGGAAGGTTTGTCGGTCGCCGGGCTGGCGATTCCACTGGTAGTGGGGCTTGGTTTGGCAAAGAGCGTCGTGAGAATCTCCTTGATGATGACGATCACCGTCAGACCGACAATGCCCACTGCGACGATCGGAAAATACTTTTGCACGAGCGGAATTTGCCCGAAGAAGAAGCCCAGCCACACGAACAAGCCAACCCACGCAATCGAGCCGAGAATGCTGTACTTGAGCAGCTTGACAAAGGACATGCGTGCAAGACCCGCTGCGAAAGGTGCCAGCGCCCGCACAATCGGTACAAACCGCGCCGTCATAATCGCCTTGGCGCCATGCTTTTCATAAAACCTGCGCGTGGTGTCAAGGTGTCGCTGGTTAATCAACGCGATCCGTTTGCCCTGTGCGACGTGATCGCGAAACCAGCAGCCCAGTCCATAGCCCGCGCAGTCTCCAATCACCGCGGCCACGCCCAAAACCGAAAAGAGCAGCCATGGGTTGAGGTCGCCCTTGCCTGCGTACGTGCCTACCGCAAAAAGCAGTGTGTCTCCGGGCAGAAACGGCAGAATTACGACTCCCGTTTCAAGAAAGATGGTCACGCTCAGGATCAGGTAGACATAGCCGCCCTGATTGCGGATCAGATCACCCAAATGGGCTTCAAGCTCGGTTAGATATGCAAAGAGTTCTGCCATGCCGTGCGCGTTCGGAATCCGCGGCTGGGTGCCGCGTCGATCGCATGGTATCGGGCTGTGCAAAGCCGCCCAAACGACGAAGTGCATATTCGCATTCAATTCTCAGCCGCGCGTTAATATCCTGCATCCCTCCCCACGCAACCCGCGCTGGGGACGGCAACATCGGTGCGGCCGCTGCGTCGATTCGGCCGATGTTTGAGTGCTAAGCGCGAGTGTCTTGAACTCCCATCCTTGATTATGCAGATTCTTCACGTCATCGGCAGTCTTGATCCCGCGCAAGGCGGGCCCTCATCGGTGGCGGTGGCCATCACCGGTGCCCAGATACTTCGTGGCGATTCTGTCACGGTGCTCTCCCAAGCGGAGTCGGACTTGGCACGCTCCGAGGCAGGGCTCACCAAGGCATCTGCGGGCATCCCGGGCTTTGAACGTGTGCAGCGGTGCACGGTGCCCGCAATTACCGGCAAACTGGCGATGCTCTGGCCCAAGCCCGACGCCACCGTGAGGCAGCTTGTGCGCGCGGCAGATGTGCTGCACATTCACGGTGCCTGGGAGCCAGTGCTGGCGCAGGCCGCGCAAGCCGCGGCGGAGCTGGGAAAGCCCACTGTGCTCACGCCGCATGGCATGCTGGATACTTGGGCACTGGCGCGTAAGCCACTCAAGAAGAAGATTGCGCTCAATTTGGCCTATGGCCGCATGATTCGCGGTGCCGGGGCGATTCAGGCGCTCAGTGAGCATGAGCGGGAGTGCATCGTGGCTGGAAAGTTCAATCGGCGCGCGGAGATCGTGCCCAACGGCGTGTTTCTGGAGCAGATTGATCCGCTGCCGGCGCGCGGTGCGTTTCGAGCCGCGCACCCTGAGCTTGGGCAAGACCCTTACGTTCTCTTTCTCGCGCGGCTTCACCCCGGTAAGGGGCTTTCGATCATTGCCGAGGCAGTGGCGGAGGCACTGCGCAGCTATCCCGCGCTGCGATGGGTGGTCGCCGGTCCGGACCACGGCGCCCAGCAAGCCCTGGTGCTGCAGCTTGCGCGCCTCGGCATCGCCGAGCGGGTGCATCTTGTCGGCCCGATTTACGATCGCGCCAAGTTCGCAGCAATGGTCGATGCGGCTTGCTTCATGCTGCCCAGCGAGCATGAGGGCTTCAGCATGTCCATCGTTGAGGCCATGGCCTGCGGGGTGCCGGTGATCATCAGTCCGGAGTGTCACTTCTCGCAGCTTGCCGCAAGTGATGCCGGGCTGATCGTGCCGCGCACTGGCGCAGCGAACGCGCAGGCGCTCATCAGTGTGCTACGCAATCCACATGAGGCAGCCACCCGGGCATCGCGAGCGCGACGGCTGGTGGAGGAGCGTTACACATGGTCGGCGGTGGCCAGCCAGCTTGGCGCGCTATATAAGTCGCTCGCGGCAGGGAGAGCGAGGCCGACGTAACCTCCGCCGCCCGTTCTCAGGTGGTTTGTTTTCGATTTTGCGATGGCTGATTCTGTTCTAACCCGGAATGCGCCCGCGCCCCCAGTTCTGCTGGTGGTTCTGCCCAGTCTGAGCCCATATCGCATGACCATGCTGCGCGACCTCGCGCTCAGTCTGCCCGCGGTTGCATTGCGCATCGCCGTCACCCTGCCGCGGGCAAGTTCGCCCTGGAGTATTGACGATGCGCGGCAGTTCATGCCAGATGGGCCGGGCGGCAGCGCGCCGGAGCCAATCTTTTTCGCCGATCCACGGCCTTCGGCTCCGGGTATGCACGAGTACGACTTTGGCCCGCAGTGGGTGGTGAGCTCACGAGTGGCCATGCACATCGCACGCACAAGGGCAAGCGGGGTCATCGTGCTTGGGCACAGCCATGTGGCTCACGCTCGGGTGGTGGCGCATTGCCGCAAGGTGGGCATCCCCTGCGTGCTCTCAACGGATGCAAGTGTTCGATCGCCAAAGTTGCACGGCCTCGGGGGCGTGATTGCCCGTAAGTTCCAGCAGCGCACCTTTCGTGCCGCGGGCGCCGTGGCAGTTCACGGTCAGCTCGGCAGACTGGTGGCCAGCCGAGGCGGAGTGAGCGATGCGCAGATTTTCAGTGCGCCGATCAACCCCCATTTTCCCGACTTTCAGTCGCCCAGTGCCGCGCGCATCGTGGCGGCCAGCCAGCGGTATGGCTTGGATGCAAGCAAGACCTACATGCTGTTTTCAGGGCGACTGATCGACAGTAAACGCCCAGACATGGCCATTGACGCCTTCGCTGATGCAAGCGCGGCGCGCCCCGAGCTTTCGCTGGTCATCGCCGGTGATGGACCACTGCTGCGGTGGCTGCGCTTTCGCGTGCCGAGAGATCTGCGGCACCGGGTGATCTTCACCGGGTTCATCTCTGACCCGGCTGAGCTCGGCGCGCTCTGTGCTCACATGAGCGTGAGTGTGGTACCCAGCGAGTTTGAGCCGTGGGGCTGCGCACTTACCGAGGCCGCGGCCGCTGGTATGGCGCTCATCGCCAGCGATGTCGTCGGTGCGGCGACGGAACTTGTTGTCCATGGCCAGAATGGCTTCATCGTGCCGATGGGCGATCGCGGCGCGCTCTCTGATGCGCTGCTGGCATGCACTCAGCCCGGCAAACTGGCTGCCATGCGAGCTCGCACGCGAGAGATCTTCGCTCGCTGGCACTCGAGCAACGGCACCATCAACGGCCTGCACGCGGCTCTGCGGGCAGCGGGCGGCTCTGCCCTGCTGGCCGGTGGCAGCTCATCACTTGAGGCAGTGGAGGGCCTGGGGTTGTCCGAAGCCGCTGCCCCGCTGCGATCTCGTGATCTGCCGACGCTCGCACTCGTTGGGGGCGGGCTTATCCCGTATCGTGCGCACCTGAACCGGCGCATCATGCGTGAGCTGCCGCAGTTTCATCTCAAGACGCTCAACTCGCTGCCGCGGTGGTTTTACCCCACCAACGTGATGGATCTGTCGGCGATGGATGTTGTCGAGTGTGATCTGCGCCCGGCCGGCGCAGGCACGCCCGAGGGTGGCTGGCGGCATCAGTGGCGCGTGGGCGGTCGCATCATCTCGCACCTTCGCGAGCATGATCTCGCCGCGGTAATCTGCAATGGCTACAACCACTGGGGCCACCTGCGCGTCATGCTCTGGTGCAAACGCTCCGGCATTGCTTGCCTGCTCAATGTCGATAGCAACGCCCATGGCGATCTCAGCCGCGGCGTAAAGCGTGCCCTCAAGCACATTGGTCTGCGGGCCTTTCGTCCTTTGCTGCAGTCGGTTACGGTCTTCGGGCGATTGGGCGTCGACTACTTCCTTCGCTACGGCTTTGACCGTCGTCGCATATTCATCTCTCCCTACGAACCGGACTATCGCGAGATCACTGAAATTCCTCCGCAGGTTCGCGACCAGCTCGCTGCGGAGTACGACCTAGGCCCCGATCGCAAGCGACTGGTCTTCTGCGGTCGTCTGATTGCTGCTAAACGCCCTGACCTCGCTCTCAAGGCGTTCTTGGCAATCGCCGCGGAGCGGCCCGAGCTTGACTTTGTGCTCATTGGCGATGGGCCGCTTCGCGCCGAGTTGCAGGCATTGGTGCCTGCCGAGATGAAGCAGCGCGTGCGATTCCTTGGCTACTTCACCGATCCTCAGCGCATCGCAGCGATCTATCGCCTCAGCCACATCTTCGTGCTCCCGAGCGATTACGAGCCGTGGGCTCTGGTGGTCAACGAGGCGGCTGCTGCTGGCTGCGCACTGATCGCCACCTACGTCGTCGGCGCGGCCAATGAGCTGATTGTTGATGGTGAGAATGGGCACATCATAAAGCCAGGTGATCTTGAAGCACTCAAGCATGCCATCCTGCGATGCAGCGACCCTGCAAACCTCACTCGCTACCAGCAAAAGTCAGTTGAAATTCTGGCTTGGTGGCGCGATGCACACGATCCGGTTGATGGTCTGATCGAAGCCCTCGGCAAAGCTGGTGTTCGCGCAAGTCGGGCCAGCGCCCGCCCTGCGATTGTCCGCGTACAACGCTAGCAGTGAGCTTGGGCGCTTCTCAGCGAGCGAGGGCAACGCCTGAGCAAATAAAAACCGCCCATCGTGTGGGCGGCTGAAGAGCTTCTTTATCGCGGTCGCCGGGGAGGGCGAAAACACCCGACCATTGCATCCAGTCATGTCAGTAGAGACGTCGCAGGACGTGTCTGCCCACACACCAGACTAGTAGCCGCGCTTCTTGTCGGCCACGTTGAGCGAACGACCAACAGCACGCTTGCGATTAAGCAGCTTGCGGCCATGGCGAGTCCTCATGCGGGCGCGAAAGCCAATCGAACGCTTACGCTTAATGCGGCTGATACGGTGCGGATAATGCATAGTCTCGTCCTGATCGCAGAATCCCGCCCAATAGCGGGTCGAGATGATAGCCACCCACCCGTCCAGCATCTACCCCACAGCCGAACAGAATTTTCCTCACTCTGCTTGCATATTGCGGGAATGGATGCATAATGCGAGGGTCGTTTCGATTGCGTCGACGGTGCTCAAGTGACTGAGCCCTTCTCGCCGAACTTACGATGAGCCCTAAGTGAGTTCACTTGGAGCGTGCCTTTGCTGCATGCCGCGGCCGGCCCAATGGCGATCGTTTCGCCATCAGGCCGCCTTCGGCAACAGCGAAATTTGGACTTCTATGGTCCCTTCGACCCGTTTGGCAGTTGAGGAAATCCTCAACTATCGCTTCCGCTGCATCGATTTACTCGACCTTGCCGTGAGGCACGCGTCGGTGGCTGATGCGCGCGTTCGTTCCAACGAGCGACTGGAGTTTCTTGGCGATGCCGTGCTCGGAATGGTGGTCTGTGCTCATATCTACCAGATTTATCCGGACCTTCTTGAAGGAGAGATGACCAAGATCAAGTCAGCGGTCGTCTCTCGCACCAACTGCGCCACCATGGCCAAAAAGATCGGCCTTGTGCAGCATTTGCAGTTGGGCAAAGGCATGCGGGCGGGATCTGGGCACCTTCCGGTTTCGCTGGCTGCGGCCATTCTTGAGAGCATTGTCGGAGCGATTTACGTTGATGGCGGGCTGGAGCCCGCCGAGCGCTTTCTGGTTCCGCTCGTGCGGCCCTGCATCGCCGCGGCCTTCGAAAGCGGCCATCAGGAAAACTACAAGTCTCTGATGCAGCAGCACGCCCAGCAGCATGGCTTGTCGCAGCCAATGTATCTGATCCTCTCGCAGAGCGGGCCAGACCACAGCAAGCTCTTCGAGATATGCGTTCAGATTGGTGAGCAGCGGTTCGCACCCATGACCGGCGCTTCTAAAAAGTCGGCTGAGCAAGCTGCCGCACTGGCCGCGCTGCGGCATCTCGGGCTACTGAGCGCCGAGCCCGCGCTGCTCGGCACAGTCACGCTTACCTCGCCAGAAACGCCGATGCCGGGCTCAGCCGTGGTGCAAATCCCAGAGCAGACAGGCGCTGATGCACCGCTCAGCGATCCATCGGGGCTGTCAACTTCCGATGCCGCGGCGTAGCGCGAGGCAGCGATCTATCTAGGGTTAGCCGGTGGAGGCGCACCGGTAGGTGCAGACACGGGTGCAGTCGGCGCCGGCACAGCAGGTGTGCCTGGCACCGCAGGTGCAGCCACCGCAGTCGACTCAACCCTGCGCACCACGCGAACGATGCTCGTCAGCGGTAATGCTTCTCCAGATGCGTCTGCCGCGGCGAGAAGCCGGGCCCGAATCACTGGAGGTTCTATTGGGCCGCGCCAAAGAATGCTGGCAAGCCGA
>Ga0105047_10018331_pt1 | contig 10853 bp, 12 predicted proteins | sample MAT04_FD_78384 | JGI IMG/M metagenome (GOLD analysis project Ga0105047, IMG submission 78384) | Freshwater microbial communities from Lake Fryxell liftoff mats and glacier meltwater in Antarctica - MAT-04 (megahit assembly) | ecosystem: Environmental > Aquatic > Freshwater > Ice > Liftoff...
GCATTCCGACGAGGTGGAGCGCGCGAACGAGGATCTCGCAGCCGCAGATCGCATCAAGGACCAATTCCTCGCAATGGCCAACCACGAGCTGCGCACGTCGCTCACGTCTATCGGCGGGTTCACGCGCACGCTGCTCGACCTCGACGACCGCCTGGACGATGCCCAGCGACGGGATTTCCTCGTGATCAACTCGAACCAGACCGACCGACTGACACGTCTGGTCGATGACATGCTCACGCTCAGCCGCGTCGAGCTCCGGACGCTTGCACCCCGCGCCGAGCGCATCGACATCAACACCGCGAGCCGGCGCGCGCTGCACGAGATCGATCGCGATGACGTCGTTGTGCACGCTGATGACACGCCCGTGTACGCGAGCGTCGACCCGCACCACTTCCAGCAGATGCTCCTCAACTTCGTCGACAACGCGGGCAAGTACGCTCGAGATCCGATCGAGGTGTTCGTCGAAAATCGCGACGCGGAAGTCCTGGTACGTGTGTGCGACGCAGGTCCAGGGGTACCGGAGGATTTCCTCCCGCGCCTGTTCGACCGGTTCGCCCGAAGTCCGCGCGACGTCAGCTCCGGCAAGCCGGGCACCGGTCTGGGACTGTCAATCGCGCGCGGCCTAGCCCGCGCGCAGGGCGGGGATGCCTGGTACGAGCCCGGAGAGCCGGGCGGTGCGTGTTTCTGCCTACGGTTGGCTGGTGGTCGACCGGAAACGCCTGCGAGCTCGCGAGCTCGCAGGCAATCGCAATGACATGGGTTCGCGGCCCCGGGCGCAAAAGCAGGACATGAAAACGACCCAGCGGTACACGTGGGCCGGGATCGAATCCTGGTTCCACTGCCTGGTCGACCTGCAGCACGAGCTCGTTGGACGCGGTGGATGCCCGCTGGTGTCGCTCGCGTCAGCACTCGTGGAGCAGGACGACATCGCGCGCGCGGAGCTCATCACGGCGTTCTCCACGTGGGAGGGACACCTCTTGGACGGACTCACTGCGATGCGAGACCCTGGCGTTCTGCGCGAGGACGCCGACGCGTCCGAGCTCACCACCGCCACGATGGCGTCCGTGCAGGGCGGCCTCCTGCTCACGCAGGTCCGGCGAGATCCGCGCCAGCTGCGAACAGCCCTGGATGCGGCGCTCGACCACCTGCGCTCGTTCGAAACTGTTTGATGGCGATCGCGAGCGTGTCCGCGATCTCTCGCGGAGTGCGCTCGAGGATCCGAGCCAGGTCGGCGGAGCGCAGTCGAGCGATCATCGTCAGCTCGAGCACCTCGCGCTGATGCGCGTCGAGCACAGCGTGCGCTGGCGCGTCCGGCATGAGTGCCATCGCCGCGCGGCGCACCTGGCAGAGCAGCAGGCAGTCGTCGTCCCAGTCAGCGGTGCTCACGTCCGGGTGGGTGAATGCACGGGACACCGCCTTGACTGCGGTCTCGTCATCATCGACGATTGTGCGCGCCAAGCGCCACGCCCGCTCGCCCATGCGGTCGAATGCGACCTCGGCCGGCTCGCGATCCGCGACGCCAAAGAGGTGGACGGTCGAGCCGGGCTTCTCACGTGTGATCAAGGGGATTCGATTCGTCATGGCTCGGTCTAGACCGATCGGTCCACTGTAGCGTGTGCGTCCAACAAGAGGCGCCCGAAACTAGGCACAACACCGTTGATCTCAGAACCGTTCGGCGATCAACATCGTGATGCCCGGCGCGTGCGGCGTTATGCGCGATGGGATTGGGTACACGTGGTTATGGCCTATCCCGTGTATGTACTCCTTCCCGACGGCGTCGAGTGGAGCGAGGTGCCTGGCACCACTGCCCAGAACCCCGGTTCCGTGCGCTGGTACCTGCGCCAGTCGATGCTCGATGCCACGACCCAGACGGCCGTGCTCGTGGAGGGCTCGGGCTCGCAGCTCGAACGTTCGCTCAAGGCCGTACTCGCTCGAGCGACGGAGCTTGGGGGCGTAGCCGTGGACGCGAGCACGCAGGCGCTGCTCGAACCATCGAACGCTGCAGCGACTGCTGTGTCCCTCGACGCCTGACCTGCGGTTCAGATCGTCAAGGTGATCTCCACGGTGTCGCCGTGCTCGATACCTTCGGCCGCGCGCACGGCCGCCTTCACGGGCAAGACGTACGCATCGTCGCTCGGGAAGATCGAGGTCTTCCAGGTCGTCGCGCCGATCGTGACGTCGACTTTCACGGATCCCCACCCACCCTTGCGCCCGGTCGAGAGCCGGTTGATCTCTTCGGCCAAGTCGGGTTGGAGTGTGACGAAGTACCAGGCCGCCTTGTCGCCCTGATGCTTGACCACTTCGCCGGTGAACTCGAACTCGACCACTGACGGCCGTCTACCCACTGGGGCCGCCAGCAGCACTCGACCTGCACCGAGTGAGAGTTCGCCCTGCGGGGCTACTGCTGGAGGCCCCTCTTTCGCGGCAGGTGAGCTGGGCGACAGGATCAACCCCGGATGCCATCGCCGCCAGTCTTGCGGCAGGTGAGGATGGCGCCGGCGTTGGCCGTCTGAGCGACGACGAGCGAGACAATCAGGGTGAGCATGAGGATCCCGGCGAGACGGCGCATGGTGGATCTCCTTGGTGTCGTGGCGAGCACGTTGCCCGCTCATGTCAAGGGAAACGCACGCACCCCCCCGTCAGGGGTACGGGTCGATATGCGGCCAACGCATCGAGATCCGCCATCGCACCAACGACGCGTCGCTACCGTAGCAACTCGCGTTCGTATTCCCGTAGTCGCCACGGTACCGGCTCGTTCGACGCGCTCCTACGCTTGGGGCATCTGGTCAACCCGACCACCCGAACCAGGAGCCACCATGCCCGCACCACCCGCAACCTCTCGTTCGCGGCCACCTTCATTGCCGTGCTCTGCTCGATCCGGCCAGCGGCCCATGCCGCCAGCACGGTCGGGTACGTGGGGTTCGTCACTGCACCGAGCGACTGCACCGCGACACACCCCGCCAACGCGTTGCAGTCCACCCTCGACCGCATCGACGATGCAGACGCTGACGTCGTTCGGATCGCCTCTGGCACATACCAGGGCGTCTTCGCGCTCGACACCACGCATGCGAACCGCATCATCGGCTCAGGGCGCGATTCCACGATCCTCGCCAACGGCATCTACACCGCAGTGCCGACACTTGCGATTCACGCCACGGTAGGCGCCGCGGTCGGAGTGAGCGACCTGTCCGTCGTCCGCAGCGGCGGCGTGAGCATGGGCGGCATCGGTCACCGCACATCCATCTACCGCACATCGATCGGCGACACCGCCGGAGCACTCGGCTTTCAAGCGGCCATCCGCACCACAGGAGGAATGCTGGTCATGGAAGATTCAATCATTGACATGGGTACGCGTATCGGCGCGGTCGGGGTGGAGTCAGGCAACCCACAGAATGGCCCGGATTCGATCGGCGTGGTCGTGCGTCGCGATACCGTGGTCGGAAACGGCACCACGCAGATCGGCGTGCGCGGCTCCTCCGATTCCAGCGTGGAGCAACTCGATCTCACGGTGGAGGATTCCGTGATCGACGTGCGCGGACCACTCAGCGGGAGCGCGATGTGTGAGCGCACCGGTGCAGGCGTGGTTTGCACGTTCAACCTCGAGCGCACTGCGATGAACGTCGCACCGACGACGCCGTTCTCGTCGTATCCTGTGTCGAGTAGGATCGTCACGACCGCCCTGACACCGCCGGCCGCGCTGTTTGTGGATCCCGCCCATCAGGATTACCGACCCCGCATGGGTGGCCCGCTCGTCGATGCTGGGAGCACAACATTCGTCGCGACATCAGGCGATCTCGCTGGCGCAACACGTGTGCGAGGCGGCAACGATGACGGGCTCGCTGTGCTCGATCTGGGTGCGCTGGAGCTGCAGCCGCTCCCGATCCCGCCTGCTCCCGTCGAGCCCATCGGCGAGGGCACAGCCCCGGCTCCTGCGGGCGACACGACCAAGCCGGTCCTGCGACTCAACGGGCCCGCCGGAGCGCTGGCGGTCCTGCGTATCGGGCGCTCACAGTTCCAGCTCGGCGGGCGCACCGCGCGTCGCGCCCTGCGAGACACGTTGACTGAGCGCGCGACGGGTCGGCTGACGCTCGCCCGCAAGGTCGGCCGTCGGTTCATCCTCGTCAGGGGCGCCCAGCCGCTCACGCTGGCGAAGGGCTCGAGCCGCCTCACCTGGAGCGGGCTCTGGAAGGGCCGATCGCTCCCGGCTGGCACCTACCGCGTAACGCTCACTGCAACCGACGCAGCACACAACACGAGCGCGGTGCGCTCAGTCATCGTCAAGCTGGCGAATCCGGCGCGCCGCCGCTGACTCCAGCGCGCTGCAATGCGTAGAGCTCTGCGAGTGACATCGGGCCGGGTGCGACGTGTGCGACGTCGTGTCCGGCCAGCCACGCGGTGGCCTCCGCCGTGGTGAAGGGTTCGAACCCGATCCGCGACCACGACCGTCCAGGTCGTTGGATCGCCGGGTGAAGGTTGCCGAGCTCCTCGTTGGTGGTCACGAGCACGCTGATGTTGGCGCCTTGGCCGAGCATGCCGTCGGAGATGTTGAGCAGCCGGCTGAGCGCCTGCCCGGCATGCTCGCGGGCACCGGAGGTGACGAGCTCGCCCGCGTCCTCCAGCACGATAAGCTTCGCGCGCGAGCCGAGCGACTCGCGCCGGTAGCGGTCGTGAAAGCCCTCGTCGTCGCCGGCGCCATCGGGCGGCGACATCGCGGCGTCGAGATGCTGCGTGTACGGATCCTCGAACGAGAAGAGCACGTCCATGAGATACGACGCCTGGTCACCGAGGAACACCTCTGGATCGACGATGACGTGCACGTCGCACCAGTTCGCCCACTCCATCGCGAGCGCGCGCAGCGCCGTGGTCTTGCCCGTGCCGGGCTCGCCGCGCCACAGCGCGACACCCTCGATGTCAGTGCGCCCGGCGCGCATCGATCGGGCGAGCGCTCCGCGGATGGCGGGCGTGTAGTTGTGCTCGATCTCTGCCCAGGTCGGCGCCTGAATCATCGTGCGCATCGGCCGGGGCCCGTGCGCGCTCATCGTCCAGAAGTGAATCGGCACGCGCGTCTCCTCGCGCGGCATGCGGCTCTCACGAAATGCGCCGTCGATCTCGCGGCACACGTCATCGGCGAGCTCGCGTGTGGCGGCGGCGACCTGCAGGCGCATCATGCCCCCGGCACAGCTCCCGTTGACCTCGATTGCCACATCCTCATCGCGGCGCATGAGCAGCTTGCACCCGCTCACCAGACCCGCGCCACCGACGCTGCGCAGCACCTCGTACCCGGCGCGCTCGAACTCCTCGATCTTCCATGTGCGGCAGGGAAAGTTGGCGGAGCGCGCGTGGCCCAGGCCCTCGCGGATGGCGAGGATGACGAGCCACTCCTCGGCCTCGGCCAGGTTGTAGTAGAGGTGCACCACTTCGGTGGGTACGGTCATGGTCGGCTCCGGTGTCGGGTGGATCGGCGTGGTCAGGAAGACGTCGACCCGAATATGTCACGCCGCGCCGCTCGATCAGCGGCCGGCGTGGAAACCAGGCGCGAGGTTCCAGATCAGACCGAATCGGCAATGAGGGCGGCATGTTCTTGCTCCGCGCGTCCTCACTCCTCGCTGTCACCGTTCTCGCCGCCGTGCTTGCCGGGCCGGCATCTGCCGCGACCTTCGGGGGCGGGGCCACCATTTCGATGGTCGAGCTCGCGCCGGAGAACAACTCGATCACCATCGCAGGCAGAGATGGGACGTACCTCATCACCGACACCGCCGTCGCACCCACTGCGAACCCCGGCTGCACGGCAACCGCCAATCCCAACACGCTCTCGTGCGCAGCGACTGATCGCACGTTCGGTGCATTCGGCACGCTCAACACCGATTTCGTCGCGGTAACGGCCACCGATCTCGGTGTTAACTGGAATCATGCCCAGGGAGTGAAGCTCACCTTCACCTGTGGCTCTAACGCCTCGTGCCAGGCCACAGGTTCACCTGGTGACGACACCCTCGTCGGTGGCCCCAGTGCCGACTTCTTCAGCGGCGGCCTCGGCAACGACGCGATCCAGGGCATGGGCGGCAACGACCAGCTCAGCGGTAACGCCGGCAACGATACGATCGACGGCGGCGCGGGCATCGACTTCCTCACGTGCGACGCGGGTAACGACACCGTCTCCGGGGGCGCCGGCATCTTCGACCAGTACGCGTGCGCCACCGCCGCGAGCGGCATGACCATCACCCTCGATGGCGTCGCGAACGATGGCGTGGCCGGTGAGACCGACAACATCGCCGCTGACATCGAGGCCGTGATCGGATCGCGCTTCAACGATTCCATCACGGGTGCTGCCGGGCGCCAGCAGATCCAGGGCGGCGAGGGCAACGACACGCTTGTTGGTGGCGCGGGATCCGACCTGCTCAACGGCAATGAGGGCAACGACATCCTCCTCGGCGAGGGCGGCGACGATCAGCTCGACGGTGAGGAGGGCGCAGACGTGCTCTCGGGTGGTGCAGGCGAGGACATCGCGCTGTACTTCAGCCGCACGGCCACCCTGACCATCTCGCTCGACGGCAAGGCCAATGACGGGGAGGCTGGTGAGCTCGACAGCGTGCAGGGCAACGTCGAGGTCGTGCAATCCGGCGACGGCGACGACAGCATTCGCGGCAACGCCCTCGCCAACGAGCTCTACGGCGGCGGGGGCAACGACACCATCATCGGTGGCGCGGGCGGCGACCTGCTCATCGGCGGACCCGGCAACGACAAGCTCGCTGGCGGCACGGGGCGCGACGAGCACCTTGGAATGAGCGGCAACGACCGTATCTTCTCGGTCGATCGCGCCCGCGATATCAACAACTGCGGCTCGGGTACCGACGTGGCGATCGGCGATCGCACACTCGACACCAGCTACGCGACATGCGAGGTCGGCGGCCGCTGATCACGCGCGCGGCGCGCTAGCGCTGGGCGTCGTGCACGAGCAGCGCGAGCTGCACGCGGTTGTCGGCGCCGAGCTTGGCGAACAGGCGGGTGACGTGCGCCTTCACGGTGGCCACGCTCATGTGCAGGTTGGTGGCGATGTCCGCGTTGGAGCACCCGCGCGCGATCTCCTGTGCCACCTCAAGCTCGCGTTCGGTGAGCTCTGCGAGCCGAGCGCGCATGGCGATGCACTCACTTTCGGGTCGGCCGGCCGAGCCGCCAGCGACGCGCGCCACGAGCCGGCGCGTCACGCCCGGTGAGAGCACCGAATCACCGGCGTGAACCGTCTCGATCGCGGCGACGATCTCAGCCGGCGGCGTGTGCTTGAGCAGAAACCCGTCGGCACCGGCTTCGAGCGCGCCGAACACGAGCTCGTCATCGTCGAACGTGGTGAGCACGAGTACGCGAGGCCGGTGCGCGGACGCGACCACCTGACGCGTAGCGGTGATGCCATCCACCCGTGGCATGCGCAGATCCATGAGGATCACATCGATGCTATGGAGGTCGAGCAGGCCAGCGACCTCGCCACCGTCGCGTGCTTCCGCGACTACGCGGATGTGTGCCGAGCCGCCGAGCAGCATCCGTAGGCCCGAGCGCACGAGCGCATCGTCGTCGACGAGCAGGATGCGGATGGGGCGTTCGGTCATGCTGTCCACGGAAGCGTCGCCGCCAGGCGGAAGTCGCCCGCCTCGTCGAATCCGTGCTCGAGCGCACCCTCGACCAGCTCCACGCGTTCGAGCAATCCGATGAGCCCGGCACCGGAGCCACGCGTGTCAGTAGCGTGCAGTCCTTGCATGCGGACGTTCGCGCGCGTGAGCACTTCGACCTGGATCGAGTCGTCGACGTACGCGATGCGCACTCGCACGCGGCTCCCCGGCGCGTGTCGCCCCGCATTGGTCAGCCCCTCCTGTACGACGCGGTACGCGGCGAGCTCAACTGCGGCAGGCCCACGCTTCCCAACGTGTGCGATATCCGCATCGACGTGCATCCCTGCAGCGCGACAGTCGGCGATGAGCTCGGGGATCCGTGCGAGCGTGGGCTGCGGTGGGGAGATCCCAGCCGGCGCGTCCACCTCGGGCTCGCGGAGCACGCCGATGACCTCGCCCAGCTCGCGCATCGCGGCGGCGGCGCTCGCGCGTATCACGCCCGCCGCCTCGCTGATCTCCTCGGTCGTCGCTGACGCGCCGCGGTACTCGAGCGCACCTGCGTGGAGCCCGAGCATCGAGATGCGGTGCGCGAGGACATCATGCATCTCGCGCGCGATGCGGCGGCGCTCACCGTCGCGGGTACGCTCCTGATCGGCGATTCGATCCTCCACAGCGCGCGCTGCCTGGGCGTGCAGGGTCGTGACGAGGTCGCGCTGCACGCGCACGAACAACCCCCAGCTCACGAGTACTGCCACGGCGCCGGGCGGGCCGATGAAATCAATCAACGTGATCTGCGTGTTGTCCAGGATGCTCGACGTGTACATCGCGGTGAGCGCGCCACCGCTCAGCCACGAGAGGTTGCGACCTCGAACGCGTATCCCCGCATTGAACAGGGCTGCGAGGAGCGCTCCTCCAGCAGACAGTGACACGGCCGCGAGCACGAAGATGGCAATGGCGACGCGCGCGGGATGCTGGCGGCGCCACAAGAGCAGCCCGCACGCGATGAACCCGAGCAGCACGTCGAGGCCGACCCAGATCGTGCGATCGGGCATCACCTCAAAGCGTATCCCGGCGCCGAGCCCTCCTGCGAACAGGATCATGCTGACGTCGACGAACCAGTCGCGCGGGGTGCGTGCGTCGCTGGTGCGCGTGAGCGATCCGCTGGGCAGCAACCAGCGCTGCCACGCCGTGACCTGAACCGGATTGTCAACCATCTGGGACATCGCTCCTCAGCATACGCGCGAGGCGCGCTGCACACCCCCTACCAAGGTCGAGGGTACGTGCCGACTTTGGATCTCACATTCGTGGCCGCAAGGCGGATGCCCACGCACGCATCGCCGACGATGCTGTGGACATGATCGAAGCACACGAACTCACCAAGCGCATCAGCGGCACCACGATCGTGCAGGACATCAGCTTTCGCTGTGATCCAGGCACGATCACCGGGTTTCTCGGACCCAACGGCGCTGGCAAATCCACGACCATGCGGATGATCACAGGCCTCGCCACGCCGAGCTCGGGCGGCTCACTCGTGTGCGACCGCCCATATCGAGACCTACCCAACCCGGGGCGCGAGGTGGGTATCCTGCTCGACGCCTCCGCACAGCACCCAGGCCGTACCGGCCGCGAGACTCTCGTGCTCGGGGCGCTCGCCATGGGCCTCGACGATCCGCCCATCGACGCGCTGCTCGAACGCGTCGGACTGAGCGCTGCGGCGGGGCACAAGCGAGTGCGCCAGTACTCGCTCGGCATGCGCCAGCGGCTGGGCATCGCGTATGCGCTCATCGGCGATCCGCAGGTGCTCATCCTCGACGAGCCGGCCAACGGGCTCGATCCCGAAGGAATGCGCTGGATGCGGCGCGTGCTGCGCGACTTCGCCGACCAGGGCGGCACGGTGCTGCTCTCGTCGCATCTGCTCGGCGAGGTCCAAGCGGTGGCTGATCAACTCGTGTTCATCGGCGGTGGGCGCATCGTTGCCTCGGGCAGACCAGATGCGCTGTTGAACATCACCGAGACGCTCGTGCGCAGCGGTGACGACGACGCGCTCATGGGCGCGCTCCACACGGCCAAGATCGGCGCCGGTCCATCGCCCGACGGCGCTGGGCTCATCGTGGTTGCGACAGCTGAGCAGGTCGGGCGCGTCGCGCTCGGCGCTGGCGTGCCACTGCTGCATCTCACACCGGCCGGCGACGCCAGCCTCGAACAGCTCTTCTTCGACCTCACCTCGACATCTGCAGGAGTCCTCGCATGACCAGCACCCTCATCTCACCTCAGGCGTCTGCGCCTCGCGCCATCACGTCGCGCCCCGTCGCTCCAGCGAGCAGCCCGAGCCTCCTGCGACTGACACGTGTGCAGCTGCGCGCCAGTCGCACCACGCGCGCGGGGATGGGGCTCTACCTCGGAACTGCAGTGATCGCGGTCGCGGTCGCGATCGTCACGAATTTCACAGGGGGCGACGCGGGCCACACGCTCGCGCAGACGTACGCCAATGTCGCGTTTTCGACCGGAGTGCTGCCGCCAATCATCGGGCTCATGTTGTTCACGGGCGAGTGGTCTACCCGCACGACAATGACGACGTTCAGCCTCACGCCGCAACGCGGGCGGATCATCAGTGCCAAGCTGCTCGCGGCTGTCGCGTTGGCTCTCACTGCATTCGTGTTCAGCCTCGCGGTGGCGGCGGCAGGCGTGGCGTTCGGCGGCGGATCCGGTGCAGACACGTGGACACTCGGTGGGCAGATGCTCGGCCAGCTCGCGCTGTTCACCACCCTCGTCATGCTGAGCGGCGCGACGCTGGGTGCGGCGATCCTCAACTCGCCGGCCGCCATCGTCATGTACTTCGCGGCACCGCTCGCCATCGAGGTGCTCGGACTGTGGTCGGTCGTCAGCGACGCCATCGCGTGGGTCAGCCAAGGCGCCACGTTCAACCGCCTCGCCGACGGCAGCCTGCTCACCACCTCTGGCTGGTGGCACGTGCTCTCCGGCACAGGCGTGTGGATCGTCCTTCCGCTCGCCATCGGCGTGTGGCGCATTCGTCGGCACGACATTGCCTGAGCTGCGCGTCCCTGGCACGCCGCCTGCCCGACTCCTCTGCGGTGAGTGTTACTCCATGCGCGCCAAGCGCACACCACGTACCACTCACCACCACGCGCAACACCCCACCCACCGAGTGTTACTCCATGCGCGCCAAGCGCACACCACGTACCACTCACCACCACGCGCAACACCCCACCCACCGAGTGTTACTCCATGCGCGCC
>Ga0105047_10018333_pt1 | contig 10852 bp, 10 predicted proteins | sample MAT04_FD_78384 | JGI IMG/M metagenome (GOLD analysis project Ga0105047, IMG submission 78384) | Freshwater microbial communities from Lake Fryxell liftoff mats and glacier meltwater in Antarctica - MAT-04 (megahit assembly) | ecosystem: Environmental > Aquatic > Freshwater > Ice > Liftoff...
TGCGCGTGCAGGGCAACCTGAAGATCACACCCAAGGCAGGCATGCCAGGGTTGATTGTCAGCCGCGAGCTGGACCTTCACGCTGACACATCGGTGTTGCAGGTGGAGGGTCTGGTCTGGGTGGGCAGACGAATAGTCAGCAGCGGGGGCAGTCTGCTGCTGGGTGTGCTTTTCAAGCCCAAGATGCAAGTCAACGGCGCACTGATGATCGCCGGCAGGGGCGATGACGATGCCGATTTAAATGACGCCACGAGTAACTTCCGTGGCACTCTGGCAATCATTTTTACGCCTGACAATCTGAACCTGCCCGACTTGTCCACAGTGGGGCAGACGCCGACCAAGGTCAGGCTGCTTTCGTGGAAATAAAGGAGTTCCGACTATGAAGACGCAAAGGTTGCTCGTGTTTGTGCTGGTCCTGCAGGTTGTGATGCTTGCGGGGCAATGGCTTGGAAGTCCGGGAATGATCGCCCCGGCACAGGCGCAGGTGGCGAATCCCGGCGCTGACCGCCTGGAGATGATAGATCAGCTGAAGTCCGTTAACGCCAAGCTGGACAAGCTGATTGACATTCTTCAGAGCGGCAAGCTTCAGGTGACCCCCGTCCGAACCGATGACGGTAAAGATGCAACAGGCACTAAATAGGTTGTTTGCCTCGCGCAGATGCCGGGCGTTCACGCTGATCGAGATTCTCTGCGTAGTCGTGATCCTCGGCATCTGCTCGGCGGTGATTATTCCACAGATCGGAAGCCGTGACGACCTCCGCGTCTCGGCGGCGGCACGCGTGGTGGTGGCGGACGTGATGTACGCTCAGAACCGCGCCATCTCCACCCAGCAGAAGCACTTCCTCAATTTTTCGGGTCAGCAGTACACGCTTAGGTCGCGCATCAGCGACACAAGCAGCATGTCGACTGTGATACATCCCATCACCAAGTCAGATTACATCACAGGCTTCGGAACCTCTCCGTCCACTAGCGGACTCGAGGGATGCACGCTGAACAACTGGTCATTCGGTTCCGGCATCAACGTGCTGGGCTTTGACGAGCTTGGTGCGCCGTTCGCCTATAACTCGTCCACTGGCGCTATCACCGCGCTGACTACAGCCGCCACCATCCAGGTGCGATGCGGCAGTCAAATCGTCACGATCTCAATCGAGCCGTTCACTGGCGAGTCGTCGGTCAACTAAGTCTCAGGAATCAGTTCATGTTTCGACTGACACGTTCAAAACTTCAGCCGATCGGTCTGGACATTGGTGCAGACTCGATCCACATGATGCAGCTTGAAGTGTCAGGCGCATCTCCGGTGGTGGAGGCGTACGCGCGTCAGTCGATCCCCGCCGAGGCTCGCAATCAGCCGACGCTGGCGCTTCCAGTGGCGTGCGATCTCATCCGACAGATGCTGCGTCAGCACAGCTTTGCCGGGCGCAGCGTGGTGGCATCTCTCCCGCAGGAAATGATCCATGTCAAGAATCTGCGCCTGCCCATGATGCCGGTGAGCGAGCTTGCCGCCGCCATCGAGTTTGAAGCGAAGACCGTGTTTCCGTTCGACACGGACAAGGCACAGATCCGGCATATCTACGCCGGCGAAGTTCGCCAGGGCAGCGACAGCCGCCAGGAAGTCATTGTGCTGGCGGTGAAGAACGACGACGTGAATGACTATCTCGAGGCGTTGCATCGCTGCGGCGCGATTGTCGAAGCACTCGACTTCGAGCCATGCGCGCTGTACCGCAGCATCGAACGGTTTATCCGCCGGAAAGAGGATGAGCAGGACGTGAATGTCCTGATCGACATCGGGTTGCGGCGGACGCAGGTGATTATTGGGAAGGGGCGCGACATCCACTTTTTCAAGCCAATTGAAATTGGCGGGGCGGCGTTGAACGACGCCGTGGCGCAGAAGCTCGCGATCAGCGTGGAGGAAGCCAGAAACCTGCGCCAACGGGTCGGACAACAGGATGCAGACGATACACAGAACCGTGATTCTGTGCGTCAAGCGGTCTATGACGCAACGCGGACCCTGTTGGAAGAACTGGGTCGCGAAATCTCACTCTGCCTTCGCTATTACTCCGTCACGTTCCGCGGTCAACGTCCGAGCCGAGTCAAGCTTGTTGGTGGGGAAGCGAACGATCCGCAGGTGTTAAGCGTCCTGAACGGTGCGCTTCCCGTGCCCGCCGATGCCGGGCGTCCGCTTTCAAATGTGGATACCAGCCGGATGAAACCGCAGGATCGTCATGGCAATCTCAGCGAATGGGCGACCGCACTGGGCCTGGCACTGAAGCAGACCGATCAGCATTTTGCCGCCCGTGACGGCAAACCGCGCGAAACCGCCAAGCCGATCGAACAGAATGCATCCGTCGAAGTCGTGGATCTGAACCGCGCTGTCCGGTCCAGCAGCACGAACGTTCCCGCCAACGCGGTCAGTGTCACCGGATCTTCTGATAAGGAGATCATCCATGCGTGAAATGGACTTCGTGCCATCGTGGTACCCGCTGATGCGCCGCCGCAAACGCTGGCTGAAACTGCAGATCACGGCGACTCTGGTCAGCGTTGTTGCACTCTCCGGGTGGATGCTCGAATCACGCGCATCGGTGAAGGCAAAGCGCGACCTTCGCGTCCTGCTGGATATGAAACTCACGCAGTCATCCGAAGAACTCCACCTTCTCAGCGAGCAGGTTGAGCTGAAGGCCCAACTTCAGAAGCAGAAACAGATCATGGACCGGGTGGGGCGGCATGTCGAGTCGTCGCGGATGTTAGCGCTGTTTGACAAGACCCTTACGCCAGAGATGTCTGTCACCGAACTGAAGATGGACACCATGGAGTCCGTCCGCAAAGGCAGCAACGAGTCCGACAGCCGCACTGCCACCGCGATCGAGCGACGACTGCTGGTGAATGTCAGCGGCGTTGCGCCGACGGATCTGGACATCAGCGAATTCCTTGAGCGTCTCAGCAAAGTGCGCTTCTGTGAAAACGTGCAGTTGCTTGAAGCCAGCGACATTACGCAGGACTCGCATCGCATGCGCAAATTCGCCGTCACGTTTGCTCTGCATCTGGGTGACGGAGGTGTCCAATGATGAGTCTGCGAAACCAGATTCCGTTGTTTGCACGGCTTCAGGCGGTTCTGGTGTGTTGCATCATGGCGATGTTGGCGATGTTCTATTTTCTCGCCTACCGCCCGTTGACTTCAGAGGAACTTGCGCTGGGGAAGCAGATCCAGGAGCGCCAGCAGAATCTTGCCGACACCGCCACACGCCTTCGTGTGCTGCCTGCCGTCGCTGCGGAAGTGCGGCAGTTGCGTAAGCAACTGGAAGGGCAGAAGAAACTCCCGGCAGAGAATGACCTGGCGCAGTTTATCCGCGATCTCACCCGCCTGGGCGACAACTGGTCGTTGAAAGGTTTCCGCTATAAGCCGGATGCAAGTCGCAGAAATGAGTGCTTCGCGCAGCTCCCCATCCAACTGACGTTTGAAGGCGATTTTGTAAAAGTTTTCTCATTTCTCAAGCAGGTGGAAGATCTCGAGCGGCTGACTCGGGTGCGGAATCTGCAGGTGAAAGCCCGCGATGCCGCCACTGGGCAGGTGCAGGTGGAACTGACCATGAACATCTACTACGCGCCGCAGGAATAGATTATGTCAAACCGGAACCTCAGCCTCACCGGCAAGCTAAAGTCCGCCGTTCGTCGCGATCCTCACAAAGCGACGGTGCTGGGCGTGCTGCTGATCATCCTGGGTGCGCTGGTGGTTCGAGTGTTGCTTCCAGGCGCCGCGATGCCTGTCGTATCGAAAGCATCCACGGTTAGCCGGGACGCCAGAACAGAGATAGTCGAATCCGCAAAGCAGCGTGCCCGGACATTATCAGCCGGTGACGAGTTTGACCGGTTTCTCTCCACGCCCGTAGCTCCGGTAACGCGAAACTTCTTTGCCGTCAAACTCGACTATTTCCCCACAGACGGCACTGCTTCGCGCCCGAATACTCAGACGTCGGAAAAAGAAAAAATAGCGGACAGCATTGCAAAGTCGCTGCGTGCGCAGGCCGATCAACAAGCAAGGAAAGAAGTGCTGATTGCAAACCTGCGCCAACAGGCGTTGCAATTGAAGTTGCAGAGCACGGTGATGGGTCCGACCCCTCGGGCCGCCATCAACGGTGAACTGCTGGGAGAGGGAGACGTTATCGCGTCCTTCCGCATCCTCAAAATTGAGGCGCGGAGAATCATCGTCGAGCGCGAGGGCATCAAGCTCGAGATCACGATGAAGTAAATGGACGTGATGCCCAATAGGAAACGCGGACTGCGAAATGCGGAACGCGGAAACGAATTTGAGACCTTAGCCCTCTCGATTCAGATCCGCCTCTGACATGCGCAATCCCCTCTAATTCCCAGGAGTTTGTTATGTCGCGCTCATCTCGCATTGTTCGCTCTCTTTTTTTGGCCGCCGCGTCCGTTTATGCCGGTCAGGGACTTCTCGTAAACCCGGCAAATGCGGCAAAGCCGGACATCAAAGCCATCGACAGCAGTGTTGGCACCAACGTCAGACTGCTGGAGGAAGGCAGCGATCCCTTCGCCGCCCCGGCAACCCAGCCAGTGACCAATCCAGTTGACACCGATGGAACCAGCGTCAGCGACTCCCAGGTCGCTGTCACCGACACCGGCAACGTCGAAATCCACGTGAATGACGCAAGTCTGGTGGAAGTGCTGCGAATGCTCTCCCTGCAAAGCCAGCGAAACATCGTCGCGTCCAAGGATGTCGGCGGGAAGATCACCGCGAATCTCTATGGCGTAACGGTGCGCGAAGCGCTCGACGCTGTTCTTCATGCCAACGGGTATGCCTATCGCGAAAAGGGCAACTTCATCTACGTCTATACCGCGAAAGAAATCGCCGAGATTGAAAAAGCGGAACGTCAGGTGACGACGGAACTGTTCCGCCTGTATTACACGCCCGCCGCTAACGCAGTGACGATGATCAAGCCCGTGCTCTCCGAAGCCGGCCAGGTGGCATTCACCACACCGCCGACGCAGGGAATCGAATCGTCGCAAACCGAAGCTGGCGGCAACACGCACTCAACCGAAGACGTGATTGTCATCACCGACTTTCCCGACAACATCGAAAAGGCCCGCAAGATCCTCAAGGAAGTGGATCGTCGTCCCCAGCAGATCCTGCTGGAAGCCACGATCGTCCGTGCATCGTTGAATGAGGACAATGCCCTTGGCGTTGACTTCACTGTTCTCGGCGGAGTCGACTTCGCCGGCATTACCAGCGCCGGGAGCACCACCGGCGCGGCGCTGAACGGTCAGATCACCAACCAGGCAGGCGCATCGGCAATTGTGGACAAAGGCTATGGCGGCGCGGGAACCGGTTTCAGCGGTGCCGTTCCGAACGGCGGGTTGAAGGTGGGCGTGGTCAGTAACAACATCGCCGTCTTCCTGTCGGCGTTGGAATCGGTCACTGATACGATGATTCTCGCCAACCCAAAGGTGCTCGCTCTAAACAAGCAGCGCGGCGAGGTGATCGTTGGTCGTAAAGATGGTTACCTGACAACCACTGTCACGGAATCATCCAGCGTCCAGACAGTTGAATTCCTCGACACCGGCACGCGACTCATCTATCGCCCGTACATTGGTGACGACGGGTACATTCGCATGGAAATCCACCCTGAAGACAGCTCCGGCGGCTTGCAGGGTTCGTCGAATCTGCCGTTCAAGATCACGACCGAAGTCACCAGCAACGTGATGGTGAAAGACGGCCACACCGTGGTGATTGGCGGTTTGTTTCGCGAATCGTCAACCAGCGCCAAGGGCCAGGTGCCAGGCCTGGGCAATCTCCCGATGGCAGGCTGGTTGTTCCGCAATCAGCGCGATCAGTCATCGCGTGAGGAAATCATCATCCTGCTGACGCCTCACATCGTGAAGGATGACGCGAGCTATTCGAAGTACTCCGAAGATCAGTTGAAGCAAGCCGAAAAACTGCGGGTCGGCACCCGCAACGGCATGATGCCATTTGGCCGCGAAAGGCTTGCCGAGTCGTGCTATGAGAAGGCCCGCGCCGAGATGGATAAATCGAACCCGGACAAGCAGAAAGCCATCTGGTATCTCAACTGCGCCACCAATCTGAACCCGAAATTCACGGAAGCGATCAGCCTGAAGGAAGAAGTCAGCGGCAAGGTGGTGACCGGTTCGGACAACAGCACGATCCGCAACTTCGTGAAGAACCAGGTGCTGATCGAGCGCGAGCATCCGGTGGCGTACGACGTAGCGCCGCGTTCGGTGGCAATTAATCCTCCGCCAGCGCGAAAGGAAACCACCGCACCCGCCACCCAGGCAAGCGATCAGCGTGTGGAAGTCCCGGCGAGTCAGCCCGCGAATGTCGCGCAGCTTCCGGTGGCGGATCCAAAGGCAACTGAGAACAAGGGTGTTTTCACCAGTGTCTGGACAAGCTGGCTGGATGTTTCGAACTACTACATGGGCGGCACACGCTCTTCCGCCGGAGCCAGAGGCAGTGAGACCACTGTCACTGAACTGCCTGGCGGAGATATCAACGGAAAATAAGAACTCTGTGGTGCGCGGATGAACAGTCCGCGCACCGCATTCAGGATGGGGAAGTGCAACTCAGCCAAAGGATTGACTCATGCGAATCAGCAAATACATCGTTCCAATCGTTCTCGCGGCAGCGGTTGCGGGTTGCAAGGATAACCAGAAGACACAAAAGGAGCAGGCGACGAACGAGTGGAACCACGCCCGTGCATCTGTCATGGGAAGCCTGGCGAAAGACCAGTACACCACCGGCAACTTCGACAAGGCCCGCGGAACCATCACCGACGCACTGAAGCTCGACCCAAAGAACATCGAACTGCGACTGCTGTCGGCTCGCCTGGGAATTGAAGAGGGTAATCTTGAACTCGCCGACCAAGAGGTAAAGCGGGCGCAGCAGGATGACCCAAAAAATGCAGAAGCCGACTACCTGGCAGGTGTTATTTTCCAGCGCTGGCAGAAGAGCGATCAGGCGCTGACTGCCTACGGCAATGCCTTTGAAAAGAATCCGAATGAGCTGGCGTACCTGCTGGCGAAGACGGAAATGCTGGTTGCCCTGGACCGATCAGGCGATGCGCTGAAGCTGCTGCAGGAAAAGGTCGTCTACTTTGAGCACAGCGCCGTCATCCGCGATGCAGCCGGTCAGTTGCTGCTGCAGCAAGGTCGGACGGCGGAAGCGGTGGACATGCTTCGCCAGGCGACGATTCTCGCGAGCGAAGACCTTACCATCCGCGAACATCTCGCCAGCGCACAGTTCCAGAACAAGGATTATCGCGACGCGGCGGACAACATCGAGAAGATCTTCAAGGATCCGGCGTTCGCGCAACGTGCCGATCTGGCGCTGACCCAGGGCGAATCTTATCTGCAGATCAACAAGCTCAGCGATGCGCGGGCGTCGTTCGAAAAAGCCACCACGCTCTCGCCCGGAAATACCTCCGCCTGGCTAAGTCTGGGAAAGGTCGCGCTGCAAATGGCCGATCTTCGTCGGGCGGAGATCAGTGCGAAGAGGGCGATATCGCTGGACGCCGCAAAATCAGAGGCACACCTGCTGCTTGGTTATGTGCGTCTCCGCCAGAACAAGCTGAATGAATCTCTGGGTTGCTTTCAGAAGGCCTCGGCGTTGGATCCGCGCGACAGCACCAGTGTCTGCATGATCGGACTGATTTACGAGAAGTCGGGTCAGGAGCAGAAGGCGATGTCGTACTACGCCCAGGCATTGAAGCTCGAACCGAACGATGAGCTGGCGCAGAAGCTGCTGGCGTCGATTGGCGAAAAGGATTGAGGGTGGATCGCGGATTTGGGACCGACGATTTTAGACTGCCTGCATCGGGAAGTCTCTCGAGTGTCTTGCAGTCCTTGAATCCGAAGTCCGCAATCCCGAATCCACGATCGAAATGAATCGGGCGAAGCCGCGCGCCATCGCGGTGAGTCGCCATGTCTTCCGGGATGGAGAAATGGAGCGCCTAAAGTGCATCGCGGAAAACACTTTCCGCTGCTGGTCCTGCTCTTGATCGTCGGCGGAGTCGCATGTCTGTGGGTGGGCGAAGTGAACCTTCGCACCCTTACGGTGCAGCAGATTCCGATCTTTACGGCGGCGGTCATGTTCCTGCTGGCAGCATGTGCCGGACTGCTCTCCATGGCAAGCGTGCGAGGAGGACAGCGGCAGCTTGCCCTGCGCATCGGCGAGATGGTCGATGCAGGCAAGCTGTCGTTCGTGCCCTGTCCCTCGAACGCCGTACTTGGTCTCACCGCGGCGGTTAACGACGCGGTGAGTTACGCGGAAAGGGCGGTTGAAGACGCCAAGGTTCGCGTCAATGAAATGGCGATCGAACTGAAGGTGGCACTCGCCCAGCGACATAACGCAGAGGCAATCCTTTACAGCATTTCGGACGCCGTGCTGGTGACCGACAAATTCGATGAACTGGTCCTTGCAAACGAGTCAGCCGCACGCACCTTTGGTTTCGATCTTGCTGCTGCGCACCGTCAGCCCCTCGATAAGCTGCTGAAGGACGCCAAGATGATCGAGCTGATCCGCGACATGCGGCAGGGTTCCACGCGCAACACTCGAAGGGTGATTGAACACAGCATCAAAGGGGAAAAAGGCGAGGAGAATGCCTACAAGATCACGTTCAGCGCTGTCACCGCTCAGAACGACGAACTTGCCGGCGTGGTCGCGGTGCTGCACGACATGACCAAGGAAAAAGAAGTCGCGGCGATGAAGAACGACTTCGTTTCCAACGTCAGCCATGAGCTTCGCACGCCGCTGGCGAGCATCAAGGCGTACATCGAGATGCTCATTGATGGTGAAGCCCAGGACGAGCGCACCACACACGAGTTCTATGACATCATTCAGAGCGAAGCCAACCGTTTGGGTCGGCTGATCGACAACATCCTCAACATCAGCCGGATTGAATCGGGACTGGTGAAGATCACCAAAGCGCCCCAAAGCCTGATGGTAATCGTCAAGGAAGCGGTCGAGGTGATCGCTCCGCAGGCGGGGCTCAAGAAGATCCAGATTGATGAGAAGCTGACGCCCATCTTCTATCAGACGCTTGCCGATAAAGACATGCTTTATCAGGCGGTGCTGAACCTGCTAAGCAACGCAGTCAAATACACGCCTGAATCGGGGAAAATATCGGTCGTTACCACTGTGGATGAGACCCGTAAGAAGGCCATCTGCAGGATTATTGATTCCGGCGCAGGCATTCCGGCTAAGGACCTCCCCTTTGTGTTCGATAAGTTCTACAGAGCCGAGGCGAACAACAAGCTGGCGAAGGGGACCGGACTGGGTCTGTCGCTGGTCAAGCACATCGTCGAGACGGTGCATCAGGGGCGGATTTTTGTGGAGAGTGAAGTTGGCAAGGGAAGTTGCTTTGGTTTCGAACTGGACCTTTTGGACTAACCGTGGCGGCAAACAGCGCTGCGGCGATAGGAGTGCGTGATGAATGCCAATAAAAAAATTCTCGTGGCGGATGATGAATCACACATCCTGCATGTGGTGTCTCTCAAGCTTCGCAATGCCGGCTACGAGGTGGTGACCGCGAAGGACGGTGCAGAGGCGCTCGAACTCGCCCAGTCGGAAAAGCCGGATCTACTGATTACCGACTATCACATGCCGGAACTTTCAGGACTGGAACTGTGCCAGAAGCTCAAGCAGGACCCGGCGACCAGCATGATTCCCGCGATCATGCTGACCGCGAGAGGATATCATCTCGAGCCGCAGGACACAGAGCAGAGCGGCATTCTCCGCATGCTAAGCAAGCCGTTCAGTCCGCGACAACTGCTAGCGACTGTGAACGAAGTTCTGCAGCGGGCTGCGTAAGGAACATCTGTTTGGGGTTCCGATATGAACTTGTCCGGAAGCATCAAAGCCCATCAATCAGCCGCCGCACCCGTGCCGGTGGGGGCGCTCGACCAAGTTGCCCAGCGGTTCCGTCCGAGCGGGCTGTTCCTGATGATGATCAGCCCCGACGGCAGCGTGACCTATCACGATCCGGGTGCAAGCACGTTCTTCCTGCGCTATCTGCTGCCGATGATGCAGTACAAGGATCCGTCGGGAAATCAGTTGCGCGAACAGGCGCGGAACATGACATCCTCGACCCTGTTGACAGTCCTAAGCGACCTGCCCGGCGTTGCGATCGCGATCTTCCCACACAGCGAACGAAAGCAACTGCAGGGAATCTTTGTGCTTGCCGGGAAGGGCAGCACTTTCAGTCTCAGCGAGGATGTGGCGCGTGTGTGCAGTAAGCTGGGTGTTGACTGCACCTGGCTGAACCAGGAGGCAGATCAGCTTCCAGCATACGGCGATGAGGCGATTGCCCGCCAGGCAAGGTTGCTTGCCGCGATGGTGCGCGACCAACTGCGGGTGACGCTGCTCGAACAGGAACTGAATGCCGTTTCCAACCAGCTTTCGAACACGTACGAGGAACTTAGCCTGATCTACCAGTTGTCGTCAGGCATGAAGATCAACCGCCGCCCCAACGAATTCTTCAAGCAGTGCTGCTTGAATGTCATGGACGTGATGGGCACCCGCGGCATGGGCGTGGCACTTGCGGGCGAGAGCTTTCGCCAGCACGAACCGGTGCTTTACGGGTCCATCTCATTCCCACCGGGGAAGGTGCATCGGTTGGCGGATGATCTGATGGTCGAACTTCGCGGCAGAAAAGCCGCATTGCTCTGCAATGATCTTCAGACCGAGAAGCGCTTCGGCTGGGTTTCCGAGTTTGCGGCGCGCATGCTTGCCGTTCCACTGATGCGCGAAGAGCAGGTGCTGGGATGCCTTTTCGCGTTCGACAAGGCAAGCGATGAATTCGACACCGTTGATAGCAAGCTGCTGATGTCCA
>Ga0105047_10018334_pt1 | contig 10852 bp, 9 predicted proteins | sample MAT04_FD_78384 | JGI IMG/M metagenome (GOLD analysis project Ga0105047, IMG submission 78384) | Freshwater microbial communities from Lake Fryxell liftoff mats and glacier meltwater in Antarctica - MAT-04 (megahit assembly) | ecosystem: Environmental > Aquatic > Freshwater > Ice > Liftoff...
ACTGGCGGCAATGGACCCAAGCAGCCGGACCACAGCCTGCTCGCCGATCAGCCGGGCGTTCTGATCTATGACGACATCGACCAGGTCTTCGACCAGCCAGGACCGCGCATTCTCGGTCAGATCGTGCAGGATCACGAATGGCCGTTTGCCGCCTGCTGAGGCGCGCAACCCTTCAACGATGCCGGTTCGGCCCGCGCCGACGCAATAGACGCCAACAAGATCAGGATGGGCGCGGCGAAGACCCAGCATTGCAAGGCGTGATCGGTCGCTGTCTTCTCCGGTTTCGATGGCGGGCAGGATGGTCAGGCCGGAAAACTGTTCCTCCAGCAGGGCGCGGAATCCAAGTTCTCGCTCCTGGTGTCCATGAAATGCCCGCGAGCCGAGAAACAGTCCGATCTCGCCGCTGGACCTGCCCGACATCAACCCCATGATCAGCGCGGCTGTCCGCCCGGCCACGACATTGTCGACACCGACATAGGCGGAACGGGGCGTTGACAGCACGTCCGAGGCGATGGTGACAACGCGCACCCCAGACTCGCACAGCCGCCTGATCGCATGGCGCGTCTTGGGGTGATCGATGGACACCAGTCCGACGCCATTTGTCTTCAGCGCGACCTTTTCCAATGCCTGCAACAGCGTATCCGGTCCGATGCCGTCCAACGGCGTGATATGGCAGGACGCGACAAGTGGCAGCGAAGCGGCAAAGGCGATGATCCCGTCGACCAGTTCGCGCATGAACACGTTTCGGACGAGCGGGATGAAGAATTCCAGATGGGCCGGACGGGAGGGCAGGGGTACCATGCCCTCCAGCGACAGATAGCCAAGGTCTTTGGCGGCTTGCATCACCCGCTGGCGGTTTGATGGACTGGCGCCAGCGCGGCCGTTCAATGCGCGGTCAGCCGTCGCCGTCGAAACATTTGCCCGACGTGCGATGTCGGCGATGGTCGTTTTGCCCATGGCACCTCTCTGTGGCCCAATCTGTGGTCCATCAGTCTGTCACGAGATGGCTGGAAGGACATCAGAAAACCCGATGCATTCACATCAGGCAAGCGCAGCTTCAGCAAACGCCGCCGCAGCATGAAGACTTTGCAATTGCAGTATTCCTCCAAGCAAACCAATTCAGATCAGCATGTGATGTGATCTGATGGGAATTCGCGTTGATCCGATCCGCCGAATGCAAGAACAATGGTGTTCGCGGGATCAAGCTTTTCACGACTTGTGCAGACACAGCCAGTCAAGATTTGGCGACAAGCTTCGGATTTGCCCCTGCTTCGCCGGGGGAATCCAGCTTCTGCAAACGGCGAAATTTTGGCAGAAATGACCAAAACTTCGCTTGCGTCGGAACGAGAAGGAACGGGCCAGATGACCCGAGCGACAACAGAGGAGGAGAAATGATGCTGAGTAAAACACTGCTATGGGCCGCGACAGCGGTTGGCCTGACAACCGGTTTTGCCTTCGCCGAGGGCGGCAAGACCTACTATTGGGTTTCCCACGGTGGCCCAGCGGACCCGGTCTGGACCTATTTCCTGCAGGGAGCCGAGGCTTGGGCCAAGGAAACCGGCAACACTGTCAACACGTCCTTCCACTCTGGCGACGTGCCGAGCCAACAGGAAGCCGTTCGTGCTGCGATCGCGGCGGGGGCTGCTGGCATCTGTTCGACCAGTCCCGACCCCGGCTCGATGGTGGACGTTGTCAAGGAAGCGCGTGCCGCTGGCATCCCGATCGTGAACTTCAACACGCCGGACCCTCAGGCGAACTGGAATGCCTATGTTGGGGGCGATCTTCTGCATGTGGGTCGTTCCTGGGCGCAGTATCTGGTGGACAACGGCATGGTGAAATCGGGCGATTTCGTCTGGATGCCGGTCGAGGTTCCCGGCGCCTCCTATGGCGTTTTGGAAGAGCAAGGCATCAAGGAGGTCTTCGAGCCGCTGGGCATCACGTGGGAGGTTACCGACGCGACACTCGATCAGGCCGAGGTGATCAACCGGATGACCGACTACGTCACCGCAAACCGCACGAAGATCAAGGCCATGATCGGCCTCGGCGACATGGTGACGGGTTCGGTCAAGCGGGTCTGGGACCAGGCCGGCGTCAAGCCCGGTGAAATCCCGGTGGTTGGCTGGGGCAACTCGCTGGACACCACTGCCGAAGTCATGTCCGGCTATGTCAACGCCGGGATGTGGCAGGACCCGCAGGCGACGTCGTATATGTGCCTGTCCGCGTTGCAGATGGAAAACACCGGCATCCCGATCGGGTTCAACATCATCACCGGCGCACTGTATGAAAAAGACACGGCCCCGGTCTATCACAAGATCATGGGCGGCAAGTAACGCAGGCCCAACCATCCGCGCCCTGGCCTGGGGCGCGGATGGCCCAATCCTTTCCCCTGCAAGGACGCCCCGATGACCGAACCTGAGCCAGCGCCGGCGCGTGCCGCGCCGATGACCCGCCAGAGTGCCCTGAGGCGGTTTATCGCGCGCCCCGAGTTTGGCCCACTGGTCCTGCTGATCGCAATGGTCAGTCTGTTCACGGTGATCAACCCGGCATTTGCCTCGCTGACCAACATCGGCAATGCGCTGACTTTCACGGTCGAGCTTGGCCTGATCGCATTGGCGATGACGCTGCTGATGACGGCAGGAGAGTTCGATCTGTCGGTCGGCTCAATCTTCGGCTTTTCGCCTGTGGTGATGTGGGCGCTGTTCAATGCGGGAACCCTGTCGCTGCCGGTGGCCTTTGTTGTCGCGCTGGCGGTCGCGTTCTTCATCGGCTGGGTCAATGGCATGTTCGTGACGCGGCTTGGCATTCCGTCGTTCCTGGTGACACTCGGGATGCTTCTGGTGGTCCGCGGCACAGCCCTGTGGGTGACAAACGGCTTTCCGCAGCGCACTTGGGAGGCCGGCGATCAATGGCTGGCAAGTGTGCTGGTCGGCGACTTTTTCGTCGGTGGTCCCGGAGGCTTGCGTGTCTACATGAGCCTGATCTGGTTCATTGTTCTCGCCTTTGTGCTGCATTATGTTCTGACCGGCACGCGGTTCGGCAACTGGATCCAGGCGACGGGCGGCAATTCCGGCGCGGCGCGCAATCGCGGCGTGCCGACAGCGCGGGTCAAGGTGATCCTGTTCATCCTGTCCTCGATGATGGCGGCCTTTGCGGGGATCATTTCCTCGATCCGCGTCTCGGCGGCCAACCCCAATTCCGGCACCGGATACGAGTTGGAAGTGATCGCCATGGTGGTGATTGGCGGAACGGTTCTGACGGGTGGGCGCGGGTCGATCATCGGCACGGTGCTGGGAGTTTTGATCTTGCGTCTGATGCGGAACGGCATCGTGCTGATCGGCGTGCCGGGCCTTGCCTACAACATCTTCATCGGGGCCATCATCCTTTCCATGATGGCACTGCATGCCGGCCTGGAACGCCGGCACAACGCGGGGACCTGACATGGATGATGCAAACGTCCCCTTGGTCGAGATGCGCCAGATCGAGAAATTCTACGGGCGCGTTCATGCCCTGCACGACGTCAACCTGACAATCAAGCGCGGCGAAATCGTTGGCCTTCTCGGCGACAATGGTGCCGGAAAATCGACGTTGATCAAGGTGCTGTCAGGCGCTGTGCCCTATACCTCGGGCCAGATCCGGATCAAGGGTCGCGAGGTGACACTGCGCAGCACCAATGACGCAATCGATAGCGGCATCGAGACGATCTACCAGGACTCCGCGCTGGTCCCGCAATTGTCCATCGCGCGCAACCTGTTTCTGGGGCGCGAGTTGCGCAAGGGCTCTGCGTTGTTGGACCGCTTGGACCTTGACCGCATGAACGAGGTGGCGGCTGAACTTTTGAAACGTGTCGGCATTTCGAAGAATATCCCGCCCACAACACCGATCGGCTCGCTGTCGGGCGGTGAGCGGCAAGCGGTAGCCATCGCCCGCGCGATGTATTTCGACAGCGATCTGATCATCCTGGACGAGCCGACCAACAACCTTGGCGTCGCCGAAACCCAAGGCGTGCTGCGCTTTGTGCGCGAGGCGCGGGACAGCGGCCATTCCTGCATCTTCATCGCCCACAACATCCATCACGTCTTTCAGGTGGTCGACCGGATGGTCGTGATGCGGCGCGGCACCATCGTGGCCGATGACATCAGCCCCAAGACCTCGACGATCCAGGACGTGGAAGACGTCATTACCGGCGAGCAGATTGCCGTCTGACAGATAAGTTGACCACTTTTCCGGGGATGCGCCCGCCCCAAATGAAAGGCCCGATGCTGGCCGGGTTTGAAGGGACCCGTGCGGAACAGCGCATGATTTTTTCCGCATCGTCACATCGGTTTTTTGGCCGGAGGCGAAACCAAATGGGCGCTCGCGCGTTCCATATGAGTGACTGACGCGCCCGCACCGCAGTCGCCTTGATTTGGTCCCTGTGCGGCGTGAGGAAGCATTTTGCCCCATCCTGTGAGCTTGCTTGCCGTGGCGACTGCGGTTCCGCCCAACGTGGTCAGTCAGCGCGATGCAGCTAGGGTCGCGCACGAAACCTTTTCGGCGCGGATCGACGATTTTGAACGTCTTGTGAAAGTCTTCGAAAGTTCTGGAATTGTGCGGCGCCATCTGGTGCGTCCCGTGGACTGGTATCTGAAACCACTTGGCTGGGCAGAGCGGAACGCCGCCTATCTGGAAGGCGCGTGTGCGCTGTTTGTTCAGGCCGCAACGCAAGCGCTAGCCGAGGCCGGCAAATCCGCTGCGGACGTGGACTGCGTTGTTACCGTTTCCTCGACCGGACTTGCGACCCCTGGAATTGATGCGCGGGTCGCCGAGCAGATGGGCTTTCGGGCGGATGTCGAGCGTGTGCCGGTGTTCGGTCTTGGCTGTGCGGGTGGTGTCTCGGGGCTAAGCTTGGGTGCGCGCCTGGCGCAATCTCGGCCGGGCAGTTGCGTTCTCGTCGTTGCGGTCGAGCTGTGTTCGGTGGCGTTTCGCATGGACAAGGTGACGAAGGAAAACATTGTTGCAACGGCGCTTTTTGCGGATGGCGCGGCGGCTTGCGTTCTTCAGTCGGATGCGTCCGGGCTCGCGACAGTCGAGATGTCGGGGCAACACACCTGGCCGGGCACCTTGGATATCATGGGATGGAACGTGGATGACACTGGCCTTGGCGTGATTTTCGACCGCGCCATTCCGCCCTTTGCCGAAGCGAACATCCTGCCCGCTGTGACCAGCATTCTGGCGAGGGCGGATATGGAGCCTGCCGATGTCGACCGGTTTCTGTGCCATCCAGGCGGTGCAAAGGTCATCACGGCGCTGGAACGGGCGCTGCTGCTGGGGCAGGGCGCGCTGGACCTCGAACGCCAGGTGCTGGCCGACTATGGCAACATGTCGGCCCCGACCGCGCTGTTCGTCCTCAAACGCGCGCTGACAGCGGGTCTGCCGCAGCGCAGCCTGTTGACCGCTCTGGGCCCAGGGTTCACGGCAAGCTGCGTCTCACTCAAGGCGGCGGCATGACATCTGCCATCCTTCTGCTGGCATTTGTCACATTGGGCAGGATGGCAGAGTTGTGGCTCGCGCGCCGCAACACTGCAGCCCTCATCGCACGTGGAGCGATTGAGGTGGCGCCGGGCCACTATCCATTGATCGTCGCCATGCACGCAATGTGGCTCGCGTCCCTCTGGGTCTTGGGCACCCAGCAAGCGGTTCAGCCACTCTGGCTTGCGGTGTTTCTGCTTCTCCAAGTCGGTCGCGTCTGGGTGCTTGGAACCCTTGGCCGCCGCTGGACGACCCGGATCATTGCCCTGCCCGGCGAGACGCTCGTTGCGAAGGGGCCGTTCCGGTATCTCCGGCACCCCAATTATGCCGTGGTCATCGGCGAGATTGCCGTGCTGCCGCTGTGCCTTGGTTTGCCCTGGGTCGCGCTTGTGTTCACCATCGCCAACGCGCTGCTTTTGACGATCCGCATAAAAGCTGAAAATGCCGGCCTCGCCCAAGCCCGCCATGTCCCCGTCTGACTCCCAAACCCCGTCCACGGTCGGTTTCGCGACCTGGGCGGGGTTTGTTGCCATGTGCGTCGGCATGTTCATGGCCATTCTGGATGTTCAGATCGTCGCCACCTCGCTGCCCAACATCCAGGCAGGCCTTGGGATCGCGCCGGATCAGATGAGTTGGGTGCAGACCGCCTATCTGATTGCCGAGGTCATAGCGATCCCGCTGACAGGCATGTTGATGCGGATCCTGACCATGCGCTGGTTGTTTGTGTCCGCGCTGATGGTGTTTACCGCGGCATCGGTCGGTTGCGCTGCCTCCGGCAGTTTTGGGGCGCTTATCGCTTGGCGCGTGGTGCAGGGCTTTGCCGGTGGAACCTTGATCCCATCGGTATTCTCTGCAGTCTTCTTGATGTTTCCGCTGCGGCGGCAGGGTCTGGCCACCACAATCGCAGGCGTCCTTGCTGTTCTGGCGCCGACAGTCGGGCCAGTCGTGGGCGGCTGGATCACACAGACCTATTCCTGGCACTGGTTGTTCTTGATCAACGTGGTGCCGGGCATTGCCGCAGCGCTTACAGCGGGCTTGCTGTTGCCCCGAGACCGGGCCGACCTGACGCTGGTTCGGCTGATTGACTGGATTTCCCTTGTGATGTTGGCGACGGCCCTGGCCGCGCTGGAAATCGCGCTGAAGGAAGCCCCGCACCAAGGCTGGACCTCTGGTCTGGTGCTGGGCCTTCTGGTTTTGTCGGCGATCAGCGCGGCAGGTTTTGTCCGCCGCAGCCTGTCCGGCGCCAGTCCTGTCGTTGATTTGCGCAATTTCGCCGACCGCAGTTTCGCCATCGGCTGCGTGCTGAGTTTCGTATTGGGCATCGGCCTGTTCGGTTCCGTTTATCTGATGCCGGTGTTTCTGGCTTTCGTGCGCGGCCACAACGCTTTGGAGATCGGCACAATCATGCTGGTGACGGGTGCGGCGCAGCTGATCATGGCGCCTATCGCTGTGGCGTTGGAGCAGCGCGCCGACGCGCGTCTGTTGACGGCCTTCGGCTTTGGTCTGTTTGCGATCGGGCTGGCGCTCAGCGGCATGCAAACCCCACAGACGGACTTCGCCGGCATGTTCTGGCCGCAAGTTCTGCGCGGAATGGCGATCATGTTCTGCCTGCTGCCTCCGACCCGGCTGGCACTGGGTCATCTCGCGCTGGACCGGGTTCCCGATGCCAGCGGCCTTTTCAACCTGATGCGGAATATGGGCGGCGCCATCGGCCTCGCGCTGATCGACACGGTGATCTACACCCGCGCGCCAAGCCACGCCGCCGGCCTTCTGGCGCGGCTGCAGACCGGAGACGTAGCGACTGCAGTGTTCCTTGGCATCCCGGCACAAATGCGGGCCGCCGTGCCGCCCGGACCGCTTGATGCCCAGGCCCAGGCTTTCGTGACCCCACTGCTTGAGAAGGCTGCGCTGACCATTGCCATCAACGACGCCTGGCTTTTGATCGCCGTCCTGACCGTCGCGGCATTGCTGTGCGTTCCCTTCGCCAAGGCCAATCCCAAGGCCGTGCGTACCATTCGGGCTCACTAGGACGAGCGGAATGGGGCATTTGCTCTGAGCCCAGGCTTGCAGTGGGGATAAAACCATCCATATACCATCCATGCAGATGGCAGGGACGAGATCGTGATGGTTCAGAACGCCCAGATGATACAGCAGCCCAAGACCCCCGAGTCCGAAAAGCTTACCATCAACCTCGGCTTTGTCGATCTGGGCCAGATCGAACTTCTGGTGCAGGAGGGCTTCTACTCCAACCGCACGGATTTCATCCGCACCGCGATCCGCAACCAGATCGACCGCCATGCCGATACCGTGCGCCAGATCGTCAGCCGCAAAAGCGTTGACCTTGGCCTGCGCCACATCTCGGCAGATGAACTTCGCGAAGCGCAGGCAAACGCGAACATGCTTGATATCCGTGTCCTTGGCCTGGCCGTCATCGCACCCGATGTCACCGCAGATCTGGCCCGCGCGACGATAGCCGCCCTGAGCGTTCTGGGCGCGCTTCAGGCCAGCGATGCGGTCAAAGCCGCCCTCGCTGACCGGATATCCTGACCTCTCACACTTTTGAAAGTCCCCAATGTCCAAATCCTTTGCGAGCGGCATGGCCAAGGCCACCGAACTGACCAGAACCGGCAATGTGCAAGAGGCCACCGCTCTGATCCAGTCCCTGCTGGGCAACCGGGTAAAAGCCGATCCACAGTTCATGGCAGACAGCGCGATTGATGGCACATTCACCACACTGGACCCACCGTCACCCGGCCCTTCCACGCCTGCAAAGCCCCTTCGATCGCCAAAATTCACTCATGCGCCGCGCGGCGGGTTGGGCGAGACACTGCGCAAGATCGCGGCGGGAGGAATGCCGGGACCTGCGCCTCAGCCCAATGGCTCGATTGCCGTTGCCGAAGGCGCGCAGTTCCTGACGCTGACCCACGCCTCGGCCGGCGGCAGCCGCGATTATCGCCTCTATGTGCCGGCAAACCAGACGGGCGCGCCGTTGCCGCTGATCGTCATGCTGCATGGCTGCACGCAGACACCGGACGATTTCGCCATTGGCACCGGCATGAACGCCTTGGCCGAAGAAGCCGGCTGCCTCGTTGCCTATCCGGCGCAACCCTCGGGCGCCAATATGCAAAAGTGCTGGAACTGGTTTCGGCCGGAAGATCAGGCGCGCGGTGGCGGCGAGCCCGCACTGATCGCGGGCCTGACCCGCGACATTCTGCAAGCCCACAGTGGAGATAAGGCGAGGGTCTATGTCGCAGGACTTTCTGCCGGTGGCGCGGCAGCCGCGATCGTGGCGGCGGCTTATCCTGACATCTTCTCGGCGGTCGGTGTGCACTCCGGTCTGCCAACGGGCGCCGCTTCGGACGTGCCGTCAGCCTTTGCGGCCATGCGATCAGGTGCCAAAGGCAAAGTCCAACGCGAGGCCGTTCCGACCATCGTGTTTCATGGTCAGGCGGACACCACCGTGCATCCGGACAACGGGCTGGCGGTCAAGGATCAAGCGGCGGCGTCGGGGCAAAAACTGAAGACCACTACAGTGGCGGGAACGTCTGCCGGCGGCAGGGCCTACCGTCAGACAACGCTTGCCACGCCCGGTGGCCGTGTGTTGGTGGAACACTGGGAAATTGCAGGGGCGGGCCACGCTTGGGCGGGTGGCCATCCCAAGGGAAGCTACACCGACCCCAAGGGGCCCGACGCGTCCCGTGAAATGCTGCGGTTCTTCCTTCAGCACGCGAAGGAATAGGACCGCGCCTGCGAGCCAGTTGGCGCCAGCGCGCCCGCTTTTCCGCAGACCCACATCCTACCTGTGCCCCATCAGGGACCGAAATCCTCGCTGGTTTCGTTAAGACGATGTCCTGAAGAATGATGCGCCGCAAATCAGCCAAGCCCGATTGATCAAAAACACGGGCAGGGCGCAAGCAGGCAGGCCGTCCGGCTTGCAGGTCGAAGGTCCGGACACAAACGCGCGTTCACGACTGCCGTCTGTGCAACCAGTTACAGCACGACCTATCAACGCCAATCCAGGTTAGCACACGGGGGCGTCAAACCTGACAGAATGCAAATGTCGACCGGGCTCAGAAGCCAAAATCGGTCGGGATGTATTCCATCGCATTGCGGTCCCGCCCCGGTGGGGTCCGCCATGCGAAAAACCTCTTCGCACCCACTGGCGTTGGTCTACGTGGCCCTCGCCTTTGACGAAAGCCTGTCACAGGCCTTCCACGCGGTTTTCGCGGAAGGAGTGCCCCGGGGCTTTCACGTCCCTCTGACTGAAAAAGGATCCACGCATGACCCTGCCGACCCCCAGCCCGCGTGATGACATCATCCTGCATCTGCCGGCTTTGCGTGCCTTTGCGATCAGCCTGACCCGCAACCCCGACAATGCCGATGATTTGGTTCAGGACACGATCGTCAAGGCTTGGGTGCACATCGGCTCGTTCAAACCGGGCACCAATCTGCGCGGCTGGCTCTGCACCATTCTGCGCAACACCTACTACTCCAGTCTGCGCAAAGGTCGCCGCGAAGTGGCCGATCCGGACGGGATCTTCGTCTCGCGGCTTTCTATCGGACCTGCCCATGACGGCGTGCTGGCGATGGGCGAGTTTCTTTCGGCCTTTGCCCGTCTGAATCCCGAACAGCGCGAAGTGTTGACGCTCGTCGGTGCCATGGGCTTTTCCTATGAGGAGACTGCTACAATCCTGACCCTGGCCATCGGCACCGTGAAAAGCCGGGTCAGCCGGGCGCGGTCAGTCCTGGCCGGACTGTTGGACCTGCGGACAGGAGAAAGCCCGGCGGCGGGGCCCTATCACGCGATCACTTCGCCAAAGGTTCAGGCGCCCGCCTACGCCATGTAGGCTCGGCTGCGGAATGGGCGGCTTGGCTGACGTCACCGCGCACCGTTGCGCAGATGGGGAAGCTGCCCCCTGACTGACGCGGGTCAGCGCTGCAACAACCGCGCAAGGCGGTGGCATCTTTTTGGGTGCTGCAGCGGACCATTGTGGCACCTGCTCAGATCCCAGTAGCGAGCGCGCCGACTTGGATCGAATGATAAAAAAGCCGAAGGCCATGAAAGGCCTCCGGCGCGAGACATGCTTTACGGCAAGTCCCAGTTTATCGGCGCGTGCCCGGGGGACAGAAGGGCGGGCGCGTCGATCATGGAATAGTAACGCCCAACCAGGGCCATGGTTCCCTTTGCTCAAACAAAAAGTCTGCGGCAAAGCCATGTCGGGCCTTTTGTCATTCCCATCCTGCACCAATATTTTCGTCCGGAGGGTTCCGACAACAGCCGTGCAAAAGCCGGGCTCGAGCCCCCGCTCTGATCCGCGAAGCAAAGTCGGCATCAAGGCCGCGA
>Ga0105047_10018335_pt1 | contig 10852 bp, 5 predicted proteins | sample MAT04_FD_78384 | JGI IMG/M metagenome (GOLD analysis project Ga0105047, IMG submission 78384) | Freshwater microbial communities from Lake Fryxell liftoff mats and glacier meltwater in Antarctica - MAT-04 (megahit assembly) | ecosystem: Environmental > Aquatic > Freshwater > Ice > Liftoff...
GCCGAACTCGCGGTAGGTGTTCTCGAATTCCTTACCCGCGCCGCGGACGGTGACACGATATCCTTCCGCAAGGTTCATCTCTTTTGCGATGCTCAGGAGCTTCTCAAGCTGCGGTTGCAGCGCGGCGCCGGGCGCAAGAAACCCGCGCACGCGTGCATCGCGCGCGCGATCCAGGCGGTCAATGCGCGCCGACGCGGTTCCCGATTCAATCTGCGCCAGGCTGCGAAGCTCCACCAGCTGACCGTTCCCCTGGAGGAAGAGATTCGGCACCTTCGACGCGTCGTCGCGGTTCTGCGCCTGCAGGCGAAGCTGAATGTCATAATTTTCATTGGTCTGCGGATCGCGATAACGCGAGACCTCGGTATCGCCGCCCACCATGATGCGAAGCGCGGTGCCGATGTCCTGGCTGGAAACGCCGAGGTCGGCCGCGCGTTCGCGGTCGATCACCACATTCAGTTCCGGCTTGTCGAGGCGCAGGGTGGTGTTGAGATTCGAGAATCCACCCGCGGCCATACCGCGGCGAACCAGTTCCTCGGTGATTCTCGCGAGTTCCGTCAGCTCGGGCCCGCTGACCGAAAGATCGACCTCGAAGTTTCCGCCGCCGATGTTAAACCCGGGGAAATTGCGGACGGTGACGCGCAGGTCGCGATACTTCCGCAGCATCGCCTGCGTCTTCTGCATCACCTGTGCCTGGGTGAAGTTTCCGCGCAATGCCGCACTGAAATCAAGCCGAACAAGACCTTTGAGAAAACGTGGGATCGAAAAATATCGCTCCTCATGCGGGGGAAGCTTTACCGTGACATTGCCAGTGTTCACCTGCTGGATAAACCCGCCGCCGCCCGCGCTCGAGAGCACAGACCGGATCTCCTTCATGCCCTGCAAATCATCTTCGATTGCAAGCATGACCTGGTTCATCGACGTAAAACTGGTTCCCTGCGGAGCTTCCACCTGGATCTGAAACTCCGACTCGTCGGAACCCTCGGGTAGATAGCTTTTCTGCACCATGGCGAACAGCGGGATCGAACTTAGCATGATCAGCACCGAAAGCGCTGCGGTGATGTAGCGAAACCGCATGACCAGTTTCAGCAGGGCAATATAAACACGGTCGATGATCGCATAGAACCCGCCCCGGCTGCTCGAATGGTGTTTGGCGTGACGCTCCACTTCGCCCCCCAGCACGCGTGCGGAAAGGGTGGGCGTGAGGATGAAGCTGACCGCCAGACTGACCATCACCGCAACGGCGGCGGTGATGCCGAACTGAAATAGAAACCGCCCGCTGATGGAACTCATGAACGAGACGGGGATAAAGATGACCGCAAGCGAAAGGGTGGTGGCAAGCACAGCGGTGGCAATTTCGCCGGTGCCTTTGATCGCCGCATCAAAGGGGGACATTTTCTTTTCTTCGACGAATCGGAAGATGTTCTCCAGGACGACGATGGCATCATCGATAACGATGCCCACCATCAGCACCAGTGCCAGCATCGTGACGCTGTTCAGAGTAAAGTTGAGAGCCCACATCATCGCAAAAGTCGTGATGACCGATGAAGGGATCGCCACCCCCGCGATAATGGTGGAACGCCAACTCCGTGTGAACGCCAGCACCACCAGGCATGCCAGAATAGACCCCATGACCAGGTGCAGATTAATCTCGTGAAGCGCAGCATAGATGTAGCTGGACTGATCGCGATTCACCAGCAGCTTCACGTCGGACGGAAGTTGCGACTGGATGACATCCGCCTTTTCCTTTACGCCTTCAATCACCTCGATGGTGTTCGCGCCGCTTTGCCGCTGAATTTCCAGTGACACCGTCGGCGTGCCGTTCAACCTCGCAACCGACCGCTGCTCGATGGTGCCGTCTTCAACATATCCCACATCGCGCAGACGGATGGGCGATCCGTTGATCTCGCGGATGACGATGTTGTTGAAGTCGGCTGGCACTTCGATGCGGCCGCGGGTGCGAAGGCTTTGCTCGCGGGCGTCACCGGTGACGTTCCCACCAGGTATTTCACTGTTCTCGCGCACGATCGCGTCGCGCACCGCCGTGATGGGAAGGTTGATTGCGCGGAGCTTGTCGGCGTCGATCCAGACGTTGATCTTCCGCGCTGCACCTCCCGTGATGTTCACCGCGCCCACGCCCTTGGTGCGCTCCATCTGGCGCTTGACGACCTTGTCGGCGATCTCGGTGAGTTCCCGGAGGCTTCGCTGGCCTGAAAGTGTGAACGTGATGACTGGCTGCGAATCGTTATCGAACTTGGAGATGACCGGCGGGTTCGCTTCCGCGGGGAGACGGGAGACCACCGTCGCCACCTTATCACGAACATCCTGCGCTGCGGTGTCAACGTCACGATCGAGCCGGAACGTTGCAATGATAAAGCTGCTGCCGGATGTCGAGATGCTGCGCAACTCATCGATGCCGTCCACGGTGTTGACGACTTCCTCCACCTGGTCGGAGACTTCATTCTCCATGTCTTCCGGGGCAGCGCCGGGAAGAGAGGTTCGAACGCTGACTGTGGGGGAATCAACCGATGGAAAGCGGTCCACCCCCAGCCCGCTGTACGCTGCCGAGCCCACCACGATGCCTGACAGCACGATCATGCTGGCAAAAATAGGTCGGCGGATGAATAGGTTCAGGAATCCTTGCATGAAAAGCAGTTGCCAGTGGTTAGTTGCCGGTTGCCGGTGAATTATTCCAGATGCTTATTGCATCTGCTCGACCCCTTGTCTCAGCATTCCCGCAGTCCGCAGAAGTTGCAGTTGCCGCAGCTTACGATCGTAAAATTCGTTCGACAGATCCAATTGCGCACGCAGTAAAGTCGCTTGTGCGGTCACGCGATCGAGGTTCGTCGCCAAGCCCGCACGGTACGACTGGTCCGCCTGATCATATGCCTGCTGCGCTGAATCCACCTGCAGTTTCAGTTCTTTCAAACGCTCTTCCGAGGCAAAAATTTCAGTGTAGCCAATGTCGATATCCTGTTTGATCTGACGGACCAACCGCTGCTGCACCAGCAATGCCTGGCGATAGAAGCTCCAAGCTTCCCGGACATCCGCTTCGATCAAACCTGCCGAGAAAATCGGAAGATTCAGCCCCAGCAGCGCTTCCCATTTGCGTTCATCCGGAAGACTTTCGCGATAGAGGAAGGCGTTCAGATCGAGTGTGACCGATGGATAATACTGACCAATCGCAACATCCACATCGCTTCGCGCCGCCTGCACCGCATTGGCGGCGGCGGAGAGGTCGTTGCGGTTCTGACGAGAGGATTGCAGGTAATACTCAGTGTTTTCAATCCGCGAAGGAACTTCATATGTATCCGTCAGCGGCAGTTGCGAGCAATCGATGGCTGTAAGAAATGAGAGCATCAGACGCGCCGTCACTATATCGCGCTGCGCATTCACCAATGACACTCGTGTCGCCGACACCTGCGCCTGCGTCTGCGCAACATCCAGGGGTCGGGCGAGCCCGGCGTTCAGCCGACCTTGAATGTCGCGCAGTCGTTCTTCCTGGGTCGTCAAAGATGCCTCAATCACGCGAACCGACGCTTCCGCCCGCAACACCTGATAAAACACCTGCGCCACATCCAGCAGCAAACCCTGCTGCGCATCGAGCAGATTTTGACGTTCCTGTTCGATCGCGAATGTGCTGCTCCAGTAGCGATTCACATCGCTGAACCCGTTGAAAAGGTTCATCGACCCACGAACGGGCACGTCAAATGTGTGGGATTGCGAACTTGAACCGCCCGAGGAACCGCTCGTGCTGCTTCCCGAGTTGCTCGACGAATCCACCTTTTGCCGAAGCGAAAGTTGCGATGCAAGATCTATCGTTGGCAGGAATGATGCGACAGCGCGGCGCTGCTCTATCAATCGCCGAAGATACGCTTCGCCGGAAATGGATAGCGATTCATTATTCTGATTCGCCAGCAGCAGCGACTGCTTCAACGTGAGAGCGGACAGCTGCGTGGTCGGCGCCGGCAATTCAATCTCCGAGCGGTAAAATCTCCGCTCATTCGCCTGATTGGGGTGGCAGCCCGACAGGACAAAACACAGCAACAGGAGGATGACGGAAATCTGACGCATCAGTGGAAACAATCAGCGGTCGCTTGCCTGATCGAAGGGGTGGGAGATACCATCCGAAGGCCCGGGCAATCGTAGACTTAATATGTCTCGGGTCAATCGAGACTATAGATGACGCGAATAGCACTCTTTCTGTTAACCCTGAGCCTTCTTATCGCAGGTTGCGATCACCCGAAGCCCGCGAAAGCCAACTTTCCAACCGGATCATCGACGGATGTAGTGGCGGTGAAGACCACGCCGGCGCGCGTGGAAAGCGTGGATCTGACTGTTGATGTCGTCGGCACGATGTACGGCGACGAACAGACTACCATCAGCTCCAAAGTCGCTGGCAGGGTGGTGAAACTTTACAAGGACTTTGGCGACCGCGTGGGCGAAGGGGATAAGCTCGGAGAGATCGATCGCACAGATTACGAATTGTCCGTTGCGCAGAAGAATTTCGCATTGATGGAAGCGTTGGCGAAGATCGGATTGACCGCTCTTCCCGACGAAAAATTCGATCCATCCACCATCGCAACAGTTCAACGGGCGAAGGTTCAGTCTGAGAATGCGCGGGCGAAGCTCGAACGCGCCAGGCAGCTTTTCGAGCAGAAACCGCCGCTGCTAAGCGACCAGGACTTTGCGGATATTGAGACCGCGTATGAAGTGTCGCAGCGCGATTACGATGTCTCGCTGCTGCAGGCCCGCGCCGACCTTGCAGCCGCACGGTCGCGGGCCAGCGAAGTCGCGAACGCGCAGCAGAGGCTGGACGATACGACGATCATTGCCCCAACCATCGGCGACAAACCATCGGCAGATCGCTTCGCGGTGTCACGGCGATATGTGAACAATGGATCGTATGTGAAGGAAGCCGACCGCGTATTCGATCTGGTTGCGGATGATCCGATCAAATTTCGCGCGATGGTTCCGGAAAGCTATACCAACGAAGTGAAGATCGGTCAGATCGTGCGGGTTCAGGTCGCAGGATCGAAGACTGCCGTTGAAGGAAAGGTGTCACGCACGAATCCCACGATCGACAGCGCCAGCCGAACATTTGAGGTGGAGGCGTTGATCGCGAATTCGGATCATCGCCTGCGGCCGGGGGCGTTCGCTCGTGCATCGATTTTCATTGGACAGGATCCCAAAACCATCTTCGTCCCCCGAGCGGCGATCAGCTCTTTCGCCGGCACGGACAAGGTGTTTTCTGTGACCGATGGCAAGGCTGTCGAGCATCGAATACAGCAGGGCGTTGCCCGTGGCGACTGGGTGCAGGTGTTGTCGGGAATGGACCAGCCGGGCGAAGTCGTGGTGGAAGGCATGGCGAAGCTTGCGCGGGGAACACCAGTTAAAGCGTCGCCCACCACCGCACCCGGGCAATAAAGCGGCGCGGTCACTTGCTGCGCGACCGCGCCGGTGCACTCTTTCAATCAGATTCGCTGTTGCCAGCCGCCGTCGGGTTTGCGAAAAGCTGCCCAAGGCGACGACCGCTACAGCAAGTCTATTCCTACCGTTAACTCGGCGGCAATGGCGCCGCACTGGGCGCATTCAAAGATCGCTTCCGCACCGCTTTGCCCTGATGACGATCGGAATTATCCTCCCGCATCGTCTGATGCCCGCGTGGCATGGCGATGACGCCGGTTCTTGCCATTTCCTTGATGCCGTAAGGCTCGATCAATTCAACGAAGGCTTCGATTTTCTCCTCCGGCCCGGACAATTCAACCATCAGGCTGTTCTTGCTGATGTCCACAACTTTTCCGCGGAAGAGGTTGACCAGCTCGATGATCTCTGTTCGCTGAACAGCGTTGGCGGCGATGCCGATGAGAATAAGGTCGCGCTCCACATGGCGGACTTCGGAAAGATCCCGTACTTTCACGACTGACACGAGTTTCGCCAGTTGCTTGCGAACCTGTTCGAGTACGTTGTCGTCGGCATCGCAAACGACTGTCATGCGCGAAAGTTCGGGATTCTCCGTTCGTCCCACCACCAGCGAGTCAATATTGAACCCGCGGGCGGAAAACAACCCGGTCACGAGCGAAAGCACGCCCGGCTCGTTGACCACAAGTGCAGAAATCACATGTCGCATAAGGAGGGCCATTGTAGGGGGAACAGTGCGGCGAACAAGTGCCGCCATTCGTCGGCGACGGAAATTCCCGGACAGTTCGACTCCTCGCCTTTGCTTCAGGTAACACGGGCCTATTATGCCTCTCCGAAAAGGCACAGGGGAAAAGCGGCGTCTGCCAAAATGGGAAAATGACCCCCTTGTGTCTGGCGGTGCATTCAATCAAAGACTCCCGATCCTAATGCCATCAACTTAAGTCATAACTCCGCGCCTCGCCGCGCGCTATGAATCATCTTTTGATCCCGCGGGCAAGACGCGGCCTCCGGCAAGAATGCTGATGCTTCAATCATACTCAAACAGGAGGCCACGGATCAACAGTATCTTCATCGAACAGATCAAGTCACCCTTCGCGTTGCATGGGGGACACAAAACGAGACGGGACACAAAAGGGGACATCACTGATTAATAACATCAGCAATCTCTTTGTGATAGCTTTCTGCCTGCGCCAAGAACCGCGGGGGTGGTGAAGCCGGGTTGATCTATCATGTGCTCAACCGTGGAAACGGAAGGTAGACCCCTTGGCGGCTAGCAGTCGGGCGACTTCCTCGCAGTCTTTGTCGCCTCGGCCGGAAAGGTTGATGACAATGACCTCAGACTTTTTCAGGCGCGGAGCCAGTTTCTCAAGCTGTGCGATGGCGTGCGATGTTTCCAGTGCAGGCAGGATGCCTTCCAACTTTGCCAACATTTCAAAACCACCCAGTGCTTCGGTGTCGTTGATTGAGACGTATTCGACTCGGCCGGTATCTTTCCAATAGGCGTGCTCGGGACCGACGCCGGGGTAATCCAATCCAGCGCTGCAACTGTGGACGTTGGCGGTTTGGCCGTCGTTATCCTGCAGAACGTAACTGAGCGAGCCGTGCAACACGCCGGGCTTCCCAGCAGTGAGAGACGCCGCGTGCTGGCCCATCGCCGAGCCGATTCCGCCCGCTTCCACACCGATCAGTTTGACCGATTTGTCCTCTGCAAACGGCGCGAAGATGCCTGCCGCGTTTGATCCGCCGCCGACGCATGCAATCACATAGTCAGGAAGCTTTCCCAGCGATTCCAGACACTGCGCTTTGGTTTCGGTTCCGATGACGCTCTGAAAATCGCGCACGATCATCGGGAACGGATGTGGACCGACAACGGAACCAATGATGTAATGTGTGTGCGAGACCGATCCCATCCAGTCGCGCATCGCTTCATTCGTCGCATCCTTCAGCGTCTTGCTGCCCGACTGCACTTCAATCACCCGCGCGCCCATGAGCTTCATGCGGAAGACATTCAGGTTCTGCCGGCGGATATCCTCAGCGCCCATGTAGACGTCGCATTCCAGTCCAAACACCGCTGCGGCGGTGGCGCTGGCAACACCATGCTGTCCTGCGCCGGTTTCAGCGATGATGCGCTTCTTGCCCATGCGCCTTGTCAGCAGTGCCTGGCCGATGGTGTTGTTGATCTTGTGCGCGCCGGTGTGGTTGAGGTCTTCACGCTTCAGGTAGATTTGCGCGCCGCCGAGGTGGTCGGACAGTCGCCTCGCGTGGTAGAGGCGTGAAGGTCGACCGACAAATTCGCGCAGGTAATATTCGAACTCTTCCTTGAACTTCGGATCTTTGCGGGCGGAATTATACTCGGCCTCCAGTTGTTCAAGCGCGGAGACGAGCGTTTCGGGGACGTACACCCCGCCAAATTGGCCAAAGTGTCCGGTGGAATCGGGAAGGGCAGTCGCGTTAGTCATTGGCCTCGTATCGTAGGGTGGCTCGAGAAGCGGAGCAATTGCGGCTCAGCGATTTGAAGTTTGAGATTTGAGGTTCCGGCTGCAATTCCTCGTTCAGTCCTCGCCATCCACCACATGCATTCGCCGGGAAAGCCAGTAACCCGCCAGGGCTCCCACGACGCCCGCACTGGCGTGATCGATTGGCAGCACGCGGGCAAAGGGGGCGAGCACTGAATAAACGTGGCCGACTTCAATCCCCGCGGGATGCGTGAGATAAACGGCAAGCTGTCCGATGATTCCACAAAGCAGCGGTGTCAGATAGAAACATCCCGCAGGTTTCACCGGAAAGAGGTAATGCGCTAGAAGGGTCGAGAGAACACCCGCGATTGCTGAAGCGGCAAGGACCTGTGACTTGCGGTCGGACTGTGCGAGGAGAAATACAATTGCCAGGTATGCAGTCAGCGACACAATCAGTGCGCCGGCTTTCGCCGCCGGGGATTCAATGGATCGGGTGAAGCCATCATTCAGGTCGTCATCCGAAACCCATGCAATCTGGCGGAAAAGTGAAATCACACCCGCCGCCAGTGAAACCATCACAACAAACGCAGTCGATTCCAGTGCCAACTGCAGATAGACTTTGTCGCCTGAAGATGCCAGCAAGGTTTCACGCAGGGTGCCGCCACGCGTTGAAAGGAAGATCAATGCGCCGCAGGCGCAAAACAGACCGGCGTCTTCGCGAATGGATCCTGCAATGATGGTTCCGGCGGTTGTGCAAATGAGAATCGTAAGCAGTATCGCCAACAGTGCGATCACGGGTGACGGCTGTTGGAGCAGCGACACGGATGAAAGCGGTGTCTCCGGGAAACGAATGGCGGTGGCAACAAATTTGAACACGCCAATGTTTAAGATCGTACCTAACAAAAGGCAAACTTTTCCTCGCCAGTTTAAGCTGTTGACTGGCACCATCATATTGTGCGCATTGGGCGTCGGATTGATTGGCTCAGCGGGTAAATCCATGGTCGCTTCCTGGTGATCAATCTTGATTGGCGAGTATCATCGGGTTGAATTCTCAGAAAGCAATTGCGTTGTGACGAGCCTCTTTCAGGATTTTCTTCCCGTTGACGAACCTGCTTCATGTGATGCTGCGCCTGGGTCGGTGGTGTCTGTGGCGATTGAGCAGAGTGTCGACCGGCTGCTGGATTATCTTATTCCCCGACGATACATGGGCCTCGTGTCGCCGGGCATGCGTCTTCGCGTGCCGCTGGGGCGGGGGAATAAGCCTGCGTTTGGGTATGCGATCGCGCTTCGTGACCACAGCGAATATCCCAATCTTAAGCCGCTGCATTCGATTGATGATGACCGGGTTCTGCTGAAACCGAAGATGATGGAACTGGCGAGGTGGATCAGCCGGTATTACGTATGCCCGCTGGGGACAGTGATAGACAGCGTGATTCCGTCCGCTGTCAAGCGCAAGACCGGGTTGGGCAAGCGCACGGTGGTGTGCCGTGCGAAATCGCGCGAGGAAATCCAGCAGATCATCGAAAGCACGAAGGCGGCGAAGCGTCGTGCCGTGCTGGCGCGGCTGTTGCTGCTGGAAGATGAACAGTGCATCGATCTGGTCAAGCTGGCGTCCGAATCCGGCACCAAGCCGCCGACGGTTCGCAAATTGGCGCAAAGCGGATTGATCACAGTCAAGCAGATCGCGGATCTTCCCGCATCGCTTACCGATAACATGCCAATGGGCGCCGCGGATGAAGCGGATCGGACACTGAACGTCGATCAGCAGAAGGTTTTCGATGAGCTTTCGCCGCGGATGGCGGGAGGATTCTCGGTCAACCTGCTGCTGGGTGTCACTGGTTCGGGGAAGACCGAAGTGTATCTCCAGTGCATCCGCAAAGTGGTGGAAGCGGGCAAGCAGGCAGTAGTGCTGGTGCCTGAAATCGCCCTCACGCCGCAAACCGTTCGACGCTTCACCGGTAGATTTCAGCGCGTCGCCATTCTGCATAGCGGCTTAACCCAAACTCAGCGCCATCAGTTCTGGCAGCAGATTTCATCCGGACAGGCGCAGGTGATTGTGGGGGCACGATCCGCGGTCTTTGCGCCCGTGCCGAACCTGGGTGTGATCGTTGTCGACGAGGAGCATGAAGCGTCCTACAAGCAGGATCAGGCACCGCGCTATCACGCCCGCGATGTGGCAATCAAGCGTGCGCAGATGGAAGATGCGCCGGTCATCCTTGGAAGCGCGACGCCCGCACTGGAATCGTATGCGAGGGTGAGGGGGCGGGAGGGTGTGGGTAGTGGCGCGGAGATCGTAGGTCGTGGCACGCCCGGCGGTGGCTCTGCTCTAACGAATGCAGCGGTTTCGACACAACCTCCAACCTCTAACCCACTACCCACTACCCCCGATTCACTGTCGCCAACCTCCGATCCTCGCCATCTTCTCGTTCTTCCTCGCCGTGTGCGTGGGCTTTCGATGCCGCATGTGGAGTTGATTGATCTTGCCACTGAAGCGCGAATGCGGAAGGGTGTGCATCTGCTTTCGACACGGCTGGAGCATCTGCTTCGCACGACGCTGGAGAAGGGCGAGCAGGCGATTCTGCTGTTGAACCGTCGCGGATATTCGAATTTCGTTTATTGCGTTCACTGCAAAGAGCCGATTCACTGCAAGTATTGCGACACCACAATGACCTACCACCGCGCCGCTGGCATGGCGGCGCAGTCGGCGGCGTTTGAGGAGAGCAAGCATACTGGGCAGTTGCATTGTCATTACTGCCTGGCGGTGAATCCGCTACCTCCCGCGTGTCCGGTGTGTAAAAAGAAGCTATCGCTCTTCGGCCTTGGCACGCAGCGCGTGGAAGAGGAGATCACCCGGAAGTTCCCCGACATCCGGTTTGCCCGGGTGGATTCCGACACCATGCGCGGCGGCAAGGATTACGAGCAGACACTGGCGCGATTTGCCAACAAAGAACTGCAGATGCTCCTGGGCACGCAGATGA
>Ga0105047_10018336_pt1 | contig 10851 bp, 9 predicted proteins | sample MAT04_FD_78384 | JGI IMG/M metagenome (GOLD analysis project Ga0105047, IMG submission 78384) | Freshwater microbial communities from Lake Fryxell liftoff mats and glacier meltwater in Antarctica - MAT-04 (megahit assembly) | ecosystem: Environmental > Aquatic > Freshwater > Ice > Liftoff...
GCGCTTCGGTGACGATCCGCAGATCGAACCTGCGCTTCACCTCGTCGAGCAGTTTCAATCCTTCATCCTTCAATCCCTGAAAGAGATAAGGCGAAGTTCTCGGCTTGAACGCGCCGCCGCGGAGAAACTTCGCGCCGCTTTGGGCGACGGTCTCGGCGCAGCGCATAATCTGCTCGTGTGATTCGACCGAACACGGGCCGGCGAAGATCTGCAGCGATCCATCGCCGATTCTCGCCCCGCGAACGTCGATCACCGTCGCATCCTTCTTCGTCTCGCGACTCACCAGTTTGTAAGGCTTGGTGACGCGCACGCACTCGCTCACGCCTGGCAGGTGCGAGAATAGCTCCGGCGCGACCGGCCCGGGATTGCCGGTGATGCCAATCGCGGTGCGTCCCGCGCCCGGGATCTGATTTGGCTTATATCCAAGTTCGCGGATACGGGCGCAGACAGCTTCGATTTGATCATTCGAGGCTTCTGGTGACATCACAATCAGCATGGGCAAACCTTTCGCTACGTCAGAATTGCATGCGGATATCTTCGATGGAAGCAGGTCTGGGTTCGAACGGTTTGTCAGCTGGAGGAGATTCCGACAGCGGAGTGTCGCGGGGAAAGATTCCAGCTTCGGCCAGCATCTCTGAGACCAGCGACATCGGCAGCCCGACGATGTTGGTGTGATCGCCCGCCATTCGCGTCACAAACGGGTCATTGTCCTGTATGCCATAGCCACCCGCTTTTCCCCGCCAATCGCCGGTTGCGATGTAGGCGGCGATCTCATGAGGCTTCAGGATGTTCATTCGTACGCACGAAAGGACGCGGTCGTGGCGTTCAAAGCCGGTGCTTCGGGAGATGACAGAGACGCCCGTGACCACAATATGTGTCGTACCTGATAGCAACAGCAGCATGCGTCGGGCATCTTCTTCGTCCGCGGGTTTGCCGAGAATTTCGTCGCCAAACGCAACCACGGTGTCGGCTCCAAGAACAACCCCTTCCGGATGCCTCGGTGTGATGGCTTCCGCTTTGATCTTCGCGAGGTGACGCGCCAGGTCGGCTGGCAGAATGCCGGGAGTGTAGTTGTCTTCGTCGACGTCGGCGGGATCGATGTCGAAGACATACCCCGCGTGACGCAGCAGTTCCTGCCGCCGAGGGGATCGACTGGCGAGGATCAACTGGCGAGGCTGGTGCGCTGCGTCTGACATCGTCTTGCGGTGGGAGTGGTTTGTCGCGGTGAACGGTGTCACTGTCAAGCGTGGTGCGTGCGTGAAACTGCGGCGATTCATTTGCGGCATTCAGACATCGCCTGATGTTGTCGGGAATCATCATCCGGCATAACCGGAGCGGCGTTTTCAGCGTCGAAGTGAATCCTCGCGGACTGGTACCCGGTTTGTGATGATAAAAAACATGCGATGGGGAGCAATAATCATTCTCGCGGCGTGCTTGCTGGGCTGTCATCAGAACCGGAAGCCGGTAACGGTTGCGCCGCCGCCCACGACGCGGCCTGCCGAGCATGCGAGCGCGGCACTGGCGTTCTCTCCGCCAGTGGCTTGGGATGAGCCCGAACTTCAACTGTGGCGCGAGGGGCGGGAACTGACGGCGTTTGGGGGATACGATCAGACGATTTCCCAGTATTATTACATTCGCACCGACGACCGCCAGAACATCTGGGGTGATAACGATTTGCTGATGCGACGGGCAGTCAGTGTGCGGTTTGGCGTTAACACCCGTTGATAGTCGAATTCGGAGCATCCCATCAGCCAATTTCATGACAGGCTTTCTCGCGGCCGGGTGTCTTAAAAAAGCCTGTAAACTCCCGTCATTTCTTGCCTTGGGAAAAATCCAGTCGTTTTGCGCTTGCAAATCGGGAGGGAAATGGCAAAGATTCCTCTAAGTCAGTACCACGTCAGCTCTTAGGAAATATTTCGAGGCTTTTGGGGTATTTATGTCTACCATCACCAAAAAAGAGCTCATTGATCGCATCGCGGACCGGATTGGTCACCGCCGAGTTCAGGTGAAGAAGGTCGTCCAGCAGTTTCTCGACGAAATTGTGGGCGAACTCGGCAAGGGAAACCGCCTGGAGTTCCGCGATTTCGGTGTCTTCGAAACCAAGACGCGTAAAGCGCGCAAGGCCCAGAACCCCAAGACGCTGGAACCCGTTGAAGTGCCGGAAAAGCGCACTGTAAAATTCAAGGTCGGACGGCTGATGAAACAGCGGTTGTCCGGGCTGACCGGCGTCGCGATTGACGATGAAGGCGGCGATATCGCCGATATGGATGAAAACGCAACCGAAGACGACACGGATGACGCCGAATAAGCCGGTGGCGCGAAGTGTTTTGTCGCGGGAAATGACTTTCGGATCAGGTACTAAAACGAGCCGCGATCGTGAGGAAGTGGGGCTTTCCGGATTGCATTACCGCACCCTTACGCTCGTCTGCACGTTTCACGAGATTTTCACCTCATCAGCGTTTTGCCGGTCTGCGGAGTTGCCATATTCGCAATCCGCGACGCCTAAATGAAAACACCCGAACCGCTCACGGGTGATACAAGATCGCTTGCTTCACCAGAAAGCATTCCGGGCGATAATTCTATTGTTGCCAGACCTTTGGCGGTTTACAGCGTGAACGAGCCTGAATCAGACAGTGACTCTTCCGGCAGAAACTCGTCCATCGAATCCGTTGTCCGTTCCGGGATGCGCTGCAGTGTCCGCTGCACCAGATCGAGGGGTGGATCTTCGGAAGGGAGATTGCTCAGCAAGTTGAGTACTGCGGCGACGTTCTTCAGATTGTCGGTTAATTCAAGCCCGGCTGCGACTGCGGGTTGAGGCATATTAGCACCATTTCCATCGACACTGGGAGAACGATCGAGCAGCAGGTCCACCGCTTGGCGGTCCCGGTCAGATAACTGAAGCTTCATAAAAAATCCCCAAACGACAACACTAAGGTGGACGATCCAATTATCGCCAAACCTTCGGGCTGCCCTCCTGATATCAAAAAAGCTTCCTTTGATGTGCAAATCGGCGGTGTCATAGCATCATGCGCTCTGGAAGCTGGATTCGCAACGTTTTTTTTATCCCAAACCCGGCCGATAACTTCTCGGCCTGTGTTGCGTGTCCGAGTTTGTTTACGCTTCAGCCTTTCCTAGGTTCGATTTTTTCCAGATTTCGGCAAAGTAGGCAACTGCGGCATGAAGTCGCGATTTCACGGTTCCAAGCGGAATATCGAGGATTTCGCTGATCTGTTTATATGGAAACTGATGGAAATAGCTCAGAAGCAGGATCTCGCGTAGATGATCCGGCATATTCTCGACGGTTCGCTGCACTTTGCCCCGCAACTCTTCCTTCTGCATCGGCTGGTCAGGTGGAATGTCAACGGCGCTCATCAGATCCAGAAATTCGCCGCTTTCGTCCTCCGACGGGTTGATGGATGCTTGCAAAGGCGAGGTAGGCCGGCGCGCCTGGCTGCGGATGAGATCGCGTGCCTTGTTCGCCGCAATGGTAAACAGCCATGGCCGGAAACGGCGTGAAAGATCAAACTGCTCTGCCGACTGGTGAACCTGAAGAAAAGTCTCCTGGAACACATCTTCCGCCGCCGCTCGATCGCCCAGAAAGCGGACGAGAAAATGATACAGCTCGCGCTGATAGCGGTTCACCAGTTCTGTGAACGCCTTGCGGTTTCCTGTTCGATAATCGGAAACGAGTGATTCGTCGGTGACAACGCTCATGGTGCCATATCCCGGTGCAGACCGCCTGGTGGGGGAGGACCCGCCATCTTCGTCCCGTGTCCAATCGCCGGACGAGACTTTAAACGGAGTGGGGGGTTCCCGTCCATGCGCACCCGATTGTTCCGGAAGATTGTCTCGCACGCCTTTCTTCATTGAACCTCTGCCCTTCAGGTGTCGTCATGTCCTAAGTAGAGTCATTCAGCTGCAAGGATTTCGTCGCAGTTGTGCAACTCATGCTGAGCAGATAACCTGCTCAACCTCGATTGTATGCCAGCTATCTCCCCAACTCTTGAAAAAACCGCGTTCTTCGGGCTTTCCCCGAGAGCTCTGGACGATTTTGTGCACGGTTTGGGTCTTTCACGCTTCCGCGGCGATCAACTCCGCGACTGGGTTTATCGCAAGGGCGTGACAGACCTTGCACAAATGTCGAATCTCCCGAGGTTAGACCGCGACAAGCTCTCCCATGTCATCACGTTCGAAACCACCAGCGCCATTATCCAGCAGCACAGCACCGACGGCACAGAGAAGCTGCTGCTGACCTGGCCGAATGGATCGAATGCGGAAACGGTGATGATTCCGGATGACGATCGACGCACCGCATGCGTCAGCTCACAGGTTGGCTGCCCCGTCGGGTGCACGTTCTGCGCCAGTGGGGTGAACGGGGTCAAGGGGAATCTGACTGCTGCCCAGATTGTGGAGCAGGTGTATGCGTTGAATCGGTTGATGGGGGAGGCAGAAAACCGAAATACAGAATCACGAAGGCACGGAGGCACGAAGGCACGAAGTGGTGTGGAAGTCAGCGGCGACGAAGCGACGAAGGGACGAAGCGACGAAGCGAACAGCACGGAAGAGAAGAGCGTCATTCGGTCATCCGCATCCCCTGCGTCGCTTCGTCGCTCAGCTCCGTCGTCGCTTATTCCTCCCCCCTCTATCACCAACATCGTCTTCATGGGCATGGGCGAGCCTCTCGCGAATTATCAGAACGTGATGGACGCCATCCGGATTCTGCACGACCCGAAATGCTTCAACATCTCGGCGAGAAAAATCACCGTCAGCACGGTGGGCGTGCCGCCGAAGATGCATGATCTGGCGCATGAAGATTTGCCGCTGAATCTCGCGATTTCGCTTCACGCGCCGACGGAGTGGCTGCGCCGAAAGTTGATCCCGTGGGCGGAGCATTTTCCGATCAATGAAATCCTGGATGCGGCTCGATATTACTTCAAGCAGACGGGACGCGAGATCACGTTGGAGTATATCCTGCTTGCGGGCGTCAACGATCAAGCCGAGCATGCACGCGAACTGGTCAAGGTCGCAAAGACGCTGCGGGCGAACGTGAATCTGATTCGCTACAACGAAGTGACGGGATTACCATACAAACGCCCGGAAGCCGGCGATGTGATGACGTTTCAGCGGATCTTGCGGGCAGCGGGCGTGAACACCCATATCCGCAAATCGCGCGGGCGCGACATCGACGCTGCCTGCGGGCAGTTGCGACGCAAACAGGAATTGACGCAATTGGGTTAGATCTGACAAATGGGTGGATCAGGCCAAGAAGGAGAACTGAATGAAGAGTCTGTTCATTGTTGCGATGTCGTTTCTCACCATCGGCTGTAACACCGTGTTCCGCGGCGATTCGCAGAAGATGAAGATCAACACCGATCCCCAGGGCGCAACGCTGCTGGTGGATGGCAAGGAATACACCTCGCCCGCGTTGGTGACATTGAAACGCAAACAGTCTCACTCGGTGGTGGTCAGTAAGTCGGGATATCAGCCGATCCGATTTGATGTCACTTCGCAGTGGGATGCGGCGTCGCTCCCGCAGCTGGCGCTTCCGGGCGGTAGCGCGATGTTTGCAACCGATAGCGTCACCGGCGCGGACCGAAGCTTCAAAGACCTCAAGCCCATCAAACTCACCAAAGCCGGTCAACCCACGACCCAGCCATCCGTCCGAAAAGTCTATCGCGGTAGCGTCATGACGCCCGCAGACTATGACAGGGCGCTGGCGGACGAGCGCGCGAATACCACGCGGTTTGGTGAGGGACGATGAGGGTGGTGATGAACTGTGTTGACCCGGTAGATTCCGCAATACCCACTAGTGAGATGCACAGCCCAAATCTGTCGATCAACTGTCGTCGCCGTCGTTCTGGGCGAAGCGAAGAATCTATCATCGGACACCAGATCCTTCGCTGCGCTCAGAGTGTGAGAGGCAAAGACCCGGTAGCGTGGGCGTCTCACCTCCGTTTCTCAGCTCGTTCGGACGGGGGCGAGACGCCCACGCTACGGGGTTTGCTGCAAAAACTCATTTGCTCTCAGGATGACGGGGTCGATGTTGAGCCACCATCTCAAGGTAGACGCAGCAGTAGCGTGGGCGTCTCGCCCGCGTTCGAACTGGTTTATCCACAGATTGCACAGATTTCACAGAGAAGGCGTGCGGACACAGCAGGTTGTCAGAGAATTTCGATCAAGAAAATGCGGGCGGGACGCCCACGCTGCGGGGTCAGCGATCGCGGGTTCACCATGGTCGAATTGCTTGTGGTGATCTTTATCCTGTTGATCCTGCTGAGCATTTTTGTCCCTTACGGCCTCCACCTTCGCGAGCAGAATCGCCGGGCGCGGTGTGCGGATAATCTCCGGCAGATCGGATGGGCGCTGCAGGCGTATTCGCGCGATAATGGTAATCACTTCCCGCGCACGCGCTACGACCCGGCAGCGGCGGGGCAGGGTTATCGATGCTTTACCGGCGCCGATTCGCCTGATCCATTTGCGCCCGATTCCAGGGTTGAAGCCAACGATGTCACCGCGTCTTACTGGCTTCTGTATCGGATCGGCTATCTTACGAAAAGCGATTTTTATGTCTGCGACGGCGACAACGCGTCGGCGGATCGCTCGGCGAACTTCGCACAACGGAGCAACTTTTCATCTTCGCGAAACCTCAGTTATTCCTTTGCGACACCGTTCAGTGCGAACTCGGAATATCACCTTACGATTGATCTTCCATCAGCATTTGTTCTGGCAGCCGACATGAACCCGACGGGCGAAGCGGCGGGAAACGTGCTGTTGGGCCAGAAATCTGAAATGAATTCCAACAGCCATCGTGGCGCCGGACAGAATGTGCTGTATGCATATGGTGCGGTGGAGTTCAAGTCGTCGCCCCATTGCGCATTCGGGGGCGACAACATCTACACCGTGCGGAACCATCCAGCCACCTCCACTGCCCCCACGACCGCCCCCACGACCGCTCCAACTACCGAACCAACGTCGCAACCGACGATCGACCTCAGCCCACGCGATGTCACGGACTCCTACCTGGTTCCCGCGATTCGCGATCGGCGGTGACTTGTCCCCGCCAAGCCGGGCACTACGCATCATGGAATTGGGGCTGGCGATTCAAAACAGTTGCGATCTGAAATTTCAAAGCTGAAATCGGCAATCATCCCACCCCAGCTTGTTTCGCACTAACCAACGATCTACCATAAGCCCAAGATGAATCGACCCCTTCCCGAAGCCATCGGGCAGCTTCTCGCTGCGCCGGAGCTGCGCGAGCTTGCGCATCTGCTGAAATCCGCGCCCACGGTTTGTGCGTCGGGCCTGTGGGGCAGCAGCGTGGCGGCTGTGGTCGCTGCTGCGCAGGAGGAACTGAAACGGCCGATCCTGCTGGTGTGTGGGCATATCGATGAAAGCGACGATCTCGCGGACGACATCGAACTCTTCACCCAGACCCGCCCGGATATTCTCCCCACCCTCGAACTCGGCGGCAGTCTCGGGCAGGTGTCGGAGGAGCTGGCTTCCAACCGCCTGAAACTGGTGTCGAAGCTGGCGACGAAACATGATGCGAACTCCTGCATTGTCGCGCCGATCCAGTCGCTGATGCAGTCGGTGCCGGCGAGAGATCAGCTCAAGTACCTGGTTTACACGCTGAATGCCGGGCAGCTGCTCGAGCCGGAAAAGCTCATCGTCTGGTTGTCCGATCACGGCTACAACCGACTCGACCAGGTGGAAGTCCCAGGCGACTTCGCCGTTCGCGGCGGCATCATCGATATTTACCTTCCGGGCGATTTCGAAACCGGCGCGGTGGATGGCGAAGAACAAACCGTCGGCATGTCCGTACGCATCGACTTCTTCGGCGATCAGATCGACACCATCAAGCGTTTCGACGTCAGCACGCTGGGTTCGCTGGGCCCGCTGGCGTCCATCCGCATTATGGACCTGAAGGGCGGGCTGGCGGATTCATCAGGCTCGACACATCTGTTCAGCTATCTCGACCCGAAAACCATCATTGTCTTTTGGGCCCCGCTTGAAATCGCCGAGCAGGCGAAGAGTTATCTTGAACGGTTGCCGGACAACCGCGGGATTTATCCGCTGGGCGCGCTGCTGAAGAACACAGCAAACTTTACGCGTCTTGAACTGAGTCAGTTCGAGCAGGGCAGCATGATGACGCTGCTTGGCACCGAAGATGCAAAGCAGGTTCGGCTTCCCGTTAATTCGCTGCAGCGGTTTGAGACAGAGGCGAAAAAGGCAATCAAGGAACTCGCAGAGCTTGCGGGGACGCACGATGTCACCGTCTTCTGCGAAAACGACGGCGAGAAGAAGCGCTTCAGTGAACTCATGGAAGCGGAGGTGAAGGGGCTGTGCGACAAGGTGAAGGTCGAGCAGGGCTATCTGCATCGGGGGTTTGTGTGGGGGAGTGAAGGGGACGGGCAAGCGGGGGAAGGAGGCACGTCTTCGCTCACTCTCCGGCTTATGCCCAGCGACCCTCGCCCCCTGGCGATTCTCGGTCATCACGAGCTCTTCCACCGCTACGAGATGCGGCGGCGGGTAAAGAAAATTGTCGCTTCGCGGCCGGTCGATAGCTTCCTTGATCTTAAAGTGGGTGACTACGTCGTTCACGTTGCCCATGGCATCGCAAAATTCACCGGCATGCAGACGATACAGAAAGAGGGGAAAAGCGATGAGTATCTGACCCTTCGTTTTGCCGAGAATGCCGTGCTGCACGTACCGGCGGCGCGGATTAACCTGATTCAGAAATATGTGGGTGGATTTCACGGGCATCCGCAGCTTTCCCGGCTTGGCTCGGGCGCTTGGGAAAAGCAGAAGGAAAAAGTCTCCGAAGCCGTCATGGATATGGCGGCGGAACTGATCGAAGTGCAGGCGGCGCGGCAGGCCGAGGTTGGCACGCCATTTCCTCCCGACACGGAATGGCAGCAGGAGTTTGAAGCCGAATTTCCTTACGTCCCCACCAACGATCAGGTCGTCAGCGCCGATGAAATCAAGCTGGATATGCAGAAACCCCGCCCAATGGACCGGCTGCTTTGCGGGGACGTGGGATATGGCAAGACCGAACTGGCGATGCGGGCCGCGTTTAAGGCGATTGAATATGGCAAGCAGGTTGCGGTGCTGGTGCCGACGACAGTGCTGGCGGAACAGCACTATCGCAGCTTCCGCGAACGCATGGCGAACTACCCCTTCCGTATCGACTCCATCAGCCGCTTCAAAACCGGCAGGCAGCAGAAGGAAACGCTTTCGGCGCTGGGTCGTGGCGAGGTGGACATCATCATCGGCACGCATCGTCTGTTGAGCAAAGACATCAAGTTTTCTGATCTTGGTCTGGTGATCGTCGACGAGGAACAGCGTTTCGGCGTGACCCACAAGGAACGTCTGAAGTCCATGCGAACGCAGGTGGACGTGCTGACGATGTCCGCAACACCCATTCCACGAACCCTGCACATGTCGATGCTGGGGCTTCGCGATATTTCTTCGCTGACGACAGCGCCGCAGGATCGACGCAGCATCGTCACGGAGGTTCTTGCATACGACAAGAACCGCATCAAACTCGCTATCCTTCGAGAACTTCAGCGGGAAGGGCAGGTCTATTTAGTTCACAACCGGGTGAGTGACATTCTCGCCAAAGCTGAGGAGATCCAGTCCATGGTTCCCGACGCCAGGATCGTCGTCGGGCACGGCCAGATGGCGCATGAGCATGCGCTGGAAGACGTGATGATGAAGTTCATCAAGCACGAAGCCGACATTCTCGTAGCCACGACGATCATCGAATCGGGCCTGGATATCCCGAACGCCAACACCATCATCATCAACAACGCCGATCGGTTCGGCTTGAGCGAACTTCACCAGTTGCGCGGGCGGGTGGGGCGGTATAAGCATCGCGCTTACTGCTATCTGCTTCTGCCGCCGGATCGTCCGGTGACGCCGATTGCGGCGAAACGCCTGAAGGCGATTGAGGAATATTCGCACCTTGGCGCGGGATTCAAGATCGCGATGCGCGATCTGGAAATTCGTGGCGCGGGAAATATTCTCGGGCCGGAACAATCGGGCCACATCGCGACGGTGGGATATGAGATGTATTGCCAACTGCTTGAAGAAGCAGTGCGAAGTTTGAAGAAAGAGCCGCGCCCCATCACCCCTGAAGCGCATGTGGATATCGGAATCAGTGCCTATATTCCGAAGACATATATTGGCGTCGACAAACAGCGGATGGACTTGTATCGCCGCATCTCGCGCTGCAATGACCTGAAGATGCTGGATGAACTTCGGCAGGACATGGAAGACGCCTTTGGAGAGATTCCTCGTCAGGTGATTGTGCTGTTTGCGCTGACGGAACTGCGATTGCTTGCGGGGATTTATGGAATCGACAGCATGATCCGCAAGCCGCCGGACATGGTGCTGACGGTGCGCGATGCAACGAAGGCACAACACGCCCTCAATGGCGCGCCGGGCACGTTAAGGGTGATCGACGAAAAAACGGTCTACCTTCGCATGCCGCCCACCTATCTTGAGCCTGAAACGTGCCTTATGGTGCTGCGGAATCTGATGCACGCGACGTATGACCGAGACGAGAAAGGTCTCCCCCCGCCGGAGCCCAAAGCGCCTCAACCAAAACCACAGGCCGCGAAACGGTAGGGAGAGTTTTCCTCCATGCACCATGACCTTTTGCAGATAATCGCTGATCCGCTCGACGTTGCGTTGATCGTCGCTTTCGTCACCGATCCGGCGGCAGGCGGTATCGACGTATTTATCGGAACCACCCGCGCGGAAACGCGCGCCGACGGCGTGGAACTGCTGGCGCTGGATTACGAAGCGTATGACGAGATGGCGCTGAAGCAGATGTCTGATCTTTCCCAA
>Ga0105047_10018337_pt1 | contig 10851 bp, 7 predicted proteins | sample MAT04_FD_78384 | JGI IMG/M metagenome (GOLD analysis project Ga0105047, IMG submission 78384) | Freshwater microbial communities from Lake Fryxell liftoff mats and glacier meltwater in Antarctica - MAT-04 (megahit assembly) | ecosystem: Environmental > Aquatic > Freshwater > Ice > Liftoff...
CGCTGGAACTGTTGACCACTCATCAAGCGGAAATGAAAGCAAGACCCGAAGGGGAAATCCCGTCCCCGTTAGGCCAGACACGAGCGACATTGGCCCGGATTGCCGCCGAGATCCGACTGCGGGAAGCCGAAGCGGACCAGCCAAAATGATGTGTTCAACGCGGAAACAGCAACCAACCCGCGGCGGCGAGGGCCACGGCCAACGCGACGATGATGAGGCTTCGGCTCAGCGAGCGCCGGGCTTCGGTGCGGGCGTCGAACCGCGCCAGTGCGATGGGTGTGCCCCGGAACTCCTCCGCGAAGGCGGTGGTGCTCGGCGTGCGGGCTTCGGAATCCAAGGCCAAGCCGTGCAGGACGGCTGCGGCCGCCGCGGCACTGAGGTGCGGAGCAACCTCGTCGACCGGCACGAGCCGTTCGCCGCGGCGGCGGGCTTCGACCGATGGCGGTGCCGCGCCGGTAAGCAGATAATGAATCGTCGCGGCAAGGCCGTAAACGTCGACGAGCTTGGTTTGGCCGATGCCGTCGAGTTGTTCCGGTGCCATGTAGTGCTCGGTGCCGGCGCGGGTGCGGGCTTCGCCGCGGCGATACTTCCGCGCGATGCCGAAATCGAGCAGCACGATGCGGCCGTCGCTTCCCACCAGGATGTTGTTCGGCTTCACGTCCCGATGGATGACCCCTTTTGCATGCGCATAGGACAAGGCATCGGCCATGGCCGATGCCACAATTGTGGCGTCCGCTTCGGAGAGGCCGGCCTTGTCGCCGCGGCGGTGCTCGGAGAGGTGCTGATGCAGCGTCGTGCCCGGCAGGTATTCCATGACCAGATAAAGCGTGCCGTTCTCCGAGAACAGCTCGATGACGCGAACGATGTTCGGATGCCGCAGCGTCTTGACGAGTTGAAACTCCGCGCGGATCGACGCTGTGAGATCGACCCAATCCCGCGTGTGCTTCACGGTGTTCCGTTGCCACAGGCCGAAGAAGGATCGCCGCCGTGCGTCCGGCGGGAAGAGTTCCTTGATGGCCACCGTATCGCCGCGGCGGGTAGTCGCTTCGTAGACGATGCTGAAGCCGCCGCGACCGATGGTGCGCACAACGCGATAGTCGCCGCCGCGCAGCTTCGTACCGGGCGTCAGAGCCGTCGTCGAACCATCCATCGGCGAACCTTGAGGAGAAAACGACTATTCTACGGTTCGCAGCACGGGCCGGGACATTGCCGAGATTCCGGCGAAAGTGCGCATCCAATGGGCTGCTGAGTTGGGTCGTCTGCGACCGAATCCAGCAGCAAGAGCAGCTTCAGTTCGAGCCTTGCGACTTTAATGAGCCGCGCACGAAGTAAGTGGACAAAAACCAACCGCTTACTTCGTGCGCGGCACTTTTAGGGTCACACGTATGAAACTGAAACTGCTCAATTGCGCGAGGGAAACCACTGAGGTGATGTTGCCGACACTCTCGACCCCTCTCGACCCTTGACCGATCCGACGCTGTGACCTGATGTAACTGATAAGGCGGGCGGTCCATACCTCCGGTTGATCACCGCCCGGCCGCATCCCGCAGCTCCCAGGTGCCCTCTACCGAGATGGACCCGGCCGGGTGAAAGTGTAACTGTTACTGGCCCAGGCACACTTGGATCAGTTCCGCGCCGACGCCGAACAAACCAGCTCTGCTGCCCGGCCCGCTCGGTGTGCTACACGTCCCGAAAAGCCTACATGCCGCCGCTGTCCCACGTCGTCATTTTGAAAGGCGCGTAAACGATCCGCCCGCGTCACACAACCGCTCACCCCTGGCCCTGTGCCGGTCGCGGCGGGCCGGGGAGGTTCGGTTTGCCGAAGAGTTCCTCGTTCACCTTTTGCTGCAGTCGCTCGGCGTTCTCGGGGCTGGTGATGTAGTAGACGTTGCCCATCGCCACCGGTTTGAGATTCACCATATCCGCGATCAGTTCCAAGGCGTTCAACAGTCGTACATCGTCGATCGTCAGCGTGATGTTCGACTGCTTGACTTCCTGCAGAGAACGGGCATCGAGCACGATGTTGGCGCCGGTCTGTTTGCGAAGCTCGTCGAGGATCGAAGCGAGTGATTGTTTCTCGGCCGACAGCGAGATCGGCTGGCCGAGAATCTGCTCCTTGAGTTGTTCCGGAGAAATGCTCAGCGGTTCGCCATCGCTCACGCGGTTCGGGATCGTCGGCGGGATGTAGGCCGGCCCGATGAGGATGCGGTTCCCCGCGACGCGGAAGCTGTGCTTGCCCGGCAACTGGGCCAAGGCGTCCGTCAGGACTTCCGTCACAGTCAAGCTCTTGGACTGCTTAAGGGAGATTTTGGTTTCGTAGAACTTTTGCATGATCTGGCTTATGGGCTCTTCGTTGCTGAAAAACTCGCGCCGCTTGTAGGCGGCGATGTCCATGCGGGAATTCAGTCCATGATTCGCGCGGAGGATGTCCAGCAGTTGCTCGAAGGTGATCGCGTGCACGTCATAAGTGAATTGCTCCTTCAGCACGAGCCGCAGGGTGGTTTCGTCCGCGACCGGCAGCTTGGCGTCCGACTTCGCCTCCGGCGGCTTGTCGGCCTTCGGCTTCTCTTTGGCCTCCTTCGGCTTGTCGTCCTTCGGGGTGTTGGCCTTGGCCTTGGCCTGCGGCTTCGGTTGCTCCTGAGCGCCGGCCTGGTAGAGGCCGATGCCGACGGTGGTCATCAGGCCCGCGGCGAGCAGGCCGGCGGCGAGAAGGCGGGTGGTCGTCATCATGGTCGTGGTCACTCCATCTGCAAGGAGGCCGGCCGCCGACAAGGGGGCCGTACCGGTGGAATACCGAATCGCGTTGTCCAAGGCCGCCGTCGAAAGCGGCCCGAGTTTGGGAGCATAGGCGTCAGCGATGAGGCCGGCGCACAGTGCGTCGAGTGTGAACGTCGTCGTCAGTGCCACGCCGCGGCGGGTGAGCCGGACCCGCAGACGTTCCTTGCCGGCGGCGAGGCGGGAATCGACCGTGCCCTTGGGGATGCCGAGAATGGCCGCCGCTTCGCCGTTGGATCGATCCTCCAATGCGCAGAGCACGACCGCCGCCCGCATCTTCTCCGGCAACGCCGCCAGTTCCTCGGCAAGCATCGCCGTCGCCTCCCGTCGAACGGGGTCGCCGCCGTCCGACTTCGTCGCCAGTTCCTCCGGTAACGCGACTGTGCGACGCCGAGCGTTGGTGCGATGCATTTTCAGGCAGGTCAGCGCAGCGATGCGGACCAGCCAAGCCGCCAGCCGGTCGGGCGATCGGATCGTCTCCACATCCCGGGCGAACACGAACCAGACGACCTGATAGGCATCGTCCGCATCCGCATCGCACCGCAGTCGCGCCCGGCAGACGGCGTAGACCGCCGGGCCGTGGCGCGACATCAGTGCCGCGAATGCTTCAGCATCGCGAGCCAGGACGTAGCGATCCACCAGAAACGCATCGCTCTCCGCCGGCGGAGCGATGGTCCGGTGGTTCACCCCAAGCAACTCACGCGGCACGGCCATGATTGGTCTCACATCCCTCGGCACACCAATGTTCCCGATGCGGTCGAAATGCTTCAATTCAAACCCAGAAGTTTGTCGCAGGTCAGGTCGTCCGTTAATCAAATTCATTCCACGACCGGCGAGTGGCGGATTACCATCCGCCGAGTCGTCCAACCAACTGCAGACTCGGCGGATTACCATCCACTGTGTTGTCCAACCAGCTGCAGACTCGGCGGATTACCATCCGCCGCTCGCCCAAGAATGGCGTCACCCGCCGATGGTGTGCATTGTGCGTTTCGGTTTGAGGAAGTTGGCGGAGTTGATCTCGTGGCCTTCCTCCTTGGCGGCGATGCTTTTGCGGACGAGAGCTTGAATCGCGGGGACATTCGCCGGACCGGGACGCAGCAGCGGCTTGACGTCGAGTTCGTCCTTGGCGAAAAGGCAGTTGCGGAGGCGGCCCTCGGCGGTGAGCCGGATGCGGTTGCACGATCGGCAGAAGGGGCGGGACACACTCGCGATCACGCCGACCGAGCCGACGCCGTCGGCATAGTCGTAGACGACCGCCGGGGCGGAGGCATCCAACGTCTTGGCGGGGACCAGCGGGGCGACGTCCCGCTCGATGAGGTCCAACAGTTCATGGGCGGGCACGAGTTTGCCGCGTTCCCAATCGTCCGCGCCGATCGGCATGTACTCGATGAAGCGAAGTGCGAAGCCCTGTTCGCGGCAGTAGTGGGCAAGCGGTGCCGCGTCGTGTTCGATGAAGCCGCGGAGGGCGACCGCGTTCACCTTCACCCGAAAGCCGAGCCGCTTCGCCTCGGCCAGCCCCGCGAGTGTCGCTTCAAGTCCGTCGCGTCGGGCGAGCGTGCGGAAGCGGCCCGCGTCGAGCGTGTCCAGCGAGACGTTGAGCCGACGCAAACCGGCGGCGTGCAAGCCTTCGGCTTGTTTCTCCAGCACCAGCGCATTCGTCGTCAGCCCGAGATCGGTGACGCCGGGCAGCGCGGTCAGCATGGCGACCAGTTCGGCGAGGCCGCGGCGCATCAGCGGTTCGCCGCCGGTCAGGCGGATTTTGTCGATCCCCAAGGGAATCGTAGCCGCGACGAAGGCCGTCATCTCCTCGAAGGTGAGCAATTCCGTGCGATCGAGGAAGGTCACATCCTCGGGCATGCAATAAACGCAGCGCAGGTTGCAGCGATCGGTGACGGAAAGGCGCATATTGTTGTGGCGGCGGCCGAAGCCGTCGATGAGTGGCGTCATCGGATCTCGTCCGCCGGCGCGGGCAGGACCCAGGAGGTTTCGCCCGTTGGCGTGTGGTCCTTCTTCCAGATCGGTACCTGGTCCTTGATGCGGTCCATTGCGGTGCGACACAGTTCGAAGGCCTCCGTGCGATGCGGCGCACTCACGGCGACGGCCACGGCCGCCTCGCCGACTTCGAGCCGACCGAGGCGATGAATCACCGCGAACTTCACCAGCGGTTTACCGTCCGCCAATTCCGCGATGATCTCGGCCAGCTTGCGCTCGGCCATCGGGGCGTAGGCCTCGTATTCCAGCGCGACGGTCACGTCCTCGCCGGTCAGTTCGCGGACGGTGCCGAGGAACAGGACCACGCCACCGCAACGGCTGTCGCGGACCGCGTCGAGCAGGTCGCTGCTTTGGATGGGATCGTGGGTAAGGCGGATCATGTGGATATGATACGCGCCTCACCCGCCGCTGACCGGTGGGATGACGGCGAGTTCATCGCCGGGGACGATCCGCGATCCTTCATCGGCAAAGGCTTGATTGACGGCGATGCGGCAGACCGCCCACAGCGGCCGTGCGTCCGGGTAATGTTGCGCGAGTGCGGATGCCAACTCGGCGACGGTCGCGCAGTCGGGCAATTCGACGGTTGGGCCGAACTGCTCCTTGTGCGACGCGAAGAGGTGGATGTGCATCATTTCCTGACCGAGTTGTAACGAGCCTCCGGGCTTGCCCCGGAGGCTGGGACGGCAATCCCATCCTTGGATGTCATCGAGCTTACGCAAGGACTTCGGTCCGGACCTCCAAGGCAAGCCCGGAGGCTCGTGGAAAACCCCCGTCACCTTACGAGCCTCCGGGCTTGACCCGGAGGCTGGGACGGCAATCTCATCCTTGGATGTCATCGAGCTTACGCAAGGACTTCGATTCGGACCTCCAAGGCAAGCCCGGAGACTCGTGGAAAACCCCCGTCACCTTACGAGCCTCCGGGCTTGACCCGGAGGCTGGGACGGCAATCTCATCCTTGGATGTCATCGAGCTTACGCAAGGACTTCGGTTCGGACCTCCGGGGCAAGCCCGGAGGCTCGTGGAAAACCCCCGCCGCCGGCGGCCCTACTTTTTAATGTCGGCCGAAGGGTCCTTGATCTCGTCCGGCTTCGTTTTGGCCGCGGCACCCGTCGGCTTGGATTCGTCCTTCTTGGTCATCTTGGCGTTGTGGTCCTTGTGGGCTTCTTCCTTGAAGTCGCCCAGGTACGGCTTACCCTCGAGTTCCAGGCTGACGGTGCCCTCGAACTCTTGTTCCTTGGCGAAGTTCTCGTGCGTCGCGGTGAAGCGGGAACACTTGCCCTTGGGGTCGCCGGCCTGCGGGTCGGCCTTCAGGTCGACCTGGAATTGCGGCGACTTGATGCTGAGCAACAGCTTGTCGGTTGCGATCGGAACGTCCTTCTTGACATTGCCGTCGAGGATGTGGACGGTCGCCGTTTTCTTGCCGTGATCCACGACGAACTCGCCGTGGTACTTGCCGAGTTCAATGACGGCGCCGCCGCGCGGGCCTTCCGTGTGATCGTCGTGCTTGTCACTTGTGGCGGCAGCCGAGGCAGTGACCGGGGCTGTTGAAGCAGTCTTTTCGCAGCCGACCGCGATGAGTGCAGCCGTCAGCAGACTGTAGGCCGTCATGTTACGGAATCGCATCGTCATTCTCCTGGGTAATAGAATCACGGCAACTCGCTTGGTGCGGCGTGCACCAGGCGTTCGGCATCTTTGCCGCTGAACTTCCAAAACAGCCCCGGGTGGAGCAGGAATTCGCAGAACGTACTCGTGAGAAGCCCGCCGAGAATCACCGTCGACACGGGGTAGAGAATCTCCAGGCCCGGCTTTTTGCCGCCGATGACCAGCGGTACCAGGCCGATCCCCGCGGTGAGCGCGGTCATGAGTACCGGCGACAGCCGTTCGAGGCTGCCGCGCAGGATCATCGCTTCGCTGAAGGCTTGGCCTTCCTCCTTCATCAGATGGAAGTAGTGCGTGACCAGCAGAATCCCGTTGCGGACCGCGATGCCGCCCAGCGACACGAAGCCGACCATGGCGGCAACCGTCAGCGTCTGCTCGGTGACCACCAAGGCAATCACGCCACCGATGAACGCCGTGGGCACGGCGTTGAGGATCTGCAGGCTGATGCGGATCGAGGGATACAGCAAAAACAGGACCGCAAAGACGCCCAGCAGGCTGACTCCTGCGAGGATCGAGATGAGGAAAGTCGCCGAGCGCTGGGCCTCGAACTGACCACCGTAGGAAACGAAATACCCTTCGGGCATCGGCACCCGGGTTGCGACGCGCTGTTCGATGGCCGCGACGATGCCGGCCAAATCGCGGCCGTCAGTGTTGCAGCGGATGACCGCGCGGCGGCGGACGTTGTCTCGGCTGATTTGGTTCGGGCCGCCGGCGGCGTCCGGAATATCCGCCAGTTCCTTCAACCGCACCTGACCCTTGCCGCTCGGCAGGTCGATGCGGAGTTCGCCGAGGCTGCGGTAATCGGTGCGGAAGCGGGCGTTGAGCTTCACGATCAGATCGAATCGGCGCTGTCCTTCCAAGACCTGAGACACGACGTCCCCGCTCATCGCGGTCTCGACGAATTTGGCCACGTATTGCCGGCTCAGGCCGTGGTAGGCGAGGTCGTCGCTTCGCAGCACGATGTGCAACTCATCGACCATTTCCTGCGGCTCGATGATCGGCGTGGTGAGACCGGGAATGGTAGAGATTTCCGCCTTCACCCGGCGGGCGAGTTGTTGCAGTTTGTCCAGATCGTCCCCGAAGATCTTGATGGCGATCTGCGACCGAACGCCGGAAAGCATGTGGCTGATGAGGTGGCCGAGCGGCTGCTCCGCTTCAACGTCCGCTCCGGGCAGGCTCTCCTGAAACTCGGCGACGGTCTGCTTCAGAAACTCGTCGCGGCGACCGACCGCGTTCGGGTTCATGGTCAGGATGTATTCGCTGCGGCTGACCGGCTCGGCATGTTCGTCCAACTCCGCGCGGCCGGTGCGGCGGACGAAGTGAAGAATCTCGCCGTCCGGGTTCGTCGGCGATTTCCGCATCGACGTCAGCTTCGCATCCATGATCGCAGCCGCCTCGTTGGACGCCTCCAGGGATGATCCTGTGGGCAGCGCCACGTCGAACTGCACGCTGCCTTCGTCGAACTTCGGCAGGAAGTCCGCGCCGAGCGTGGTGAGCCGCCAGACGGACCAGCCGACGACGAGCCACGTGAGTATCAGCAGAATGCCGGCGTGCTTCATGCTGAAGCGGATGAGATGACTTGCGGCCCACTTCAGCAGCCGCACAAGGTAACCATCGTGATGCCCACGCGAAGCCTTCGTCCCGGAGAGCAGGTAGTAGGACAGCACCGGTGTCACGGTCATCGACACGAGCAGCGACGCGAGAATCGAGATGATGTACGCCAGCCCCAGCGGCACGAACAGCCTGCCCTCCACACCCGAGAGCGCGAAGAGCGGCAGGAACGCGAGTACCACCACCGCCGTGCCGAAGACGATCGCGGAGCGGACCTCGCGGCTCGCGTCGTAGATCACCGCAATCGGAGTTCGGGGATTCGCCGAAGCCGCGTTCTCGCGCAGACGGCGGTAGATGTTCTCCACATCCACGATGGCGTCGTCCACGAGTTCGCCCATGGCCACAGCGATACCGCCGAGAGTCATGACGTTGATGCTCAACTCGGTGCCGCTCAGGTAACCGATCGCGCGGAAGACCAGCGTCGTCACCACCAGGGAAAGCGGGATGGCGGTCAGCGTGATGAAGGTGGTCCGGAAGTTCAGGAGGAACAGAAACAGGATGATGACCACCAGCACCGCACCGATGATCAGCGCCTCGGCGACGGTGTGGATCGCGCGGTCGATGAAGTCCTTCAGTTGAAACAGATCGGTGTTGACGACGATGTCCGCCGGCATCCCGGCTTCGGCGTCCCGCAGTACGGCCTTGCAGCGATCGGTCACGTCGCGCGTGTCCGCGTGCGGCTGCTTGACGATGGTCAGCACGACGGCATCGTTGCCGTTGACTCCCCCCTCGCCGCGCTTCGGAGCCGGGCCTTCGGCGACGGTCGCCACCTGGCCGAGAAGCACCGGTCGGGTTCCGGTCGTCTTCACGGGAATCAACCGCAGGTCGTCGAGCACCTTGGCCGGCTCGGGGCCGAGCCGGGCGATGACCCGCACCGACCGCTCGAACAGGCCTTCCTCGGTGAAGCCGCCGCCGGCGTTCAGGTTGTTTTCTTCGATCGCGCGATCGACGTCCTGCAGCGTGACCGCGTATTCAAGAAGCTTGTCCGGGTTGACCAGCACCTGATACTGCTTGCGGTCTCCGCCCATCACCAGCACCTCGGCTACGCCGGGAATCTGCAGCAGACGCGGACGCAACACCCAGTCGGCTGTGGTGCGAAGGTCCATCCGCAACTCGACCGGAGTACGGAACTCGACCTTGTGGGTTTGCCCGTCGTGGGTGAACGAGGCGTGCCGGCCGTCGGCGTCGAGCGTGATTTGTCCGACGGTCACGCGCTCCCAAGTCTTCACGTCCCGCCGATCCTTGGCCCGCCACACAGCGAACGGCGACGCACCCTCGGCGTCGGTTCGTTCCGCCAGAAGCCCGGTGCGGCCGACCGCTGCGAGCGTGCCGCCGCTCGGCCCTTTTTGCCGATAACAGCCGACGTGGATGATCTGACCCATGATCGACGCGGGCGGCGTCATGATCGGGCGGATGCCGTTGGGCAAGGTGCTGCTCACCGTCGTCAGCCGTTCCTGCACAATCTGCCGGGCATAGCGGATCTCGGTGCTCCAGCTGAACTCGACGTAAGTGACCACAAGGCCGGGGCTGGACTGACTTCGCACGGCTTCGACTCCGGGCGCGCCGAGTAGTGCCGTCTCCATCGGCTGGGAGACCGTCGCTTCGACTTCCTCCGGGGCCAGGCCGGGGCACTCGGTGAGCAAGATCACGCGCGGCCGGTCGAGGTCGGGAAAAACGTCGATCGGCAGTTTGGTGGCCGCATAGCCGCCGTAGCCGAGCACGACCAAGGCGGCGAGCATGACCAGCCCGCGATACTTCAGCGATAATCGAATCGCGGTGTTGAGCATGGTGCGACCTTGTTAGTGTTTGCCTTCGTGGAAGGTGCCGTCGGCGTGCATGTGGCCACCCGCCGCTGCCGCGTCGCCGGCGGTTTTCAGCATGCGATTCAACTGGGTCGCGCCCGTTAGCGCGACATGGATCCCGGGGGGGACGCTGCCGTCGTTGGCGACGATCACCGACTTGCGGTCCCGATGGACGACCGCGACCGGCTTGCGGTCGAACGTATCCCCATTGCGGCGGAACACATAGGCGTCGGCTCCTTCGAAGGCGACCGCGGCGGTGGGCAGGATGAAGACGTTGTCGATCGCGTCGGTGCGGACGCCGAGGCGGACGCGCTGGCCGGGACGGAAGCGCCAGAGGGTCACCGTGCGGCCGTCCCGCTCGACGATCTTCGATTGATTCACCAGCGGCATCAGGAAGCGGAAGGTGCGGCTGTCCGGGTCGATGGTGTTGGCGATGGTTGTGATCGGGAACGTTTGCGCGAGTGTGGGCCAATCGTTCGGCTTGTCCTCGTCGAACTCGACGTCGACGGGTCGGCCCTCCTTGGCGGCACGTTGAAGTGCGGGCGATTCGTCCTGAAAGGCGCGGCCCTCGACGGCGAGCAACTCGTGGTTGGCCAGGATACTCAGCGCCTGACCGGCGGTCACTTGCTGGCCGAGTTCAACCTTCACTTCCTGAATCTCGTAGCGGCGCTTCGCCTCGGACTTCTCGCCGGCGAGCACATCGTCGAGCTTCACCTCGATGCGGTTGACGAAGGTGCCGGCAGCGACGCCGTCGATCTGCGCGGCACTCAGCCCGCGGTTCTGCAATTCCTGCCGATAGGCCTTGATGGAGACCTGCGTGCGGACGATCTGATTGTCCGCCTCGATCAGCCGCGCTTCGGGCAGCCCACCGCCGGCGGACGCGAGCCGCTTGCGCTGATCCTCGTTGAGTTTCAGTTCCTGGGTTGCCTTGAAGAGATCGGTCTGGGTCAGGTGCAGCGATTCGCTGAGTAGGGTCAGGGTGAACAGCACATCGCCGGCTTCGACCGCATCC
>Ga0105047_10018338_pt1 | contig 10851 bp, 10 predicted proteins | sample MAT04_FD_78384 | JGI IMG/M metagenome (GOLD analysis project Ga0105047, IMG submission 78384) | Freshwater microbial communities from Lake Fryxell liftoff mats and glacier meltwater in Antarctica - MAT-04 (megahit assembly) | ecosystem: Environmental > Aquatic > Freshwater > Ice > Liftoff...
ATCCTCCCCCGTCTCCAGAGTGCGGATCGTGCGCATCACGCCCAAGTAAGACCCTTCAAGCGTGGCCACGAAGGGCAGATGCTCTAAGCCAGATTCCGTTGCCATCCGCTGGGGACGAAACGCTCCCAGGCTCACTTTTTGTGCCCGACACCGCCGCGTCACCGCGTCCAGGGCTTGGGCCCCCACGGCCTCGGCCTGAGCGGACCACACGAACTTGTCGGACAACGTGCGGAACTCCTTGGCCTGATCGCGCAGGGCGTAAGTCTCGCGCCGCACGACGGCTTCCTGGTCGATGCGCGCCGACTTAGTCATTGCGGGCTTCACGGCCGGAATGAATTGATCCCACAGGAACGCGCCCACCATGCCCAGCACCGCCAAACCAAAGATCAGGTTCGCCGCCACGAGAGGGGTAACGTTCATTTCTAAGGCGCGATTGGCCCTCATGGCGTGGCTCCCCGAGATGTTCGCCCCCTCTTGGCTTCCACCACGGGCAGGTTGCCCACCGCCGTCGCGGCAATCGCAAAGTTCACCACCGGCGAGTCGTCGATGGTGCCGCCGTTGGCAAACACCAGCCGCACATCGCGCAAGCGATCCTGCGTGGCAAGTCGTTCCACATAACTGGCTACGGCAGGATTGTCCCTCGCGGTGCCCCGAATCTGCAAAGGCTTGCCCCTTTCGATGGTGGCGCCTGTCAACCACGCGCCGGATGGGGCCAGATTTCCCGCGATCACCAGCACATCGCTGGGGCGCTGGGCGGGACGGAACGCGCGACGGAGCGGATCGGCCAGCTTCGCGGCATCCGCGGCGGACTTTGCGGCGGAGTCGCGACTCGAACGCAGTCGGCGCAGTTGATCCCGCCACACGGCTTCGTCGCGACGGATCACTTCGGCCTCGTCCATTCGGTCCCACGCGACCATCAAGTTCAGCATGCCCGCCGCAATCGCCAACAGGATCGCGAGACGCAACCGGCGTTGCTCGCGCTGGCGACGTCGCTTGGCGGCCACCGCCGGGGGCTCTAGCCCCAAATCACCGCTCGGCGGCTCTTGGGCCAAGGCTTCAGCCACGCTCTCGGGCGCGGTCTTCGCGGCAAACGGGAGACTTAATCCGCCGGCGGCAACCACCGCCAGCTCACCGTCCACTTCGGCGGCGGCCAGAGTCCGGGCAATCTCTCCGCGAATAAGTTCGGGGTCGTCGTCTACGGTCGCCACGCGGCTGTAGTGCAGCCGACCGTGAATCACCACGTCCAGTCCCAATCCCTCGGGAGTGCGCTCCACCACCACCGCGTCGAGCAATCCGAGGCGGCGGCACAGGGCAACCGAACCCAAGGCCAACGCCACCACCAATCCGACCCGCACCCGGCAGGCCTCCGCTTCCGCCCGGCGTTCGGCCAAGGCGACGGCCGGGGCTGCCATCACTAGGGCTTCACCCCCGCTCACGGCGTAAGTCCAGGCGACCTGGTCGGCGGGCAACGGCACGAGTAGGGGTAACCGGAGGGTCAGCGCGGCGACGGTTTGGCTGGGTGAAGCCGGGGGAACCGGCGTCGCCCGGACAAACACGCTACGCCGCCCCAGGGCCAGGGTGACGGTTCCACTCAGACCCGCGCACGCGGCGACGGCATCGAGGGGAACGGTCTGGCCCCGACTCGGGGCATCGCCCCGCCACCATCCGGCCGGACTCGAGACAATCACGGGTCGCGGCCCGACTTCTCGGCTCATTGCGTCTCTCCCAGGTCCACCGTAGTGGTGGTTTCGGCATCCCAGCGCCACCAGGTTGGCGCATCATCGCCCAGCGGGGTGAGCCGCTTGATCACGCGCGGCCCATCGGCCTCCACGACCACAATTGCTTCCAGCGCGCGGGTCTGCCGCCCATGCCGACCGGACACCCGCACCACAAACGTCGTGGAATCCACCGCCAGCCGATCAATCACGGTGGCGAGGACGTCGAGGGTCACCCCGGGTACGGTCGTCAGTGACCCCAGACTGGTAAAGCCCGTGCTTTGGCGCTGGAGGATCGCGCCGGCAACGTCGGGGGTCATCCCGTCCAGTGAGTTCAACACCGCTTCCGACGCCGTGTTCAGATTCACCAGCCCCACCGTCGAGGTCGCGGCATCCACCGCCAAACGATCAAGAAGAATAGTTGCATTCGTAAGGTTCACGCCTGGGGTTCGCAGAACGTCGCCCAATCGGGTGAACGTACCGACGTTGTTGCGCCGCTGGATGATGGCTGCCGCCAACACCACCGGAACCCCGCGCTGGGTAAGTTGTGGCAAGTTCGCGGTGTTGACGTTGAGGCGAGGTTGGCCATCATCGGCGGGGCGGGTGCTGGCCGAGTCGGTGGTGATCAACTCTAGCAGCGCGGGTTGCTGTTCGGGTCCGCCAGCGACCAAGCTTGGGGCCGTGGTGCTCTGTTGCGGGGGCGCCAGAAGGGTCTCCGGGCCAAACCCTTGAACCAGGAACAGCTCGTCGATGGACTCCAAATCGCCGAGCGCGGTGTTATAGGGTTGGTCTAGGTTGGTGTACACGTCGTCCTTTGCGCCTTCGGGGCGCGCGGTGAGGTCCGCCTCGCGCCAGTCCAACAAACTCGCCACTTGCGCGGTCGTCAGGGGAAGCTTGATGAGATCCGCTTCGCTGGCGCGGTTCAGGTTGATCCGAGAGGCCGCGTCGATCACCTCCAGCCGGAATGATCCTTCGCCCATGAGAAATTGGGTGGCGCCGGCGGAATCCAGGGTTGCCCACGGGTCCTGCAGGGTGGTGGCGGTCGTCTCCGTCGCGGGTTCGGCCAGGATCGCCAGCGCTCGGGCCAGGCCCGCTTCGGCCATCCGCTGAGCCTGATCGCCGTCAACGCGCTGGACCGCCGACCGGAACGCGGCGGCCTGCACTGAGGCGTACAGCCCCACCACCGCAACCAACGCCGCGAGGACCGCGATCACGAGCAACAACGCCGCCCCCCGATTGCGCTGACGCCTCATGGCTGAAGGTCTCCCGTGCCGGCGGGATTCTCCGCGGTCACGTCGCTGAGGACCACGCGCACTACATGGGTTCGCGGCTCGGTTTCGTCGCTCATCGTGTAGGTCACGCGAACCGCGCCGGGTAAGCGTGGTTCCGAATCCGAGGTGGTATCCCACTCGGTAACCCACGTAGTGCCGTTCCAAAACTCAAATCCAATGGCGGTGATGTCGTCGCGCCAGCGGCGCTCGCGTCCGCCCTGAAAGGGTTCGCTATCAGGGGGACGCTGCTCGCGCCGGAACAGTCCGTCGCCCGTAGCCGACTCGCCCACGGCGGTCATGCTTAGTCCGACTTCGACCACGCCGCCCTGAGGGCCATAGCGCTCGTTCCGGGCGGCGAAGTCCTCGGCCACCGAGTCTTGGTAGGCTCCGTCCACCGCTCGCCCCAGCACAGTGAAGGCCAGGGTGTCCGGAAAACCCGCGGTGAGTCCTGCCCCGGTGCCCGAATCAAAGGCCACAAAATAGCGCTCGGCGGCCACTCCGGCGGTCGGGGACGTACCCAAATAAGCCCGACTCAGCCAAGCCGCCAATTCGCGCTCAAAGGTCTCGGCGGCCAAGCGACGCTCGCGAGCGGGAGCGGTTTGGTTGTGGTAGGACACCACCGCCGAGAACGCGCGCGCCGCGCCGAACACGATGAACACCAACACCGAAATCGCCACGAGGAGCTCGATCAGCGTGACGCCGCGCCGTCGTTGTCTCAACGCCGCTTCCCCAGTTGCGGGGCCGCTGCGACCCCGATTCCGGTGCCGGTGTTGCTGGTCGTCGGCGGCCGGTATCGGGCGGTCCGGGCGGTCACGGTCGCGCCAAACGCGTCGGTCGCCGTCACCGTGACCTCTTCCAGATTCTCAACGCCCGTCGGCACAACTTCCGCCGACCATGACCAGGTCGGTCGGCCTCGGTCCTCAAAGCCACCGTCGAGGTTCGTCGCGTCGCTATCGCTGGTGGCGAGGAACTCATCAAGCCGCTCCTGCGCCAATCGGTGAAGCGCCACTCGGTCATTCAGCGTCGCCTCGGCCCGCGTGAGTTGCGCCAAAGCGCCCACGGCGGCCGACACCCCAATGCCCAACAACGCCGTCGCCACGACGGCTTCGATCAGCGTAAACGCCGCGCGACGATTAGCCACCGCGCTGCTCCAGTTCGCCAGCCGACCAGGTTTCGGGCTCGGCCACGGGCAAGTCGCCGTCCCGCACTCGTGACGCGCCGCGCGGAGGGATCGACCATGACCAAGCGGCCCCGCTAGGGCCCGAGAACCCAACCCCGCCCGCGTCTTGAGTACCGTCAGGAAAGAAGCGGATCCGCCACTGGTCGGCGGTTTCGAATTCGCCGGCCAACTCCCAGGTGCTGGTGTCCCAACCTTCGGGCACCCGCGCTTGGGCCAGCACCGGGCCGCTGGCGGCCGAAGCATCGCTGACCGAAGTGGCCGCGTTAAGTCCGGTCGCATCCCCTGAGTCCGCTTCCGCCAACGGCGCCGGGTAGGCGCGCTCGGCCAGGCGCGCGGTAAAGCGACGCCCGCCTTCGTCGTAGGTCACTTCAACGGTGCGGCCTCGAGCCACGGCCTCGCTGGCGGCGAGGTTGGCCACGCGCACCACGTGCTCGCGGAGCGCCCGGCCGCCCTCGCCCGCCGTCACCGAGTCAATTCTCACGATCACGCCGGTGGCCAGGAGCGCCATGATTGCCACGACCGCCCCCATCTCCAGTACCGTAAATCCGGCCTGGAATCGCTTAATCGACGCCCGCGACGATGTCCTCATTGTTGCCTTCGCCGCCCGGCGCGCCGTCCGCGCCGTACGACAGGATGACGAACGTGTCGTCACCCCCCTCTCCGGGATACTCGTAGATGTAGTCGTTACCCCACGGATCCATCGGGATGGCATTGGTGGTGTAGGGTCCGCGCCAATTGTTGGCGTCGGACGGTTGCGTCCGCAATGCCTGCAAGCTATCTTCCGAGGTCGGATAGGCTCCAACATCTAGCCGATAGACCTGCAAGAGCTTGCCGATCGTCTGGATGTCCTCCTGGGCCCGAGCCCGCTTGGCGTCGTCCACGCGGCTAAAGTAGCGCGGCACGATCATGGCGGCCAAGATCGCCAAGATCAAAATCACGACCAGCAATTCGATCAGCGTAAACGCGCGCCGTCGCCCGCGTTGCCGTCCCTGGTTTCGTCCGTTCACCGTTGTCCTCACGTTAGTCATTCGCTCCGATCACTTCACCAAACTCTGCGCTTCGAAGATCGGCATCAACACCGACAGCACCACGAAGCCCACGAACCCGCCCATGACCACAACGATCACCGGCTCAAAGAGAGCGGTCAGGCGTTTCATGCCCGTATCCACCTCAAAATCTAAACTATCGGCCACCCGACCCAGCATCGTGGGCAGATCGCCGGTCTCCTCGCCGATGGCCGCCATGTGGGTCAGCACCGGCGGGAACGCGCCCGCGTCACGCATGGCGTCGTGCAGGGTCCGCCCCTCGCGCACGTCATCAGCCACTTGATCGGCCGCCTGGCCCAGGCGACGGTTGCCCGAAGCCAACCCCGCCAATCGCAACGATTCTAGGATGGGCACTCCGCCGAACAAGAGCGTGCCGAGGACCCGGGCGAAGCGCGAGATCGCCGCCTTGCGGATGACCGAACCCGCCGCCGGCAGTTTCAGCAACACCGCATCGCGCTGGAGTGCGCCCGCCGGCGTGGCCACCCAGATGCGATAGCCCACCAGGGCTCCCACCACTGCGCCGGCGATCAGTACGCCATTGGCGGTGACGAAATCCGTAACGCCGAGCAGCAGACGCGTGGTGAAGGGCAGGTCTGTGCCCAAATCCTTAAACACACCCGAAAGACGGGGGAGCACGAACGTGATGAGGAAGACCACCACGCTAAACGCCGTCATGGTCAACAGTGCCGGGTAGATCAGGGCCGAGCTAAACGCCGTGCGCCGCGCGACTTCCTTCTCTTGGAAGTCGGCCAGCCGACCCGCGACCGGCCCGAACTGACCGCTGGCTTCGCCCGCCCGGAGGGTCTCGGTGATCACCGGCGGGAAGAGTTTGGCGAATTTGGCGAGGGCCTGACTGACCGGTAAGCCGCCACGAACATCAATCAGCGCCGCCGTCGCCACCAATTGTAGGGCTTGGCTTTCGCTTTGCTCGCCTACCACCGCGAGGGTGCGGTCTAGCGGCAAGCCGGCTGAGGCCAAGTCGCTGAGTCGGCGCGTGAACAGGGCGAGGTCCTGCCGCGAGGCCCGCAGTCGTCGGCCCGCGAGGTCATCGGCCGAGAGCGGCCCGTCGGCACTAGCGGCCGCGCGACCGGCTTCCCGGATCTCCACCACAAAGTCGCCGCGATCAGTGAGTTGGGCGAGGGCAACGTGTTGATCCGGCGCGTCCACCACGCCGTTTCGCCGCCGACCGCTGGGCTCCAATGCCGTGTAGGCAAACGTTGCCAAGGGTTACATCTCCTCCCTTTGGCACACGCGCAGCACCTCTTCGGGCGTAGTGCGTCCCGCCATCACGGCGAGTTTGCCATCGCCCAGCAGGGTCCGCATGTTCTGTACCCGCAACGCGTGCTCGCGAATGACGCTGCTGCTCATGCGCTCCACGGTCATGTGGCGAACGGTCTCGTCCACCATCAGCAATTCGTACACGCCCTGCCGACCCCGGTATCCCGAGTTCTGGCATCGCTCGCACCCCCGACCTCGGCGGAAGGTGGCCTGCGCGGCTTCGTCGGGCGTCACGCCGATGGAGTGCAGCGCGTCTTCGTCAAACTCTACTTCTTCGGCGCAGTTCGGGCAGACGCGGCGGACCAACCGCTGGGCCAACACGCCCAGCAAGGAACTGGCGACCAGGAACGGCTCCACGCCCATATCCAGCAGCCGGGTGAGGGCTCCGGGGGCATCGTTGGTGTGGAGGGTACTAAAGACTAAGTGACCGGTCAAAGAGGCGTGGATCGCAATCTCGGCGGTCTCGACGTCACGGATTTCGCCGACCATGATCACGTCTGGGTCTTGGCGTACGATGGAGCGCAACCCGTTAGCAAAGGTCAGCCCAATGCCCGAGCGAACTTGGATCTGCCCGATGCCGGGCACTTGGTACTCCACCGGGTCCTCGATGGTGAGAATGTTCTTAGTGGGCGAGTAGATCTCTTGCAGCGAGGCGTACAGCGTGGTTGACTTGCCACTGCCGGTAGGCCCGGTGCTGAGGATAATGCCGTAGGGTTGGCTGATGGCGCGGCGGTACTTCACCAGCGTGTCAGACCGCATGCCCAGTTCCTCCAGGCTCATCAGTGCGGTGCCCTTATCCAGGATCCGCATGACCGCGCGCTCACCGTAGACGGTGGGCACAATACTCAGGCGCACGTCCACCGCGCGGCCCGCAATGGTCAGCTTGAGGCGTCCGTCTTGGGGGAGCCGGCGCTCAGCGATGTTGAGCTCCGACAAAATCTTGAGCCGGCTGACCAAGGCCGCGTGCATGCGCTTCGGCGGGCGCATGACGTCGCGGAGCATGCCATCCACGCGGAACCGAATCTTGACGTCCCGCTCGTAGGGCTCGATGTGGATGTCGCTGGCGCCGTCGCGCACGGCCTGCGCGAACACGACGTTGACCATCTGAACGACGGCTTTCTCGCCCGCCATCTTCTGCAGGTCTGCCAGATCCACCGTGTCGTCAATCTCGGCGGTCGCGCCGTTATCGTCCGCCGGGAGACCTTCTAGCATCCCCTCAAGGAACCGCTCTTCCACCCGCTCGCGGATGAGGGCGGGATCAGCAAGTACGCCACGCACCGGCCGGCCGGTGAGGACCGAGAGGTCATCGAGGGCCGAGAGGGCGCGTGCGCTGCCCACCGCCACCACCAACGTCTCACCGTCTAGCGACAACGGCAGGATCTGGTGTTGCAACACGAACGGCGCTGGGGCCAGGCTCAGGACGGCGGGGTCGGGCTTGGTGGCCTCCAGATCGACGCGGGTCAGTCCCAATGCTTCGGAAGGGGCAGCGTCGGTGGGATTCATATCGTTTGAAAACGGAAGCGGGCAAGCCCCTCGGTCGGGACGTTAGCCCAGGAAAATGTTCAGAGACTCAGAGTTAAGGGATGATCCCTTGCAAGAAGTACGGGACTATGGTCCCCGCTTGCACCCAATTGTTTCTCAAACCCTGAAGATGGCGGAGATCAAGCCGAAGACGGGCGTGATGGCCACTGATCGGGGGATACTGGGATTGCCTATGATCCGCGTCCGTATCCCTGCCACCACCGCGAACCTTGGCCCCGCATTCGACTGTATGGGGCTGGCGCTGGACCTTTGGAACGAGTTTGAACTTGTTTTAACCGGGGAAGCGGGGGACGTCACCGTCGAAACCGTTGGTGAAGGCGCGGCCATTCTGCCCAAGGATCGGCGGCATTTGGTGGCCGCCACGATGCTGGACGAAGTGTGGCCGGGCATGATCCCCACCGACCGGGGCATCCGCCTAACCTGCCGCAACGCCGTGCCGTGCGCCAGCGGCCTAGGATCGAGCAGTACGGCGGTGCTGGCCGGACTTATTTTTGCCTCGGCCCTCTCGGCGAGAGCGGTACACGGCGACGATCCGGCCCGCGTGCTGGCCGCCGTGAACGATCCGGCGAACCGCGCCCGCGTATTGCGCCGAGCCATCCAACTGGAAGGCCACGGTGACAACGTCGCCCCGGCCTTGTTGGGCGGGCTGATCATGGTGGTGCCCGGCGAGGGCGAGCCCGTGGTGCGCAAGGTAGATTTTGCGCCATTGCGGGTGGCGGTCTGCGTGCCGGACTACCGGTTCCTGACCAAGGACGCACGCGCCGCGCTACCGGGCGACTTTAGCAAAGAAGACACCATCTATAACGTTGGGCACGCCTTGCTCGTGGCCGATGCCTTGCGGACCGGCGACTTGGAACTACTGAGTCTCGCGATGGGCGACCGCGTTCACGAGCCCTACCGCATGCCGTTGATTCCGGGAGCGGTCGAAGCGCGCCAAGCGGCGCTGACGGCGGGCGCGCGGGCCGCGTGCCTCAGCGGGGCCGGGCCGGGCATGCTCGCGCTGGCGTCCGAGGGGCACAACGCCATTGGTCAGGCGATGGCCGATGCCTTCGCCGCCCGAGGCCTCCGCGCCCGCTGGTGGGCCCTCAATGCCATCGAACACGGTACCGAAATCGAGGCCTAACCGCCGGCCAGCCAGATGTGGTGCTGGAAACCGTTACGGCAGGTTTTCGAGCGAAGTAATCCAGGAACTGAAGTGGGGGCACTTGGCACGGATTGTCGACAGGCCGATTTCCAGCACCGCAATGTTGCCGTGCAACGGCTTTTGGTAGCCAGGAAAGATCTGCGTGACGCGTTTGGACGGCGCGGTTTCGGGCGAATCGTCGATGGCTTCGGGACCGGCGAACTGCTCTAGGATTTGCGCGATCTTCGGTGTGAGGTCTGGCCGACCAAGAGACTTCGAAAAAGGCGCAGGATCGCTGAAGAGGAGAGCCTCAAACTCGTGCATCGTCACGAAGGGCAGAAATCGGCTTGGATCAAATCCCGAACCCATATCCTGATTCACCTCGGTGCGTAGGGCTTGAGCGATGGCCTGCCCCCGCTGGTCAATCGCCAAACCGCGCGCCTTTGCTCGTCCCGGCCAGGCCGCACTTCCCGTTTCGGGCAGACCATAATAGTCCACCATGGTCGAGACCGTGATGCAACGATCTTCTTTGAGATGGCGGAGGATATCGTTTTTTGCCGAAATCCACGAACGGATCCCACCTCGACGCTTTCGCAACCGAGCATTGCCCAGCACGCGCGCGGTTACCGCGTGCCCAAATCTTGTCAGGTAATCCTTGAGAACTTCGTTAACGAATGTCTCCTCGGTTTGGCCCTCGACGAGGATGAGTACTCTCGTCATGCCTTAACCCGATCGGGGACGCCCCCCAATCTCGCCCTTCTCCCAGAGCTGACCCAGGCTGTATTCCTCGAGCCAGCCCTGGAGCGGAGCGTCTTCAAGGCGTCGAAGGGTGGTTGCCCCGTCCGCTCGCTCTGCGACGAGGACGTCTTCCGGCTCGAAGTTATCAAGCAGGAGGGGCGATTGCGTGGAGACAATCACCTGCGTATTCACCGATGCCTGCTTGATTAAGGCCGCGAGTACGGTGATCGCGTAGGGGTGAAGGCCAAGCTCGGGCTCATCGATTAGGATCACAGACGGTCGCAGCTCGACCGGTTGCAAAAGTAGTGTCGCCAGGGCAATGAACCGAAGCGTCCCATCCGAGAGCGAACTGACATCAAAGTAGGCGTCCGAGTCTTTGTGCCGCCACTCAAGACGAATCTTGGCCTCGTTCAGCGGATCGGGCCGGAGCAGGAAAGATCCGAAGAACGGAGCAACCAATTGAACCGACTGGCTGACAAGGGCGAACGCGTCGGGATGCAGTTGCTGAAGGCGGAACAAGCAAGCGGCAAGATTCCCCGCGTCTTCGCGGAGGAAAGCGTTGTCGTTGAGATCAGCCGTTCGCTTCATCGGCGAGGTTAGCCCTGTATCGTGGAAGTGGTAAACCCGCCAACAGGCTAGGCGTTCGCGCACATAGACTGCAACTGGCTTCTCTTGCTTTACACGGCTGATTCCTGCCTCTAGACCGTTCGGCGAGAGAGTAAATGACATCCAATTCGGATTCTGCGTTCCGAAATACAACGCATGCTCTCGCACTACTTTCAAGTCATCGAATGCATCGGCCTGAAGCGAGATCTCGTACCGGTTTTTTTTTAAGAAGCTGACCTCGAAACCAATCTCTTGGGTCACTTTGTTCCCAAAGTGCAACAGTGGATTAGCGCCCCCGGCTAACCGGACCGTATTCACGAGTCGGGCCTCGCGAATCGCACGTAAAAAGGCG
>Ga0105047_10018339_pt1 | contig 10851 bp, 9 predicted proteins | sample MAT04_FD_78384 | JGI IMG/M metagenome (GOLD analysis project Ga0105047, IMG submission 78384) | Freshwater microbial communities from Lake Fryxell liftoff mats and glacier meltwater in Antarctica - MAT-04 (megahit assembly) | ecosystem: Environmental > Aquatic > Freshwater > Ice > Liftoff...
AGGCATGTCCGCGGCGCGCCGCGGTTTGCCGATCGGCGGGCCGGACTTGCCTTCGCGCGTGGCCGCCATGTCCTCGACGCTGGGGTACTGGCCCAGCAGCAGGTAGTCGAACACGCGCCGCGCAATCGGAGCGGCCGAGCCCGAGCCCCAACCGGCGTTCTCAACAATCACAGCCAACGCCACCGTGGGCACTTCGGCGGGCGCTGCGGCGATGTAGAGGGCGTGGTCGCGCTTGTGTTCATCGAGCTTGGCGGCGTTGTACTTTTCGTTGGCCTTGGTACCCACTGCCTGGGCCGTGCCGGTCTTGCCGCCGCTGGTGTAGCCAGCACCGGCAAAGACCCGTGCCGCGGTACCTTCTGCGGGCACACCGGCCAGGGCCTTGCGCATGAAGTCGGCGTGCTCGGCGCTGTAGGGCAGCGGCGGCAGCGCGTCGCTGGTCAGGCGGCGGCGCTGGCTGGTGACGACGTCTTCCACCTCCTGCACCAGGCGCGGTTTGAAGCGTTGGCCACCGGTCACCAGCGTGGCGGTGGCGGAGGCCAGTTGCAGCATGGTGAAGTTGTTGTAGCCCTGACCGATGCCCAGAGAAATGGTCTCGCCGGCATACCACCTCTGCTGTTCTGGCTGCTTGAAGCGCTTGCGTTTCCACTCGGTCGAGGGCAGGTCACCCGTGACCTCGCCGTCCATGTCGATGCCGGTCTTGCGGCCAAAGCCCATGGGCATCAGCTCGGCATGGATGCGGTCCACGCCCATCTCGTTGGCCAGGGTGTAGAAGTAGACGTTGCTTGACTCGACGATGGCGCGGCGCATGTCCATGATGCCGCCGCGTTCGTTTTCCGGGCTGCCAAAACGCCGGCCGCCGAACATGAAAAACAGCGGGTCATTGATCAGCGTGGTGGCCGCGCGCGAGCCGCTGTTGAGTGCTGCCATGGCCATGAAGGGCTTGTACGTGGAACCTGGCGGGTAAGTTCCCCGCAGCGCGCGGTTGAGCAATGGCTTGTCGATGGACTCGTTGAGCTCGCGCCAGCTCTCGACGTCGATGCCGTCGACGAACAGGTTGGGGTCGAAGGTGGGCTTGCTCACAAAGGCCAGGACCTCGCCGTTGCGCGGGTCCATGGCGACCAGCGCCCCACGCCGGTCGCCAAACATCTCTTCAACCAGAGCCTGCAAGCGGATGTCGATCGACAGCACCAGCTTGTCACCCGGCGTGGCCGGCTGGCTGCTCAGGCGGCGCACGGCGCGGCCAGCCGCGCTGGTCTCGACCTGCTCGAACCCGGCCGTGCCGTGCAACAGCTTTTCATACCTCTGCTCCAGGCCCAGCTTGCCGATGTACTCGGTGCCTTGGTAGTTGGCCTGGGCTTCGTCGTCCCAATCTTCGATCTCCTTCTTCTCCGCCTGGTTGATGCGCCCGATGTAGCCCAGCAAGTGGCTGCCGACCTCGCCTAGCGGGTATTGGCGGAACAACCGGGCCTTGATCTCCACACCCGGGAAACGAAAGCGCTGTGCGGTGAAGCGGGCCACCTCTTCGTCGCTGAGCTTGGTGCGGATCGGCAGCGAATCAATGCTCTTGCTTTCTTCGAACAGACGCTTGAAGCGCCGGCGGTCGCGCGCGGTGATGTCGACCACAGCGGCCAGTTCGTCGATCACCGCGTCGATACGCTGCACAGCGCCGGCGCCACGGGCCACCCGGCCGGGCGTGATCTCCAGCGTGTAGGCCGAATAGTTGGTGGCCAGCACGACCCCGTTGCGATCGACGATCAAGCCGCGGTTGGGCACCACCGGCACCACGGCGATGCGATTGGCTTCGGCCTGCAAGGCCAGTTCCTCGAAGCGGAACACCTGCAAGTGCACCAGTCGTGCACCCAGCAGCACAAAACCCAGCAGGACAAACAGGGCTGCGGCAAGCAGCCGCGCACGAAAGCGGCGGATTTCTTGTTCGCGGTTGCTGAACTCGATCACAGCGGGCGATTCTGGTCCCGGTCTGGCGCCCGGCGCTGCGGTGCCAGCAGCAGCCAACACACCACAGGCCACAACAAGGCTTCGAAGACTGGCGACAAAAACACGCTCCAGCCCGGGAACATGCCCCCGGCCAGCAAGCGCACGAGCAAGGCCACCACTTGAACACCCAGGAACAGGGGCAAGACAAGCACGGCTTGCTCGAGCGCACCAAACCACAACACGCGCCGGTGGATGGCCACGGCCAGGTAGCTGAGCAAGGTGTAGCTGAGCGCGTGCTGGCCCAACAAGGCGCCTTGGTGGACGTCCACCAGCAGCCCGAACAAGAAGGCCACACCCACACCCACACGGCGCGGCTGGTGCACGTTCCAGAAAACCAGGGTCAAGGCCAGGAGGTCGGGCATGGCCGCTTGCCGGCCCATGGGCAGCAGGCTCAGGCAGAAGGCCAACACCAAGGTGGTGGCAATGAAAAATGGGTTGACCGGCAGCAGCAGCTGGTCGGTGCCTCTGGGCATGATCATGCCCAGACTCCTTCTTTCAGCATGATCATGCCCAGACTCCTTCTTTCCGCATGATCATGCCCAGGCTCCTTCTTTCAGCCTGATCATGCCCAGGCCCCCTTGTGGCGCCGCCGTCATGGCGCACTGGTACGCTGAGGCGTTTTCAACTGCCGTTCGCCTTTGGGCGACGAATCGGGCAAGGGCTCGGGCCGGGCTGGTAGCTGCACACTCAAGGGCTCCAGCAGCAACACATGGCGCACGCCGCCGGGCGACGCTGTCAGCACCAGGCTGACACGGGCGAAACCGGAGTCGGCGCGCCGGTCCACCTGCACCACCCGGGCGACCGGCAGGCCAGCTGGGTAGATGCCATCCAGGCCGCTGGTTTGCAATTCATCACCCACCAGCACGTCGGCGTTGCCCGACAGAAACCGCAGCTCCATGTCGCCCTTGACCGAGGCGCCACCAAAGGCCGCGCTGCGTTGTTGGCTGCGGGTGTTGATCACGGGGATGGCGGCGTTGCGATCGGCCAGCAAGGTCACCTCCGACGTCAATGCATACACGTGGGTGACCTGGCCCAGCACACCGGCATCGTTGATGACGGGCGCGCCCAACGCCACCCCATGAGTCTGGCCGCGGTCGATGAACACCTTGCGCGAAAACGGGTCGGCGGCTTCGTACATCACCTCCGCCGCCATCGACCGGGTTTGCAGCGACGGACGCAATTCCAACAAGGCCCGCAAACGTTGATTTTCGCCGTCCAACTGCTCGGCGCGGGCCAGCTTTTCGGCCTGCAGGGCCAGGGTTCGCCGCGCTTTGTCTTCTTCGGCTTGAGCCTGTCGAAGGCCGCGCGCGTAGTCGCTGGCGTTCTCCCACGCCACACCGGGCCAGGTGCTGACACTTTGCAGCGGCAGCAACACGACGGCCAGCACCGAGCGCAACGGGTCGGCAACCTTCATACGGGAGTCGGCCACCATCAGGAGGACCGCCAGCGCGGAGAAGAACACGAGCTTGCTGAAGCTCGACGCGCCCTGCCGAAAGAACGGCGGGGGCGTGCGGTCGAGCGTTCCCAAGCTCATGGGGGCGCCCTACCGAGCGGCTTCCGGCTTACTCGGAGGTGAAGATGGAGCCCAAGCGCTCCATCCGCTCCAGCGCCATGCCACAGCCGCGCACCACGCAGGTCAACGGGTCTTCGGCCACCAGCACCGGCAATCCGGTCTCTTCAGCCAGCAGCCGGTCCAGGTCGCGCAGCAAGGCGCCGCCGCCGGTCAGCATCATGCCGCGATCGGCGATGTCGGCACCCAGCTCGGGCGGCGTTTGCTCCAGCGCATTTTTCACCGCACTGACCATCTGGTTGAGCGGGTCGGTCAGCGCTTCCAGGATCTCGTTGGAGCTGATGGTGAAGCTGCGCGGCACGCCCTCGCTGAGGTTGCGGCCCTTGACTTCCATCTCCTTGATTTCGCTGCCCGGGAAAGCGCTGCCAATGGTCTTCTTGATGGACTCGGCCGTGGGCTCACCGATCAACATGCCGTAGTTGCGGCGGATGTAGTTGATGATGGCTTCGTCGAACTTGTCGCCGCCCACGCGGATGCTGCCTTTGTAGACCATGCCGCCCAGGCTGATGACGCCGACTTCGGTGGTGCCGCCACCGATGTCCACCACCATCGAGCCCGAGGCTTCAGAGACCGGCAGGCCCGCGCCAATGGCTGCGGCCATGGGCTCTTCAATCAGGAACACGTCGGATGCGCCCGCACCCAAGGCCGATTCGCGGATCGCGCGGCGCTCCACCTGGGTTGAGCCGCAAGGTACACAAATGATGATGCGCGGGCTGGGCCGCAACAACGAACGGGGGTGCACCATGCGGATGAAATGCTTGAGCATCTGCTCGGTGACGGTGAAGTCGGCGATCACGCCGTCTTTCATCGGCCGAATGGCTTCGATGTTGCCGGGCACTTTGCCCAGCATGGCCTTGGCATCGGTGCCCACGGCCTGGATGGTCTTCTTGCCGTTGGGTCCACCTTCGTGGCGGATGGCAACAACCGAGGGCTGGTCGAGCACGATGCCTTTGCCGCGCACATAAATCAGCGTGTTGGCGGTGCCCAGATCAATGGCCAAGTCAGTGGAAACATAGCGGCGCAGGGAAGCAAACATGGAAGGAGTCAAGCGAGTCCGAGGCCTTGAGGCGGCAACGGCAAAAAAGTCGGGAGAGGCCGGGGGAGGTCGTGAGGACGTGTTGGGAGATGTGGCAGCGATTGCCATTGCGTGTGCGAATGCGTGTGCGTGTGCGTGTGCGTGTGCGTGTGCGTTTGCGGCTAGGGCTTGCAACCGTCGCGTGATCCAGGCTGCCGACAGGGCAGGGCCTGGCTTGACGATAGGACCTTAAGAGCCTTGCACGAGGCGTCACAAGTAACCGGAGATAATAACTGAGCAACTCTTGAACACGAGGCAAACCCGCTGCTTTTTCCAGCGATTGCGGCCCCTGCACTCCCCCCACGCGCACCCCACCGATGGCCTTGACTCCGGACGACGTAAGCCGCATCGCACATTTGGCGCGGCTGCAACTCTCAGCCCCTGAACAAGCCAAGATGCTTGTACAGCTGAACGGTTTCTTCAGCATCGTCGAGCAGATGGGCGCGGTCGACACCAGCGGGGTGGAGCCGCTTTACACGCCGCTGTCGGCGGTCCAGACGGTCGAGTTGCGGCTGCGTGAAGACGTCGTCACAGAAACTGACCAGCGCGAGCGCAACCAAGCCAGTGCGCCGGCCGTTGAGGCGGGTCTGTTCCTGGTGCCGCGGGTGATCGAATGAGCACCTTGCCGATCGAACACCGCGGTGTGACCGAGCTCGCCCAAGGTCTGGCTGCGGGCGAGTTTTCCAGCGTCGAAGTCACGACCGCGCTGCTGGCCCGGCTGCAACAGCATCAAGACCTGGGCGCGGTCCTGGCCACCAACGCCGAAGCCTCGTTGGCACAGGCGCGTGCCGCCGACCAACGCCGCGCCAACGGCACCGCCACGGTGCTGACCGGGGTGCCGCTGGCCCACAAGGACATCTTCGCCACCGACTTCAGCACCTCAGGCATGGCCACCACGGCGGGCTCGAAGATGCTGGCCGGCTACCGCAGCCCGTTCGACGCCACCGTGGTCGCCCGCCTGGGTCACGGTGAAGGTCACGGTGAAAACACTAACGCCCAGGGCGCAGGCATGGTCACGCTGGCCAAGCTGAACTGCGACGAATTTGCGATGGGCTCGGCCAACGAGAACTCGGCTTTTGGCGCGGTCAAGAACCCTTGGGACCTGGCCCGCGTGCCGGGTGGTTCGTCCGGCGGCTCGGCCGCAGCTGTGGCCGCGCGCCTGATACCGGCGGCCACCGGCACCGACACCGGCGGCTCGATCCGCCAGCCCGCCAGCTTCTGTGGTGTGACCGGCATCAAACCCACCTACGGCGTGTGCTCACGCTACGGCATGGTCGCCTTTGCCTCCAGCCTGGACCAGGCCGGGCCGATGGCGCGCAGCGCGGCGGACTGTGCGCTGCTGCTGACGGCGATGAGCGGCTTCGACGTGCGCGACGCCACCAGCGCTGAGCGGCCGGCGCAAGACTTCCATGCGCAGATGCTCACAGTGCGAGCCGGCGCGAGCGCAGCCCGCCCCTTGCAGGGCCTGCGGGTGGGCTTGCCGAAGGAGTTCTTCCCAGCCGCCTTGAGCAACGACGTGCACGGCGCCGTCCATGCCGCGCTGGCCGAGCTCGAGAAACTGGGCGCGTGCCTGGTTGACGTCAGCCTGCCGCGCACCGAACTGTGCATCCCCGTCTACTACATCATTGCCCCGGCCGAAGCCAGCTCAAACCTGGGCCGCTTTGACGGTGTGAAGTTCGGCCACCGCAGCGCCGCACCGGTTGACCTGCTGGACATGTACAAAAGGACCCGCGCCGAAGGCTTTGGGCCCGAGGTCAAACGTCGCATCATGATCGGCACCTATGTTTTGTCGCATGGGTACTACGACGCTTATTACGTGCAGGCCCAAAAACTGCGACGCATGATTGCCGATGATTTCCGGGCCTGCTTCGCACATTGCGACGTCATCGCCGGGCCGGTGGCGCCCACCGTCGCCTGGGCCCTGGGCGAACAGGCCGACGACCCCTTGCGCGTCTATCTGGCCGACATCTTCACCCTGCCCGCCAGCCTGGCCGGTCTGCCCGGCATGAGCCTGCCGGCCGGCTTTGGCAACGGCGGCATGCCGGTGGGCTTGCAGTTGATCGGCAACTACTTCCAGGAGGGCACGCTCTTGCACACCGCACACGCGCTGCAGCAGGCCAGCGACTGGCACCGGGCCGTGCCCAGAGGGTTCTGAGCGTCATGTCCGGCATCCCCAACCCGAGTACTTTCATTCGTGGTTTCGAGGTCGTCATCGGCCTGGAGACGCACGCCCAGCTGTCCACGCTGAGCAAAATCTTCAGCGGCGCGTCCACCCACTTTGGCGCAGCGCCCAACACGCAGGCCTGCGCGATCGACCTGGCCTTGCCGGGCACGCTGCCAGTGATGAACCGTGGCGCTGTTGAGCGCGCCATCCGGCTGGGCTTGGCGGTGGGTGCGAAGGTGGCGCCGCTGTCGATCTTCGCGCGCAAGAATTATTTCTACCCAGACCTGCCCAAGGGCTACCAGATCAGCCAGTACGAAACGCCGGTGGTGCAAGGCGGGCGCATCCCGTTTGTGCTGAACGGCCAGCCGCGCAGCGTGCGCCTGACGCGTGCGCACCTGGAAGAGGACGCCGGCAAAAGCCTGCACGAAGATTTCGCCGGCCAGACCGGCATTGACCTGAACCGTGCGGGCACGCCGCTGCTGGAGATCGTGTCTGAACCCGACATGCGCTCGTCGGTCGAGGCCGTGGCCTATGCGCGCGCGCTGCATGCACTGGTGGTGTGGCTGGGCGTGTGCGACGGCAACATGCAAGAGGGCAGCTTCCGCTGCGACGCCAACGTGTCGGTGCGGCGCCCGGGCGACGCCTTGGGCACGCGGCGCGAGATCAAGAACCTCAACAGCTTTCGTTTCCTGCAGCAGGCCATCGACTACGAGGTGCAGTGGCAGATCGACCGCATCGAAGACGGCCTGTCCATCGAACAAGCCACCGTGCTGTTCAACCCCGACACCGGTCAGACGCGGGCCATGCGCAGCAAGGAAGATGCGCACGACTACCGCTACTTCCCCGACCCCGATCTGCCGCCTTTGGTGATCTCGCCCGACTGGGTGGAGCGGGTGCGCCAGGCCATGCCCGAGCTGCCTGCGGCCATGGCCGAGCGGCTGATGCGCGAAGACGGCCTGGGCGCTGATGACGCTGCCGTGATGACCCAGTCTCTGCCGTTTGCCCGCTATTACGAGGCTCTGCGCGACGCTTGCAAACAACCCAAGCTGGCGGCCAACTGGCTGATGGGCGACATCTCCAAGCGCCTGAATGCGGCCGGCCTGAGCATCGAGCACATGCCCGTGGCAGTGCCAGTACTGGCTGTCTTGCTGGGCCGGGTGACGGACGGTACGGTGTCGCACAGCGGCGCCCGCCAAGTGCTCGACACATTGTGGGCCGACGGCGGCGCTGAGGTTGATGCCGTCATTTCCGTCAAGGGTCTGAAGCAGATGAGCGACAGCGCTTCGCTGCAGGCCATCGTCGACGCTGTCGTCGCCGCCAACAGCAAGTCAGTGGACGAGTACCGGGCCGGCAAGGACCGTGCTTTCAACGCCTTGGTCGGACAGGTGATGAAGGCCAGTCTTGGCAAGGCCAATCCAGCCCAGGCCAGCGAGTTTCTCAAGCGCACATTGGGCTGAGCGACTCTGAGCGCGCGGCACCGGACCGTCGCACGCGGCACCGGGGCTGCCGTCCGGCTCAGCGCGGCGTGGTTTTTGTGCCCGGGCTGGGCGCTACACCAACCGATGCAGAACCGGGTTGGACCAGCGGCCCCATCGACCCCGGCACGGCGCCGGCCCACAAGCGGCGCAAACGTTCCAGTTCCAGGTCGTAGAGCTTGGTGACGCGGCCGAGTTCAGCTTCCTGGTTGGCGCTGGACGAACGTTGTGCCTCCCCGGACGCGTCGTTGGCGTCGAGTTGCTGCTTCAGCTTGGGTGGCAGCGGTCGATCCTGGTAGAACTCAGCCTCGCTCAGCAGCGGTTTGCGTTCGTTGGCCAGTTCGCGAAGGCGAAACTCGCTGGCGCGAATCGCCCGCCGCACGGTGTCCAAAGCCGCTTCGCGGGCACGCTGATGGCTGGCCTCGTCTGGAAAACGTTTGATCAAGTTGCGGTCGCGGCGGATCGCGTCGGCCATGGCACTGCGTTCTTCGGCCAGGCGGCGCTCGCGCTGGTCCCGTTCAGCCCGCTCTTCAGCGGTCAACGACGGCGGGTGAATCGCCCGCAACGAGCCGTCGGCGTTCAGAATCTTCTGCTCTCTGGCCGAGCACTCGGGGATGGGTCGGTCAGCCGTGAGGCGCCGGCCCTGGGCATCGATGCAGGTGTAAATGCCGCCTATGGGCTTGGTTCCCGCCTGGCCTTGGGCCTGGGCTTGGGGCCAGGCCGCCAGCGCACATAGCGATACGGCTGCCAATTGCTGTAACGGTCGGGGAAGCATCAAAGGGTCAAACGCCGTATCGGTCGCGGTAGGTGAGCACCGCGGCGCCGTGCCCGGCCAGGGCCGGGTCTTGGGTGTTGCGAAGGTATTGCAACAAGTCGTCAAGTGTGGCAACCGCGGCCACCGGCAGGCCGAGTTGTTGAGTGACAAATTGCGCGGCGCTCCACGGCGCGTCCTGGCCACTGTCGGTGGCGCGCTCTTGGCGGTCCAGTGCGATGGCCACGCCACACGGTGTCGCCCCGGCGCCGGTGATGAGCGCAATGGACTCGCGCACCGAGGTGCCTGCCGACATCACGTCGTCCACGATCAACACCCGGCCAGCCATGGGCGCGCCCACCAGCAGGCCGCCCTCGCCATGGTCTTTGGCTTCTTTGCGATTGAAGGCAAAAGGCCGGTTGTGGCCGCGCCGGGCCAGTTCAATCGCCAGCGCCGCAGCCAGGGTGATGCCCTTGTAGGCCGGGCCGAAGAGCATGTCGAAGGGCAAGGCCGTCGGCGTGGCGGCACCGGCCTCGTGTTGGGCTTGGGTCTGGGCCAGCGCCAACAGACGACGGGCATAAAATTCTGCCAGGCGGGCCAGCTTGGCCCCGTCATCGAACAGCCCGGCGTTGAAAAAGTAGGGCGACAGGCGCCCGGCTTTGGTCTTGAACTCACCGAATCGCAAGACGCCCGTGGCGACCGCGAACTGCACAAATTCCTGCGCCAACGTGGGGTCGCTGCGGGCCATCATCTGAAGGATTTGGAGTGGGCTTTCGACTGGTCAGTTTGAATCTCAACGGCATTCGCTCGGCAGCCAACAAAGGCTTCGTCGAATGGGCTGAAATGGTGGGCCCAGATTGTATGGGCGTGCAAGAGGTCAGGGCCCAGGCCGAGCAGGTGCAGGACACCTTCGACCGCGTGGCCGGGCTGCGTGGGCATTTTCATCTGGCGCAGAAAAAGGGTTACTCCGGCGTCGGCTTGTACACGCGTAAAAAACCGACTGACGTGATTGTCGGTTTTGACGGCGGCGAGTTCGATGCTGAAGGCCGCTGGATCGAAGCCCGCTTTGACACGGCCAAGCGCAAGTTCAGCATCATCAGCTGTTACTTCCCCAGTGGCAGCAGCGGCGAAGACCGGCAAGCCGCCAAATTCCGCTTTTTGGCGGTGCTGGCCCCGCACCTGCAGCGCCTGCGAGCCGAGCGTGAGTTCATCCTGGTCGGCGACATCAACATCGCCCATCAGCAGATCGACTTGAAGAACTGGAAGAGCAACCAGAAGAACAGCGGTTTTTTGCCCGGGGAGCGGGCCTGGATGACGCAGCTGTTGAGCGCCGGGGGGCTGGTGGATGTGTTCCGCCAACTCAACCCCCATCCCGAGCAATACACCTGGTGGAGCAACCGCGGCCAGGCCTGGGCCAACAACGTGGGCTGGCGTTTGGACTACCACCTGGCGACGCCGGGCATCGCGGCACTGGCGCGCAAGGAGCACATCTACCTCGACCAACGATTCAGCGATCACGCGCCGCTGATCATCGATTACGACTTCAAGCTCTGATAGCCAACCTGCGATGGGTTGCACCGCGACATCGCGCCTGGCGGAGCGCGTCTCTGCCAGCCAGCCAGCCGTCCGCCCCCGCCCGCGGCGCCTACGACACCTTGGTCGACGCAGAGCCTGGCCGCGCTGCGGTTAACGCGTCGTCCATCGGGCGCTCTTCTTCGCCGCCGATCAGGCGATAGATGCCGGCGCCGAGCAAGGCGCCGACGATGGGCGCCACCCAGAACAACCACAACTGAGTCGTGGCCCAGCCCCCGACATAGACCG
>Ga0105047_10018341_pt1 | contig 10851 bp, 9 predicted proteins | sample MAT04_FD_78384 | JGI IMG/M metagenome (GOLD analysis project Ga0105047, IMG submission 78384) | Freshwater microbial communities from Lake Fryxell liftoff mats and glacier meltwater in Antarctica - MAT-04 (megahit assembly) | ecosystem: Environmental > Aquatic > Freshwater > Ice > Liftoff...
ATCCTCGCCGGAGACAAGGTTTCCCTCGAACTTTCGCCTTACGACCTGAGCAAGGGGCGCATCACCTTCAGACACATCGAGGGCCGCCCCGCCATGTCGGCGACGCCAAGACGCAAATGAAGCCCAAGACGATTGCTGTGACGCATAGCGTCACTTGAAGGAAGTACGTACAGGGTCCGCGCGTTGCGGCCACGACCGGAAGACCGTCTGATAGTATTCGCCGCTAACCACAGGAATTGAGGACGACCTCGCCGCTCCATCTCGTGTCGGGGACGGCCGCTCATTGTCGAGGAGCGTTTTATGACCTGGGGAATCCTTTTAATCGCCGGGCTGTTCGAAATCGGCTGGGCGATTGGGCTCAAGTACACCGAGGGCTTTTCACGGCTGTGGCCGACGGTCTGGACTCTTCTCTCCATGACGCTCAGCGTCGGCTTGCTCGGCGTCGCCATGAAAACGCTTCCCGTTGGTACGGCCTATGCGGTATGGGTCGGCGTCGGTGCGATCGGCACGGCCATATTGGGCATCGTCCTGTTTAAAGAACCGGCCAACGCAGCCCGACTTTTTAGCCTGGCACTCATCCTGGCCGGTATAGTCGGCCTCAAACTGTCCATGCCGTGACCTGCGCTTGGCGAGAATAACGGGCGGCAGACCACCGTTCTTTTCTCGGCGGCGACCAGGAGAGCCGGTTGATTGCGGGTTGCCCGTCATCGCGGCGACTCGCATCTCGCGGCCGGTCGGCGGGAATAGCCATTAAACGCTCGTACGGGTCGATTTATCCTGCATGTGAACGCCTTGTCCTCGTCGTAAGAGCGCGGCGCACTGCCGCGGTCGTGTGCGGCTGGACCTTTGCTCGCCTTGTGGGACAATGCCGCAGAATCTGCCATGCGGCCTGCTGGCCGGCGCCGCGACTGTCCGCCGGAACGCCGACTGCTGATTGGCTGCCAGACGCACTGGCTTTGCCCCCCCCACATCCTTGCGTAGTCATTATTTTGAGGAGCTGCCCATGGCCGTCATGACCGAGACACCGGTCGCGACACAGGAGCGCGAGAACCGCCCCGGCGCGGGCTGGCGCCTGCGTCTATACACCATCATCTTTGAGGCTGACACGCGTGCCGGGCGCGCCTTCGATCTCGCGCTACTGGCGCTTATTCTTGCCAGCGTCATTGTCGTCATGCTCGACAGCATGGCGACCGTCAATGTGCGCTGGGGCGGCCGGCTGACATGGCTCGAGTGGCTATTTACGGCAATTTTCAGCGTCGAATACGTCCTTCGCCTCGTCTGCGTTCGGCACCCGACGCGTTATGCGCGCAGCGTCTTCGGCGTGATCGACATTCTGGCCATCGCACCGACCTACCTCGCGCTCTTCGTTCCCGGGCTCGGCGCGCTGCTCGATGTGCGCGTGCTGCGCCTGCTGCGAGTTTTCCGTATCCTCAAGCTCGGCGCCTACGTCCGGGAGTTTGCCGAACTCGGCAACGCCATTATGGCGACGCGCCGCAAGATTGCCGTGTTCCTGACCTTCGTGCTCGTCGTGGTCATCGTCATGGGTACCCTGATGTACGTCGTCGAAGGGGGGCGAAACGGATTCACGAGCATCCCGGTTTCCATTTACTGGGCGATCACGACGCTGACTACGGTGGGCTTTGGCGACATTTCACCGACAACTGATCTGGGGCGTCTGATCGCCTCGCTGATGATGCTGATGGGCTGGGGCACACTGGCCGTGCCGACCGGCATAGTCAGCGCCGAATTCGCGGCACGCCGAATCCGCCCGGAACCGACGACGCGGACCTGCCATGAATGCCTTGCCGAAGGCCAGTCGGCAGACGCCAACTTCTGCGCCAGCTGCGGCGCGCGACTTCCGCCTTATCAGCACGAGTAGGGCGGCCGCACGCCCTGGTGAGAACTGCACGTCGTAGCTCTCACCAGTTAAAAATGCCATCGTCATCGACTGCGGCGAAGCGAATTTACAGCAGATAGCGGACTTGACTTTTGCTGCCGGCAAGTAAAGCGACCGCTAAAATTTGCCGCTGTGGCTCCACGCCAGCCTGCGAAATCCACGGTCAACGACCGCGGCGCATCAATTAACGGTCGCCTCAGGAATGTGCGTTGTGCTACAGGCCACGCTCAGTCTTGCCGCGCGGCGGCAGTCGATTCGGGCACATGATTTGCTGTTGGGCAAGAATCTACTCCACCCGATTCGTGACGATGATGGTCTGAACTAACGACGGAAAAAGACATGAGCGCATTCACCTCACATGCCGCAGACCCACGCAACACTGAACAGCCCGGGCGCGCTCATTACTCTGGCGATGCGGTCGCAAGCCCGTCAGCCGTCTCCTGGGGCGCCATCCTTGCCGGGGCGGCCGGGGCGGCAGCGCTCGCCCTGATTCTTCTTATTCTTGGCATGGGACTCGGCTTGTCATCGGTGTCGCCGTGGTCGAGCCAAGGTGCCAGTGCCACGACGATCGGCGTGGCGACGATTCTGTGGCTCACTTTCACACAGCTGGCGGCGTCCGGCATGGGCGGTTACCTGGCCGGTCGACTGCGCACGAAATGGGCGGCCGTGCCTATGGATGAGGTCTATTTCCGTGACACGGCGCATGGTTTCCTCGCCTGGGCGGTGGCGACGCTGGTGACGGCGGCATTGCTGACGTCGGCGATCACCTCCAACGTCAGCGGAGGAGGACAAGCAGGTGCTTCCGTTGCCGGCGGCGCTGCTGCGGCCGGCGCGGCGGCGACAGCGGCGTCGGCGGCCACGAACGATAGCGCTTCGCCTGGTGACGGCATCGGCATGGGCTACTTTGTCGATTCGCTCTTTCGCCAGGACATGACCCCGTCGACGGGCTCCGCCCCGGCCCAGGCAATGGGTGGCGAAGCAAGCGTATCCGGCTCCACGCCGGAAGTTGCTCGCATCTTTGCCAATGACCTGAGAACGGGCAGCCTGCCTCCGGACGATATGCGCTACGTTGCCCATTTGGTCGCGCAACGCACCGGCATCGCTCAGGCCGACGCCGAAAAGCGCGTAACCGACGTCTTCGGCAAGGTCCAGGCGAAATTCAAGGCGGCGGAAGCCAGCGCGCGGGAAGCCGCCGACAAAGCGCGCAAGGCCTCCGCGTATTCAGCCCTTTGGCTCTTCGTGTCGTTGCTTGGCGGTGCCTTCGTTGCGAGCCTGGGTGCCACCTACGGCGGCCGTCGCCGCGATCTTTGATGGGTAACTGAACTCACACGGGAGTCACATCATGCGTTCACTTCTATTGCTGTTTCTCGGCGTGCCGATCCCGATCATCATTTTGATCGCTTTGTTCATCTGATTCACCGTAACACTCGAAAGGACCCAACATGGCTACGTCAGCATCTGCATCGACAACGAAGAAGACTATTCACCCAGCAATCGCAACGGAGGCCACGGCAATGCTGCGGGCCGACCATAAACGCGTCAGCGCACTCTTCGAGGAATACGAAAAAGCTCGTGTGGTCACCAAGAAGAAGGACCTCGTGTCCAAGATTTGCACCGAGCTGACCATCCATGCTCAGCTCGAAGAAGAAATCTTCTACCCGGCCGTCAAAAAAGCCTTGAAGGATCACGAGCTGGTTCCCGAGGCGACCGTCGAACACGCAACGCTCAAGGACCTCATCGCGCAAGTCAAGGATGTAGAGCCCGATGGCGACCTGTTCGACGCCAAGATCAAGGTGCTGTCGGAGTACGTAAAGCACCACGTCAAGGAAGAGCAGAACGAGATGTTTCCGAAGGCCAGGGCGACGAAGCTCGACATGAAGGAACTCGGCGCCCGGATGGCGGCGCGCAAGGACGAGTTGATGGCGGCGCTGGCTTAACACCGACCCGGGAGAGCAACCATGCAAGGCAAGAAAAGATCCGTTATTCGCTCAAGTGCCTCGAATGCGACAAGTGTCAGCCCTAACTCAGATGTCACGATCGGTGCTGGTGGCGAGCTTCACCAACCCGCTGGCGATCAGCACGAGACGCTCACCACCAATCAGGGTTTGCCGATCTCGGACAACCAGAACTCGCTCAAGTCCAGCCCGCGAGGCCCGACGCTGTTGGAGGACTTTGTCCTGCGCGAGAAGATTTTCCACTTCGATCACGAGCGCATCCCCGAACGCGTCGTGCATGCTCGCGGGACCGCTGCGCACGGGACGTTCGAGCTGACCGATTCGCTGGCGGAATATACGACGGCGAAGATTCTTACCGAGGTGGGTGAGAAAACACCACTGTTCACGCGCATCTCGACGGTGGCGGGCGGCGCAGGTTCGATCGACACGCCGCGCGACGTGCGCGGCTTCGCCGTCAAGCTGTATACGAAGGAAGGCAACTGGGATCTGGTCGGCAACAACATTCCCGTCTTCTTCATCCAGGACGCGATCAAGTTCCCCGACCTAGTCCACGCGGTGAAAATGGAACCCGACCGCGGCTTTCCGCAGGCCGCGACCGCACACGACACATTCTGGGACTACATCTCGGTGACGCCGGAGTCGATGCACATGGTCATGTGGATCATGTCGGACCGAACTTTGCCGCGCTCGCTGCGCATGATCGAAGGCTTCGGCATCCATAGCTTCCGGCTCGTCAATGCGGCTGGCGAGTCAACCTTCGTCAAGTTCCACTGGCGACCCAAGCTCGGCCTGCAATCGACGATCTGGGACGAGACCGTGAAAATCGCCGGGGCCGACCCGGACTATCATCGGCGCGACCTGTTCGAGGCAATCGAGTCAGGCGCGTTCCCCGAATGGGACCTTGCCGTGCAGCTGTTCACTGAGGAAGACGCCGAAGCCTTCCCGTTCGACCACCTCGACGCGACCAAGCTCATTCCCGAAGAACTGGTGCCGCTTAGAGTGATCGGGCGCATGGTGCTCGATCGCTGGCCCGACAACTTCTTCGCCGAAACCGAGCAGGTGGCCTTTTGCCCGTCACACGTCGTGCCGGGGATTGATTTTTCGAACGATCCCCTTCTGCAAGGACGGCTCTTCTCGTATCTCGACACGCAGCTTTCGCGCCTGGGTTCGCCCAACTTTCATCAGCTCCCGATCAACGCGCCCAAGTGCCCGTTTGCCAACCAGCAGCGTGACGGCCACATGCAGATGCAAGCCCAGAGAGGCCAGGTTGCTTACGACCCGAACACGCTGTCGGCGGATTCGCCGCGCGAGTCGCCAGCACAGGGCTTTCAAAGTGCGGCAACGAGCGAAAGTGGTACCAAGGGACGCATACGGGCGGAGAGCTTCGCCGACCACTACAGCCAGGCGCGAATGTTCTATCGCAGCCAGACACGGCACGAGCAGGCACACATTGCCTCGGCACTTGTGTTTGAACTTTCCAAGGTCCAAACATTGGCGGTTCGCGAAGCGATGGTTGGTCACTTGATCCACATCGACGGCGATGTCGCTCAGCGTGTCGCGGCAGGCTTGGCCCTGGAAAGCATGCCGAGCGCACCGCCCCCTGCCGTCGCAGTGAAGGACCTGGAAGTTTCTCCGGCCCTGCAGATCATTGGCAAGATGAAAGACACGCTCGAAGGTCGGTGTGTCGGCATTCTCATCAATGACGGCTCGGACGGAAAGACCATTGTCGCCATCAAAAAAGCGGTCCTCGGCGCAGGGGCTACGGTTAAGATCGTCTCGCCAAAAATTGGCGGAGCCAAACTCGCCGACGGGTCGGTGATGCCCGCGGATGGGCAACTTGCCGGAACACCCTCCGTCGTCTTCGACGCGGTGGCGGTGGTGTTGTCGGAGTCGGGCGCCCAGATGCTACTCGGAGAAGCGGCGGCGATTGATTTCGTTCGTGACGCGTTCGGCCATCTGAAGGCGATCGCCATCGACAAAGGGGGGCATGCCTTGTTGCAAAAATCCGGTGTCGTCGCGGACGCCGGCGTGATCGATGCATCCGAAATTGACACGTTCATCGCGATGGCCAAAACCCGGCAGTGGGAGCGCGAGCCGTCGGTCAGGACCTTGTCTTAGCGCTAGCGCGAACGGAGGCGAGGATACCAGTGTCGGTCGGCGCGAACGCCGATCACCTCGCCATTTTGCGGGCTGTCGCGCAACCGGACCGGTCGAGACGACGGCTAGTCGCGGCTGGTTCATGGACTTTAATGATGCATGGGAGTACAAACGGAACCGCGAAATGGGAAGCGAATTGGGAAGCGAATTGGGAAGCGAATTGGGAAGCGAATTGGGAAGCGAATTGGGAAGCGAATTGGGAAGCGAATTGGGAAGGGGCGACGCGGCGCCTGAAAGCCCGCATCGCCGCCCCCCAATTCGCGGCTCTGTATGACCGTTGCGCTAGGACGGCTTCGAGATTTCCGAAAGTGCTTCGGCGGCCGGTTCGATCTCCGACGGATCGACCGCGAAGTCGCCGAGTGCGACGATGCCGACGAGACGCTTGTCGCGATTAACGACCGGTAAGCGTCGTACTTGGTTTTCGCTCATCATCCGCGCGGCTTCTTCGACCGAGTCGTCCTCGTAAACCCAGACGACGCCTTCGGACATCACTTCGCGGACTGCCGTGTCGGCGGACTTGCCTTCGGCGACGCCGCGTATCGCGATGTCGCGATCGGAGATTGTACCGATCATGCGGTCGTTCTCGCCGACCGGCATCATGCCGAAATCGCCATCGCGCATGGCGCGTGCGGCATCCCTGATCGTCATCTCGGGGCTGATGACCTCGACGTCGCGACTCATTAACTGTTTCACGTTTTGCATGCCACTTCTCCTCACTATCGGGTTGATCAGAATAGCTTCTGTGCTGACTTCAGGCGCGGTCGCGCAATTCCTTTACGCCGGCGTGCTCGGCGCAGTGATCGCAGCAGAAGGTACGGCCATCCTTCTCCAGACCATGCCCGATGATGCGCATCCCGCATTGCACGCAGGTCGGCGCCAGCGTATGAATCGCGCATTCGAAGCTGTCGAACGTGTAATTCTTGCCTTTCAGTAGCACTTGAAACGACTTGTCATAGTCATTGCCGCAGGCATCGCACTTTCCCATGGATATCTCCTATTCACGGCGGGCTGCCGGGGAAAGTAATCGTTTCACCGGGCGGTATTACGTTCTGTGCGGCGCCCAACAAAGAGGTGTCAGGGCTCGATCGGCAGGCGTCTGCTGATCGACGAAGGCGGTATGCAATGCAAAGGCAGCAAGGGCGCGGCGAGGCGCCGTAACCTGCCGCGCTCGCAAACTACCTCGCCTGCACGCCGCGCGCCGGCCTGAGGGCACCCGCCGTTTTGACGTAGACGGAATAGAGCGACGTCGTTGCGCAGATGAACAGCCGGTTGCGCTTGATACCGCCGAAACAGACGTTGGAAACCACTTCGGGCACGTTGATCTTGCCGATCAGAACGCCGTCGTCGGCGTAGCAGTGCACGCCGTCTGCGGCGCTGACCCAGAGGTTTCCGTGCGTGTCGAGGCGAAAGCCGTCGTGCAGGCCGACGCCGCATTCGGCGAAGACTTCGCCGCCCGAGAGCGTCTCTCCGTCCGGGCTCACACTAAAGCGGCGGATATGGCGATGGCCGTTGCGGCTATGCGAAGCGCCGGTGTCGGCGACGTAGAGCAGCTGCTCATCGGGCGAGAAGGCGAGCCCGTTCGGTTGCTGAAAGTCGGTAGCGACCGCCGTCAGCCGGCCGCTCTCCGGGTCGAGACGCCAGACGTGGCAGCCGTCGGTTTCGTGCGGTGCGGCGTGGCCTTCGTAATCCGAGTCGATGCCGTAACTCGGGTCGGTAAACCAGACGCTGCCATCCGACTTGACGATCACGTCGTTCGGCGAATTGAGGCGCCAGCCTTCGCCGCCCGCCGTCAGCACGCGGCGCGAGCCGTCGTGTTCGTAGCGCGAAATGCAGCGTCCGCCGTGTTCGCAGGCGAGAAGCCGGCCCTCGCGGTCGAGCGTATGACCGTTGGCGTAAAACGACGGCGACTGGAAGACCGACACTGAGCCGTCGGTCTCGTCCCAGCGCAGTACGCGGTCGCTGGGGATGTCCGACCACAGCAGGTAGCGGCCGCCGGCAAAGTAGGCGGGTCCCTCGGACCAGCGGCAGCCGGTGTGCAGGCGTTCGAGATGCACGTTGCCGAGGACGAGCGCGGCGAAGCGCTCGTCGATGATGTCGAAGCTGTCGGTGATCATGGTGTCGTCCCTGCGGCAGACCGCGCACCGAGCGACAGATGGTCACGTCGGATGAGTCGCACAGTCGTTTTATTGCGTACGTTTTTACGGAAGGGCTGTCCGCGTATCACGCCGCTTCGCGCCACGTCCTCGAGCAGTATCCACCACCTGCCACCCGCCGGCGCGCCTTTTGACGACGGCTGCGCTGCCGCCGCGTCCGAAGTCCTTCTTCCGGCCGATCGTCAGCCGCTGCCGCCATCTCTCATGCCGACGCTTTGAGCGCCTTGCCAAGCCAGCGTCTGACCGCCGCGACATTGGCCAAGCGATAGTGCGCGCAACTGATGCCCGGGCCGACCTTGATCGATACGCCGTCCATCCGGTTGACCTCGGCGAAGCCGTGCTCGTCGTTGAGGTCGTCGCCGATGAAAACCGGGCAGCGCCCCTGAAAAGGCGGTGCGGCGAGGTAGGCGGAAACCGCCGTGCCCTTGTCGAAACCGGCCGGCTTGATTTCGACGACGCATTTGCCGCGCTGGACTTCGAGCGCGACGCCGCCGGACGCGGCCAGCCGCTCCATGAGGCGATGTACGTAAGCGGCGAGGTGCGGCGCCGCCCGATAGTGCAGCGCCAGCGTCAGGGCCTTTTTCTCGAGCAGTAGGCCGGGGTGGCGCACGAGGATCGGCTGCAAAGCGTCGATGATCGCCTGCCGCGTTTCGACCGGGGAAGCGGCGCGTATCCAGACGTGGCCGTTGACGTCGCGCCATTCCAGCCCGTGCTGTCCGCTGATCGGGAGTGGAAGCGGCCCAAGGCGGCCCTCGATGTCGGCGATCGAACGCCCGGTGACCAGGGCGAGAGCGCCGTCGCTGGCGCGATAGAGCCGCGCGACAAGCCGGAGCAAGGCCTTATCGACGTAGACCGCGTCCGGGTGGTCGGCGATCTCAATCAAGGTGCCGTCGATGTCGAGGAAATACGCCCAGTCCGTGTGCGCGGCGGGCGGCGCGTTCTGGTACACGGTCGTCATCGGTTTGCTGCTCCGGGTTTGTCGATCAGGTGACTGCGGCGGCGCATGGCGGCGGCGTCGAGCAGCATGCGTCCGGCCCAGCGAAAGACGTTGAATTCGGCGATGACGCCGCGCATCAGGCGCATGCGGTCGCGCTGTTCGCTGGCCGGCATGATCAGCGCGACGTGCAAGGCGGCAGCGCACTGGTCGGCGTCGTAGGGGTTGACGACGAGCGCCTCGGGCAACTCGCGCGCCGCTCCGGTAAATTGCGAGAGGATCAGCACGCCGCGTTCGTCGTCGCGGGCGGCGACGAACTCCTTGGCGACGAGATTCATCCCGTCGTGCAGGCTGCTCACGAAGCACAGGTCGGCGGCGCGGAAATACTCATAAACGGCCAGTGGTTCGTGGTGTTCGATCCGGAGCACGATAGGCGGCGGTCCGCTCGCCGCGAAACGCTCGTTGATGCGCGCCGCCATTTCGCGCACCTGCGTTTCGTGATGCTGGTATTCGTCGATACCGGAACGTGTCGGCGCGGCGATCTGTACGAAAGTGAAGCGGCCGACCCACTCGGGGCTCAGTTCGAGCAGGCGCTCGATGGCGCGAAAACGCTCCATGATGCCCTTGGTATAGTCGAGGCGGTCGACGCCGACGCCGAGCGCGTGTTCGGCAGGCAGGTTGTTCAGCGCGCGCATCGCGCTACGGCAATCGGCGACCGGTTTTTCGATCATCGCCGCTTCGGGCGGCCAGGCGATCGAAATCGGGTAACGGCGCACCGAAGAGAGCTTGCCGCCGAACGTGACGGTGAAGGTCTCGCGGTCGACGCGCGCCTCGAGCGAGCGGTCGACCGTATCGACGAAATTGTTGCAGTGAAACTGCGTGTGAAAGCCGAGAATGCTGCTGCCGAGCATCCCGGCCAGCACCTCGTCGCCCCACGGGCAGATGGCGAAGGACTCGGGGTTGGGCCACGGGATATGCCAGAAAGTGATGACCGTCGCGTCGGGCAGCGCCTCGCGGATCATCTTCGGCAGCAGCGCGAAGTGGTAATCCTGAACAAGAACGATGGGCGCGCTGGTCTTCGCTTCGCTGACGACGGCTTCGGCAAACTTGCGGTTGACCGCGACGTACTGTGCCCAGTCGCTCGAACGAAAGATCGGCCGGACGTGAGCAATGTGGCAGAGCGGCCACAAGCCTTCGTTGGAAAAGCCGTAGTAGTAACCGGCTTCCTCTTCGGCACTCAGCCAGACGCGGCGGATCTGATAAGCCGGCTTTTCGGGCGGTACGGCGACGCGGTCATGCTGGTCGACGAACTCGCGGTCGGCCGAGCCGCTGCCGTGCGCGATCCACGTTCCCGAGCACGCGCGCATGATCGGTTCGAGCGCCGTGACGAGTCCGCTGGCCGGTCGTTGCACGTCGACCCGGTCGCCGTGCCGCTGGTGCAAATAGGGCTCGCGGTTGGAAACGACGATCACGTCCTCGCCACGCAGTTCGCCGTGCAGGATGGCGCGCAGGGCGTCGGCCGTCCACGTGATCTGGCCTTCGTCGCGGGCCTGGTTGGCGGTCTCGAGTTCACGGATCAGGCGCTGCAGGTCGCTGGCGATCGGCTGAAATTCGGGCCGGTGCTCGCGTTCGCCGGCCAATGCGCTCGGCTCGCGCAGCAGGCCCTCGCCGCGCAGCAGCGAGCGCATGCCGGCCATCCAGCCGCGCCAGGAAATCTGGGCGATGATCACGGTGACCAGCGAGACGACGAGCGTC
>Ga0105047_10018344_pt1 | contig 10850 bp, 6 predicted proteins | sample MAT04_FD_78384 | JGI IMG/M metagenome (GOLD analysis project Ga0105047, IMG submission 78384) | Freshwater microbial communities from Lake Fryxell liftoff mats and glacier meltwater in Antarctica - MAT-04 (megahit assembly) | ecosystem: Environmental > Aquatic > Freshwater > Ice > Liftoff...
CAGCTCGCCCTTCAGTTGGACCGACTGGCGGCCCACGTCCCGGAGTTGGCGTCGCTTCCTCGTGGCGTCGTACGTGCGGGCTGCGTCTCGAACATCGGCGACTCCGGGCGGCGTTCCATTTAGGAAGACCGACCCGAGCCCGCCTATAAACCCCTATAAACCCCTACTTCCGTTGGGGCACCGGGCCGCTCCCCGATCATTACGCGACTTTACAGCTGCGCGCGGCGGCGCCGCAGCACCATCAGGCCGGCGATCCCGAGCGCCCACATCCCGAGCGCACCCGCGCCACCACCGGCACAGCTGCTGTCGGCCGGCATCGGTGCCGACGGCTCGCTCTCGACGACCTCCGGGCCCGCCTCGACCACGTCTTCCTCGACCGGCCCGGCCTCGGGCTCGATCTCGACGACCTCGACCGCCTCGACCACCTCCGGCCCGACCTCGACTGGCGGCGCCTCGATGCCGCACTGGGTCGGGTCGCTGCCCAACGGGTAGGGCGCCTCCTCGAGGCAGTGATTGAACGTACAGTCGCCGATGTTCGCAGGCGTCGCACAGTCAGGGTCCGTCGAACCGCAGCCGCAGTCGCAGCCGTCACCCGTTCCGTACACGTAAATCGAGCACACCCACGCGCTCGGCATCGGTTCGCACGCCCGACCCGGCTCGCGACACACCCAGCCCGACTCGCGCTTACAGCCCCCGGTGCAGCCGTCACCCGACAGGTCATTGCCGTCGTCGCACGACTCGCCACCCTCGACCTTGCCGTCGCTGCACACTGGCATCACGCAGGGCGCCCCGGCCACATCGCAGATCCAGCCATCTTCGATGCCACACGTCTCGCTACAGCCGTCGCCCGCCACGACGTTGGCGTCGTCGCACTGCTCGCTGCCCGTCTCGCCGCCCGGCGGCGGCTTGCCTGGTCCACCGGGGTCGATCGGATCAATCGGCAGTGGCTGCTTCTTCGCGCCCCGCGGCCTCGGTCCCGGGACGAATCCGCCGTTCGCATCGACCAGACCATCACCGCACACGATCGCATGGCACTCACCGCGGTCGTTGCACACCCAGCCCGCCTCGAGCTGGCAGCTCGCGTCGCAGCCATCGCCCGCGACCACGTTGGCGTCGTCGCACGCCTCGTAGACCGAGCCGACGTCATCGCCCTGCATGACGCCATCGCCGCACACGACCTGACGGCAGTCGCCCGGCATGAAGCCGCAGCTCCAGCCCGGCTCGCTCTGGCAGATGCTGTTGCAGCCGTCGCCGTTCTGCGCGTCACCGTCGTCGCACATCTCGCCCGGCGAGATCGTAAGGTCCCCGCAGATCACCTGCTGGCACCCGAGGAAGTCGTCGCAATACCAGCCGGGCTCCGCGTTGCAGCTCGCGTCGCAGCCGTCGCCTCCAGTGAGATTGGCATCGTCACACTGCTCGCCGTCGCCGAAGTCCCCGCGCGCCACGACGCCGTCGCCGCATAGGGCCTGCGCACAGCCATCCCAGCGGCACACCCAGCCCTCCTCGGCCTTGCAGTTCACGTCGCAGCCATCGCCCTCGAACAGGTTGCCGTCCTCGCACGACTCGCCGGTCTGCGTCTCCCAGTCGAAGTCGATCATGCCGTCGCCGCAGATCGTCGGATAGCAGCCCCCAAAGATCCGGCACACGAAGCCCGGCTCGGGCTGGCAAGCGTCGCAACCGTCGCCCGCCATCTCGTTGCCGTCGTCGCAGCGCTCGCCCTGCTTGCCGTCGATCGCCCCGTCACCGCAGCGCGGCACCCCGCAGCCGGCGCCAAGGCCGCTACAGCGGTAGCCCTCGGTGATGAGCTGGCAGGTGTCGTCACAGCCGGGTCCGTCGCCGTCGTCGCAGTTCTCGCCCTTGCCGACGAAGCCGTCGCCACACAGGCCCGCCACGCACGCGCCCGGCGCGCCCTGCAGCGGCACGGTGCCGGCCGAACAGAAGTTGTTGTCGCAGGCCGCGAAGTCTTGCAGCACCTCGCCACCCTCGAACCGGCAATCGGGGTCGACGATGCCGCAACCGCAATCGCAGCTCTGGCCATCACCATAGAGGTCTGGATAGCAGCGCCATTCGATCGGCGGGGTCGCGGAAACGAACAGCATTGGAAGCGCAACGAACACAGTCAGCATGGGAGCTCACACTGGTAGGGGATCAGCGAAGTCATCGAATCATCTGAGCTTGGGGCCGCCGCCAGGTCCGCCGAGGAAGCCCCCGCAGGTCGGGTTGTCCTCGGGCGCGGTCGCTGGGTCGGTGCGGTGGGCGGCCGTGGCGCAGCGGATCGCACGCGCCCGCTGCTCGAGCAGGTCGACCGCGAGGCTGGCCTGCATCGGCAGGTCGAACGTGTGGTCGCCCCAGAAGTCGCCGGTGCCCCACGGCTCGTCGCTGGCCCACGCATAAGCTTGAACGCGCTCGGCCCGGGCCATCGCGCGCGCCCGGAAGTCGCCGCGCAAAGCGATTTGCGCCGCCTCGTCACGCGCCCGCTCGAACCAGGCCGCGCACTGTTCGTCGCGGTCGCAGAGCTGGGCAAAGACGTTGCAGGTCCCAATCGGCCCCGCCTCGCCGTAGCCCGCGAGCAACGTCAAGTCGACGCTCCACGGCAGGAATGACCACTTTCCGTGAGGGTCGATGTGCATGAAATAGTTGTGGCAGCCCGAGCGCATGCCGTCGGTGTGCTGGAGCACATCCTCGAGCCCGAACATGCCCGCCAGCTGGACCCAGTCGATCTCCGGCAGCGCCTCGGTGGGCTGCGACTGCCCGTCACTCACGCGTATCACCTTGGCCGCCAACGCCTCGAGCGGCGCCATCGACTCACCCTCGTCAAGAAAGAAGCCCGCCAGCCCACCCGCGAGATCGCCGTCGGCCTCATAGAGCGCCGTCGTCGACTCGAACCAGTCGTCGAGGAACACCTCGTCGTAGGATTCCACCAGTGCGTACAAGTGCTTCGAGACGCCGTTGACCCGCACCACCACCCAGCCGACCCGCGGCGCCGGCTGACCAGCCTCACGCATGAGGTCGTAAGCGAGCCACTCACGCACGGCCGACGGGTCGTATGCGAGGTTGTGCAGCGTCAGCTTCTTCGCCCCGCGGAACGAGCGTGGACCCCGCTCGTCGTGGCGCGCGAAGTGGATCTTCAACGACGGCTTCTGGTCCCACGGCCGCAACGTGATCGACCCCTTGATGCGCAGGTCGATGCGCTGCGGCGGCGACGTGCCGCTCGCGTCGGTCCACGACCACAAGGCGGGTGCATAGACCTTCTGCTCGCTCCGGAGTGTCTGCTCGGCCGCTTCGTCGACGTACAGATCAACGATAGGCAGCGGCGCGTCGGGCGGCGTCTCGAACAGCGAGCTCCGCAGATCGGTGAGCGCGATGTTGCCCTTCAACGGGGTCGGCGCCGTCGCCTCAAATGCACCCGTGCCGTCGGGCACGCGCCCCCAGGTCGAGATCTCCGCGTCGCCACGGCGCGGTGGCGCCTGATCGGCCGAGCGGCCATCGACCGACAGGTACACGCCGTCGTCCTCGCATGAGATCCCAAAGTCCCCATGCACGACCCGGATCTTCCCTGGCATGAGCTCGCCCGCGGGCACGCCGATGCCAGCCCCACCGGGGCGGTCGGTGATGCGATAACCGGCGAGCTCGACTGGCGCGTCGCCGATGTTCATGAGCTCGACCCACTCGCTCGGGTCGGAGCGGCAGTCGACCTCATTGATGACGACCCGCCCCCTCGGCGCGATGACCTCGACCTCGGGCGCGGTTTCTTCTGGCGTCGTGTCGATGACGTCGCCCGAATCCGGTGCAGCGTCCTCGCTGTCGACCTCGCGGGTCGCGGCGCCGTCCGAGCACGCGGCGAGCCCGCCGAGAGCAACGCAGATCAAGACAAACAACGGCATGCGAGTGGTCACGGGCGGCTTGCTACCAGTGCCCGCGTCCCGATTCAAAGCTATTTGTGCCCTATGGCGATGTGCGCCTCGGCTTCGAAGCCATAGGGGCCGGCACCCTGGGCCGCTTCGACGTCTTCGACGAACGCGTTTCGCAGCGCCGTGAGATCGCCAGCCTCGAGCTTGTTCACCATCACGTTGAGCGCTGGCGTCGCACCGGTCACCCATTCGAAGGCCGTGCGCGGGTCCTCGAAGACCAGCACGTGCGACACGGTATGACTCCGCACGTGGCCAAAGCCGCCTTCGAGCATCTCCTTCTTGAACGCCTCGACCTCCGACAGCGGCAGCCACGGCGGCGGCCGCAGCGGCAACGCGAGGTCGGGCAGCGCCTTCCACAAGGCGTTCTGGAAGGCACCGAGCACGCGCATGCGCTCGGGCTTGGACCACGCCACGACGGCTGCCTTGCCGCCGGGTACGAGCACCCGCGCGAGTTCCGAGAAGCCCTTCTTGCGATCCGGGAAGAACATCAGGCCGAGCACCGAGAACGCGCGATCGAAGCTCGCAGCGGGCACCGTCAGCGCCTGCCCGTCCATGACCTCGACGGCCAGGTTCGTGAGCCCAAGAGCAATTGCTTTGGCCTCTAACAGGTCCGCCATGCCGCGCGAGAAGTCGGTCGCGAGCACCTCGGCGCCCCGCTGCGCCGCCGCCATCGCGAGCGCCCCCGAACCGGCCGCCACGTCGATGACCCGCAGCCCAGGCCCGACGCCGACGAGATCCATCGCGTCGCGTGCGAACTTCGCCGTGAACGAGGCGACGTGCTGGTCATAAAATCGTGCGGCCTCGTCCCAGCCGCCTGGGACTTGTTCGAGGCTGTAGTCGGCCATCGGCGTGTCTCCTTATAAATGGACACGCGACGGACCATGCCGGAGCGCGACCGCTTTGCATAGACCTCGCGCCGGCACGGCTCCAAGCGCGGTCGGCGCGGCCGTGGAGGGAAGGAACTTGCTTGCAAAGAGGCACGCGTTCCGGTTTCCTACGCGACGCTTCTCGTCCGTCGCCAGGAACGAACATGCGGTTTCTCTTCCATCTCTCGCTTCTCGGTCTCGCCCTCGTTCCCCTCGCGGCACCGGCAGCCCTCGCCTGGCCCAATGGCCCCGACGAGGACCCGCGTCTCGCCAAGCCCAATGACCCGGGCTTCGGCGGGCAGTGGAACCTGTGGACGCACTTCCCGGATGCGTGGCTACCTAACATCGAGCATGCTTCGGAGCGGCTCATCGGTCCCGGCATCTCGGCCGACCGCGCCTGGCAGGTCACGACCGGCGACCGCCGCGTCATCATCGCGGTGCAGGACTCGGGCGCCTATTGGGACAACAGCGACCTCGTCAACAAGTGGTACCTGAACCCGGGCGAGCTCCAGAACTGCAAGCCGGGTGCGACCGCCGACATGGATGTCGATGGCTCGGACTGGTTCGATATCCGTGACTACTACGCGGGCACCACTGAAGATGCGAAGCTCGGCGAGTGGGACGAGAATGCCAATGGCATGATCGACCCCCAGGACCTCATCCTAAAGTGCTCGGACGGGATCGACGACGATGGCAACGGCTACGTCGACGACATCTCGGGCTGGGACTTCTTCATGGATGACAACGACGCCCATGACGACACCAGCTTCGGCCACGGCAACGGCGAAGCGCGAGACTCCGCGGCCGAAGGCAACAATGGCCGCGGCGACATCGGTGTATGCCCGAACTGCACCGTGATCATGATGCGCGTCGGCGACGCATTCGTCACCGACTCGAACGACTTTGCGCAGGGCGTCGTGCTCGCAGTCGACAGCGGCGCCTCGGTCATCCAGAGCGCGCTTGGCACCGTCAACTACACGCAATTCGCCCGCCGCGCGATCGACTACGCCTACGTAAACAACGTCGCCGTCGTCGCTTCGGCGGCCGACGAACTCAGCTATCACCACAACTTCCCCGGCTCCGGCGAGCACTCGATCTACGTACATGCAATCCAATATGACGAGCCGTCGACGGACCGCTCGACGACCTTCCTCAACTTCAACAACTGCACGAACTTCGGCATGCAGCTCTTGTTGTCGACGCCGGGCACCGGCTGCTCGTCGGAGGCGGTCGGCATCACCTCGGGCCATGTCGGCCTCATGTACGCTGCGGCCTTGAAGTCGGGCCTCACCCCGCCGCTGACCGGCGAAGAGGTGAAGCAGATCTTGACGATCGAGTCGGACGACATCGCGATCAACCCCAACGACACCGACCCCGAGAAGTACCCGTCGCGCGTCGGCTGGGACTGGCACTTCGGCTACGGCCGCAACAATGCCAGGAGAACGGTCGACGCCATCGTCGAGCGCCGCATCCCGCCCGAGGTCTACATCGACAGCCCGACCTGGTTTACCGTCATCGACCCGAGCCGCACCCCGAATGTCGACGTCATGTGCCACCTGAACAAGCGCGCCGACGGCATGGAAGCCCGCTACGAAGAGGTCGACTGGGTCCTCGAATACGCGACCGGTGTCGCTCCGATGGACGCCGAGTTCATCAAGATCGACGAGGGCAAGACGCCCGGCATCAACGGCAAGTGCTCGACCTGGGACGTGACCAAGGTCGCGCTCGACCTCGACAAGAAGGTCACCGACCCGCACCAGAACGCCGTGACGTTGCGCCTGCGCGCGACCGCCACCAACGGCAACGGCGACATCGTGCGCGGTGAGCATCGCAAGGGCTACCTCCTGCACAAGGACCCGACCGCCTACGAGGCCTTCCCGAAGGACCTCGACACCTCGCTCGAGAGCTCGCCGATCTTCGCCGACCTCGACGGCAAGGACAAAGACGAGGAGCTGGTCGTGTTCGCGAGTGACGGTCAAATCCACGTCTATCAGGAAGACGGCAGCGAGCTCGCGGGCTTCCCGGTGCGCGTCGACCTGCGTCGCCCGATGAAGGCCGGCGGCCCCGGCAACGTGCGCGGCTCGTGCGCGTTCCGCACCGACAAGGCCGGTTGCAAGCGCGACAAAGGCCGCATCGATCCCGACATCGCCGGCCAGACCGCAATGATGCCATTGTCGATCGGCGACCTCGACGGCGACGGCAAGCTCGAGCTCGTGATGACCACCTGGGACGGCTGGGTCTTCGTCTACGACAACACCGGCAAGCCGCGCGCCGGTTGGCCAAAGAGCCTGGTGTTCGACCACGTCAAGGAGACGAGCGAGACGATGGTCGTCGACGGCGGCTTCTTCGCCTCGCCGGTACTCTACGACCTCGACCTGAAGCCGGGGCTCGAAGTGATCGCGGCCGGCATGGACCAGTACATCTATGTGTGGCACGCCGACGGCACGCCGATGGCCCCGTACCCGGTGCGCGTCTACAACCCCGAGGACGAGCAGTCGGTCGAGGGCAAGGCGCGCATCATCTCGACCCCGGCCGTCGGCGACATCGACGGTGACGGTAAGCCCGAGATAGCGTCGGGCAGCTCTGAGGTCTACGGCGCGGCAGGCGTCGAGAACGAGGCGGTCGCCTATGTGCTCGAGGCCGAGACGGGGGCCGTCAAAGAAGGCTGGCCCAAGTCGCTCTATGGCCTCACGGTCAATGTATTGCCAGTCGTGGGTCGCGGCGTGGTCGCGAACCCAATGCTCGCGGACCTCGACTATGACGGCAAGCTGGAGATCAGCTTCGATACGATTTCGACGCCAGGGTTCATCTTCCGGCATGACGGCACGCTGTACCGACAGATGGACAACAACACGTTCGGTGCGAAGTCGAACTCGGCCGATAGCCCGGCCTATATCCTCATGAACAACGGCGCCTTTGGCAATATCGACGGTGAGGGCGGCATCGACATGGTGAAGGGCACGGCCGGCTTCGACTTCGCGATCGCGTTCGCGGGTGGCGGTCTGCGGGCGCAATTCGACCATCATATGTCGGGCTGGGACACCGACACCGGCAAGATGATGGAGGGCTTCCCGCGCATCATCGACGACTGGCAGTTCTTCAACACGCCGAGCATCGTCGACCTGAACAACGACGCGAACCCCGAGGTCGTCATCGGCTCGGGCGGCTACCTCGTGCACGCGTGGAACTACCTCGGGGCCGAGCCCGATGGCTTCCCCAAGCAGACTGGCGGCTGGATCATCGCGTCGGCAGGCATCGGCGACTTCGACGGCGACGGGAAGTTCGACCTGACCGTGTCAACGCGCAACGGCTGGCTCTTCGCGTGGCGCACCGAGGGCAGCGTGCATTCGATCTTCGAGTGGAACGGCTTTGGCCACGACCCGATGAAGACTGGCAATTACGAGAATGATCCGACCCCGTTCGCGCCCTGGGAATCGAACGTCGCCGAGCCCGGCCCCGAGGGCGTCGAGCCCGGGCCCGAAGCGGTCGAGAGTGACGACACCGCGGTCGTGGTCGACACCGGCGACAACGAGCCGGACGCCACCGCCGAGGCCGAGTCGCAGGCCGAGAAGCCAAAGAAGGACAGTGGCTGCTTTGGCGGCGAGGCCGGCGTCTTGGGCCTGCTGGGGTTTGGCTTGCTGGCTGCGCGTCGTCGTCGTCTGACCTGATCGAGCGATCCGTAAGGTGAGAAGGCGGTCCCTCGGGGCCGCCTTTTTTATGCACGTCATCAGCCATCGCGTGGGTTGTGTACGCATGTGTCCCCGGCTTTGACGGCCGTATGGGAGCGCTGCTACAGTAGTCCTGACACTCTGGGAAGACGGGAGGCGTCGATGCAACGCGAGCTCATGCAGCGGAACACACCCGCGGCCAAACTGATCGTAGGCGATCGTCCGAGGGCGTGGGTGCAAGCGTGCGCCAGCCGCTAGTGGGCAAGGACTTCGCGCAACAGGAGCAGGTGCTGACGCCGGTTCAGCGCCGCTCGGTCGTTCAACTGAAGCCCGATCCCCACCATCGCAAACCGAACGACGACGGTGCTCCCACATCGGACGCAAAGGCGCCGCACGAAGCAGCCGCGCCTGAACGCTTCGCGGCACCGAGCACCGAAACCCAGCTGGCGGCCGTGCCGGCGCGAGCCCGTGCCAACGCCGCGCTGCGCGAGCTATCGGCCAAAGAGACGGGCTACAGCCGCGATCTTGCCGAGAGGCAACGGGCCAACTGGACCTTCTTCCTGGGCAAGTGCGGTGGGACTCCGACCGTCGATCTGAGCCAGGCGCGCCAGCTCTCGATCGCTCTCGCCAAGTCGGCCGATCAGTCCGTGTCCGGCATCGGCGAGGTCGCCGGCAAGGTCGCGGACGGCACGCTGGGAAACGGGGTCGGCGCCGTCGCCGGAGCGGGTGTTGGCCAGGCCGAGGTCCTGGCGGGCGCGCACATGATGGCCGACGCGATCGTCGGCCAATCTTCGCCCATCGCACCAGCCGTCCAGCGGATCTTCAGCTTCCTGTCGAAGGGTGTGGGCGGCTTCCTCAGCGGCGTCTTCGTCGGGCTCGCCTTCGATTTGATCCGAGGCGCGCTCTCCCGCAGCTCGGGCGACGAGAAGGCCGCCGCGGCTGCAACGGAGAAGACGTCCGTCATTGCGCTCGCAGTTCAGGGCCACCTCGCCGCGGCACAGAAGGCTTCGGACGAAACGTGGGCGCAGCGCGACGACGAGTTCGGCGCCTGCATCGATGGCGAGTGCGACGTCGCAACCCTCGACGCGCTCGCGAGCTCATTCCGCGCCAGCGCAGCCGGGCTCCTGGCGCCGTCGGTCGCCGACTTGAGCATCGGCTACGCGCTGCTCGAACAATGGGTCCTGCAGCATGCTGGCGACGAGGAGGGGCCCTCCGACGTCGACACGAACCGTGAGGGCTGGCACCTGGGTGCAGATGCGCTCGACAGGGACGTCGGCAATGGCAAGACTTACCCGGCGCAGAATGGCTACAAGCGCAAGGACGGAAACATCCTCAAGCCCACGCTCTTCGAAGACCAATGCAAGCTAGCTTGGAGCCGACTCGGCCTCGACCCCCAGCTCGGGCTCGCCAGCCTCAAAGCCGCCTTCGCCGCACGGGTGAAAGACCACGGCCCGTCCTCGTCCGAGCGCGCAATTCCGGAACTCGACGATTGGAGTTACGACTATTCCGAGCCGAGGAGTCTCGCGCTCTGGAACGAGCGGGTGGCGCCTCACGCCAATCACCAGACCAAGCCCATCGCTCCCAAGGCGCTCGACCCCAATGGTTGGACGACCCGGGTCGCCACCCACCTCGTGGAGGAAGATGGAACGTTCTTCGTTGACCAACATCGATACGAGCTCGTCAACGCGCTCGGCCAGAGCGTCTACAAGTGGAGTGAATCGCCGGACTGAGGCCAGCGCGATCACTGTGATGACCTGGGCGATCATCTTCGCCGGAGCCTGCTCCGGACCACCCGACCCGTTCGTGTACTACCCGGGTTTGTCTTACCCGCGTTTGGCACAGCTCGACATGGACTCCGCCAAGGCGATGCGGGATCAGTGGGTCGACACGTTTACGGTCTATCAAGCGGACCTTGACGAGCTGCGGGTCGTGGAACCGGCGAAGGGCAAGCTTGTCTTGCGAGCGGAGAACATCGTCATCCATTCGTTCAACGACCTCTTTCAGAGCGGCACCGCTAACGTCTACCCAAGCGATGCGCTCGACCGCAAGGGCTGGAACGCGACGCTTCGAGGGCTGTTCGAATCTTTGGCGAGTTCGGGATGGGTGTGCGAAGGGCTGGCAGTCACTGCGGCTGCGCTCGCGGATGGTACCCTGATCGCCAGCAGCGAAGCGGCGATGCGCAAGGATCCGAAGAACGACGCGCCCCGCGTGGGGCTGTTTCGTTGCACGAGCCCGCCAGAGACATCGCGCGCCACCATCAGGTTCAAGGTCTATCCGTTCGTCGAAGAAGGTCCGACTTGGACCCTCAACATCGACGCGCCTTGGGGTCAGCGTTGCAAAGCCTTTCCCCCCAACATCTACCAAGCCTATCGCGACTTGTGTGAAGGCGACCCTTGAGCCGCGCC